>Ga0129311_1000228_pt1 | contig 52427 bp, 45 predicted proteins | sample Go1ome_FD_94435 | JGI IMG/M metagenome (GOLD analysis project Ga0129311, IMG submission 94435) | Western lowland gorrila individual fecal microbial communities from Wisconsin, USA - Go1022B metagenome | ecosystem: Host-associated > Mammals > Digestive system > Large intestine > Fecal | place...
GGCATGGAGTTCATATGAGACTTGTTTTGTGATTTCTTTCCTTATAAATCACAAAACAGGCAGCGCCGTCAGGCGATGCCTTCCTGATTAAAATTAAGATTTTAATCAGGAAATAGTATTACATGTGAAATTCCAGAATCAGCGCCAACGCTGCCTGTATGGTCTGTCTGCGGACATCCTCCCGGCTTCCTGCAAAACAGAACTCCCGGACACAGCTTCTGTCGGCATCCGCATAGCCGATGAAAACCGTTCCCACCGGGTGGCCAAAGTCATCCCCGCCGGGGCCTGCCAGGCCGGTGACGGAAACCGCCACATCCGCCTGCAAGCACTTCCGCACGCCCCCGGCCAAGGCAGCAGCAGCTGCACCGGAAACAGCGCCGTCCCGGTTCAAAATCTCCTCCGGGACCCCCAGAACGTGGGCCTTGACCCAATCGGTGTAGCAGATCACGCCGCCCTTGTAGACAGCACTGCTGCCGGGGACAGCGGTCAGCGCGGCGCCGATACCGCCGCCGGTCAGGCTTTCTGCCGTCACAAGAGACTTGCCTTCCAAGGCTTGCAGCACCTTACTGCACGCTGTCATCATGGTAGCTCACCTTGATCTTTTCAATGTTCTCCAAAGCCCGCTGGATCAGTGCCTGACGATCCAGCTTCTTTTCTGCCTCCACCAGCTGGCCCAGGGTGGGCTTGGTCTTGGGATGCTTGGGGGTAAAGACAGTACAGCAGTCCTCGTAAGGCAGAATGGAGGTCTCCATGGTGCCGATCTTCCGGGCGATGGTGACAATCTCCTCCTTGTCCATGCCCACCAGCGGCATAAACACAGGAATATCCACCACAGCGCCGGTGACGGTCATGGCTTCCATGGTCTGAGAGGCCACCTGACCCAGATTTTCGCCGGTGATCAGGGCGCCGCAGCCGTCATTCTTGGCAATGCGCATACTGATCTCCATCATAAACCGCCGCATGATCAGGGTAAAGTATTCCTCCGGGCAGTTGTCCCGAATGGCTTCCTGGATCTCCGTAAAGGACACCACATTCACGGTCATCCGACCGGAATACCTGGTGACCAGCCGGGCCAGCTCCACCACCTTGTCCTTGGCCAGCAGAGAGGTGTAGGGGTAGGAGAAGAAATGGACAGCCTCGATCTCCAGGCCCCGCTTGGCCATCATATAGGCCGCCACGGGAGAGTCGATGCCGCCGGACAGCAACACCATGGCTCTGCCGCCCACACCGGTGGGCAAACCGCCTGCACCGGGCTCTGCCGGGCCGTGAACATAGGCAGCCAGATCCCGAACCTCCACATACACGGTGTAGTCCGGATGATGCACATCCACCGTCACCGTCGGATGCAGCTCTGCCAGACGGCCGCCGATCTCCTGAGACAGCTGGATGGAGGTCAGGGGGAATGCCTTGTCCGAACGCTTGGACTCCACCTTAAAGGAACGGGCGCAATCCAGGTCATCACCCAGATAGTTCTCCACCGCCTCCAGGATGGCATTGGTGTTCTTCTCGCAGGGACGGCAGCGGCACAGACTGACCACGCCGAAAATGCTCCGGCAGTCCTCCCATGCACCGTCCACATCGCAGCTGTCCTCCAGCGGCTCCACATACAGGGTGGACTGCATCAGATACACATCAAAATTGCCGAACTTCTTCATCCGGCGGCGGACATTCTGCCGCAGACGGGACTCAAACTGGCGCTTATTGGCACCCTTGAGCACAATTTCCCCCAGCTTCAACAGAAAAATCTCTTTCATATCGCAATTACCTCATTTTGTATTTTTCATTTTTATAGTGCCTATCCGTTCCCCAGTTTCGCTGACCGGTACTGAACAGCCTCAGCGATATGCCGGGGTTCGATCTCCTCGCTGCCATCCAGATCGGCAATGGTGCGGGCCACCCGCAGGATCCGGTCATAGGAACGGGCCGTCAGCCCCATGACATCAAAGGCATTTTTCATCATCTCGGCGCATTCCTCATCCAGCTGGCAGTACCGGCGCATTTCCTCCGGCCCCATCCGGGCGTTGCACATACCGCCGCTGCCGTAGCGTTGGTTCTGGATCTTCCGGGCTGCATTGACCCGCTGCCGAATGCTGGCCGAGGGCTCTGCCTCCTGCCGGTTCCGCAGATCCGCAAAGGACACCGCCGGAACCTCCACCACAATGTCGATCCGGTCCAGCATCGGCCCGGAGATTCGGCTGCGGTAGTTTTCCACCGCCGATTCACTACACCGGCACCGTCCCGAGGGATCGCCGTACCAGCCGCATTTGCAGGGGTTCATGGCGCACACCAGCATAAATTCCGCCGGATAAGTCACCGAGCCGATGACCCGGGAAATGGTTACCTTGCCATCCTCCAAAGGCTGGCGCATCATGTCCAGGGTATCCTTCCGGAATTCCGGCATCTCGTCCAGGAACAGCACACCCTTGTGGGCCAGGGAGATCTCTCCCGGCCGGGGACTGCTGCCGCCGCCTGCCAGGCCCGCATTGGATACCGTGTGGTGAGGCGAGCGGAAGGGGCGGGCGGTGATCAGGGGTCTGTCCGCCGTCAGCATCCCCATAACGGAGTAGATCCGGCTGACCTCCAGGGATTCCTCCCAGGTCATATCCGGCAGAATCGAGGGAAGGCGTTTGCTGAGCATACTCTTACCGGAGCCCGGCGGGCCGATGAGCAGCACATTGTGGCTGCCTGCCGCCGCGATCTCCAGCGCCCGCTTGGCGTTCTCCTGCCCCAGCACGTCCTTGAAGTCCGGCAGAGCTTCCTGCTCTCCCCCCGGCTCCCACAGGGGCTGCTCTGCCAGCTTGGCTTCGCCGTTCAGCCCCGCCGCCAGCTGTGCCACACTGGAAATGGGGATTATGTGAGGGCCTCTGGCCAGGGTAGCCTCTGCCGCATTTTCCGCAGGGACAAACAGATATTGGATCCCGGCCTTCTTCGCCGCCAGTGCCATGGGCAGCACGCCGGATACCCCCCGCACGGAGCCGTCCAGCCCCACCTCACCCAGAAAGGCGCTGGTGTCCTTGGGCTTGCGCACGGTGCCTGCCGCCGCCAGGATGCCCATGAGAATGGGCAGATCATAGTGGGTGCCTGCCTTCTTCTGGCTGGCCGGAGCCAGATTCACCGTGATCCGGCTGGGAGGAAAGGCCAGAGCGCTGGACTTTGCCGCCGCCCGCACCCGCTCCCGGGCTTCCTTCACCGCCGCATCCGGCAGTCCCACAATATCAAACCCCGGAAGGCCGTTGGAAATATAGCATTCCGCCGTGACACAGCTGCCGCAGATTCCCAAAATACCCAGCGTTCGCACGGAACAGATCATGGCTTCATCTCCTATGTCCAGAATCAAATTTCAAAGCTAGTATATCATACTTCATTTCGCAAAAAAAGACAATCCCTTTTTCTTTTCCCTGATGCTGAACATACGGAATTTTTAGGGGCATTTATTGTTAAAACCGATAAATTTATACCGAGTCCTTACGGAAACAACTTTACAAACAGGTCGAAAAGTGTTATGATAGTCGTGACGAAATTTGAATACTTTAGGAGGTATTTTATTTTGGCAAGAAAATTTAAGACCATGGACGGCAATACTGCTGCCGCCCACGTCAGCTACGCCTTTACCGAGGTTGCTGGCATTTACCCCATTACCCCCTCAAGCCCCATGGCTGACAACGTGGACCAGTGGTCCGCTGCCGGCCGCAAGAACATTTTCGGCGACACCGTCAAGGTCGTTGAAATGCAGTCTGAAGCCGGTGCTGCCGGTACCGTCCACGGCTCTCTGGCCGCTGGCGCACTGACCACCACCTACACCGCTTCCCAGGGCCTGCTGCTGATGATCCCCAATATGTACAAGATCGCCGGCGAGCTGCTGCCCTCCGTTTTCCACGTTTCCGCCCGTACCGTTGCCACCCAGGCTCTGAACATCTTCGGTGACCACTCCGACGTCTACGCCTGCCGTCAGACCGGCTTTGCTATGCTGGCCGAGACCAACGTGCAGGAAGTCATGGATCTGGGCGCTGTTGCGCACCTGGCTGCCATCGAGGGCAAGGTTCCCTTTATCAACTTCTTCGACGGCTTCCGTACCTCTCATGAGATCCAGAAGGTCGCCATTTGGGACTATGATGACCTGAAGGAAATGGTCAACATGGACGCTGTGGCCGAGTTCCGCAAGCACTCCCTGAACCCCGAGCGCCCCGCAATGCGCGGCTCTCACGAGAATGACGATATCTTCTTCCAGCACCGCGAGGCCTGCAACAAGTACTACACCGCTCTGCCCGCAGTTGTGGAAAAGTACATGCACAAGGTCAACGAAAAGCTGGGCACCGACTATCAGCTGTTCAACTACTACGGCGCTCCCGATGCTGACCGTGTCATCGTGGCTATGGGCTCCGTCAATGACGTGATTGAAGAAGTCATCGACTACCTGAACGCCCACGGCGAGAAGGTCGGCGTTGTGAAGGTTCGCCTGTTCCGTCCCTGGAGCTCCAAGCACTTCCTGGCTGCCATCCCCGAAACCGTCAAGAAGATCGCTGTTCTGGACCGCACCAAGGAGCCCGGCTCTCAGGGCGAGCCTCTGTACCAGGATGTTGTCATGGCACTGGCAAAGTGCGGCTGCAGCAACGTGCATGTCATCGGCGGCCGTTACGGCCTGGGTTCCAAGGACACCACTCCCGCTTCCCTCTTCGCCGTGTACGAGGAGCTGGCGAAGGAGCAGCCCAAGGAAGAGTTCACCATCGGCATCGTTGACGACGTGACCCACCTGTCCCTGGAGGAGAAGGTCTCCCCCAACACCGCCGCAGAAGGCACCATCGAGTGCAAGTTCTGGGGCCTGGGCGGCGACGGCACCGTCGGCGCAAACAAGAACTCCATCAAGATCATCGGCGACCACACCGACAAGTATGTACAGGCTTACTTCCAGTACGACTCCAAGAAGACCGGCGGTGTCACCGTTTCCCACCTGCGCTTCGGCGACAAGCCCATCAAGTCCCCCTACTATGTCAACAAGGCTGACTTCGTGGCTTGCCACAACCCCTCCTACATCACCAAGGGCTTCAAGATCGTTCAGGACGTCAAGCCCGGCGGCGTGTTCCTGATCAACTGCCAGTGGAACCTGGAGGAGCTGGAGCACCATCTGGATGCCGCTTCCAAGCGCTACATCGCTCAGAACAACATCCAGCTGTACACCATCAACGCCATTGACCTGGCCATCAAGGTCGGCATGGGCAAGCGTACCAACACCATCCTGCAGTCTGCATTCTTCTCTCTGGCTAAGGTCATGCCCGAGCAGGAAGCCATCAACTACATGAAGGACGCTGCCGAGAAGTCCTACCTGAAGAAGGGCCGCGACGTAGTCGAAAAGAACTGGGATGCCATTGATGCCGGCGCTACCGCCTACGTCAAGGTTGACGTTCCCGCTGCTTGGGCAGAAGCTGCCGACAAGGTCGAGGACGTGGCTCTGGAAGGCCCCGCCGATACCGTCAAGATCGTCAAGAGCATTCTGCACCCCGTTGGCCGTATGGACGGCTACTCCCTGCCTGTTTCCGCCTTCGCCGATCTGCCTGACGGACAGTTCCCCCTGGGCGCTTCCGCATACGAGAAGCGCGGCGTTGCCGTTACCGTTCCTCACTGGGACGAGACCAAGTGCATCCAGTGCAACAACTGTGCCTATGTCTGCCCCCATGCTACCATCCGTCCCTACGCTCTGACCGAGGCCGAGGCTGCCGCAGCTCCCGCTGCCGCTCGTCTGGTGGACGTGAAGGCCGGCAAGGGCAAGTGCGTGTACAAGTACACCATGGCCGTCTCTCCCATGGACTGCATGGGCTGCGGCGTGTGTGTCGGCGTCTGCCCCACCAAGGCCATCACCATGGTTCCTCAGGAATCCGAGCTGGAGCAGCAGGAAGTCTTCAACTACATGGTCGCAAAGGTTGCCGACAAGCCCGATATGCAGGATAACACCGTTAAGGGCTCTCAGTTCCGCAAGCCTCTGCTGGAGTTCTCCGGCTCCTGCGCCGGCTGTGCCGAAACTTCTTATGCCCGTCTGGTGACGCAGCTGTTCGGTGATCGGATGTACATCTCCAACGCCACCGGCTGTTCCTCCATCTGGGGCGGTCCCGCTGCTACCGCACCTTACTGCACCAACCAGGAAGGCCACGGCCCCGCTTGGGCAAACTCCCTGTTTGAGGACAACGCCGAGCACGGGCTGGGTATGTACACCGCTCAGGAAGTCATCCGTGAGTCCCTGGCCAACAAGGTTCGCAAGGTCATGGAAGCCACCACCTGCGACACCCGCAAGGCTGCCTGCCAGAAGTGGCTGGATACCTTCAATGACGGCGAAGCCAACAAGGCTGCTACCCGTGAGCTGATCGCTTCTCTGGAAGCCAATGTCTGCTGCGACACCGTTGCCGACATCCTCAGCAAGAAGGAATACCTGTCCAAGAAGTCCGTGTGGATCTTCGGCGGCGACGGCTGGGCATACGACATCGGCTTCGGCGGCGTGGACCATGTCCTGGCCTCCAACAAGGATGTCAACATCTTCGTCTTCGATACCGAAGTTTACTCCAACACCGGCGGACAGGCCTCCAAGGCTTCCAACATCGGCCAGGTTGCCCAGTTCGCAGCCTCCGGTAAGGAGACCAAGAAGAAGTCCCTGTCTGAGATCGCTATGAGCTACGGCTATGTCTACGTTGCTCAGGTCGCTATGGGCGCCAACCAGGCGCAGACCATCAAGGCCATCTGCGAGGCAGAAGCCTACCATGGTCCCTCCCTCATCATTGGCTACGCTCCCTGTGAGATGCACTCCATCAAGGGCGGCATGATCAACTGCCAGACCGAGATGAAGAAGGCCGTTGAGTGCGGCTACTGGAACCTGTTCCGCTTCGATCCTTCCAAGCAGACCGGCAAGTTCCAGCTGGACAGCAAGGCTCCCAAGGACGGCTATCAGGAATTCCTGATGAACGAAGCTCGTTACAGCCGCCTGACCCGTGAGTTCCCCGAGCGCGCCACCGTCCTGTTCGCTCAGAACGAGGCCGCTGCCAAGGAGCGTTACGAGCACCTGGTCAAGCTGGTGGATATGTACAAGGACTAATCCCCTGCTCTGATCCCATAAACTATTTAAGCCGCCCCGTTTTTGGGGCGGCTTTTTTAAAAAAGGAGCTGTTATTATGAAAGTTTTGATGATCAACGGTAGCCCCCATGCCAAGGGAAATACTGCTCTGGCCCTGGAACAGATGGCAGACGTGTTCCACCAGGAAGGCGTGGAAACCCAGATAATCCAGGTGGGACATTTGGATGTCCGGGGCTGCATGGCCTGTGGAACCTGCCGGAATCTGGGCAAATGTGTGTTTGATGATGTTGTGAACACCCTGGCCGATGCCCTCCGGGACGCTGACGGCCTGGTGGTTGCCAGCCCTGTGTACTATGCCTCCGCCAATGCCACCCTTGTGGCAGCCCTGGATCGGCTGTTTTACAGCAAGAGCTTTGATACCCGGATGAAGGTGGGGGCCAGTGTCGCCGTTGCCCGCCGGGGCGGCTGCTCTGCCACCTTTGACCAGCTGAACAAGTATTTCACCATCTCCGGTATGCCCGTAGCCTCCAGCACCTACTGGAACAGTGTCCACGGCAGAACCCCCGGCGAAGCCGCCCAGGATGCCGAGGGCATCGCCACCGTCCGGAACCTGGCCAAGAACATGACCTTCCTGATGAAGTCCATCGCCCTGGGAAAAGAAGCCTACGGCCTCCCCGCCCCCGAACCCAGAGCCATGACCAATTTCATCCGCTGAGGGATTGCCCATGGAATGTACTGTGGTAGATATCCGTGGCGATTACGCCTATGTCCGCTATACCGATACCGGCGTAGTATCCGAAGTAGCCCTGGCCCTGCTCCCCTTCGGCATAGACGTAGGCGACCGCCTGCGGTTTGAAAATTACGAGTTTGTGCAGATATGATTGAGCGGTAATTCCATCCCGTTCGTAGGGGCGGTGCAACCGAATCACCGCCGCAAAAATTTCGGTGCGCCGGGCGGGCAAAGCCCGCCCCTTGGCTCTCCCTTTGGGAGAGCTGGCACGGCTGAAAGCCGTGACTGAGAGGGCGGGTTTGCACCCGGTGATTTCGATGCGCCGGGCGGGCGAAGCCCGCCCCTTGGCTCTCCCTTTGGGAGAGCTGGCACGGCGCAAGCCGTGACTGAGAGGGTACCCGGCTGCAATCTCCGTACTTTTCCCGAATTTGCAACTGCACATGCCCTCTCAGGCTCGCTGATCGCTCGCCAGCTCCCCCATAGGGGGAGCCAAGGGCGGCTGCGCCGCCGGGTTTGCTCTGTCTTACACTCTGCGCCGCCAGGTTCGCACGAATTACACTCTGCGCCGCCAAATTTGCAATGCAAAAATTTCGGTGCGCAGGGCGGGCAAGGCCCGCCCCTTGGCTCTCCCTTTGGGAGAGCCAAGGGCGGCTGCGCCGCCGGGGTTGCACGGTCTTACACTCTGCACCTTCGGGTTCGCACCGTCTTGCCCTCTGCGCCGCCAAATTTGAAATGCAAAAATTTCGGTGCGCTGGGCGGGCAAGGCCCGCCCCTTGGCTCTCCCTTTGGGAGAGCTGGCACGGCGTTAGCCGTGACTGAGAGGGTACCCGGCTGCAATCTCCGCACTTTTCCCGAATTTGCAACTGCCTGCGCCCTCTCAGGCTCGCTGATCGCTCGCCAGCTCTCCCATAGGGAGAGCCAAGGGCGGCTGCGCCGCCGGGGTTGCACGGTCTTACACTCTGCACCTTCGGGTTCGCACCGTCTTGCCCTCTGCGCCGCCAAATTTGCAATGCAAAAATTTCGGTGCGCTGGGCGGGCGAAGCCCGCCCCTTGGCTCTCCCTTTGGGAGAGCTGGCACGGCTGAAAGCCGTGACTGAGAGGGTACCATGCAGCAATCTCCGTACTTTTCCCGAATTTGCAACTGCCTGCGCCCTCTCAGGCTCGCCAGCTCCTCCATAGGGGGGGCGCCAAGCAGCTTGTGCAGAAACGAAAGCCCCCCGGAAGTTTCCGGGGGGCATTACTTGCTTTGGGCTTACTCTTTCGCATCGTTTGCCTTATCTATACGGTTGCAGAAAAGGACGATGCGGGTTTGGCCGCCTTTGGTGCAGGTGTAGAGAACCAGGTCGTAGGCGCTGTTTTGGACGGCTTCTACTGCGTTGGGTTGCAGGGTCTCATTCTTTTCTACACGGTAGGTGGTCACAATGCCGTCCATGTCGGTGAAGGTCAGGTAGTGACCGGGGGTCAGGTCTTTGAACTTGCCGAAATGGCTGTCGTAGTTGTGGGCGGCGATGACCAGGTCATCGGTGCGGGAGGAGCCGAATTGGCGGCAGGGGGCGATTTGGAGGCGGTCGTAGTCCCAGTCGGCCATGACCGGGAGCTTCAGATCCAGGTTGGGGATCTCCAGATAGCCGATGTAGCCGTAGCCGTTAATGTAGGTCACGGGCATTTCCGGATCCAGGGGCTGGGTGGGGGCGGTAGTCTCCCCGGGCTGGGTTTCGGCGGTGGGGCCTGTGAAAACCGTGGGGGCGGTTTGGGTGGCCAGGATGGATTGCATCTGTGCCAGCAGGTTCTCGGCTTCCTGACCGGCGTGGGCATCCTCCTGGAGGTTGTGACGCAGAAGGAGCAGTGCTGAAAGAATCAGCACTGCTCCCATTGCGATCATGGCAATGCCCGCTTTTTTAGGCATTATTCCCCTTCTTTTTCTTCATCAGCATGGTCTCGCCCAGGATGATAAAGGCAATACCGAAGCCGCCGAGCACCCAGATGGGCCAGTTGAGCTGACCGGTCTGGATCAGGCTTCTGCTGTTGGTGATGGTGACAACGCCATCCTTGTTTTTGTAGGAAGGAACGTAGCCCTTGGGGATACTGGTTTCCACAACCTGCCAGTTGCCGTAAACATCAGGATTATACCAGGAGAACGTCCAGTTGTTGTCCGCGCTGAGCTTCTCCCGGGCGTAAACTTCCGTACCGTCGTACAGGGTCACGGTAACGGAGGTGGGCCGGTTCTTGCCCTTGTCGCCGCTCCACACCTTCTTAACGGTAATGTCCAGAGGTTCTAAGGTGGGGGTGCCATCCTTGACGTTGGTGATGGTGGTCATGTTGCCCTCGGTCTTATACTGAACGGTATAGCCCTGGGGGATGTTCACTTCCTTCACCGTCCACTGGTCATCGGTGGAGGGATGCTCGAAGATGTGCTTCCAGTCGTTGGCTGCACTCAGAGTAACTTCTTGTACCTTGTCGTTATTCTGGAGCAGGTAAACCAGGACGGAGTCTTCCTTGTGATTGGCGTTGCCGTCAGACCAGACCTTACGGACGGTAAGCTGGGTGTTATTGAAGGATTCTACCAGGAATACCCAGTCCACTTCGCCCACCCGGTTGGCATACTTGTTGTCCAGCTCGATGGGAACTTTCAGTTCCACATTCAGTTTGACGGTCTTTCCGCGGGAAACCTCGCCCAGGAACTGCTCTTTTTCCAGGCCGCCTGCCTGATTGGGGTGGTCGTTGAAGATTTCCTTGCCGTCACAGGTCACCTTCATGGTGAGCTTGGACAGGAACTCGTTCATTTTGGCAACATCCGGTTCCTTTGCAGCAACATTTGCGCTCATATCGTTGCCGGTGCCGTGGGGCACGGCTTTCAGGTAGAGATGAACATAGTCGCAATCCTTGGCATCATTCTTGAAGGTGATGTCCTGCTTCAGAGTATCGCCGGGCATCACGTTCTTGAAGTTGGCAAAGAGATCGGTGGCGGTGTAGGTACTGCCGGAGCCAAAGTCAAACTTGTCGGTCTGACCCTTGTAGGTGACGGTAGGATCGGCGGCATAGGCCGTGGTGGCCAGGCTCATGACCAGCATCAGCATCAGCACCAAGGAGAGGATCATTCTAAAAGACTTTTTCATAATGCCACCTCCTTTACTGCACGTTCAGACTGCCGTCTGCGTCGATGGAGAAGTTATTGCCCCATGCTTCCTTGACAGCCGCTTCGGGAACGCTCTGAATGGCCTCGGCCATAACGTCAATGGCCTGATAACCGCCGTCGGCATCGTTATAGGAACTACTCAATGTAATGCTATCAATCAGTTTTCCTGTGACTGCCTGGGGATCCACAGGCTGGGTGTAATAGTAATACCCCTCATGCAAAACCCAGTTTGCGCCCGGTTGGAAGTTAGGCACCGCAGCCGTACCGCCGATGTGCTGACCCTTCCCATTTGTCCGGTAGGTCACCAGTTTGACACGGATGAAGGCGGGGATGTCGCTGGTGTTCTGCACCTTCACATTGGACTTAACGCCAGTCCTTTCATTGAATTGTTCTTCTACCGCACAGCTCACATGAGAAGGAGTGAACGTGTTGGTGATTGGGCCGGTGGAAGCCGTGATCCATGCAACGGTGCCGCCGATGGCCAGGGCCAAGAGCATTACCGTGGCGATGACCATTGCGGTCAGTCTGCCATTGGGCCGGATTCTTTTCTGCACGCTGCGGGAAGATGCCGCCTCGTGTCTGCCTTGATATTTCCCTTTTTGCATCATCGTCCCCTCCTCTCTTAGCTAATGATGACCGGGGCGAAGATGTTTCTAACAACTTCGCTGAAGCCATTGAGCCACTTGTTGTTATTGCTTGTGTTGGTGCAAGTGATTTCGCCGGTGTGATCCGTTGCACTCAATTCTACGCTGTTCGTGTAACTCGGATTATACCGCCAGCTCCAGCCGGTGTCTTCCTCGATGGTGTATGTACCCACAGGCAGCTCAACGATGGTCTGAGTACCGTTGCCCACAACGGTCACTTCGGTGTACTTCTGGCCATCCTTGTTCACAGTGAACACATAAGGCTCACCATCTGCACCGCCGGTCTTAGTGACATTCAGAGTGCAGGTCTTGACATGGATCAGGAATTTCTGATTGGCCTCAAGAGAACAATCCCCGTCTACACAATCCTGATGCAGGAATGTGGTATGTTGATTCACATCTGTGCCATTGATCTTAACAGAAGCATCCACACCGATATCTTCCTTGGTGTTGATCTTGCCGTTCAGAATCAGATTATTGTCAAAAGTGTACGCAATAGCCAGTTCCGGTTTTTCACCGATCATGGTCACAGTATCGGACACTGTCCCGTCATGCTTCCATTCCGTCTTAAACAGATTGCTGTTGAATTCAGTAGGCATGGTATCTCCGTAATAGCCCACAGAATCCTTAAAGGTCAGTTCCGGCTTGAAGACGTTGATCTTGCCCTTCGCAGTTCCAGTTTTTTCCGTTGCAGTACCTGAGGTTTTGGGGGCCACCTTTACTTCAATACTGTACTCGTCATCCGCCGTCAGGCCACCGCTGGCGGCGGGATTGGTGACAGTTGCGGAAATAGTCACGAAATCAGCCTTCCAGGAATTATCCCCTGTGTAGGCAGTTTCATCCAGCAGATTCACACCATTGCAAGTAGCTGTTGCATCAGCCTTCAGGTCGTCCTCCGTCACGTTACCCATCAAATACACATTTTTCTCTTTGACCGTTAACGCAACATCAGCAATGGGAACATCCACTTCGGGGCCGGGGAAATACTTGATTGCAGTACCATCCTTGTTATAAACGCCGGAATCTTCACCATTGGTGGGAACACCGTTGCCTCCCAGGAAGCCCTCTCTTGCAGTAACCGTAAACTCAAGGATGAGCTTATTGCCCTTCGTCCCATCATCCTTGTCCACTTCCATGATATAGTTCTCATTGAAGTCAAAGCCTGTAACAGTAACATTCTTACCAACCACTGTAGGCTTGAGTGTGCTGATTACATCCGCACCCCACTTACCATTTCCCTGATACGGGGCAGTGTACACTTTGATATCATTGGTATTTGCAGGAAGATCAAAATAGTCCGAAACAACATCCTTGACAACCGTTTCGCTGTCCAGATTGATATCTGCCGTATGGATATTCTGGCTGATGCTCTGGAAAATGTTATTCAACCCTGCAGAATCGTCTGCCGTAAGATAATAGGCATTGCCAGTGCGGTTAAAATTACTGGTAATTGTGTAGGTGTATGTATAGTAACCGAATATAAATCCGTGGAATTCTTTTTCACGTGACAATCCTAAGCTGCCGGCACTCTTGAAATTGCTGGACAGCAAATTCAGAAAACGGTTTCCGGCAGGGCGATCTGCGCTGTCCTCATCTTGGCTCGTCCATTTAGAATTCACTGTGCCATTGCTGTTGGGATTAAATCCGCTGGCACCATACATTTCATTGGGATTTGCACTATTGAAAATACCAATGGAATAGATCGTCACACCGCCAGCCTTCAAGTTGTTTGCCGCAGAGATAGCACTGTTTGCAACACTGACACTAAATGTGTTGCTTGAAGTGGGAATGCCATCCGTGAAAAACACAACAACCTTCTGACGTTCTGTATTGCTTCCCGTATAGCCATATCCGCTTCCCATCAGCGTTGCCGCTGTCTCCATGCCCGCACCGGCATTTGTAGCTCCTGACGGGCCGGAAGGCAAACCACTCACTTTGTTCTTCAGTGTGCTCTTTCCACCTGTATCAACGAAAGTCCATCCCTGCAGCGTTGATGCGTTGGTGCCAAATGTGACGATTGAAATGCGGTGGTCAGCTGTAGCTGCATCATATTTATCCCCAACTGCATCAATAAAGTTGTTAACAGCATTTTTCAAAGCATACTGTCTGCGGCTGCTGTTATTTAATGTCTCATTGCCTTTAAAGTCATAGGCCATGGAACCGGACTGATCCAATACCAATACCACATCCACCGGAACACTGCTGGTAGTGGTGGTGATTGTACCGGTGGTGTAAGCCTCCAAGCGGATTTTATATCCGCCATCCACCGCAGTTGCCGTTTTGGACAGTTTCAAACCATCTGTCTTATCATCGTTATCAGCAGCCGCAGCAGCCAGGTTCATGCAGCTAAGCAGGAGAACCAAAGCCAGGAGGGATGCAAAGAAACGTTTTGTTTTCATGATCCCACCTCCATTTACTTATTGCTGCCGGAAGCTGCAACTTCCACCGGGGGCATAAAGGGGCCTGCCGCGGTGAAAACAACGGTTTCAGGAATCACCGGCGGGGGCAGGATCGCATCAATATGCTCCAGGAATTCATCCTTATGTCCATTTACCACGATCCACTGCTCAAGCTTTTCCAGCACCTCATCGGCACAGGCCTCACAGATCTTGTCAAATTCCTCGATAGTCTGTGTAGCCATCAGCTTATCAAACAGAACCTGATTTGGATCCTCATACAGCGGACAGCCTTCCTTGTGGGCTTCGCCCTCACCGGGCTTGGGGTCACAGGTGCAGACCTTTTCAGGAGCAACATACAAGGGGCAGCCTTCCTTGTGGGCTTCGCCCTCACCAGGCTTAGGCTCGCAGGTGCAGGTCTTTTCCTCTGCGGGCTTCTGGGGAGCAACGTACAGGGGGCAGCCTTCCTTGTGAGCTTCCCCCTCACCGGGCTTGGGGTCACAGGTGCAGGGCTTGTCCTCTGCGGGCTTCTGCTCGGTTGCGGGCTTCTGCTCGGTTGCGGGCTTCTGCTCGGGGTTGGGCTGGGTCTCGGGCTTTGCTTCGGGGGTCTTTTCCTCGGGCTTGGGCTCGGCCTTTTCGGCTTCCAGCTTGGCCTTGGCTTCGGCAGCGGCCTTTTCGGCGGCGGCCTGGTCGGCGGCCAGCTTTACAGGGCAGTTGTCCTGATGGCGCTCACCCTCGGCGGGCTTGGGCTCACAGGTACACTGGGGCTCCTGGGCCTTGGGGGTCTCGGCCTTGGGGGCTTCTGCCTTGGGAGTCTCGGCCTTGGGAAGCTCGGTCTTGACTTCCTCGGTCTTGACTTCCTGGGTCTTTTCTTCCGTCAGCTTGGTATCGGCGGCAGCGGCGGCTTCCTGGGTCTGACCTGCCGGCTCGTTGGAGAACGCCAGGGTGCCGGGAAGCACCACGCCGACGATCAGCGCAAGGCTGACGATCAGTGCGACTACTTTTTTGCTTTTCATATCACTGCCTCCTTACTAAGGTTTGGGCCAACCCTGGGCATCCTTGACGGTGGTACCATTGTTGGCGGTCTGCACCGCCTGGGCGGAAATGTCAACAGAAATCTGTGCGTTCTGATAAACATTACCCATAGCAGGCTTGAATTCTACGGAGCGAAGGATGGGGTTGGTGGTTTTGCCGGGTTTCAGGGCGCTCTTATACCGATAGAACCCATCGGTATCCAGCTCCCAATCCTGGGTATTGATATCCAGCGCCACCAGTTCTTCCTGCGGGTTATCCAGCCCAGGGATTTCGGTTCCGAGTCGGATGTTCTTCTCCACCTTCACCCGCACCCAGGCATCGGATGCGCCGGTGTTCTTGACCTGCACGATCTTGGTCACCTTGGTGCCGGGCATGACACCGACAGACTCCTTACTATAGGGTATGGTCATGTCTTCATCTGCCCATTCCTCCAACGCAATCTCCACGCCGCCGGTGGTGATCACGTTGTGAGCCTTCCCCTCCGCCGTAAAGTAGGCCAGAGATCCGGCGGCCAGAATGGCAATACAGATTGCCACAACCGACACAATCAACAGTTTTCGCTTCATTGTCCTTGCTCCTCTCAAAAATGTATTTGCAATCCTCCGCTCCGGGATGAGAAAACGAAGTTGCATGGCCCAGCCAGGCCATACGAGAACATCCGGCAACCCAGGTGCTCTCGTATGGCCTGTACCCCGCAGGGGGTACAGAGCCATGGGGGTATGTAGTGGGGTTAGGGTGTGGCAGTGGGCTTAACCAGATCCCATGCATCCTTAGCGGTATCGACATTGGCCTTCTGCACAGCGTAAGCAATCACAGTGACCTCGCCAGCGTTTGCCCATGCCCCATTGGTGTTGGCATTGTCAGCGATCTTGAAGCTCTCGAAGACAACATAATCCTTGTCAGCTGCCTGCTTAGTATAATCCCGATAGAATACACCGGTGGTGCCCTCAACAGGCTCCCATCCATTAGCAGTGATCTGAGCTGCAATGGTGGTATTACCCGTAGCTTCAAGTGCATTAATGCCGTTAGTGACCTTCACAAAGATCCAGCTGTCTTCGCTGTTGCCAGTCACATGAACGGTAGGATCCTTCTTATAGGTGTTGCCAGGAATCAGCTTGTAGGTATTCTGCGTTCTGCGAGCACCCTCCACCTCTTCGCCATACTCATTAACCGGAGCCTCGTCCAGGGTCAGTGCCACCTGGCCCACGGTGAAGGTGTTGGTCACGGGTCCAGTTTCTGCGGTCAGATATGCCAGGGTTCCCATAACAGTCGCAACAACCAACAGCACAGCGCACAGGGTCAGAACAAGCGCCTTGTTTCTTGTTTTCATTTCTGAAAACCTCCTTAAAAAAATGTTTTATATCGGCAGCCTTTCGGCATTACCTATAAGGGAATCACTGATCGGCCAGGGCATCCCGCTGGGCTTTGACCCGGCGGTAGACCAGGCGGTATTCCTCCCGGGTGAGGGGGCCCTGGGCCAGCCGGGCGGTGAGGGCCTGGTATTCCTCCGGGGGCAGGAGCTTCCTGGCTGCCCGGCGGAGCTGCTCCGTCCGCTCCTGGGGCACCGAATCTTCGGGGGCCGGGGCGGGGCGGGATGGGGGCGGCTGGACTTCCGCCAGATGGGAGCCATGGCCCTGGGAGAATGCGCCCTGCTTGCGGCGGGGGGCTTTGGTCTTCCTGGGGGGGCGCTGGGTTTGGGGTTGGGGCTGCTGGGAATCCTGGGCGAAGACATCGGGCAGGAAAACCAACAGCAGCAAAATGGCACCGACGGAAATGGCAACGTACATTCCGGGGGGATGCTGGATGTACTCTGCCAGGTAGCCCAGGTTGGGGATGGAGAAAATGGGGGTGCCGATGACATTTTTATAATGCACCAGGCCGCCGTCCTCGGCTTCATTGGCATCGCCTTTGGTACGGAAGCGGATGACGGCGGGATCTTCCTCATCGGGGACGATGGCCACCACCCGGTGGGTGGCTACGGTATCTTCATCCAGGAGGAAGGTAATGGGCTGTCCTTCTTTGATGGTAAAGGGGTCCACCTTTTTAACATAGATCAAAGAGCCGGTATGGTAGGTGGGCTCCATGGAGCCGGAGAGGACGGTGAACACCTGCAGGCCCACCAGCCGGGCCCCTACCAGCAGCACTGCCAGCAGCACCACCAGCCCCACCAGGACACTGCTGACAATGTCCCACACTTTTTTGACTTTACGGTTCATGGTATCTATCCTAACCCTCTTCCTGCACATAGTGCACCTGGACATTTGGCTCTACGAAGCGGTAGATCTGCTCAAAGGCCCAGCGGGTGGTCTCCGGGCTGTTATCCATCTCTGCGTTCATCACCCGGGCGGCGAAGGCCAGCATGGTATCAAAAATCTGATGCACCAGGATATCCACATTGACCTGGGGCTGGAAGACGTACCGGACACTCTGAATCAGCTCATGGAACTGCCGCAGATGCTCCTCATAGGCATTGGCACGGCAATCGGCACTATAATAATAGCGGATATAGAAGATGCAATCATCGGGCTTTTCCAAAACGAACTGCCAGATCTGCTGCCAGAACAGGAAGGCCCGCTCCTTGGGCGGGAGTCCGGGCAGGTGCAGCAAGGGCAGGTTCTGCCGCAGCTGGGCTGCGAAATTTTCATCTTCCTGATGGAACGCCGCACTGAGCAACTGATCCTTTCCGCGAAAGCATTTATAGATGTACGCTTCATTCAGCCCGGCCTGGGCGGCGATGGCCTTGGTGGTGGCCTTCTCCAATCCGTCTCTGGCGACGACGTGAACGGCGCTTTCCATAAATATCTGTTTCATTTCCTGCTGCTCCAAGCGGCGAACCTCCGATCCGGGACAGGGCAAAAGGAACTTTTGAGCCTGTCCACCCTGCCATAAGCGGTCACTTACAAGGTGATTGTAAAAAATGACAAATCAGCAAATGTAAATTTGGTTGATTTGCCAAGCTATGCCCTGCCACCTCCGGAGTGGGCATAGTACTCCCGTTTATGCACTAACATATTACCACAATTTGGTAACAAATGCAATAGAGTGATAATGTTTTTTAGTTTGAGAACCAGAATTTTTTTGGGGGCATTATTTATGGTATTTACTGCCTGCCTGGATGGCCTCGGCACGGTAAAGCTGCTCCAGCACCATGACCCGGGCCAGGTGGTGAGGGAAGGTCATGGGGCCCATGGACAGGCGGAAATCGGCCCGCTGCTTGACCCGGGGGGCCATACCGAAGGAGGAGCCGATAAGGAAGCAGGCGGCGGATTTTCCGCTGTTTTTGACCTGGGCCAGCTGGGCGGCGAAGCCCTCACTGGACAGCTCCTTCCCCTCCGGGGTGAACACGCAGAACCAGGCTCCCTTGGGGATCTTGGCAAGGATCAGGTCGGCTTCCTTTTCCAGTCCAGCGGCGATCTCGGCAGGAGAGGGATCCTCCGGCAGCCGGGATTCCGGGAGTTCCAGGAGGGTGAACCGGCAATAGCCGCCCAGACGCTTTTTATATTCCTCAGCAGCGGAAATGTAGAATTTTTCTTTCAGCTTGCCCATGGTGATGAGGGTGATATCGAACATAGATCCCATTCCTTTGTTTTTTCCATATTTTAGCACTGGGGGATGGAAAAAGCAAGGGAAATTGGGGGGATGGGGGGTGCGGGGGGTAATTTCGGTGCGTTCGTAGGGGCGGATAGTATCCGCCCGGTTGTTTTCCCCATGGGAAAACAACGTCGGCGCACAGCGCCGACAATGGATGATCGAATATTTTACAATATAATTCGGCGGTATCAGGTCGAAACGTGGTATATTGCGGCACATTGTGCCGCGCGATTCCCAAGGGGAATCGCCGGGCGGATGATATCCGTTATATTATGGAGTGATCGCCCCCGGCGATCATTGGATTTTGATTCGCTGCGCGGAGCGCCACCCTACGCAGACGGTGCCACCGAATGACCGAGCGGAAATTTCGGGGCGTTGTAAGGGCGGATAGTGCCACCGAATTACCGATGCAAAAATTTCGATGCGCTGGGCGGGCTGCGCCCGCCCCTTGGCTCTCCCTTTGGGAGAGCTGGCACGGCTGAAAGCCGTGACTGAGAGGGCGGGTTGCACCCGCGGGCAATGACGAGTCTGTGAGCCTGGCAGTTGACCAACACCGTTGGGGGTCACCCGGTTCGTTGGCGGGGGGTAGTCGTGGTTAAGAGTGTACCCGGCTGCAATCTCCGCACTTTTCTCCTATTTGATACTGCCTACGCCCTCTCAGGCTCGCTTCGCTCGCCAGCTCCCCCATAGGGGGAGCCAAGGGCGGCTGCGCCGCCAACCACGTTGTAATTTCGGTGCGCTGGGCGGGCTGCGCCCGCCCCTTGGCTCTCCCTTTGGGAGAGCTGGCACGGCTGAAAGCCGTGACTGAGAGGGTACCATGCAGCAATCAGCGCACCAATGCGCAAATTTGCCACTGCATACGCCCTCTCAGGCTCGCTTCGCTCGCCAGCTCCCCCATAGGGGGAGCCAAGGGCGGCTGCGCCGCCGGGGTTGCGCTGTCTTACCCTCTGTGCCGCCGATGGAACCATGTTGTCATTTCGTTGCGCTGGGCGGGCAATGCCCGCCCCTTGGCTCTCCCTTTGGGAGAGCTGGCACAGCTGAAAGCCGTGACTGAGAGGGCGGGTTGCACCCGCAGACAATGACGAGTCTGTGAGCCTAGCAGTTGACCAACACCGTTGGGGGTCACCCGGTTCGAGGGCGGGGGGGTAGTCGTGGTTAAGAGTGTACCCGGCTGCAATCTCCGCGCTTTTCTCCTATTTGATACTGCCTACGCCCTCTCAGGCTCGCTGATCGCTCGCCAGCTCCCCCATAGGGGGAGCCAAGGGCGGCTGCGCCGCCGGGGGCGCACGGTCTAATCCTCTGCGGCGCCGTTTTTTTCCATGGAAAAAACAACCGGGCGGATCGCTCCGCCCGGCATTACCCAGTATTATATACATTAATAAATATATACTATTCTCCCTTATACTTCCTTCGGGTGGCCAGGCCGCCGCGGATGTGGCGTTGTTGTTTGTTATAATCCAGCACCTGGCGGGCTTGGAGGTACAGGGGGTAATTGTACTGTTTCAGGCGCACTGAAAGATCCTTATGTACGGTGGATTTGGAAATGCCAAAGTGCCGGGCGGCGGCCCGGACGGTGGCACCGGTTTCGATCATGTACACAGCCAATTCACAGGCCCGTTTCTCCAATGGTTCCGGCATAGGCACCCCTCCGATTGCTGTGTGCTGACAGGAAATCTTATGCCGGGAATGGGGAAAATATGCACCTTGACAAGGGCTGTACAGAGGGCTAAAATTGGGAGTATACACTAAGGCAACACCGCATAATTGCGTCTGCGGGCAGCAGCGGATCTTTTGCCCCAATATTGCAGTTTGAAAAACTTGAAAGACATCCAGTATTCCTGCGTTTTCCAAACTTTATCTTGGGACAAAATCTCTCGCTGCTGTCTCTTGCCGAATTATGCGGTGCTGCCCTATATAAATAGGAGTGAGACTGTGATCTACTTTAACAATGACTACAGTGAGGGCTGTCATGAGAAGATCCTCGCTGCTTTGATGCAGACCAACATGGAGCAGACACCGGGCTATGGGATGGATCCCCATTGCGCGGCGGCGGCAGAGAAAATCCGCAGGCTGTGCGGGCGGGAGGATTTGGATGTGCATTTCCTGGTGGGAGGCACCCAGACCAACATGACGGTGATTGCCGCGGCTCTGCGGCCCCATCAGGGGGCATTGTGCGCTGTGACGGGGCACATTCATGTCCATGAGACCGGGGCGGTGGAGGCCACCGGGCACAAGGTTTTGGCACTTCCCTCGGATGACGGCAAAATCACCGCCCAGCAGGTGCGCACTGCGGTTCGGCTGCACCGTGAGGACGGTTCCTTTGAACACATGGTTCAGCCGAAGCTGGTGTACATTTCCCATCCCACGGAGGTGGGCACGCTGTACACCCGACAGGAGCTGCGGGATCTGGCGGCAGCCTGTCAGGAGCTGGGGCTGTATCTGTTCCTGGACGGCGCCCGGCTGGGCTATGGCCTGTGCGCCAAGGGTACGGATGTGACGATGCAGGATATTGCGGCGTGCTGCGATGTATTTTACATCGGCGGAACCAAGGTGGGGGCGCTCTTTGGGGAAGCGGTGGTGATCCGCAACCCGGCACTGAAAGAGGATTTTCGCTACATCATCAAGCAGCACGGCGGTATGCTGGCCAAGGGCCGTCTGCTGGGAATTCAGTTTGAAACGCTGATGGAGGACGATCTGTATTTTCAGCTGTCTGCTCACGCCGACAAGCTGGCAGACACCATCCGGCAGACCCTGGACGAACTGGGTGTGCCCTATCTGGTTCCCGGTGTGACCAATCAAATTTTCCCCATTCTGCCGGACAAGGCACTGGAGGAGCTGGCGAAGGAAATCTGCTTTACGGAAATGGAGCGGGTGGATGACAGTCACCGGGCCATTCGCTTCTGCACCAGCTGGGCCACCACCGAGGAGAATGTGAAGGTGCTGACCGATACGCTGCGGCGGGTGTGCGTGTAAGATTTGCGGATGGTGATTTCGGAGCGCTGGGCGGGCAATGCCCGCCCCTTAGCTCTCCCTATGGGAGAGCTGGCACGGCGCAAGCCGTGACTGAGAGGGCGGGTTGCACCCGCTGGCTATGACGAGTCTGCGACTCTGGCAGTTGACCCACACCGTTGGGGGTCACCCGGTTCGTTGGCGGGTGGTAGTCGTGACTGAGAGGGTACCCAGCCACAATCTCCGCACTTTTCTCTTATTTGATACTGCCTGCGCCCTCTCAGGCTCGCTTCGCTCGCCAGCTCCCCCATAGGGGGGAGCCAAGGGCGGCTGCGCCGCCGGGGGCGCACGGTCTTACTCTCTGCGCTGTGACTGAGAAGGCACCATGCAGCAATCTCCGCACTGTTCCCATATTTGCAACTGCATACGCCCTCTCAGGCTCGCTTCGCTCGCCAGCTCCCCCATAGGGGGAGCCAAGGGCGGCTGCGCCGCCGGGGGCGCACGGTCTTACTCTCTGCGCTGTGACTGAGAAGGCACCATGCAGCAATCTCCGCACTGTTCCCATATTTGCAACTGCGCACGCCCTCTCAGGCTCGCTTCGCTCGCCAGCTCCCCCAGAGGGGGAGCCAAGGGCGGCTGCGCCGCCGGGAATGCAAAAACATGGGCTTTTCTATAAAAAATGGGCTGCTGCAAAAAATCTTGCAGCAGCCTTGGTGGTGGACCTAATCGGGATCGAACCGACGACCTTACGGATGCGAACCGTACGCTCTCCCAGCTGAGCTATAGGCCCATTTCCTGTATTATACGCCGGTTGACCGCCACTGTCAAGGTAAAATCTGTCTTTTCTTTTGGGGGCAGATGTGGTAGAATAGCTTCCGAATTATTCTATTCAAGGAGATCACTATGCAAACCATTACACAGATCCTGGCGCAGGAGCTGGGACAGAAACTGGAATATGTTGAAAATGTGGTGGCCCTGATGGACGAGGGCAACACCATTCCCTTTATCGCCCGTTACCGCAAAGAAATGCACGGTGCCATGGATGACACCACCCTGCGCAATCTGGAAACCCGGCTGACCTATCTGCGGAATTTGCAGGCTCGCCGGGATGAGGTGAAGCGTTCCATTGAGAATCAGGGGAAGCTGACCCAGGCGCTTTCCGATGCCATTGATGCCGCCGCCACCATGACCGAGGTGGAGGATCTGTACCGCCCCTATAAGCAGAAGCGGCGCACCCGCGGCTCCATCGCCCGGGAAAAGGGGCTGGAACCCCTGGCAGAGGCCATTTTTGCCCAGGATGGTTCGGATCCCCAGGCGCTGGCTGAGAATTACATTGACCCGGAAAAGGGCGTGAATTCCCTGGAAGAAGCCTTGCAGGGTGCCAACGATATCATTGCGGAGAATCTTTCCGACGATGCCGATATCCGCAAAGCTCTCCGGGCGCTGGTTCTGCGCCGGGGCAGTCTGACCTGCAAGGCCGCCGAGGATGCCCAGCCGGATGGGGTCTACAAGCTGTACTATGATTTCTCCCAGCCCATTTTCCGTCTGCTGGATCACCAGATCCTGGCCATGAACCGAGGGGAAAAGGAAGGGGTTTTGAAGCTGGGGGTGACCCTGCCCGGAAACGAAGGCCCCGCGCTGGTCTGCCGGGGGGCTTTGAAGCCCACTGCCCATGTCAGCACCTTTGTCAAGGCTGCCGCTGAGGATGCCTATGAGCGTCTGATCTTCCCCGCCATCGGCCGGGAGGTGCGCAGTGAGCTTTCTGACCGGGCATACGCCGGTGCCATCCGCAACTTTGCGCTGAATCTAAAGCCTCTGCTGATGCAGCCCCCGGTGAAGGGGTTTGTGACCATGGGGCTTGACCCCGGATACCGCAACGGCTGCAAGGTGGCTGTGGTGGATCCCACGGGCAAGGTGCTGGACACCGCTGTGGTGTACCCCACCTTCAACGAGCGGAAAAAGCAGGAGGCCATCACGGTGCTGTCCGGCCTGATCCGCAAGCATGGGGTGCAGCGCATTGCCATCGGCAACGGCACCGCTTCCCGGGAGACGGAGGCCATGGCGGTGGAAATGCTTCACGGCTTCCAGAACGTCAGCTATATGATCGTCAACGAGGCCGGTGCTTCCGTGTACTCTGCCTCTCCCCTGGCGGCTGAGGAATTCCCGGAGTATGACGTCAATCTCCGCTCTGCCGTGTCCATTGCCAGAAGATTGCAGGATCCTCTGGCAGAGCTGGTGAAGATCGACCCCAAGGCCATTGGTGTGGGGCAGTATCAGCACGACTGCCCCCAGAAGGAGCTGGATGCCGCTCTGGGCGGCGTGGTGGAGGACTGCGTCAACGCCGTAGGCGTGGATGTGAACACCGCCTCCCCTTCCCTTTTGCAGCAGGTATCCGGCCTGAACGGCACCACCGCCAAGAATATTGTTGCCTACCGGGAGGAAAACGGTCCCTTCACCGCCCGCACCCAGCTGAAAAAGGTATCCAAGCTGGGCCCCAAGGCATTCCAGCAGTGCGCCGGTTTCCTGCGGATCCCGGAAAGCAAGGATATGCTGGACAACACCGGTGTCCATCCCGAATCCTACCCTGCCGCCAAGGCCCTGCTGGAACTGCTGGGCTGCCGGAAGGGAGACAGCCTGACCGATCTGCCCCAGAAGCTGGAAGCCTTTGGTTTGGCTCAGGCGGCCCAGGCCTGCCAGGTAGGCGAGCCCACCCTGGCGGACATCGCCAAGGAGCTGAGCAAGCCCGGCCGGGATCCCCGTGACGAGCTGCCCAAGCCCATTCTGCGCAAGGATGTGCTGGAAATGAAGGATCTGGCTGCCGGTATGGAGCTGACAGGCACGGTGCGCAATGTCATCGACTTTGGCGTATTCGTGGATATCGGTGTGCATCAGGACGGACTGGTACACATCAGCGAGGTCTGCAACCGCCGCCTGCACCACCCCAGCGAGGTGGTCAAGGTGGGGGATATCGTCAAGGTGGTGGTACTGTCCGTTGACGAAAAGCGCAAGCGCATCAGCCTGTCCATGAAGCAGGTAAAAAAATAGGGCAACACCGCACAATTGCGTCTGCGGACAGCAGCAGATCTTTTGCCCCAATCTTGCAGTTTGAAAAACTTGAAATACACAAAGTATTCCTGCGTTTTTCAAACTTTATCTTGAGACAAAATCTCTCGCTGCTGTCTCTTGCCGAATTATGCGGTGCTGCCTTAAAGCAACGCCCCAGAATGGGATCGCTGCCATGATAATAAATCGAGCCGCCCGGAAACAGGCGGCTCGATCATTTTAAAACTCTCCCGTGGCATACATCACGGCAGACAGGGCGCACAGGGGGGCCGTTTCACAGCGAAGGATCCGGCTGCCCAAGGTGCAGACCTGCAAGCCTGCCTGCTGGGCCATGGCAACCTCCTTCTCCTCCAGACCGCCCTCCGGGCCGGAGAGTAGGCTGATGGTTGCAAAGTGCTCCCCTTCCAGGGCCATTTTCAGGGTCAGGGCGTGTTCATTTTCATAGAACAAAATGGCCTTGTCGGCCTGGGCTGCCCGTTTAAGCGCGGCGGGGTAGCTTTCCACGGTTACCACCTGGGGGATCCGGCCCCGGCCGGACTGTTCGGCGGCAGAGACGGCGATCTTCTGCCAGCGTTCCACCTTCTTTTTCAGGCTCTTGTCATCCGGCCGGGAAACACACCGGGCAGAGGGGAACGCCACGATTTCAAAGGCTCCCAGCTCCGTTGCCTTCTGGATCACATGCTCCAGCTTGTCTCCCTTGGCGTATGCCATGTAGACGGATGCCCTGACCCGTACCTCCGTCCGGGATGCCCGGCGCTGGGAAACCGTCAGGGTAAACGCCCCCGACTCCACCTGGCTGACTGTACACAGGCACTCCATTCCCTGGCCGTCACAAACCAGCACTTCCTCCCCTGCCTTCAGCCGCAGCACCTTGGCATGTTGGGCATTCTCCCCGGTCAGGGTCAGAATATCCGGGGTCATCTCCTCCGGCTGTACAAAAAATCGGGTCATCCATCCGTCCTCCATGTTTTTTTATTAGTGTAGCAGAAAGCAGGAACAATGGCAACAGAAATTTTATCTGTCGTTGGGTGGCGCACCTTTGTGTTTGCAGCGTGGTTTTTTCAGGATCGGTGGGGTGTTTTTTATACAAACCATACATTTTCCCAGAAATGATTATTGCAAAAACTTCTATTATGCGATAAGATAAACATGTACAAATTCCCTGCAATACGATTACAGTTTGGAGGATTCAAACATGACTCAGCTTATGGACGCCATCGTTAAGCCCACTGCCGGCCCCGGCCTGGAACTGCGGAAGGTTCCCGTGCCTGTTCCCGGCCCCGGTGAGGTTCTTATTAAGGTTCACAAGACCGCCATCTGCGGTACTGACGTTCACATTTTCAACTGGGATCCCTGGGCCCAGCTGCACATCAAGCCCCCTATGACCATCGGCCATGAATATGTGGGTGAGGTGGCCGCCGTAGGCCCCGGTGTCACCCGCCTGCAAATCGGCCAGCGGGTTTCCGGCGAAGGCCACCTGACCTGCCACCACTGCCGCAACTGCCACAACGGCAACATCCAGTGGTGCAAGGACACCGTCAGCGTGGGCGTTGACCGGGACGGCGCTTTTGCCGAATATGTGTGCATTCCCGAATCCAATGTCATCCTCATTGACGAGAGCCTGGACGAGGATGTGGTGGCCTTCTTCGATGCCTTTGGCAATGCCACCCACACTGCACTGATGTTCCCCCTGATCGGTGAGGACGTGCTGATCACCGGTGCAGGCCCCATCGGCATTATCGCCGCCGGTATCTGCAAGTTTGCCGGTGCCCGCCGGGTCATCATCACCGATATCAACGACTACCGTCTGGAGCTGGCCCGGAAGATGGGCGTGGATGCCGCAGTCAACACCGCCAGAGAAAACCTGCCCCAGATCATGAAGGAGCAGGGTCTGACCGAGGGCTTCGACGTGGGTCTGGAAATGTCCGGCAACGGCATGGCCCTGTGCCAGATGATCGACGCCATGCGCAACGGCGGCAAGATCGCTCTGCTGGGCATCAGCAACAAACCCATCCCCATGGACATGAACACCATCATCACCAAGGGTCTGACCTTGCAGGGCATTTACGGCCGCCGCATGGACAACTGGCACCAGATGAGCTACATGGTGCAGGGCGGTCTGGATGTCAGCCCCGTCATCACCCATCGTTTCCACTACACCGATTTTGAAAAGGGCTTTGAGGCCATGAACAGCGGCAAGTCCGGCAAGGTCATTCTGGACTGGACCGGCAAGAAGGAGGGCTAACATCCTATGAAATCCGCACTGAACGACTTTACCGCAGAACTGGAAGCCATCCGCGAGGCTGGCACCTGGCGGGAAGAGCGCATCATCACCACCCCTCAGTATTCCCGGATCGACACCACCGCCAAGCCCGGTGTGGTGAACTTCTGCGCCAACAACTACCTGGGTCTGTCCACCCATCCCGAGCTCATCAAGGCCGCCAAGGAAAGCTATGACAAGTGGGGCTTCGGCCTGTCCTCTGTCCGCTTCATCTGCGGCACCCAGCAGATCCACAAGGATCTGGAGCGGAAAATCGCTGACTTCGTGGGAATGGACGATGCCATTCTCTACTCCTCCTGCTTCGATGCCAACGGCGGTCTGTTTGAGACGCTGCTGGGCAAGGAAGATGCCATCATCTCCGACGAACTGAACCACGCTTCCATCATTGACGGCGTGCGCCTGTGCAAGGCCATGCGCTACCGCTATAAGAACAACAACATGGAGGATCTGCGCACCCAGCTGACCGCCGCCCGGCAGGCCGGTGCCAAGAAGATCCTCATTGCCACCGACGGTGTTTTCTCCATGGACGGCTACATTGCCAACCTGCCCGCCATCTGCGACCTGGCCGATGAATTTGACGCTCTGGTGATGGTGGACGAAAGCCACGCCGTGGGCTTTATGGGCGAGCACGGCAGAGGCACCCCCGAATACTGCGGTGTCATGGGCCGGGTGGACATCCTCACCGGCACCTTCGGCAAGGCTCTGGGCGGCGCTTCCGGCGGCTATACCGCTGCCCGTCAGCCCATCGTAGACCTGCTGCGCCAGCGCAGCCGCCCCTACCTGTTCTCCAACACCGTGGCTCCTGCCATCTGCGCCGCCACCATCCGCACCATTGAGCTTCTGGAAGAAAGCACCGCTCTGCGGGACAAGGTTCATGAAAACGCCCGCTACTTCCGTGCCGAAATGGAGAAGGTGGGCTTCGATCTGCTGCCCGGTGAGCATCCCATTGTTCCTGTGATGCTGTACGACCCCAAGGTTGCCCACGAGTTTGCCCGCCGTATGCTGGACAAGGGCGTTTATGTGGTAGCCTTCTGCTACCCCGTGGTTCCCAAGGGCAAGGACCGCATCCGCACCCAGATCTCTGCCGGACACACCAAAGAAGATCTCGACTTTGCTGTTCGGTGCTTCCGGGAAGTCAAGGAGGAAATGGGGCTGTAACAGCACCAAAGTCCACCGGGTTCCCTCGGTGGACTTTTTTCCTATGGGCCATGAATTTTCTCCCAAAAATACGACAGGACAGGTGACATTATGTATCGACTGCTTGAACTGAATCCCCAGCTGCAATGCTTTCGCGGAGACATTGACCTGCGTATGTTTCTGTATCAAACCACCAAAAAGCGTATCCTGCAGGACGGTCAAACACTGAATGATTTTGCCAATGCCCACAATTACTACGGCTTCCACCGGACCAAAACCGGCTGGGCCTACCGGGAATGGGCACCTTCTGCCTATCAGCTGTACCTGACCGGTGATTTCAACGACTGGGATCCCACCAGCCATCCCCTGACCCGCCTGGAAAACGGCGACTGGGAGCTGCTGCTGGAAGGCAAGGACGCCCTCTGGGAGGGCTGCCGGGTCAAAACCGTGGTGGATGCCAACATGACCCGGACAGAGCACATCCCCCTCTACGCACGCCGTGTGGTGCAGGATCCCAAGACCATCACCTTCAACGCCGAGGTGGTGGATCCCAGCAAGGTCTTCCCCTGGACAGATGCCAACTTCAAGGGTGAGGACGAGCTGTATATTTACGAGGCCCATGTGGGCATGGCCCAGGAGGAGGGCAAGATTGGCACCTACCGGGAATTTGCCGACAACATCCTGCCCCGGATCGTGGAGGCCGGATACAACACCGTGCAGCTGATGGCCATTATGGAGCATCCCTACTACGGCTCCTTCGGCTATCAGGTCTCCAACTTCTTCGCCGCTTCCAGCTGGTTTGGTAAGCCCGAGGATCTGAAATATCTGGTCAACCGGGCCCATGAACTGGGTCTGCGGGTTCTGCTGGATGTGGTGCATTCCCACGCCGTGCGGAACACCGCCGAGGGCATTGATATGTTCGACGGCACCACCTGGCAGTTCTTCCACGACGGCAGCAAGGGTGACCACCCCGCCTGGGGCACCAAGTGCTTTGACTATGGCAAAACCGGTGTGCTGCACTTTTTGCTGTCCAACCTGAAATTCTGGATGACGGAATACCACTTTGACGGCTTCCGTTTCGATGGTGTCACCTCCATGCTCTACCATGACCACGGTCTGGGCACCAACTTTGACGATAACAGCAAGTATTTCTCCTACAACACCCACACCGAGGCTGTCACCTATTTGCAGCTGGCCAATGAGCTGATCCGTCAGGTCGACCCCAGAGCCATCACCATTGCCGAGGATATGTCCGGTATGCCCGGCATGGCGCTGCCCATTTGTGACGGCGGTATCGGCTTTGACTACCGGCTGGGCATGGGTCTGCCGGATATGTGGATCAGCGCCGTCAAGGGCGAGGATCAGTTCTGGGATCTGAACAAAATGTGGGCCAGCATGTGCCTGCGCCGCCCCGGTGAAAAGACCATTGCCTATGTGGAGTCCCACGATCAAGCGCTGGTGGGGGATCAGACCATGATCTTCCGTCTGGCCGGTGCCAATATGTACACCGACATGGACAAAATCTGCCACAATCCCGTCATCGACCGGGCCATTGCCCTGCACAAGATGATCCGTCTGTTCACCCTGGCCGGCGGCGGAGAGGGCTACCTCAATTTCATGGGCAACGAATTCGGTCACCCTGAATGGATCGACTTCCCCCGGGAGGGCAACGGCTGGAGCTTCCACTACTGCCGCCGCCAGTGGAGTCTGAAGGAAAACGGCTATCTGAAATATCAGTGGCTGGGAGACTTTGACGAGGATATGGTGAACCTGACCAAGAAGAATAAGATCTTCCAGCAGCACATGGCTGACCTGCTTCTGATGAAGGCCCCGGAGCAGACCTGCGCCTTCTACCGCCACGGTCTGATGTTCGTGTTCAACTTCCACTTCTGCCACAGCCTCCAGGATGTTCTGATTCCCGTTCCCAATCCCGGAGAATACACCGTGGTCCTCAGCTCCGATGACAAGCGGTACGGCGGCTTCGGCAATGTGAAAAAGCAGACCTACAAGACCAAGGAATTTGACGGCAAGCATTATATCGACCTCTATATCCCCGCCCGCACCTGCTTTGTTCTGAAAGAAAAGAAGTGCGCCCCGGTGAAAAATGCAACGAAAAAAGCAGCAAAATGATCACAAACCCCGCATGACCAGCGGCCATGCGGGGTTCTCATTTGTATATAGACAGGTTTTCGTGTCTTTGTTCCTTACGGATTTTCCTCCAGCCAGGTTTCGGCTACCTTGGCATACAGGGCAGCCTCCAGGGGCAGCGCATCCTCATGGAACAGGATGCGGGGGTTGTGCTGACCGACCCACTGGGCCGGATCGGAAACCCCAGCGCCAATGCCGACGATCACGGAGGGAACCTGCTGTCCATAGAAGGCAAAGTCCTCGCTGCCCATGGTATGCAGGCCGGGAACCAGTGCCACATCCTCCTTGACTGCCTTGGCGCAGCGGATCGTCAACTCTGTCATGGCATCGTCACAGACCACGGATGGCACATCGCTCAGTGTTTCCACCGTAACCGCAGCCCGATAGGCTTTGGCAACCGACTCCGCCACCTCTGTGATCCGGGTCAAAAGATACCCCCGCAGCTCCCGGTCAAAGGTACGCAGCGTACCTTCCAGAATGGCATAATCCGGAATGATGTTGGCTGCACTGCCTCCTTCAAAATGGCCGATGGTCAGAACCGCCTTCTGAGACGGGGCGATTTCTCTGGCGATGATCTCTTGCAGCGCCATAACGATATTGGCACCGACCGCAATGGGATCAATGCCCATTTCCGGAGCGGATCCATGGGTGCCCTTCCCCTGTACCCGGATACGGAAGCCGTAAACCGAGGCCATGGTGTTCTTGCCGTAAGCAACGTTGCCGCAGGGCATGGCCGCAAACACATGGGTGGCAAATGCCGCATCCACCTTGGGATCTTCCATCACGCCATGGGCAATGGCCGCAGACGCACCTTTGAAGATCTCCTCCCCCGCCTGGAAGATCAGCTTGACGGTACCCTTCAGCTCCGATTCATGGGCCTTCAGGATTCTGGCTGCCCCCAGCAGAGCGGCGGTATGACAATCGTGGCCGCAGGCGTGCATATTGCCGTTGGCGGAGGCAAAGCAAAGGCCGGACTGTTCCGCCACAGGCAGTGCATCCATATCCGCCCGGAGCAGGATACATTTTCCCCCTTTGCCGATGGTGGCAGTGATGCAGGAGCAGTCCCGGTATACCCGGTGATGAATCCCCATTTGTTCCAGCTTTTCCGTGACAAAAGCAACGGTCTGGGGCAGCTCCAGACCAATTTCAGGGATCTGATGCAGTGCCCGCCTGTTGGCCAGGATCTCCTCCTGGATCTGCATTGCTTCCTTCATCGTGTCAATGTACATAGAACGTATTCCATCCTGTCTTAGGGACCTCTGAGCAAATCGTCTGGGCTGCCGGGGTCTTTCCCCCAGTGCCTGCCGGTTTCATCACAGGTTCTCTGAATTTCATGCTCCTATTGTAATCACCGCAACGGGAAATGTCAATTTGTGGATCTTCTTTTTTTAGCACTTTCATGGTGCTGTCCTAGGGTCTATCCGAAAAAACAGCAGGGGCTGTCTCGAAAGGATTCGGGACAGCCCCTTGCAAATTCACATATTGGCTTTCTGGAAAATCAGAAGGTGCACACATCCGGCTCAGCAGGCTGGACATTGGTCTCTACCTGCAACGCGGTGAGAACAGGGCCGATCTCCCCTTTGTACAGGGGGTGCTTTTCTGCGCTGACCTTGGCCGTCACCATGACCCAGCCCCGGGATTCCAGGGACTTGGCCTCGGCATACCGGCAGGGAATGCCGCAGAACTCAATGTCCTCCACACAGCAGGTCATCACAAACCGTCCGGGGGCGAACATGCCCTCCTTCTGGCGGCGGAGCATGGCAACCTGTCCCTTGAAGCAGACGGTCTTGCCATCGTACTTCTTGGGCTCCTCGGTGACATCCCGGTACCACAGAGCGTAGTCCTCATCATGGATGCAGATCACGTCAGAGTTGATATCAAAGGGCAGCGGATCCTCCACATCGTCAAAATGGGTGCTGCCGTCGGTGAAATCATAGAGAATGTCGATCCGGCGGTTGGCAGCCCGGGCGATTTTGTGCAGCGGCATGGTGTCGGCACCGGGCGTCAGGCGGTTGAACACCACCATCTGTGCGCCTACCAGCTTGTCCATCACCAGATTGCGCATATTGTTGTTAAAGGCCATAAAGGTGGTGGAATCGGCAAACATGACCTCCTGGGCCACCACCCACTCCTCGGGGAAGCGCATATACAGGTCACCTACCTGCTGCATACCGTTCAGCTCCATGACGATCCGCTCGGCACGGTACTTCTTCTGCAAGGCAGCCAGCTGCCGGGTGGTAACGGTCTGCTGATCCAGCACCTCCATCCAGACATTCTTGCCGGGATAGGTGGAGAAGTCATACTCCTCCTCCCCTTCTTCAAAAACCAGGAGCAGGGTGCGCTCCCCATCGTTGAACCGGGGATCCTCCAGAGTCTCCTGGATAAACTTGGTCTTACCGGAATCCAGGAAGCCGGTAAAGGAATAAACAGGGATCTGCTGCATGATTTACACCCCAAACAGTGCGGCAATTCCCTTTTCGTCCAGCTTGGAGCCGATGACGCAGAGCTTACCGGTGATATCAGCGCCGCCCAGGCGGATGTTCTCCTCCTCGGGGACGTAGTCAAAGTGGATCCAGGTGCCGTCAGGAGCGGGAACAATGCCCTTGGCCCGCAGGATCATGCCATACTTACCGGAATCCAGCTCCTTGAGGGCTGCTTCCAGGAATGCCTTGTCAAACTTCTTAGCCGTCTCCACGCCCCAGGAGGTGAACACCTCATCGGCATGGTGATGATGGGCATGATCATGGTCGTGGCAGCCGCAGGTGCAGTGCTCGTCATGCTCCTCATGGTCATGATCGTGATGATGGCCGCAGCAGTGGCCTTCCTCGTGGTCGTGGTCATGGTGATGACCGCAGCAGTGACCTTCCTCATGATCGTGGTCATGGTGATGGCCGCAGCAGTGGCCCTCCTCATGGTCGTGGTCGTGGTGATGACCGCAGCAGTGACCCTCTTCATGATCATGCTCCTCATGGTCATGATCGTGGTCATGGCAGCCGCAGGTGCAGTGCTCGTCATGGTCGTGGTGATGCTCCTGCTCCTGATGCAGCTTTGCCAGCTCGGCAGCCAGAGTGGACTGGCCTTCCAGTGCGGCAGTCAGCTGCTGGCCGGTCAGCTGACCCCAGGGGGTGGTGACGATGGTAGCCTTGTCGTTATGCTCCCGGAGCATGGCCACGGCGGCATCCAGCTTGGCCTGGGGGATGGCATCGGTACGGGACAGAATGATGGTGGAGGCGGTCTCAATCTGGTTGTTGTAGAACTCGCCGAAGTTCTTCATATAGACCTTCACCTTACCGGCATCCACAACCGCCACAGTGTAGCCAATGGTAATTTCCTCGTTGGTGACCTTGTTGACAGCACCGATCACATCAGACAGCTTGCCAACGCCGGAGGGCTCGATGATGATCCGGTCAGGATGATACTCGTCGATCACCCGGGTCAGGGCCTTGCCGAAGTCACCTACCAGAGAGCAGCAGATGCAGCCGGAGTTCATCTCGGTGATGTTGATGCCTGCATCCTGCAAAAAGCCGCCGTCAATGCCGATCTCACCAAACTCGTTTTCGATGAGGACCAGCTTCTGTCCGGCGTAAGCTTCCTGGATCATTTTCTTGATCAGCGTGGTTTTACCAGCGCCCAAAAATCCGGAATAAATGTCAATTTTCATATAAAAGCACCTTCTATATCAATTTTTTCTACCCTTTAGTATACCACCATCGAAATACAAAGGCAAGGGATTTTTCTCTTTTTATTCGACGGCTTTCGATTGTTTTTCCCAGCCTCTATGGGATAGACTGAGTCCAGGCAAGTAAGATCCCCTGCGACACCTTGCCCAGGCGCCCCTCCGGCTCTCCCCCGGAGAGGCGTCTTTTCCTGTCAGGGTGTCTGCTCCGCCCGCTCAATGGTGCGGATGTTTTTTTCCGCCTTAAACCGGGGGGTCATCACTTCATGGCCGCAGCCCAGGCACTTGAGCCGGAAGTCCGCACCGGTGCGCAGCACCAGCCAGCGTTTTTCCCCGCAGGGATGGGCTTTTTTCATCACCAGTATATCGTTGAGCCGGATATCCATGTCAGCCTCCTGTTATTTCTTGATGGCATCCCAATAGGCTTTTGCCGCCTGCTCCAGCTTGTTGGGGCCGTATTCATAGTATGTTTTGCCTGCCAAAGAATCCGGCAGATATTGCTGCTTGACCCAGTGGTTTGGGTAATCGTGGGGGTAGAGATAGCCCTGCTCCCGCTCCATGGTGTAGGTATCGGCATGAACATTTTGCAGGTGCCTGGGGATTGGCCCAGCCTTTCCCGCCCGCACATCTGCCAGTGCCGCATCAAAGGCGACATGGGCAGAGTTGGACTTGGGAGACGTGGCCATCAGCACGGCGGCATCTCCCAGAGGGATCCGGGCCTCCGGCATACCCAGCTTCAATGCCATTTCCACACAGGCGTGGACAATGGGAATGATCTGGGGATAGGCAAGACCGATATCCTCCGCTGCGATCACCATCAGACGGCGGCAGGCAGAGGGCATCTGCCCCGCCTCCAGCAGCCGCGCCAGATAGTGGCAGGCCGCATCCGGGTCCGAGCCGCGGATGGATTTTTGCAGCGATGACAGCAGATCATAGTGGCTGTCCCCATCCCGGTCGGCCCGCAGGGCGCTTTTCTGGGTAACGGCCTTCACATCCTCCATGGTAATGGGAATCACGCCGTTTTGGGGCACCGCAGCGGAAAACAGCACCTCCACCGCATTCATAGCCTTGCGCAGATCCCCGCCGCAGCACTGAGCGATGTATTCCAGGGTGCCGTCCTCCGGTTCCGCATGAAGGGCTGTCCGCTCCTCCATAAAGGAAACCGCCCGTTTCACCGCCTTCAGCGCTGCCGGGGCATCAATCTGCTTGAATTCAAACACCGTGGAACGGCTGAGAATGGCATTGAACACATAGAAATAGGGATTTTCCGTGGTGGAGGCGATCAGGGTGATCTTTCCGTTTTCGATATGCTCCAGCAGGGATTGCTGCTGCTTTTTGTTGAAGGACTGGATCTCATCCAAATACAGCAGCACCCCATTGGGTGCCAAAAACGTATCCAGCTGGGATACGATCTCTTTGATGTCCGCCGTAGACGCGGTGGTGGCGTTCAGCTTGAACAGGGTGCGGTTGGTCTGCTTGGCAATGATGTTGGCAACGGTGGTCTTTCCTGTGCCGCTGGGGCCGTAGAATACCATATTGGGCACATTCCCGGAGTCGATGAGCCGCCGCAAAATTGCGCCCTGCCCCAGGATATGCTCCTGTCCCACCACATCGTCCAGCGTCTCCGGCCGCAGCAGGTCTGCCAATGGCTGATACATGATGCAGCCCTCCTTCCTTTTCTACCAAGTATAGCACAATCACCCCAAAAAATCAAAATAAAATGCAGACCCCTTCCGAGGTCTGCATCCTACCCATTATAACACCGGGATCAGCAACATCCGCTGGGGTTCCGGCTCGCCGGTCAGGCCGTTGGCCTCCTGGATCGCCGCCACGGTGGAGCCGCAGCTTCTGGCAATCTGCCACAGCCGCTCTCCCCCGGCCCGCTGCAAAATCAGTGACGGGCGGCCGGGATCGGGCTGCTTCCGCTCCCCGATCTCCAGCTCCGTCACCATGGGCAGCCCCTGCCCTGCCAGGGAGCGCACCTGAACCGGCACCTCTGCCCGGAGGATCATCCCTCCTGTTCCCGCTGTAACCTGGGGCTGCACCGGCATGGGAAATGCCCATATCTTGGCAGATCCATCGGCATTCAGAGACAGACTGCCCTCCCAGTGGTGGGACAGGGATTGCAGATGCCCCTGGGGATCATAATACAGCACCTGCTGGGTTCCCGGCTGCTCCAGGGTGACTGCATCCCCGCCCCGCTGCTGCCGGGGAAAATCCTGCAAAAATACCGCATCGGCAATGATATCCGCCTCTGTGGGAATGGTCTGCTCCGCATAGACCATCTCCCGCCGGGTATCCAGCACAGCCGGAAGCGCCAGCATTTCCTGCTTCACCGTCACCTCCCGGAAGGGGCTGTAGGCATCCTCCACAGTCTGCACCACCTCCAGGTCGTCCACCAGGTACTGCCCGGTCAGGCCCGCCTTCAAATTCAAACCGCCCTCTGCATCCCAGTCCAGCTCCAACCGGGTCACCGCCGGGATGACCTCCCCCTGGGCATCGGCAGACAAACTGCTCTCCAGATCCGCATATTGGGAAAAGGGCAGAGAAAAGTCCCAGCTGTGCAGCTGTCCCTCCTGGCTGAGGTAGAGGATATGCAGATCCCCCTCACCCCGGAATACCAGCTTATTTCCCAGCACCCGTACCTCGGTCACCACCGGCTCCATGCGGTAGTAGATCAGCTTGTCAACCGCCGGGGCAGAACCCGGCAGGCTCAGCCGTTCCTCCAGTTCAAAGGACTTCTCCCCCGCCTCCCGGGGCAGTCTTACCGGCCAGTCCCCACGCAGCAGCTCCACATCCGCTTCCTGCCCCTCCGGCTGACAGACGGCCTTGGTGTCGGGACACCAACACTGCACCAGCACAGAGATCCCGGCACGAAGCATCACCTTCCCGGCTGAGACCGACCGGGCATCCACATACCGCAGCAGGGGCATTGCCAGGATCTTCCCCTCCCGGCATCCCTCCGGCAGATCCCACTGCATCCGAAAGGGGATCCAGCTGTCCAGGCATCGGGGGGCAGAACCATCCTCCGGCTCATACAGCACCCATCCCAGCACGCCGCCGGTAATATGCACGCTGTCCCCCTGCCACTGCTTTCCCCGCAGCAGAATCTGTCCCCAGGCAGAAAGGATCCGCCCCACGGCGGGCATCCCCTCCGGGATCCGTAATTCCTGGGTCTGTTCCAGATTCTGCACCTGACACACCGCACTTTCCAGGCAGGCTATTTCCTTCACAGGAAACTGCATTTTCAAGCAGATCACTCCTTCAATGAAACAATATCGTCACCAGAGTATATTGTCCTGGGGACAGGTTTATGCTATCGCCGTCTGCTCCACAGAAAGAATCCAAAGAAGATCATCCCTGCACCGCCCAGGCTGCAAAAAAACCAGGAGTTCAGCGCATGACCCACCATCAGTCCCAGGCCAAAGCAAAGACAGCACCACCCCTGAAGCTGTTTCTTCCGGCACACAAAAACACCCCCCTGCCTATTTCTATGCAGAGAGGTACAGTAATATATTCGAAAAGCCTCGCAGAGTTTGCCACGTCAGTGGCAAATAAAGTCAAATCATTTTCTGCCGGGGCGCACCCCAGGGTGGTTACTCTTGTCCCTTCAGGACAATTCACCTTCTGTACCTGGCAGAAAATACTTCTCAGGCCGTTAGTCTAGCGCCGCAGCGCTGTGCAGAGCGCAACCGCCGAAGGCGGCTCTTAGCGCGGAGCTGTAAGAGTTGTGCGCCTATGGCGCACAAGGAGTGCGCGCGGCGGACTGCAAAAAACCTGGCTTGAAACCCCAACAGGGGTTTCAAGCCAAGCCAGCACCCCCTGCCTATTTCTATGCAGAGGGTGTGTCATTGTTAACCGCCAAGATAAGCTTTGCGAACCTCATCCGAGCTTGCCAGCTCCTGACCGGTGCCGCTGAGGGTGATGCTGCCGGTTTCCAGAACATAGGCCCGATCCGCCACCTGTAAGGCCTTTCTTGCGTTCTGCTCCACCAGCAGAATGGTGGTGCCGGAGCGGTGGAGCTCCTTGATGATGGCAAAAATCTGATCCACCAGCAGTGGGGCCAGACCCATGGAGGGCTCATCCAGCATCATCAGCTTGGGATGGCTCATCAAGGCCCGGGACATGGCCAGCATCTGCTGCTCACCGCCGGAGAGGGTACCGGCAATCTGTCTGCGCCGCTCCTTCAAACGGGGGAAGTAGTCAAAGACCATCTCCAGATCCTTTTCCGATGCCCCCCTATTAATGTAGGCCCCCATTTCCAGATTCTCCTGCACGGTCATCTGCTGGAAGATCCGGCGGCCTTCCGGGACATGGGCCAGACCGTGGCGCAGCAGCTTATAGGCATCCTGATGGGTGATATCCTCCCCGCAGAAGGTAATGCTGCCGCTTCTGGGATGCATCAAGCCGGAAACGGTTTTCAAAATGGTGCTTTTGCCTGCACCATTGGCACCGATGAGGGCAACGATCTCCCCCTCGCCCACCGTAAAGGAAACGCCCTTCACCGCATGGATGGCACCATAGTAGACGTGCATATCTTCTACTTTCAGCATGAAACGTCCTCCTCTTTGCCCAGATAGGCTTCAATCACCGCAGGATTGGCCTGAATTTCCTCCGGGGTGCCCTTGGCGATGATCCGTCCGTAGTTCACCACGGCGATGGCTTCACAGACATTCATCACCAGGTTCATGTCATGCTCAATGAGGAAAATTGCCACATGGAAGGTATCCCGGATCCGGCGGATCTGGTGCATCAACTCCGTGGTCTCACTGGGATTCATACCGGCAGCAGGCTCGTCCAGAAGAATAATGGAAGGATCCGTTGCCAGCGCCCGGACGATCTCCAGTCGGCGCTGAACACCATAGGGCAGGCTTCCGGCCTTGGCATCGGCATACTCCCCCAGTCCCATAAAGTCCAGCAGCTCCATGGCCTTTACATTGGCCTGTTCCTCGGCCTTGTAGTAGCCGGGCAGACGGAAAACGCTGCTGAAGAAGGAACACTTCATGGAATTGTGCAGACCCACCTTCACGTTGTCCAGCACAGTCATATCCGTAAACAGCCGGATATTCTGGAAGGTGCGGGCAATGCCCAGCTTATTGACCTTGTAAACCGGCATTCCCTTGATGTCAATGCCGTTGACCAGGACGCTGCCCCGGGTGGGCTGATAAACGCCGGTGAGCAGATTGAAAATGGTGGTCTTACCGGCACCGTTGGGGCCGATGAGGCCGGAAATCTCGGTGGGGCCGATGGTGATATTAAAGCCATCCACCGCCGTCAGACCGCCGAAGTCAATGCCCAGATTCCGCACATCCAATACCGGCTGCTTGCCCTGATCTTCCTCACGGACGAAGGTGACGGTAGGCAACCTCAGAATTTTCTTGGAATATTCATTCATTTGCACGCCGCCTCCTTCTTGGAAAATACACCCTTGATCTTATCCGTCACCACGGACCGCAGATCCTTGACCTTGGGGGACCAGGTGAACAGCATCACCAGGATCAGAACCACCGCATAGATGATCATGCGGTAATCCTGCAAGCCCCGCATGGCCTCCGGGAGAATGAACAGCACTGTAGCCGAGATGATGGAGCCCAGGATATTGCCCATGCCGCCCAGCACCACAAAGACCAGAATGTTGATGGAGGTATTGAAATTAAACTTGCTGGCGTTGATGGAGCCGTAGTTCATGGCGTACAGCGCACCGGCCATACCTGCCAGCACTGCGGAAACCACAAACGCCTTCATCCGGAAAGCGGTAACATGGATGCCCACGGATTCGGCGGCGATCCGGTTATCCCGGACTGCCTTGATGGCCCGGCCCTCCCGGGACTTGATCAGATTCTGCACCACAAACAGGGTAAACAGGATCAACGCAAAGCCCATGGCAAAGGTGGAAAGCTTGGTAATCCCGGTGGCGCCTCTGGGGCCGGAGATGATCATCTTGCCCCCATCCAGCAGGGTCAGCCCTTCGCTGCGCAGGGTAGCATGGAGGCCCTTGTCATCCACACCCAGATAGAGATTGCCGATGATGTTCTTCATGATTTCGCCAAAGGCCAGGGTCACAATGGCCAGGTAGTCACCCCGCAGCCGCAGCACGGGAATGCCGATGAGAAAGCCCATGATCCCGGCCAGCGCACCGCCGACCACCATGGCAGCCAGCAGCCGCAGGGTCCCGTTGGGAATGGCATTGGCCAGCAATGCCGCTGTCACCACGCCGCTGAAAGCACCGATGCCCATAAATCCGGCATGGCCCAGGCTCAGCTCACCGCAGATGCCCACCAACAGGTTCAGGGACACTGCCAGCACCACATAGGCACAGGCCGGAACCAGGAAGCCCTTCATGGTGCTGCTAAGCTTTCCCTGGCTCATCAGCAGCTGGAGGATCAGGAAGGCCGCCGTCACCACAATATAGGTGGAGGCATCCATTAATTTCTGTTTTGTCAGTTTCTTTTTCATAATCCGCACCTCTTACACCTTCTCCCGAACCTGTTTGCCCAGCAGACCGGCAGGCTTCACCAGAAGAATGATGATCAAAACGCCAAATACAATGGCATCGCTGAACTGGGGGCTGAGATATGCCTTGCTGAAAGTCTCAATGATACCCAGCAGGATCCCGCCCAGCATGGCACCGGGGATGGAACCGATGCCTCCCAGAACGGCTGCCGTAAAGGCCCGGATGCCCGGCATGGAGCCGGTGGTGGGCTGCAAGGTGGGAACGGTGGAGCACAGCAGTACACCGGCAATGGCAGCCAGCGCCGAACCGATGGCAAAGGTGGTGGAGATGATCCGGTTCACATGGATACCCATGAGCTGAGCCGCATCCTGATCCTCAGACACCGCACGCATGGCCTTTCCGGTACGGGTGCGGGAGGTAAACCAGGTCAGTCCCAGCATGATGATGATGGAAGCGGCAATGGTATAGATCACCTCGCCGGTGATCACCAGCTGTCCTCCCGCCAGGCGCAGCGGGGGAAATGTAACAATGGAGGTAAAGTTCTTGGGGCTGGAGCTCCAGATCAGCTGCGCCGCATTTTGCAGGAAGTAGCTGACTCCGATGGCGGTGATCAGCACTGCCAGGCTGGGGGTTCCCCGCAGAGGCCGATAGGCCAGACCCTCAATCACCACACCCAGCAGGGTACATACCGCCATGGCCGCCAGAACGGAGACCGCCGCCGGAAGTCCCAGATAGTTGGTCACGCAGAAGGAAATGTAAGCGCCTACCATAATGACATCGCCATGGGCGAAGTTCAGCATCTTGGCAATGCCGTAAACCATGGTATAACCCAGTGCGATAATGGCATAGACAGAACCGATGCTGATGCCGTTGATCAGATACTGAATAATTTTCATGCTCGTCCCTCTCTTTTTCCTTTTCTCAACAGTCTATGAAAATCCCGGCCCCTCCGGGGCTTTCATAGACTGCTGATAATCTAGCTTTGCAGGAGGATGGGGTACTTGCGCACCCCATCCTGTTTGGTCGTATTGGTTTGTCGTTTCCGAAATTGGGGATCAGTCCATGGGAACGTACACACCGTTCTCGATGACCACAGCGGCAGGCTCCTTGGAGATCATGCCGTTGGCATCCCAGTGCATACCCTTGCCGGTCAAGCCGTCAACGGTCATGGTGGCAAACTGCTCTTCCAGGATGCCGCACAGTTCCTCAGAGGATTCCTGACCGGTGACACCGGCGGCGGTCAGAGCGTTGTAGATGGAGTAGATCACGTCATAGCCGTCAGCAGCGAACTGGTTGGGAACCAGGCCGTCCATCTTGGCCTTGAACTTGGAAACAAAGGACTGGGTAGCCTCATCGGTGGCGTTGGCATCGAAGGGGGTCATCAGAGTCAGGCCCTCTGCCAGAGCGGTGTCGAAGCCTTCCACAGTCAGGATGCCGTCCATACCGTCACAGCCGAAGAACTTAGGGGTGTAGCCCACCCGGTTTGCGTAGGTCAGGATCTGAGCAGCCTCGGTGTAGTAGATGGGCAGGAACAGCAGGTCTGCACCCTCGTCCTTGCACTTGGTCACCTGGGTGGACAGGTCAGCCTTGTTATCGGCGGTGTAGGAGGTGGTTGCCACCACATTCACACCCAGCTTGGCAGCGTTCTCGCTGAAGCCCTTGTACAGACCGGCGGAGTAGTCATCGGAGGAGTCGTAGATAACACCAACCTTGGCATCTGCAAACTTGGTAGCCACCAGCTCTGCGGCGCTTGCGCCCTGGTTGGGGTCGGTGAAGCACATCTGGAATACATTGGCACCGGTCATTGCCAGAGATTCCGCAGAAGCAGAGGGGGTCAGGTTAAACATCTTGTCTTCCACGCTCTCAGGAGCCACTGCCAGAGCAGCACCGGTGGTAACCTGACCGGCCATGACCTGCATACCCCAGTCCTTGAGCACATTGTAAGCGGAAACTGCCTTCTCGCCGTCGGCTTCATCGTCCTGGGCGTTGAACTGGATCTGCAAGCCGCCCTTGGCGTTGATTTCTTCCACAGCCACTTCCATGGCGGTCTTAACAGCCAGGCCGTATGCAGAGTAGGGGCCGGTCAGCGGGCCGGACATACCGATCTTCACGGTGTTGGCGGCGGTGGTTTCAGCGGGCTTGTCGGAGGCTCCGCAGCCTGCCAGCAGGGACATGACCATCATAACGGCCATCATCATAGCAAAGTACTTTTTCATTTTCTTGGTCTCCTTTTTCTCATTTTCATTATAAAAAAGCGGTTACCTCTCACCGTAACCGCTTTTCCATACATAGTAAGGTTTCCCGGTTACGTTAGGGCAGGCTAATTCGCAGAATGCACAAGCACAGAACGCAAATGGACACTGCCAGAATGATGGCAGTGTCCATTACGGGAACAACAGGCATACAGGTACAAGCCGCTGCGGAAGAGCAGCTGCAACGGGTGTTGTTCATGGTGTTCATAGCAGTCATGGCTTGTACCTCCTTGTTAAATGTGCCCCTATTGTATCTCAGAGGAAGACATTTGTCAACGAGATAAATACCACCATTTTATGAACAGAATATGTCACTTTTTTGTGCAGATTGTGCATCATTTTATGCAGCATCCATCACCCGAATACATTCCTGCAAAACCTTATTCAGTACAGGGATACAGGTGGTAGCGCCGTAGCCGCCGTTTTCCACCACGCAGATGAAGGCCAGGGGATATTTTTCGTCCAGGGCGAAGCCTGCAAACATGGCGTTGGAGGTCTCCGTGCCGCCCAGCTGGCTGGTACCGGACTTGCCGCAGATCTGAATAGCCGGGAACCGGCCGTCTCCGTAGACATCCCGAACACCGTTGCGCATATAGGTTTGCAGGGTCTGTGCCACCTCCTGGCTCATGATCCGCTGGGTCTTTTCCGTCTTGGCCTGGTAGGTGGTCTCCTCTCCGCAGGTGACCTGACGCACCAGATAGGGCTTGGCCGCAGTGCCGCCGCCGGCCACCGCTCCCATATAGGTCATAAACCGGGCAGGATTGACGGTATCGGTGTACTGTCCAATGCAGCTCCAGGCAAAGGAGGCCGCACCGGCGCCGTAGATATCATAGTTTCCCTTGGCGGTGGTGACGCCGTCAAAGGTCACCGGCTCGGTGATCTGGAATTTGGCAATGTACTTTTCCATGTTCTGTCTGCCCACCAGCTCTGCAATCTGGGCAAAGGCGCAGTTGCAGGAGCGGGTCAAGGCCGATTGCAGCGTCACCGTACCATGGGCCTTTTCACAGGTCACGGTAGCGGTGTTTCCGCCGGAGCCGTACTCCACCTTCCCATCGCAGTAGAAGGTCATATCCTCAATGCCCTTGACGCAGTCCAGCGCCGCCGCTGTGGTCACGGTTTTGAAAATAGAGCCGGGAACATAGGCAGACTGGGTAAAGCGGTTCAGGTAGACACCTGTCCATTTTCCCGAGGTATCCCCTTGGATATCCGGGGGATCATCCGGGTCAAAGGTGGGCGTGGTCAGGGCGCAGAGGATCTCGCCGGTGTGGTAGTTGTACACCCCCACCGTTCCCCGCCGTCCGTTCATAGCCTCCAGTGCGGCATTCTGCACCTGTTCCGACAGGGTCAGGGTGATAACGCCCTCTTCCTCCTGGGCATGATAAATGCCATTGATCCGGTCATAGCCCACCAGGGCACCGGCATAGTGGGAAACCGCCGACGCGCTGATGGCACCGTTCCGGTCTCCCAGCCAGTGCAGGGTGGATTTCCGGGTGGCTGCACTGTCTGAATAGCTGCGGCCGTCGCTGAGATCCAACAGAACATTTCCCTTCCGATCCGCCACGGCGCCCCGGCTCAGATTGCGGTTGGCATACACATGGGGCGATCCGGGTGCCGCCACCCACTGGGGCGCATGAAGCCAGTACTCTCCCAGGAAAAAGGCCATTCCGCACACCAGCACAAGGGTGAACAGGGCAACCACCCAGGTTCTCTTTGTTACACGATTCATGGGTTCTCCCTCCCGTTAAGCCGAACGGCAAAGCTGGCATTCTGCCGGGTGTCTGCCGCCTTGACAAAGGCCAGCAGCCCCCAGGCCCCTATCATACTGGTGCCGCCATTGCTGAGGATGGGAAAGGGCACGCCTGTAAAGGGCAGAATGTCCAGGGTTCCCAGGCAGTTCAGTGTTGCCTGAACCACCAGGATCCCGGCAGCCGTGCAGGCGCCGATGCTGTAAAAGGCGCTTCTTGCCAGTTGGGCGGTGCGGATGGAGAAAAAGGCCAGGGACACGATGCAGGCCACGCTCAGCACCGCCATGATCAGCCCCCACTCCTCGGAAATGGTGGCAAAGACAATATCGGAGTCCGCCGCAAAGATATTTTGCAGCATTCCCTTCCCCGGGCCCAAGCCAAACAGACCGCCGGAGGCAACACACATCATCGCCCGGGTCTGCTGGTAGCCCTTGTTGAAGGGATCCTCCCAGACGTGCCGCCAGGTGACGAACCGGGACAGGGCATGGGGGGCAATTTTCAGGGCAATGACCCCGGCAAAGCCCAGGGCGGTGATGGCCAGAGCCACCGTGCCCACACTGCCGGAGCGCAGATAGGCGATCATCAAAAAGGCACAGAAGAAGATCAGGGCCGTACCAAAGTCATTCATCAGAGCAAGACACCCGCAAATCACCACGGAATAGCCAATGAACAGAATGATGTTCCGTTTCTGCATGATCCGATCCATGGTGGATGCCCCGGCAAAGACAAAGCACACCTTGCTCAGTTCCGAAGGCTGGAGGGACATCCCCCCGATGATCAGCCAGTTTTTTGCACCGTAGTATTCCTGTCCAAACAGCAAGGTGATCACCAAGAAGCCCACACCGGCGATCACCGCCAGATACCGGCACTTTTTGGCCCGCTCCAGATCCCGCAGGGACCATCCGATGAGCAGAAATACCAACACACCCAACACCATGGCTGCCAGCTGCTTGAGGATATCCCCGGGCTTGGCTGTCACAATGGCCGCCATGCCCATGGTACACAGGAAAAAGGCCAGCGTCTCCACCTCAAAGGAAGCCCGGCGAATGGTCACATAGAAGGCATACAGCAGCCACTGGCACGCTACGATCCCACCAAAGCCCTCCAGAATCGGCAGCAAATGGGCCTCCGTTCCGGACAGGAGAAAGCCCATGGTCATCAGCACCTGCAAAATCGTCAGCAGCAGCAAATTGGCAACGGTATCCCAGTTGCTGGCCGCTTTGGTGCGCAGCTGGGCCTGAATAGCCTCCTGTTTTTCCGAAATGGGCTGTAGCTGCATTTCCACACCGCCGATGGAGATCCGGCTGCGGGAATGGACTGCGCAGATCTGCACCTTTTTCCCATTGACCATCACGCCGCCTTTGGATCCGGCATCGGAAATGGTCCAGCTGCCGTCATCGTATCGGGTCAGAACGGCATGGTTTCGGGACACCGTTGGAAAGTCAATGGTCACGTCACAGCTTTTGCTTCGGCCGATGACATTTTCCCAGTGGGTAATTGGGATCTGACTGCCGTCCGGCATATTCAGCCATGCCCAGATCTCCGGCTCCTTCCGAAAGGTCAGCAGGGGCAGAATGCACCGCATCAGCAAAAGCACCGAAACCAGGGGCACGATATAACGCATGGTGTGGATCACCATATCCACCAGCTGCTGCTCCTGCATCAGGGCATCCAGCAAATTCTCCATGCCATCACCTCCTCTTTATCTCTATACAATGGCATAGTTTTTTTCATCTGTCAAATGAACGAATTTTTAACAATTTTCCAGGCTCCGCAGCAGTGCGATCTCCTGGGCGTATCCCGGCAGTTCGTTGGGGGTCTCCAAGATCATGGGCTTGTCCTTCAGCAAGGGGTGATTTACGATCCTGCGGAAGGTCTCCACCCCCAGGCTGCCCTTTCCGATCTGCTCATGGCGATCCTTGTGGCTGGCAAAGGGATTTTTAGAATCATTCAGATGCAGAGCTTTCAGCCGGTGCAGTCCCACCTTGGCATCAAACTCTGCCAGCACCCCATCCAGATCCTGTACAATGTCATAGCCGCCGTCATAGACATGGCAGGTATCCAGGCAGACGCCCAGATCGTCTCTGCCTACGGCATCCAGGATCATTTTCAGTTCCTCGAACCGTCCGCCTACCTCACTGCCCTTGCCTGCCATGGTTTCCAGCAGGACGGTCACCGGATAGCCGGGTTCCATGGCATTTCTCAGGGCATGGGCGATCTGCTCCACACCGGTCTCCACGCCCTGGCCCACATGACTGCCGGGATGAAAATTGTAGAAATTCCCCGGCAGGGCTGCCATTCTCCGCAAATCATCCGCCAGGATCTCCGCTGCAAACTGGCGGGCCTCCTGGGCGGCGGTACACAAATTCATGGTATAAGCCCCATGGGCCACCAGGGGCCCAAATTGATTTTCTTCCAGCATGGCCACGGCCTTGGCCGCATCTGCCGGATCCTCCTGTTTGGCCTTGCTGCCCCGGGGATTGCGGGTAAAGAAGGCAAAGGTGTTTGCCCCAATGGACAGGGCGGTTTTCACCATGGCGCAGTTGCCGCCGCTGGCAGACAAGTGGCATCCAAGATACAGCATACGATCACTCCTTTTTCCGGTATCATAACACAGCAGCGGAAAAAAATCAAATTTTCCATTTTCCAATCCTGGAAAAAGTGTTATAATGAGGGAAATACACCCAATACAGGAGGGATGTTCCGTGCCAAGATCCGACAACCAGAAGCTGAAGATCCTTTACATTCTGGATTACCTGAAAGAAAAATCCCACCGGGATCATCCGGTGGGCGCAACAGAGCTGATGAATATGCTGGAGCATCAGCATAATACTCTCTGCAATCGGAAAACCGTATACTCTGATGTTTCGGCTTTGCAGGATTACGGCGTGGACATTGTTTCCGTCCCCGGAAAAAAGGGCGGCTACTTCATTGCCTCCCGAAACTTTGAACTGCCGGAACTGAAGCTGCTGATCGACGCAGTGCAGTCCAGCCGTTTCCTCACCGAGAAAAAATCCCGGGAGCTGATTCAAAAGCTCTGCCGGGAATGCAGTGTCTATGATGCCCAGCTGATGCGCCGGGATGTGCTGGTCTCCGGCCGGGTCAAGAGCATGAATGAGACTATCTACTACAATGTAGATGCCATTCAGGAGGCCATTGCCCAGAATCGCCAGATTACCTTCCGCTATTTTGACTGGGGCATTGACGGCAAACGCCGCTACCGGGAAAAGAGCTATCAGGCAAGTCCCTATGGTCTGTGCCAGGACAATGAAAACTGCTATTTGCTGGCCCTCTCTCCCCGGCATGGTGTCACCAGCTACCGGGTGGATCGGATGAGCGATATTTCTCTCTGTGACGAAGGCCGCCTGCCCTGCCCGGAGCTCACCGGCAAGAATCTCAATGCCCACGCCAATCGGCTGTTTCAGATGTTTGCCGGAGAACCCACCTCTGTCAAGCTGCGGTTCCATCGGGAGCTGACCAATGTGGTGGTGGATCGTTTTGGCCGGGACATCCTGCTGATTCCCGATGGCGAGGACCACTTTGTGTTTACTGTGGATGTGGCAGTATCCCCCATGTTCCTCAGCTGGGTGATCGGATTCGGCAGCAAGGCCCAGATTCTCTACCCCCAGCGTGTCATTGAGGAATGCACCGCCCTGTGCCAACAGGCCATGGCTCAGTACGCATCTTCCACCACGCAGAAGCTGGAAAACACCTGATCCCAGTCGATCTGGGTTTTCCGGGCATCGGATGCGTTGCGCAGTACACAAAGGCAGTAGTGGTAATTTCCGTCATCCAGGATCAACGCTCGTCCCAGCTGATCTCCCGACTCTCCTGCCGCGGCCCAGACAAACTCGTATTGTTCCATCCCATCCCGCCAAGTCTGCATCACCGTCAGATCCTCTTTCTCCTGGCCCGATAGACTGCGCACCGTTTGATTCAAGTCTCCCGCTTCCATGGTCTGCACCTGAATCTCATAGTCATTGCAGATGTAGATCCTTCCTCCGTCATTTTCCATGGCGGGAAGGGCTGTTTCTCCGGGCAGTTCCACGGAGATTCTCCCCGGCTGCGCCATCACCGGCTGTACCAGATCATCGGCCACGGTTTCCAAAGTCTCCTCTGCCCGGCATCCTGCAAATGACAGGAGCAGCGCAGCCACCAACAGTACCACACAACATTTTTTCACACGATCCCCTCCAGAAAGGTTTCTGTATGCGATTTTTCCTGATTTATCTGTTTCTAATCAATGCGGCAGGTTTTCTGGTTATGACTGCGGACAAGCAGTATGCCAAAAAGAAAATGTGGCGCATTCCCGAACGAACCCTGATGACCCTTGCCCTTTTGGGCGGCAGTGCAGGGGTTCTGCTTGCCATGTACACCGTCCGGCACAAGACCCGGCACCCCAAATTCTACATTGGCGTTCCGGCGATTCTTCTGTGTCAAGTCGTACTGCTTCTCTGGTTTTTTACCCGATAAACGAAAAATGCCGTGCTGAGAAACCTCAGCACGGCGATTTTTATGGGAATTAAGCCTGTTCCTTCTGTTCTTCGTAGAGCATTGCAGCTGCAACGCACAGGGACAGGTATGCCTGCTCCTCAGAGCTGGAGCGGGAAGCAATGGCAACGGGGACTCTGGTACCGGCCAGAACACCGCAGGCGTTGACATCGGCAGACATGGTCAGAACCTTCATAACGGTGTTGCCGGCCATCACATTGGGCATCAGGACAGCATCGAACTCACCGCAGTAGGGGCAGTTGTAGTTCTTCAGCCGGGCAGCTTCCTTGCTGACGATCAGATCCCAGGGAATGGGGCCGACCAACTCGCAGTCTGCAATGGGCTCTGCCTGATGGGCACGAACGATGTTCTGCGCTTCCACGGTATCGCGCATATGGAAGCTGGGCTTCTCCACCAGAGACAGCACAGCGACCTTGGGATGCTGGATACCCAGGTGGCTCAGTACGTTGACAATGTTCTTGACGACTTTCTTTCTCTGACCCTCAGAGGGGTTGATGAGAACGGAAACGTCAGACAGAGCCAGAACCTTATCGTAGTAAGGCACTTTGATCAGAGAGACCTCGCTGACCAGGCCATCGGAAATGCCGATCTTCTTATCCAGAATGGGCATCAGGAAGTTGCGGGTAGAGGTGTTGCCTCTGACCAGGATATCACCCAGGCCATCGTTGATGATGTCCAGTGCCCGCTTCATGTAAACATGGTAGTCGGTGTTGATCTCGGAGTCGGGAACATCACTGATGACATACTCCCGGTCAAACAGGCCCAGCTTCTTCAGCATACCGGCGATCTTCTCACCGTTGCCAACCAGCACCGGGCGGCAGAAGCCCATGCTCTCGGCATCGAAAACTGCCTTCAGAATATTTTCACAGTCTGCACCTGCCACGACCATACGGGCAGGACGCTCCAGGGATCTGGCACGATGAATTACGAAGTCAAACTCTTTTTCGTAAATATGCATTGTTCTTTCTCCTTTTGGTGTTATAGTCAAAGACACATGCTGGAATTACAGCAGGCCCATGCCCTGGTTGATCAACAGGAACACAGGTGCAAACACCAGTGCCACAACGGTCATTAGCTTGATGAGGATGTTGATGGAGGGGCCGGAGGTATCCTTGAAGGGGTCGCCCACGGTATCGCCAACGACAGCTGCACGGTGTGCTTCGCTGCCCTTGCCGCCATGGTTGCCTTCTTCGATGTACTTCTTAGCGTTGTCCCATGCGCCGCCGGCATTGGACATAAACAGGGCCATCAGAACGCCGGTGACCAGTGCGCCGGCCAGCAGGCCGCCCAGTGCGCCGGTACCCAGCACAATGCCAACCACCAGGGGAGCAACAACGGACAGGATGCCGGGAACCAGCATTTCATGCAGAGCAGCCTGGGTGGAAATGGCCACGCAGGAGGTGTAGTCAGGCTTGCTGGTGCCTTCCAGAATACCGGGGATGGTACGGAACTGACGGCGGACTTCTTCGATCATCTTGTAAGCGGCCTTGGAAACAGAGTCCATGGTCAGAGCGGAGAAGAAGAAGGGCAGCATACCGCCAACAAACAGGCCGACGATGACCTTGTAGTTCAGCAGGTCGATGCCGGTTGCAGACAGGTTAACAGCTTCCGCATAGGAAACGAACAGAGCCAGAGCGGTCAAAGCAGCAGAGCCAATGGCAAAGCCCTTGCCCATGGCAGCGGTGGTATTGCCCACAGCATCCAGGCAGTCGGTGATCTTTCTGACTTCCTTGGGCAGACCGGACATTTCCGCAATACCGCCGGCGTTATCGGCAATGGGGCCGTAGGCATCCACTGCAACAGTGATGCCGGTGGTGGACAGCATACCAACAGCAGCCAGAGCAATGCCGTACAGGCCGTTGGCCATGTAAGCGCCAATGATGCCGACAGCGATCAGCAGAACGGGAACAGCAGTGGAGCTCATACCAACCGCCAGGCCGCTGATCACAGTGGTGCCCGGGCCGGTCTCAGACTGCTGAGCGATCTTCTTAACAAAACGATAATCGCCGGAGGTGTAGATTTCGGTGACAACGCCGATCAGGACACCAACGAACAGGCCAAAGATAATGGCAATGCCAGACTGGAAGTTGCCGAACACCAAGCGGCTCATCACCAGAGAAGCAACCACAACAACAGCACTGGCAACATAGGTGCCGGTCTTCAGCGCCTTATGGGGGCTGGACTTCTCATCGCCCTTGACGAAGAAAGTGCCGATGATGGCTGCGGCAATGCCCACGGCTGCCAGCAGCAGGGGGAACACGGCACCGGAAGTCTGATAGTAAACCGCACCCAGGGTGATGGCGGAGACAATGGAGCCAACGTAGGACTCAAACAGGTCAGCGCCCATACCGGCCACGTCACCCACGTTATCGCCCACGTTGTCGGCGATGGTAGCGGGGTTCCGGGGGTCATCCTCGGGGATGCCTGCTTCGACCTTACCAACCAGGTCAGCGCCCACGTCAGCGGCCTTGGTGTAGATACCGCCGCCCACACGGGCAAACAGAGCGATGGAGGAAGCGCCCAGAGAGAAGCCGGATAACACATTGGGGTTGCCGGTGATCATGTAGACGGCGCCGCAGCCCAGCAGGCCCAGGCCAACCACGCACATGCCCATAACAGCGCCGCCGGAGAAGGCAACGGACAGGGCCTTGTTCATGCCGGAGTCCTTGGCGGCCGCAGCGGTTCTGACATTCGCCCGGGTTGCCACGTTCATACCGCAGTAACCGGCGATAGTGGAGAACACTGCGCCCAGCAGGAATGCGCCGGCAGTCAACCAGCTGATGCCCAGGCCGATGCCTACAAACAGCACAGCCACGAACACCACCAGGATTTTATACTCAGCCATCAGGAACGCCTGTGCACCTTCGTGGATGAACTCCGAGATCTCCTTCATCCGCTCAGTGCCTGTATCCTGCTTGGATACCTTTTTAGACAGGGATGCCGCGAAGAGCAAAGCTGCTACACCCAGTACAGGTGCCAGAATTGCGATTTTTTCCATTTTGATAAATCCTTCCTTTCCACCGGATGACAGTAATATGTCGTAAGTGTCGTCATCGCAGTGCCGTTATTATAGTACAAGTCATTGAAAATGGCAAGCATTTTGTCTAAAAAAGCACAATAATTTTTATAATATTTTGCGCTTTTGTAGAGTGTACCAAAATCAACACACGGGTTTTGTGCGATTCGCACAGACCGTGATCCCGAATCGCATAAATAAAAAACCGGCATTCAAATGAATACCGGTTTTATGGCTCCCCCTGTTGGACTCGAACCAACGACACACGGATTAACAGTCCGTCGCTCTACCGACTGAGCTAAGGGGGAATATTTGTGTTCGCGTTACTTATCTTCCCGGGCAGTTACCCGCCAAGTATTGTCAGCGCACATGAACTTAACTTCTGTGTTCGGGATGGGAACAGGTGGACCCTCATGGCAATCAACACGAACTATTCAGATGAGCTTTGACCCATCGCTTTTTTGCTTGACTATTCTAGCATGCCTTGCGGCTTTTGTCAAGCCCTTTTTCAAAGGATTTTGGTGACCCGTACCGGATTCGAACCGATGTTAAAGGCGTGAGAGGCCTCTGTCTTAACCACTTGACCAACGGGCCATGGTGCACCTTCA
>Ga0129311_1000229_pt1 | contig 52239 bp, 51 predicted proteins | sample Go1ome_FD_94435 | JGI IMG/M metagenome (GOLD analysis project Ga0129311, IMG submission 94435) | Western lowland gorrila individual fecal microbial communities from Wisconsin, USA - Go1022B metagenome | ecosystem: Host-associated > Mammals > Digestive system > Large intestine > Fecal | place...
AAAGAATACAGAAAACTTCTGGAAGTCTGTGATGCAAAGTATAAGGCATATGAAAAGGCAGGATGCGAGACCTATTTTAATAAAAAGGATCATTTGTGGACGCTGTATAAATATGAAACAGGAGAGTTTAAGCTTCCTGGTAGTACAGAAACAGGAATGATCTATGGTGGCTGTAACTGTGGAAACTGTCATATTACCATATCTTCGAATGGAGATATTATGGCATGCAGAAGGGTGACAGACAGTAAAGTAGCCAATATTTTTGAAGACAGACTGGCAGACGTCTGGATCTGTCAGATGGAAAAATACAGAGATTACGATAAATTTGTAAAATGCAGCAAATGTGAACTTAAGGCATGGTGCCGTGGATGTCCTGCTGTTGCCAATGGAACAAGCGGTAACTTTTATGGAGCTGATCCGCAGTGCTGGAAGACAAAAAATGAGATTACCGGGGAGGCATTATCATGTTAATGGATATCATCAAAGAAAGACATTCCATCCGGAAATATACCGGTGAGCAGATAAGACGTGATGATCTGGAAAAGATTCTGGAAGCCGGAAATTTTGCACCGAATGCAGGAGGCGGACAGAGAAGTATGATGGTCGCAATCCATAATAAGGAACTGGCAGCTCATGTTGGAAGAATGAATATGGCAGATTTTGACCGTTCACACCTGGCAGGCAGTTTTGTATCAAAGGAACAGCCAAGCACAATCGACGATCCGACCATAAAAAATGGATTTTATAATGCTCCGACAGTTGTATGTGTATTCTGTCAGAATAATTTCCTCTTCAAGACAGCAGATGCCTTTTGTATGATGGAAAATATGATTCTGCAGGCAACAGAGCTTGGAATTGCATCATGTATTATCTCAAGAGGCTATGAAACATTTGATTCAGAAGAAGGAAGAAGACTGATGAACGAATGGGGAGTGCCGGAAGGATACGCATGCCAGGGATTTGTTATATTAGGATATATAGACGGTAAACAGCCGAAAAGTAAACCAAGAAAACCAGGAAGAATTAAAATTGTAGAATAGGTGGAGAACAGATGGATTTAGCAACATGTCTGAAAAAAATGCAATTGGTGGGAGTGCTTGCATTCGCAACAGTAGACAGTGAAGGAGCACCACAGATACGGAATATCAGTGCGATTCATTATGAGCCGGATGCACTCTATTTTTTCACCGCTAGAGGTAAAAATTTTTGTAAAGAATTAATGGAAGATGGCAGGGTTCAGATTCTTGCTTATACCAAATACAAAGAAATGATCCGTTTGTCTGGAAAGGCTTATGCAGTAACAGAGAATGAACAGAAAAAATGGATGGATATCATTTTTGAAGAACAGCCATATCTTGCGAATGTATATCCAGGGGATACAAGAGAAATCGGTATTATTTTCTGCATTGATAAGGCAGAAGTGGAGTATTTTAACCTTGGAGTGAATCCGATTTTTCGAGAGACATATATCCTTGGAAATGTTAGGATAAGAGAAAAGGGATATTACATAACAGAATCCTGTATCGGATGCGGGAAATGTATGAAACATTGTCCACAGAAATGTATTGAGAAGGGAACACCTTTTGTCATCCGGCAGGAGCATTGTCTGCACTGTGGAAACTGTTATGAAAATTGTCCAGTGAAAGCGGTGATCAGGAAATGAATCAGAATGACAGAAGAAAATATTTAATGAAAGGATTGCTGAAAGAGCGACCAGAGTATGAAAACATGCAGATTCCATCAGATGCAGACGAGCAGAAAATGCTGCTCAGATTGCTTATGAATATAAGAATGCCAGGAGAAATGGATCATGCATTTTTGCAGATTCAGGATGCGTACCTTTCAGAAGAAAATGAGAAGAAAGGGATTGTCACAGTTGCAGATATCAGGGAGGTGCAGCCTGATCTTTATATCTGGAAGGGCGATATTACAAGACTAGGAGTGGGAGCAATCGTAAATGCAGCCAACAGTGGTATGACAGGCTGCTATCAGCCTTGCCATAATTGTATTGATAATTGCATTCATACTTATGCAGGAATTCAGCTTCGGAACTATTGTAATGATATGATGATAAAACAGGGACACGAAGAACCGACAGGGCAGGCAAAGATTACTCCGGCATTCAATTTGCCCTGTGATCATGTGATTCATACAGTTGGTCCGATTGTACAGGGAAAGCTGACAAAGAAACATGAGCAGTTACTGATATCGTGCTATGAATCGTGTCTTAGGATAGCTGATGAGAATGAAGTAAAGAGTATTGCTTTTTGTTGTATTTCGACAGGAGTGTTTATGTTCCCGAATAAAAGAGCTGCTGAGCTTGCAGTACAGACAGTAAAGCAATATAAAGAAAAGACAAAATCAAAGATAAAGGTGATATTTAATGTTTTTAAAGAGGAAGATGAAGGACTCTACAAACAGTTACTCGGATGATATATTACAGATAAAAGATAAAATTAGGGAAGCAGATGCTATTATAATTGGGGCTGGTGCGGGATTTTCTACATCAGCCGGTTTTGTGTATAACGGTGAAAGATTTGAAAAGTATTTTTCGGATTTTAGAAAGAAATATGGATTTTCTGATATGTATTCGGGAGGCTTCTATCCATATAAAACATTGGAAAAACACTGGGGATACTGGTGCAGATATATTTATATTAATCGATATATGGATGCGCCAAAACCGATATATCAGAACCTGTATGATCTGGTGAAAGAGAAGGATTATTTTGTATTGACGACAAATGTGGACCATTGCTTTCAGAAGGCAGGATTTGCTAAAAACAGAATCTTTTATACACAGGGAGATTATGGGTTGTTTCAATGTAGTGAACCTTGCCATAAAGAAACATATGACAATGAAGAAATCATAAAGAAAATGGTGCTGAGTCAGGGATTCCTGATTAAAGACGGGGAACTGCAAAAACCGGAAGATGGAGAATTAAAGCTTACGGTTCCGACGGGGCTGATTCCATATTGCCCGCACTGTGGCAAGCCGATGAGTATGAATCTCAGATCGGATCAGACATTTGTTGAAGATGACGGATGGCATCAGGCAGCAGAACGGTACGAGAAATTTATACAGGATCATAAAAAGCAGAAAATAGTGTTCATTGAACTTGGTGTAGGATATAATACTCCCGGTATTATAAAATATCCGTTTTGGCAGATGACAAACAGATTTCAACATGCATTTTATGTGTGTCTGAATCAGGGTGAAGCATATGCACCGGAAGAAATAAGGAGAAAGTCTGTCTGCATGAATGAAGATATAGGAGAGGTTCTGAAAAAACTGTAAACTTGTAATGAAGAGCAGCTGTGAGCGGAGTGAATAGTGAAAAAAGAGGGTGTGATAAAATGATAATACAAACAGGAATGAGAACAGATATACCTGCATTTTATTCAAAATGGCTTTTGAATCGGATAAAAGAAGGATATGTATGCGTGAGAAATCCCTATAATCCAAAACAGGTGACAAAATATAGCCTTTCACCAGAAGTTGTGGATCTGATAGCATTCTGTACGAAGAACCCTCTTCCAATGCTGCCGTTTCTTGATGAGTTAAAACCGTATGGTCAATACTGGTTTGTAACAATTACACCTTACGGAAGGGATATTGAGCCAAACGTTCCGGATAAAGAAACTGTGATGGAAGGTTTTAAAGAACTGTCTGATATCGTAGGTGTTGACAGTATGGGATGGAGATATGATCCGATTTTTATAGATAAAAAACATTCTGTGGAGTGGCATATATCTGAATTTGAAAAAATGGCTGAAATTCTTGCCGGATACACAAAGACATGTGTAATCAGCTTTATAGATATTTATAAAAAGGTGGAACGCAATTTCCCAGAAGCAAAATCAGTACGGGCAGCAGACAGGGCTATGATAGGAAAAGCATTTGTAAAAATAGCGTCTAAGTATGGAATGGTGCTGAAGCCTTGTGCAGAAGGAGAAGAGCTTGCCAAATATGGTGCAGACTGTTCCGGATGTATGACTGTTCATACATTTGAGACAGCTCTCCATAGCAGACTGGAAGTTCCAAAGAGAAAGAAAAATCAGAGAAATGGACAGTGTGCCTGTCTGCTGGGAGTGGATATTGGAGCGTATGATACCTGTGGACATCTGTGTAAATACTGCTATGCTAATTCAAATACCAAGTTAGTAAAAGAAAATATGAAAAAACATAACCCAATGTCTCCTTTTCTGCTTGGTGAAAGTATGCCTGGGGATGTTATTCATGAAGCAAAGCAGGAAAGCTGGATTGATCACCAATTGAGGCTTGATACTCTTATATGAAATTTCAAAAGCATCTTCTGATAGCACAATTAAAGTACCGCATAAGCGGAAACGCTTCAAGATTTCTCATAGGGGATATTGTGCTGCACCTGTTTCTTTACTGAATCTACACCGGAAAAGTGCTATGATATAAGCACACAGTAAAAAAGGAGGAATGAAATAGGTGAAAAACGATAGTAGTGATGACAATTGTAACCACTCTTATAGGGTCTGTTCATATGTGGCATATCTACGCCTTTTGCTGCGGCATCAGGTATAGATGTGTCTTTTTTGTATGAAATGATAGCATGAACAGAACATAAAGGAGTTTAAAATGAATTATTTTGGAAGTATTCTCGTAATGGTGGGCTGCATTGCCATGTCCGCCTATTTCAGCGCCACAGAAACGGCGTTCTCGTCTCTGAGCAAGACCCGCCTAAAGGTGTTGACGGACAATGGGAACAAGCGGGCAGCACTGGCACTTAAGCTGTCCGAAGACTATGACAAACTGATCTCCACCATCTTGATTGGCAACAATATCGTGAATATCATGGTGGCGTCTATCGGCACACTTCTGTTTGTAGAGCTTTACGGGGATATTGGCGCGACGGTTTCTACGGTCGTCGTAACAATCGTTGTTTTGATTTTCGGTGAGATCACTCCCAAGAGTATTGCAAAAGACACCCCTGAACGCTTTGCTTTGTTCAGTGCTCCGTTTATCCGCCTTTGGATTTGGGTGCTGACGCCACTGAATTTTCTCTTTTCCCAGTGGAAAAAGCTGGTTTCCCGCTTCTTCAAGACAGATAACGATGCAAAAATGTCCCACGAGGAACTGCTTCTTTTCATGGAGGACGTGGAGCAGGACGGCGGCATTGATGAAAACGAGGGCGAGCTGTTGCGTAACGCTCTTGAATTCCGCGATCTGACGGCGGCGGAAATTCTGACCCATCGAATTGACTTGGAAGCCGTGGACATCGACGAGAGTCATGAGGAAATAGCCAGAGACTTTACACAGTCTCGATGTTCCCGCTTGCTGGTCTACCGGGATACCATCGATCAGATTGTTGGTGTTCTTCATCAGAAGGACTTCTATATCAACGGCAAGATGACGGATCAGCCTATTACGGAGATCATGACGGAACCGTTGTTCGTCTATCAGCACACAAAAATCCGGGATATTTTGAAAATGCTTCAGCATCAGAAGTCCCATGTCGCCGTCGTTGTAGATGATTTCGGTGGAACGCTTGGTATTGTTACGATGGAGGATATTCTGGAAGAACTGGTTGGTGAAATTTGGGATGAACACGACGAGGTGGAAGAAGATTTTGAAAAGCTGGACGAGAACACATACCGCGTGGACTGCTCCGTTACCTTGGAGGATTTTATGGAATTCTTTGACATCAAGCTGGAATCGGACAGTGTTTCTGTCGGCGGCTGGGTCATGGAGCAGCTGAATAGAGTCCCCGCCAAGGGCGATTTTTTTGTTGTACAGAATTTGGAGATCACGGTCTCTGATCTGAGCGCTTACAGGGTATCTTTCATTACAGTCAGGCAATGCGACGTGTGTTTGGCAATAGGTTAGTATAAAGCCCTGTAAAAGTGTTTTCGGATTTGAAAGAGGGCTCATATTGACAGAAAGGAAAAAATATGGAGAAAAAATCACAAAATCCAGCCGGTAACCAAAACGAAACTCCCGCACCGCAGGGAAGCAAATGGCCGGACGAGACGATCATTCGCTATATCACCCGTGCATTTTTGCTGCTTATTGTATTCGCATGGGCGCTGGTAAACCTTGAAGCTGTTTGGCGTTTTCTAGGCAAGGTGCTTGCACTGTTCAATCCGTTTCTGATCGGCGGCGTGATTGCTTTTTTGATTAACGTAGTCCTTCGGCCGTTGGAATGCTGTTGGAACAGGGTGTGTCGAAAGGCTCCTGCAAAGCTGGCCCGTCCAGTGTGCCTGACAGCAAGCACCGTGCTCGTCCTTGGAATTCTGTTTGCTGTGGTGTTTATGATGATCCCCAGCTTGCGGGAATCCGTCGATGAGTTTATCAAAAACATTCCGGTCTATGTGGAGAAAATCGGGCGGTGGGGGGCTGGCGTTGTCCAGTTTGCTGCAAAATATAACATTGTCCTGCCCGAATATGCCATAGACTCTGACCTGTTGATTGAGAAGGTCACCGTCTTGATCAGTGACGAGGAAAGCGGCATTCTCACTGTGACATGGGGCGCGGCAACCTCTGTCCTGTCGGTTTTGGTAGAGGTTCTCTTGGGACTTGTCTTTGCGCTATATCTGCTTGCAAAGAAGGAAGTCGTTGCGGTACATTTGAAAAAGCTCGTTGTGACAGTCCTTCCGCAAAAGAAGGCGCAGCGGCTTCTTAGTATAGCATCTCTGACTAACCAGACCTTCACAAATTTTGTCAGCGGGCAGCTTACCGAAGCGGTTATCATTGGCGTTCTGTGCTTCTTTGGAATGCTAATCCTTGGGATTCCGTATGCCGGTGCTGTCTCCGCGTTTGTGGCCGTCACTGCGCTGGTGCCGATTTTTGGCGCATGGATTGGCGGTGGTCTTGGTGCGTTTTTGATTCTGCTGGCAGAACCAGGAAAGGCTCTGTGGTTTATTCTCTTTCTGCTCATTTTGCAGCAGGTGGAGGGTAATCTGATTTATCCAAAGGTGGTTGGCAAGTCCGTCGGACTTCCCGGAATGCTTGTGTTGATGGCTGTTACGATTGGCGGCGAAGCATTCGGCATCTTAGGGATGCTGTTCAGCGTTCCTGTCTGTGCAGTGCTGTTCAGCCTTTATCTGGAGTTCATGAAGAAAGCAAGTACCCTTTAAGTTGTGGTCTTCGCTTTCGCTGCGGTCGGTGCAAAGGGGCTGTCTATTTCCCGACAGCCCCTTTTTCTATTTATACGGATATTCGCAAACTACAAGATAAAGCCAAAACTTCATATACTCTAAGCACAAGGAGGTTGAGGTTTGGCTATGAATAACAGTTTAGCAGAAGTACATGAGCCACTGGAAGTAACCCATCATGACGATATGCGACAGGTTGATGAAATCGTGAATCTGATCGTAATGTACCGTCCACGATGAACGGGGATTATCAGGCAGAGGTAAACCATGATATGCGTACCTGCTTGCCCCAGGGGCTGATATAGCCTTTGAAAATGCTGGAGAGCAGTCTTATCATTCAGAAAAACTGTATTGCTGCAAATGACAGTGGTGAATGGGATGCGTGGCCAAATAGCAGCACACTAAGACGGAATCAATACACATGCACAATATCCGCTGGCAGGTTGAAAACAGTAGATGGTCAGAGTCTTGGCGATTTCCGGACTATAATCCTGCAGGATATGTTTATTGCCGTTTAATGCTACAGCTATCAAATAATTGAAGTGAGCTGTCTTCTGAAACCTCCGAATAGTTCTGCACATTTAACCCAAGTGCCTTACGGATTTGTTTGTGCTGACTCAGATTACGTTTTATCCCTTGAAAGACAGCACCATCAGTCATTGTATAAAGTCCTTCGTCGGATATATGAACAATTTGATTTTTTCGAAGAATAACGCCTTTTGAGATATTTAGAAAATCTTCTTCCGGCAAGTAAAGCATATGAAGTAATTCAGATGAGAATTTATGAAACGACCGGAGAGTCAATCGACTCTCCGGTCGTTTCATGAACTTCATAAGCAAAATCTTTATAACAAATGAATTTTGATATTATCTATTAATTTTACACAAAGTTTGATAAAATATAAGTTAAGGTCCAGAAAATAAAAGAAAGAATAGGTTTGCAATGAATGGATATTTTTGTGTATTAACTATAATCGATTTTTTTGTTTTGTGCTTTATGTGTATTCTTACATATTTGAGTGAATCACTTAGCAGAAAACAAAAGCGTGGTTTTTTATTGGCCTTTGTTCTGATTGCTGGGATTTCGATACTGGAAGTTATTACCCTTGTAGTGGACGGATTGCCACCTGCTTACCGCTGGTTGAATATTGCATCCAATTATATGGGGTTTGGTTTGTCTCCGGCTGTGTGCATCTGTCTTGTGTATGTACTGGACAGGAAAACAGTCTTTCGTCGTAAGATCAGGACTGCGATACTTTTTGAAATCGGATATTTGATTTTCTTATTTGTTACTATCCCATACGGAATTGTATTTTCTGTGAGCGCAGACAATATTTATTCGCGTGGTCCACATTTTTATATATATATCGTCATGTATTTTGGGGCAATTTTGTATCTTTCGGTATCTACGATTATCAATGCCAGAGAATTTCAGAATCGCAGCAAATTGTTAATCTATCCGCTTTTTCTTTTTGTGATGGCAGAAACGATTATTCAGGTTGTTCTTCCAAAACTCCATGTTACCTGGTTATGTATTACACTGCTTTCTGTATTGTATTTTATTTATTGTAATGAAATGTGGAATCAGCTGGATGCACTCACCGGGCTATTGAACCAGAATAGCTATCTTAGGAAGACGGGCGAGATGGGGTGTAAAGCAAGCGTGCTCGTAGTGTTTGATGTGGATGATTTCAAACAGATCAATGACAGTTATGGACATGTGCAAGGGGATCTTTGCCTGGCTGAGATTGCAGAATGTATTAAAAAAGCTTACGCAAATTTTGGATATTGTTATCGTATAGGCGGTGATGAGTTTTGTGTACTTCTGAAAAACGCTGATAAGGAAGATTGGTGCAAACAGGAATTTTTACATCGGTTGGAAGAAAAGCGAAGAAAGATTACATTTTTACCAACGGTTTCTTTTGGATCCGCCTCGTTCTCATGTGGGGACATTGTTGCTGTTAAAGATAAAGCCGATAGGGATATGTATCAATATAAATACGAGCGGAAAAATCGCAATGGTATGGTGTAAGAGCGTGTACCATTGCGATTTTTTGACCCTGACATCATTATAATATCAAAAAAAGAAAAAAGAATAATGTATTTTGAGTACGGAGAAAATGGAAATCAAGGGAATTGTGCCTGTTTTTTTTGTTTTGGGAAAACAGGAAGATGAAACTATAAGAAGAAACACAGAAGGGGCGTAAATGAGCAAAATGCGCTTGCTATTTATAGTCTCTTATATTATAATTTACTATGTATGACAAAATCTATTTGTACAATTAATTAAACACAAAATCTGGAGTGGAAAGATGTGGCAGATTGTTCTGGGGAGTTTGGGATTTCTCCTGTATTTTATATATGATATCAATAGCATTCGAAAGAAGAATGTTATTTTTCAAAAATTTTTTGCAGTGGGTACGGTTTTTGTGGTTGTATCGCTGCTCATGGAACTTTTGCTTTTGTGGAGGCAGTGTCAGCACAGAATCGGAAGGATGATCGGCTTTGGAACAGCAGCCGTAGGCTTCTTTGCACTGCTTATATACACCTTGTTTTTTGCCCTTCCCTTTGAAGAAACGTATTGTGAAGATAATAAATTGCGTGCTGCATATACAGAAGGTATGTATGGCGTGTGTCGTCATCCTGGAGTTTTGTGGTTTGCAGGTGCATATCTTTGTATGTGGGGAATGTTTGGCGGATGGAAACAGGGGATCTATTTTTTGCTTATGATTTTCTGGAATTATCTGTATATCATTTTTCAGGATCTGTGGACTTTTCCACAGACATTTTTTAATTATAAGGAATATCAGAAAAATACACCTTTTTTAATACCGAATAGAGATAGTATACGGGTATGTTTATATAGTATCAGAAAACAGTGATTGATCTGGGGTAGCAATCTATGAATTTGGAAGAGAAATTAAAAAAACAACAGTATAAAGAAATCTGGCAGCAGTACTGTGGATTCTTGGATCTGTCGATGGATGGATATATGAAGATTCAGCGGCGGTTGATGGAGGAACAGATCCGGTTGTGGAGCAACTGTGGTTTGGGACAATCCATTTTAAAAGGGAAATATCCGAGAAATCTGGATGAATTCCGAAAAATGGTACCGTTGACAACCTATGAAGATTATGCGGATGTTTTGCTTACGAAGCAACCGGATATGCTTCCGGGAAATCCTGTTATATGGATACAGACAACCTGGGAGGGTGGAAAGCATCCGATCAAGGTGGCACCGTATACCAGAAGTATGCTGGATACGTATCGAAATAATGTCACAGCATGTCTGATTTTATCGACGAGTAAAGAGAAGGGCTCTTTTGATGTGGCAGCTACAGATAAGTTTCTGTATGCGCTTGCACCGTTGCCTTTTGCTACAGGGCTTTTTCCACTGGCACTGGGGGAGGAAATTAATATTGAATTTTTGCCAGCGGTAAAAGATGCTGTAAATATGAGCTTCAGCGAAAGAAACAAGTTGGGCTTTAAGATGGCAATGAAGAAAGATCTCGGATTTTTCTTTGGGCTGGGCAGTGTAGCTTATGCAGTAAGTTTAAGTCTTTCTTCCATGACGAGTGGTGGTGGCGGCATCAAGCTGTCAGAGCTTATGAAATGTAAAGCGCATATGATTCTTCGTCTGCTGCAGGCAAAGCATCGCTGTAAAAAAGAGAACCGACCGTTGCTTCCAAAAGATCTGTTTCATTTGAAAGGCTTTATGGTGGCGGGGACAGATAACCTGTGTTATAAAGACGATCTTGAAGCGCTCTGGGGGATTCGGCCGATGGAATTATTTGCCGGTACGGAACCTTCTATCATGGGTACGGAGACCTGGACAAGAAAAGGAATGTATTTCTTCCCAGATACGGCATTTTACGAATTTATTACCGAGAAGGATATGATGAAAAATCATGAGGATCCTTCTTACATTCCGCCGACGTATCTGATGGATGAAGTACGACCGGGAGAAAAATATGAGCTTGTATTTACGATCCTGAAAGGTGGAGCGTTTGCCCGTTACCGTTGTGGCGATATGTACCGTTGTGTCGGACTGGAGAATCGGGATGATGAGACAAGGATTCCGCGCTTTGAATATGTAGACCGGGTACCGTGGATCATTGATATTGCCGGATTTACGAGAATTTCGGAGAATGGAATCCGAAGTGTGATCGGCCTTTCGAAGCTTCCAATCACAAATTGGGTTGCAACAAAGGAATACAATGAGCAGAATCGTCCATATCTGCATATGTATGTGGAGCTGGAAAGGGACGCAATGCTTAATACGGCTATGAGTGCAACTATTTTAAAGGATCTACTGAGTACATATTTTAAATATATCGACCAGGATTACCGGGATCTTAAAAAGATTTTGGGAATGGATCCTTTACAGGTAACGATCTTTACATGTGGAACTTTTGCGGCCTATGAGAAAAAGACCGGAAAGAAAATACATCAGATGAGTCCTTCACATTATGATCTGAAGGAACTTCTGGATGTACAGGAGTGTTTGAATAAAGTGAGATAAGAGTGAAGAAAAGAATCGGATAAGGGGAATTTATGGGAACCTATGGATATATATCGATCATAGCCATGTTGTGCTATGGCTTTATGCTGTTAATGTTTTTGGCGGCAAAGAGAAATAAAATAATAAACAGTTTTCTGGTGGTGCTTTTGGGTCTGCTTTTCTGGACCGGCGGCTCTGCTTTTATGCGTGCACAGTTCTGGCCAGGTTGTGAATTCTGGTTTCAGGTTTCTCTGCTGGGCATCTTATTGCTGCCATATGCATATTGCCGTTTTATACTCGCTTTTGGAGGGCAGAAGAACGGTACTCCTGGAAAAATATACCTGGCGGTTATGCTGCTTTGCTTTTGGTTGAATGTGCAGTATGGAATCTTCCTCGAATCCCCGAATATGGTGGATAAAAATGGAATTTCAACATTTGTGTATGAAATCAAACCTGTGATTATAGTGTTTTTTATCCCGGCGGGAATATTTTTGCTATATCTTTTTAGGGTTCTTGTGCGGATCTGCAAAGAAAATCCCAATATAAAGGTGCAGTATGAACCGGTAATGTTGGGTGTTCTCGCTTTGTTCCTTGGAAATGCGTTTCTTGTAATTCCGCTTTTTAGTGGTTTCCCAATCGATATTTTAAGTGGTGTAGTAAATGTAATTTTACTGTTTTATGCACTGATTCGCAGACGGCTGTTCAGACTGCAGATGCTGGCATCTACCAGTTTGTGCTATGGTGTGGGATTTTTGTTTTCCATTCTTGTTTTTTTAAATATTGTTCCATCCTTGCAAAAGCTTTTTCACATACAGCTGGATAAGAACATGACGGTATACACACTTATTTTTTCTATCGTTTTTCTGATGATTTATACTTTCTTTACATTTTTATGGAAACTTTTGATCAGCAGTGTGTTTATCAGAGAAGAAAATCATCAGGCAGAGAAAATCAGAGAATTCAATTCAGCGATTTCAAAAACGCTGGATCTGCAGGAGATTCTGGATAAAACGATTCGTGTAATGAAAGAGTTGATGGATGTCGGAAATATCTATATTTGTATGCAGAATGTGCCTGGAGAGCCGTATCGCGGAGTGGCGAGTGATCAGCCGTTAAGTGATCTGGCGTTTACTCTGGAAGAAGAAAATCCGATGATCCAGTGGTTGAAGGAACATGAGGAACCGATCGTTTACAAAGATTTTCGTTATTCTGTGGAATATAAATCCATGTGGGAAGAGGAGAAACATCAGCTGGATAAACATCATACACGCTACTGTGTTGGATTAAAAGATGGCGATGAGCTGGTAGGAGCTGTTCTGATCACAGATTCTTCTGCAAAAAAGAGATTGGTGTATGATGAAGTAGAATTGATCTCCAATATCACTTCCGTGGCATCCATTGCGATTAAAAATGCGAGACTGTATGAAAATGCCTGCCTGGAAGCCAGAACAGATGAGATGACCGGCTTGTTGAACAGAAAATACTTCTATGAAGTGCTCAATGAAGAATTTGAGAAAAACAAAGAGGCATCACTGGCATTGGCGATCATCAACGTAGATGATTTTAAGTTATACAATCAGCTGTATGGTGTAAAAGAAGGAGATCTTTGCCTGCAGCGTATTGCGGGAATCATCAAAAGCAGTGTAGGAGACAGCGGCTATACGGCCCGCTATGGCGGAAAAGAATTTGCTGTTTTATTGCCGAGATATGACCTTTTTTCTGCCAGAAATCTGGTGGAATCTATTTCGAAGCAGATTTTTGTTATGAATAATCGCAGAACAGATATGAAACTGAAGGCAATCACAGTCAGTGCAGGAATCAGTGCTGCACCATATGCTGCAAAAAATGTTAAAGAGCTGATGGAAAATGTGGATCTTGCGGTGTATCATGTGAAACATAGTGGAAAAAATGGCATACAGATCTTTGATACGATGTTCCGTAACAATAAACATGAAAACACAACGAACCGTGAACATATTTATCGGGAGTATGAGTCAACGATTTATGCATTGACGGCAGCTATTGATGCGAAGGATCATTATACTTTTAGCCATTCCACGAATGTGGCTTATTATGCAACAGCACTGGCAACAACACTTGGAATGAACGAGGATATGGTTGAGATCATCCGTCAGGCAGCACTCTTGCATGATGTAGGTAAAATCGGTATTCCGGAATATATATTAAATAAAGCAGAACGACTGACAGATGAAGAATACGAGACAATCAAGGGGCATGTGGAAGCATCGATTGATATCATTCGTCACCTGCCATCGCTGGATTATGTTATTCCTGCTGTCATCGGTCATCATGAACGTTATGACGGTAAAGGATATCCGCGAAGAATTGCAGGGGAAGATATTCCGTTGGCTGCACGTATCCTGTGCGTGGCAGATTCCTTTGATGCCATGACATCCAAGCGCTGTTATAAGAAGGCGTTTCCGGTAGATGTAGCGAGGGAGAAGCTTCTTCAGGATGCAGGCAAACAATTTGACCCAAATCTGGTTGCAAAATTTGTGGAATGTCTGGATAACGGTACGATTTCGCTGGTAAAGGCAGAATCTGATGAAAATATGCCATACTAAAGCTAACGATAGAAGAACAGAAAGGCAAAACGTCTGAACGAGGTAACAAAAGTGCATATAGATCAAAATAAAAACAAAGGGTTTACTTTGGTGGAGCTTGTAATCGTCGTTGCCATTCTTGCAATACTGGTTGGAATTTTGGCGCCTGCTTATTCTAAATATGTCGAAAGAAGTGCAGAGTCAACAGATTTAGAAAATGTACGAACAGCATATGGTGAAGTGATGATTGCTGTGGAGATAGAAGAAGAAAAAGATGTTCGCAAAGTTGTTCCTTTGAAACAAAAAAAAGCAGGATGGCAGTCATCAAATACAGTGTCAATTGCCGGAATCTCCCATTCTAATGGCGATCCGGATACCGTGCATTGGAAAGGTGATCCTGTTGCCGGCGGGGTATGTGAAGTATCCTACAATCCTGAGACAGGCATATTATTTGACTGGAAAGGTAAAAATGAAAACAGCAGTAAGAAGTACTTTTTTGATGTCCACGAAGATTTGCAAAAACCGTTAAAGGAGAGCGGGGTACTGGATGATTTGATCGGCCAGAAGAATACATATTTTGAAATAGATTCAAAATGTCTAAAGTCAAGTATGCTGCCAAAGGTACAGGCGAAGCTTCAGGCCAACAGTCTTTTGCAAAAAGGAACCTGGGCATATGTGGGAAGCCCATCTAAGGATTCTGAACGATATTTTTACTGGACATCTGTAGATACTAATGCGGTGGGCGCTGGTAAGAAGATTCCGGTCATTATCAGTACAGCGGATGGAAAGTATTATGTCGCTGAGTCAACAACGGCTGATCGAACGGGTAGTGGGCCATCATATGTGGCTATTTCAGGCCACCTGACACAGGCTGACAATAAGAAGATCATAGCGAATGGTCAGAAATATGACTCTTTGCAGGAGGCGTATGATGCCTACGAAAAAGAACTTACAGACGGAGAATATAAACAATATAAAAACACTTTGCAGTAGCTGGAATGAAGATATCATTCATGATAATGAAAAATACACATTAAAACAGATAACAAAACGCAGAAGAAAAAGATAATATCAGAAGAAAAAAGTATTTGTAATATTCTCTCAAAGACCCGACAGCTGCCGAAAAAGCAGCTGCCGGGTCTTTTTCGGCACTGACAGTATGAGGAAATAGGTGTATAATATGATGAGAAAAAGACCTTGGACCATCATCATTACAAAGCGGCTTTTTCAATCGCCTATAATAGTAGCATCAGTTAAAAAATGCAGCAATCCAAAGGATTGGAAAGGAGCTTATGATGATCGCAGTTGTTTTATTTATTTACAGTATTTATGAAATGCTTAAGTTTTTGTTTTTCGCCACATTGGGTGATATCGTGACAACAATCAAAGGTAATTACGACAGCCCGGAGAGGGATCAGGCCGTCAAGAGGGATCTGTGGATGGCAGCAAAGAGTATTATCGCTTTTGTTATTGCCTGCTGCCTGCTGGTTTAGAAGAACAGTAGTATCCGTACACATAATTTAATAAAAAATATTCAAGAAAACTTTTGTGTGATATACTGGAGATAGTCAGTTAAAAAGGAGAGAATACAATGAATTATGCCGATCTGTTTAATACAATATTTGCAAAAGACCATTTAGTTCAGGAATTAGGTTACTTTTTTGTTAATGAGCCATCAGTGGCCGGGTTCCTGGGTAAAGTTGGCGTAGAAGAAGCACAGGTGCAGCAGAATATCTGGGAGCTTCGTTTTTCGAATTTTGATGAAAGTTTTGTCTTGAATATATACTTTGAGGGCGCTGATGGTCAGTATGAGCCACAGATCCGCATTGAAAGTCTGGTACTGCGGGGAAGAACGAAGGGACAGGGATTGAGCAAGAAGATCCTCAATTTTCTGGTGGATTATTGTGCTGCGAATCAGCCGACCACACTGTGGTTGGTCAATGTGATCAATAGAGAGTGGAAGATGTATTTGATTTCACAGGGAGCCCGATTAATGCAGGAAGAAGGCGGTAATAACGGTGCGGTTCTTTCTATCCCGGGGAAGATCGGCTTGAAGAAGCGCAGAAGATATAATGATGAATTTGACAGAGAGCTGATGAATTATCTGATCCAGTTTCTGAGACTGGAAGGGGTTGAAGTCAGAGATATCCGCAGCAGACAATCCAGCGAAACGATTTATGATATCCAGGTTGATATTGATGGTTTCGCATTGATGTTTCAGTATGAGAAGGCCGGCAGTGCAGGCGAGGCACAGATTCGTTTTGAACTGCGCATGAGACAGCCGGAGGTGCAGAATATTCCGGTGGGTATGCTGGTGAATATGCTGAATGCGTTGCTGCTTTACTGTCGTGTGCATGGAACGATGACATTGTGGATGTTCAATGGGCAGGTGTTTGGTAATGATTTTGTCAAGTACTTTGTTCAAAGAGGTGCCAAAGTGATGCAGGAGGATCCATCAGGTCTTCGTGGCGGAACAGTGCTGACATTTGACTGCAAGCTTCGATAAAATATTAGACAATAGGGAGAATACATATGTTGGAGAGGTCTGAAGAGCAATTCCCGGAATTGCCGATGCAGTGGCGTGACCACGGCTACGAAATTGACCAGAGGCTTGGGAAAGGGGCGTATGGCGCCGTTTACCGACTGGTGAAAAACAGAGGGGCGGAGAATGAAGAATTCTCGGCCCTTAAAGTCATTTCATGGGAATTGGGAACGGAACAGATCCGTGAATATGACAATGACTTAGAGAAAGCCCGGAGAAACTTTTCACGATTGTTTAATAAAGCTGTCAATGAAGTTTCTATCCTGGAATCTTTGGCAGGTGAGGCGCATATTGTACAGCTCAAAGGCAGCTGTATTGAGAAGATGCCTGAGGAGAATTATTGCAGATTGTATATTCAGATGGAATATCTGACAGATTTGCTGAGTTTTATGGATCAGGAAGGGCCTTTGGACGAAACAGAAGTCATTCGCTTGGGAATTGAGCTGTGCAGAGCATTGGAAGTATGTCACAGGCAGGGAATCCTGCATCGGGATATTAAACCGGGCAATATTCTTGTATCCAAGGACGGAGAATTCAAGCTGGGGGATTTCGGCGTGGCCAGAGAATGGGTGGATGCGTCCATGACTATTGTGGGTACACGTTCTTACCTGGCACCGGAAGCTGTGAAATTCATGCCTTATGACAAGAGAGCGGATATCTATTCCCTGGGAATGGTGCTTTACTATCTGTCCAATGATCGGCATCTTCCTTTTTCAGATATTATTGATGCAGATGAACGGATGCAGAAAAGGGTCTTTGGAACAGCCAGGCTGCCGGAGCCGTGCCGCGCATTTGAAGGCATGCGTTTGGTGATTGCCAAGGCCTGCGCGTATGATCCGGAAGAACGTTATCAGTCGGCAGCTCAGCTGCGCCAGGCACTTGAAAAGGTCAGCAAGGCCCCTTATGGATATTGCCCTAAATGTGGGAAGAAGTTGCTGAAAAAGAACGGTCCATATGGCGATTTTATCGGATGCAGCGGATTCCGTAAGAATAAGCCGGGAGCCTGTGATTTTCACAGCGGTATTGAGAAGTTTCTGAACTATTTGAATGAGAGCAGACGGGATAAAAACCGGAATACGGATACCGGACAAGAAGAATAAACAGCGAATATCTGACGGAGATGCATAAGAGGAGAAAATAAACATGCAGATGAATAATATATTGGATTTTGATGATGAGGCATCAGCGAAAGCCTATAACTTCACGATTACAGCCATCAAAGAGTTCTATGATACAATCGAATCAGACCAGTTCACAGAGGCCGGCGGCGATGCCATTTATGCGTATCTGACAAAGGTGATGGAGCTGGTGTCGTTTAAGGAGCAGCTGAAACGATATATATATGAAGCATCAGGAACAAGGGAAGCCTATTCTAAAATGGATTACGGTGCTTTCATGCTGGCAGCCTTCGAGAAAAATGACTGCATGGCGGGAAAGTCAAAGCCGGAATTAAAGCGGCAGATCAATCGATGGCTGAATGCGGAGACAATCAAGCGGGAGAATCTTTTTTTGATTGGTTTTGGTCTGGACATGGATGATAAAATGCTGACAAAATTGCTGACTTTAGTGCTGAAGGAATCAGACTTTGATTTTAATGATCCGAAGGAAGTCATTTTCTGGCATTGCCGACATACAGGAAAGTCTTATCAGGCAGCAATGAATATGTTAGAGGCCTATGAACAGCTGGAACAGAAGGAACCGGTCAGAGCCGATCACAGATGGCAGGCATTTCAGACAATGCCGAAGATGTATTTGGGAATGGAAGATCAGCTCTGGGTTTATCTGCATTATCTGAAGTTTTTAATGATCGCAGACCGAAAAACAACGAAATCCAGAGAACTGTTTGAAAAGATTTACCGGCGTGTACAGCGGGCAGCCGCTGATTATATGAACCGGTACCCTGACAAGTTTGGCCAGGTGACAAGATGGGAGGACATTAACCCGGCCAGGATAGAAAGCGTTCTCTACAGCGGTGTACCGGTTACAGAAAAAGGCAATCTAAGGTCTTTTGCGGCATTGAAGAAACAGTTTAAGAGCAAACGTCTGAATAGGGCGAGAATGAGTGAACTACTTGCCGGCAAATCCATGGAACGTTTTGACCTGATTACCCTGATTTTCCTTTTGTATGCATTAAATGAGGATAAATTAAGCATGTATGCAGGTGTACGTTTTACAGAATTTGTAGAGAAAACCAATAATCTGCTGGCAGAGGCCGGCATGATGTCTCTTTATCCTGTTAATCCATATGAAGCTTTTATTCTCATGTGTATTGTTTCAGATGATCCGTTGGATACATTTGCAGCGGTATGGGAGAAGTCATATGAAGAATCTGAGAGCAGTGTGCAGCAGCATAACAGGTGAAGTACGTAAAAATAACGAAGATAATTATTGCTTTTTTTCGCGGTTTAGACCGTTAGAGCAGGAGGATACAGGATTTCTTGTCTATTCCTCGGAGTCCGGGGAAATTCGGCAATTGGAATATCCGGAGACAGCAGAGGAGAGCGCTTTGCAGTCCGGGATAAAGGCAGAAGGACAATGGGTGGGGGTTTTTGACGGTATCGGCGGTCTGCCGGATGGAGAAATCGCCTCATTGATTGCAGCCAGTTCATTGGCAGAGGCAAAGGGTGACTGGACATCGGAGAATGAAGCGGAATATGAAGACCAGCTTCGGGAGACGGTCTGCCAACTGAACAGCGACATGCTCAGTTGGCGCAAGTCGCATAAAGTCAATCAGATCGGTACAACGATGGCGGCCTTGAAATTTGGCCGGTATGGCATTTACGGTGTGAACAGCGGGGATTCAAGAATCTATCGCATGAGAGACGGCCGTCTGACCCAGCTGACGAAAGATCATGTTTTTTATTATCCGGGCCATCTGCGTCCGATGCTGATCGGATTTCTCGGAACAGAACAGGAAGATGAGCCGGTGAGAGCGGATATTTATCAGTGGGATTATTGTCCGGGAGACAAATATCTGCTTTGCACAGACGGTGTCAGCGGTATGATATGGGATAAAGAACTGGAAGAAATTATGTGTCTGCCGGTGGATGAAGCGATGGAAGCATTGATGGCAGCCGTACATCGGATGGGGGCTGCGGACAATGCCACAGCCATTATTCTGGAAATCAAAGAGTGCAAAGAATATTTCGGAGATGGCGCTGCCTGAAGAACAGACTTGTGATGGGGAAGAAAACGGCAGTCCAAGGCGTGGCAGAGACCTGAAGCTTACAAATAAATAACGGCGTATCCTTTGGTGTACCACAGCGATTACAATCGTATTTCGGCATGTGGGTATAATAGAGCCATAAGTTGAAGAAAAAAAGAAAGTACACGAAGGAGGAGTTCGTATGGACAGAAAGACAGCAGAAGAATTTTGGAGCACTTATTTTGGATTGATCATGCACGAAGGTGCAGATACCTGCATGGGCAATCCTTTCAAAGAGTTTATCAAGGAGGCCCGCATCGGAACTTATGATGCGCTGACGGATGATGAATATCATGTGAAATACCAGCAGGCGGAAGAAATCTCCGCATTCTGGAATGGCAGGAACAAAAGAAGTGCAGGACAGGTTTTTGCGGAGGCACTGTCCCGGACACCGTTATCTTATAATGAACAGAAAGAGATCCTTTCAACCCTTATGGACGCTTCTGAGCGTATAACCTATAAAAGTCTGAATGCATCGGTGAATGAGGACGGAGAGATGGCGTTTGACATGGATCCGGTTCAGATGAAGCAGTCCAAGAAAAATGCAGATTGCGAAGATTTGGATTTTGAGACGGCTTACGAAGAAACACCTTTTGACGAGGAAGAGTTCAGATGGACACCGCGTCTTATCTATGATTACATCGGTGAATATGTTCATGGCCAATATAGAGCCAGACAGGCTGCTGCCATTTTGGTGTACAATCACCTACAGGGACGCCGCCGCAACATGATTCTGGCCGGTCCCACAGGCTGTGGCAAAACAGAAATCTGGCGTTCCCTCAGTAAGAAATTCGATTTTATCAAGATTGTCAACGGTCCGCAGTTAGCCTGTGATGGCTGGAAAGGCAGCTATCACATCAAGGATATTTTCCTGGAAGAACTGCAAAAGGGCAGAAATCCCGGTCATTTACTGGTTGTCATTGATGAAGCAGACAAGCTTTTTGAGCCGGCGGTGGCATCAGGCGGCACAGATTTCTCAAAAATGATCCAGAACGAATTTCTGAAGATCATGGATGGCGATTCGATGATTGTAGGCAGCGATGATCCGAAGAAAAAATCAGTGACCATCGATTGCAGCGGTGTTTCTTTCGTTTTCTGCGGCAGTTTTGAAACACTTCTGCAGAACCGTGATATGAAGCCGTCGCCTATTGGTTTTTCACGGGGAGAGGCGGAGATTCAGAGCGAACCGGTACTTTTTACGGAGGAAGACCTGGTGCAGTATGGCAATGTCCGCAGAGAGATCGCAGGACGTATCCAGCAGATCGCAGAGGTCGACATGCTCTCGGAAGAGGATTTTGAGTACATGATGACAAGCCGGAAGAAGATGTCTCCGATCAGGCAGTTGGAGAAAATGTACGGTATTCACATGAAGGTAGATGCCGTAACCAGAAAATATCTGGCGCACAAAGCTGTTGAAAGTAAACTCGGTTGTCGATATATCCGATCGAGACTGCAGGTACTTCTGGATGATCAGATGTTTGACGATCCGGATCAGAAAGAGTTTCAGCTTTCAGTTAAAGCGGCACAGACTTCAGATCCTGAAGCGTCAGAAGCAATCAGTGCACTGGCTTCTTAAGGCCGGTGAAAGTCAAAACAGGCAGCTGAGGAGAGGTTCAGCTGCCTGTTTTTAAAACAAATAGAGGATTAAGCCAGATCTACAGCCGCATAATAGGCTTCATAGATGGCAGGTGATACTTTTCTTGCGCGGACACAGTCACCGACAGCACGTACAAATGGTGCAGAGTCACGCAGTTCATCAACGAGATGATTGTTCGGACGCATACCGATAGCGTAAACAACGGAATCGGATGCAATGACAGTTGTCTCGTTATTTTTGTCTGCGACAGTTACACCATCCTCGGAGATGGATACAACCTTTCGACCGGTAACAGTTGTGATATTCTGTTTGGCGAAAGCCTGCATCATACCTTCCTTGTGCATCCAGTTGGCTTCAGGAGCAATTTCGTCCTGCATTTCAACGATAGTGACAGCCTTTCCGAGTTCGGAAAGGAACAGGCCGGTTTCGCAGCCGACGAGGCCGCCGCCGATGACAACGACACTGTCACCGACAGTGCTGAGATCCGTGTAGACCGTTGTTGCATGCTTGACAGAAGGAAGCTCGATACCCGGAATACGAGGGGTGATCGGTGTGGATCCTGTGGCAATAATGATTGCGTCAGGCTGTTTTTTGGCAACGTATTCGCTTGTCACTTCTGTATTGTATTCAATCTCGATCGGCATGGACTGTGTCATATGGATCAAATAGTTTTTATAACGCATCAGGTCGATTTTTAAGGAGTCGTAATCTGTGAATTTTAACAGTCCGCCGAGTTTATCGGTCTTCTCGGCCAAAGTGACTTTGTGGCCGCGGGAAGCAGCAGTGATGGCTGCCTTCATACCGCCAGGGCCGCCGCCGATGATGAGCACATTTTTCTGTTCTGTGGCAGGCTGTACATAGTTGCGCATACGGAATTCACGTCCGGTCCATGGATTGACGGCGCACTGGAAATGCTGGCCGGTATGCATGCCGGTCAGGCAGTCCAGACATCTCAGACAAGGGTTGATATCTGCGCTCTGTCCAAGTCTTGCTTTTTCAGGCCAGTAAGGGTCCGCAATCAGCGCACGGGTCATGCCGATAATATCTGCACGTCCTTCGGCAAGAATCTGTTCAGCCATTTCAGGATCGGAGATGGAACCGATGGTGACAACCGGTGATTTCACATGCTTTTTGATTTCTGCGGCATAATGGACATTGACGCCGTGTGGCAAAAAGATGGTCGGGTGTGTGTGAACAGCCTGGGCTTCTTCTGTGTCAAGGGCTGCAGATACGTGGATAATATCCACTTTACCGTCGATCATTTTAGCAAATTCAATGGCTTCCGCGGCTGTGAGGCCGCCTTCGATTTCCTCTGAACCGCTCATGCGATATTCAATCAGAAAATCATCGCCGACTCTTTCTCTGACGCGGTCAATGACCATCAACGGGAACTTGGCACGATTTTCAAGGGAGCCGCCGTATTCATCGGTTCTTGTATTGAAAAGCGGAGAGATGAACTGATCCAGAAGCCAGCCGTGACCACCGTGCAGCAGACACATATCAAAACCGGCGATTTTCAGGAGCTCTGCAGCATCCGCAAAATGGTCGGCAACGGTGTTCATCATTGCTTCATCCATACCGATAACTTCCACGCCGTCCCAGCTGCGCACAAAGGAAACAGGGCCGATTGGATTCCTTCCGCCCATCGCTTCAGGAGGATTGTAGAGGCCGCCGTGATTTAACTCAAGGGAGGCAAGGGCACCATGAGATTTGATTGCCATGGCAAGCTCAGAAATGAATGGGAGTGCTTCGTAGGAGAGGTTGAAGCTGCGTGGATTCGATGGCGCATGCTCATGATCCACCGGTGTGTCGCCAACTGTGACAACGGCAGCGCCGCCTTTGGCTTTTTCTGCGTAATAAGCGATCATATAATCCGTCGGAAAACCATTGGCATCCATATGGCACATCATATTTGGAGCGGAAAAGATATGATTGCGAAAAGTTGTTTTCTTTATTGTGAAAGGTTCAAATAAATGAGGATAGTACTTATTCATAATTTTACTCCTTTAAAAAAGCTGTTTGACAGAAACATTACTTCACACTTAAAGTGATTTTACCGGTATAATCGGTACTCTGGTTGATCTTTGTTTCTGTGCCGTCGACAAACAGTGTCAGCGTCTGTCCTTCCGGCGCTTTGATCATTGAGTATTTTCCGATATGTAATCCGGTGAGATAGCAGGTCTTTGTGACGATCCATGTAGAGTCAGTGTCAAGTGTGACAACGACACCATTGTTGATGGTCGGTGCCGGCTGCTGCTGAATTCGGCTCAGCTCAAGCCGCGCCTTTTCATCGATCCATGTCAGACCTTCGCGGTAAGACTGGGAAGCAGCACTTACAGCGCCTTCCAGACGGGCATTTTTCAGGTTCAATGCAAGATTCTTCGGACCTCGAAGTTCTTTATCATACTCCAGTTCTTTTTTCGGATCATCCACGCCTTCAGGTACTTCGGCATCCATAAAACTGCCTTCGACACCTTCCGGTGGTGCAAAAAGGCCGCCGAAAGTATTCGGATTGCCGACACCGCCTTTTTCTGCTTCCTTTTCCATGTGAAGATTCGTTGTGGAATTGTAGAAATCGCCGACAATGTCCATATCTGATAAATTCAAAATGACATCATTTTCAGGATCGATCTTTGTCAGGTCACGACCTTCTAAGTAAACATCTTCGCGATCCGGCACTTTGACTTTGCCGATATCCATACCGGCCTCGTCATTATCCATCAGCTGCAGAATCACACCGTTGCCCGGTTCCATCCGGCAGTTTTTGATGTCAAAACAGGTCGCTGAGCCTTTTACAACAAGGGTAGACTGATCGGTTATGAAAGAGGAATCGTGCAGGGTAACAGGCGTCTGGTTATCTCCGATACATAAAACAGCGAAACGATTGCCGGTAATCTGACAGCCGTTGATAATCTCAGCTCTGGCGGTTGCCATCATGCCGCGCACCAATAAGGCGTAACCGTCAACATGCACACGGCTCTGATCGAAACGGACGATATTGCGGTCGCCGATACAGAAAGCGCCGTAGCCGTTTGCTCTTGGACCGGACAGATCCACATCACAGTCTTTGACATAGATGCGGGCGCAGACATCACAGCCGTCGATGGAGAAAACACCCCAGCCATTTGTTTTCATTTTGCAGCGATTGTAATAAACGGTTCCATCGTCAGCGAGCTGAACAAGGCGGTTGCTGCCGGTCACACCGATTCCCCAGCTGAAATCGCCCATCCATTCAGGGGCATCCGGGCTTTCATTTGTAATCTGGCAGTCATTGATTTCAATGATGCTGTCGCCTCCGGAATGAATCGCACATCGTGTGACGCCGGCCATCGTAATGTCACAGTTGTCGATGCGGACATGGGCATTGTCGATAGCAGCAATACCGGCACCGACACCGAGAAAATCATTGGTGCCATTGCCTTCCAGATGAAGGCGGGCATTTTTGATCTGATAATGGCTGTTGCCTTTGATAAGAATGCCATTAAATGACGGCTCACTGCTTTGTATCGTAATACCATCGGCAAAGTGGTCGTTGACAAGGCCGCCTTTGATGAGCGCATTCGCAGATTGTTCCTTGACGATCTCATTGTTGTTGATAACAAGTGCACATCTGAATTCTTCAGAACGGTTCATCATTTTCATCAGACCGTGCGGCGGCATATGGCAGGTGTCTGCAACTGTCAGAACAATATCGCCATAATATGTGCCGGGTGTGATCGGTGTGCCGCTGCCGTTAATAGTCATGGCCACAAACTTTCCGTCAGGTGTATGAATCTGTGCGCCTTCATGTATGATCAGTTTATCAAGGGTTGTTGTCTCTTCCAACATCCATACGTCAGAGACTTCTTTTTCTCGCATAAAAATATCCTCCTGCTTATAAGGTTGATTGATGATACAACCAGTATAGCAAGAGGAGGATATGCATGTAAAACAACATATTGGCGATGAAAACAACAACAAATTGTAGTAGCGGTTAAAGAACAGGCGATTCCTGATGGTATTGCTGAATCAATTCCAGCAGATCATCCAGTTCAGGATGCGGATTCTTGACATTGTAGGCGGCCACCAGATCCACAAGAACATTACTTGGGAATGTCACATAGTTGGAAATGAAAATACTGTTGGCAACTGCGAAGGAAACACCGTCCAGCATTTCGATGGCAGTGAGGGTGGAAGACAGTGTCTCTATACAGTGCAGATTCTGCACAGGGAAACCATAATTCTTCAGACGCTGCAGCGGCTGGTTGATATCGCCGGAAGGCGGAAGCTGCAAAAACACATTCTCATTTTTAAAATCAAGGTATGAGGTGGCTGTCTGTGCCAGCGGATGATCCTTGGCGCAGAACAAAAAATCCTGGATCTTTGTCAAAGGGACTGTCCTTATAACGATATCAGGCTGAATCTCCGGTCCGAGCGTGATTGCCAGATCGATGCGGTTGTCATGAAGTGCCTGGGGCAGTTCATAATCTTTGAAGGAACGGTATTCCAGTTCAATATTCGGATAACGCTGCTTTAACTTCTGGACAACGGATGAAAGCGTCAGTCGGATATCCAGCATCTCAAGATGGCCGATAATGAGCTTGTGCTTGGCAGCGCCGGTCATATTGCGGACAAGAATTGTTGCGTTCGCCATATTATCAATATATTGTGAAAACACATTAAAATAAATCTTTCCGGCCGGTGTCAGGGAGATATCGCCCCTTGAACGGAAAAAAAGCTGACATTCAAGCTCATCTTCCAGCTTGGCGATGTGCTTGCTGACAGCCTGCTGACTAAGATAAAGCCGCTTGGCTGCATTCGTAAAGTTCAGTGTATCCGTCAGTGCGAGGAAAGATTTGATCATCAGATCGTTAATCAAAAGATTCACCTCATTTATACAATTTTTATAAATCAAGTTTAAGAGTTGGCAGATGCCATTGTTGATAGTATACTACATTTTAGGGTTAAAAACAAGCCGAATCGTTGTTGTACAAATAGGGATCGGTGTATATATACTAAAGAAAAAACGAGAGGTGTTATATTATGAAGGGACAAAAAGTAAAAAAAGAGAGGAACCTGAGACAAATAGGCAGTATGGCATTGATGCTTGGGATTTTTGTCGTTTTTCTTGTAGGTGTCTGCTTTGTCAGATTTTCAAAAGCCTATGTGAATGCGTTTATTGGCAATTATACCGGGATCGAGGAAGTGCTGGCGACCATGAAGGGAGGCGCCGACACCGATGCGGCGAAGCGGGAACTGCTGGCCTGTCAGAATGACTATGATGCCTGGAAAGAACAGCACCAGGGAGAAAGGGTTACGCTGCAGGCGGAAGATAACATCCGGTTAAGCGGATTGTTATATGATCAGGGCGGCAAAGAGACGGTGGTCTATTTGCACAATATTGGCAGTGCTGCAGGAGAAGACTTCTACTATGCGCCATGGTACTGGGAGAAGGGCTATAACATTCTGATGCCGGATAATAGAGCCCATGGGGAAAGCGAGGGAAAATGTGCGAGCTATGGGGTATACGAGGGAAAGGATGTCAATCAGTGGCTTCAGCTTATTTGTGAAAAATATGGCGAGGACAGCCGGATTATCGTGCACGGCGATACACTTGGAGCGGCAGCAGCATTGATGGCGTCTGCTGATTATCCGGAGCAGGTTGCCTTTACAGTTGCAGAGAGTCCTGTGGCAAATCTGTATGATGCCGCAGAATATATGATGAAAAATCAGTTCTCATCCATTCCGCTTTTCTTGTGGATTGGAGACTGGTACAGCTATAAAGAATATGGATTTCATTTGAAAGATGTGGATTTATCGGATGCAGTGCAGAAATCAGACACGCCGCTGCTTATCCTGTGTGGTTCAAAGGATACGGTTGTTGATCCGGAAAATGCAGTAACGATACAGAAGGCATCAGGCGCCGACTGTCAGATCCTTGGCATTGAGGATGGCACGCATGGTCTGTTATATGCGAAGCATTCGGATGAGATTAAGCAGTCAATTGATCACTTTATTGGTGAATATATTAACAATCAACAACAATTAGTTGTGAAATAGTATCCGGAATGGTGTTTTACATTTTGACAATACGCAAGTTATAATAAGCCCATGAAAGCGAAAGGAGGTCAATGAAGTGAGCCGAACATATGAAGAGCTGAAAGCAGGCTTTGAAAGAATTGAAGCAGCACAGGCCTGCAGAAACCTGATGGGAAAGTATTCCTATCTGCATACGGCAATGCGAAACATTGATTTTATGAATCTCTGGGCGAACAGGGAAGATGATATCCTGGCGATGCCATGGGGATATTATCTTGGAATTGAAGGAGTGAGAAAATGTTATCTGGAAGATCATGGAGACAGAAGTGATCCATTGGTACAGGCCAGTCCGATCTTTAAAGGCGGCATGATGATGCATGCCATGGATACGGCAGTTGTCGAAGTGGCGAAAGACGGCAAAACAGCCAAGGGCGTATGGCTTTCGCCGGGTCATGAGAGCTGTTATATTCCGGATTTCAGCAAGTTCCCTGATTGGAAAAAAGGTGATCCACTTCCGGAGAACCTGGAAATCATGTCATCCTGTGAATGGGCATGGAGCAAATACTATGTAGATTTTATCAAAGAAGATGGCGAATGGAAGTTCTGGAAATTAAGACTGTGGCCGATTTACAAAACTGATTTTTATGTGCCGTGGACACAGCATCCGGACATGGACGAAGTGGATTTCCCATTCCACAATCACAAAGCACTTCCGGAACCGAACTGGGCATGGAATAAAGAGACAGTTTATCCGGCCGACCAGCCGGAACCGCCTGTTCCATATGAACACTATGAAGATGCAGTACCAGAACTGTGGAAATCATTTGTGTAGGGAGGTGTGAAAATGACAGAAGAGAAGATAAGAGAACAGCTGGAGTACACACTCTTTAAGCTTGAAGCACAGGAAGCCTGCAGAAATCTGATGGGAAGATACAGCTATTACCGGACAGCCTTTCAGAGTAAAGAGATAGTTGACTTGTGGGCAAAAAGAGACGATGACAAACTGGTGACACCGTGGGGTTCCTATCAGGGGCATCAGGGTATCGAAGCGTGTTATCTGCAGGATATCGGTGATCGTTCCGATGCAAAGGTATTTGAAGCCATCAAGGGTGCAGTGATCATGCATGAAGTCGATACGGAAGTTATTGAGGTAGCAGAAGATCTGAGGACAGCCAAAGCAGCTTTCCTTTCACAGGGACATGACACCTATGTCGATCGCACAGACAATGAGACTGTGCATGCAAAATGGGCATGGGAAAAATACAGTGTGGATTTCATTAGGGAAGACGGTGAATGGAAAATCTGGCATATGACTATCTATCCACTGTTTCAATCAGAATACGGTGAAGGATGGGCAGACAATCAGACGTATGTTTCCGAAGCATTTGCCTTTCAAAATGCCGGCCCTGAAAAAACAGACTGGCATTATGACAGAAATGAATTATATCCTGCCAATGAGCCTGCAATTCCTGAAGCATATGTGACTTATGATAAAAGCAGCGCTGAATAACAGCGGGAAAGGAGGAGAAAAATGAACGATTATGAAGCACTCTTACATCAGGCCGAACGTCTCGAAGCTTTGCAGAAAATCAGAAATCTGATGGGCAGATATTCTTATCTGCATTCCGCATTCCGAAATAAAGAATATGCAGAATTGTGGGCAAAAAGAGAAGATGACAAATTGGTCATGCCTTTTGGAAAATTTGTCGGATGGGAAGCGGTCAGACATTGTTATGTTGATCTTCACGGTGATCGTAATAATCCTGATGACATTGATGAACTTCGCGGATTGATGATGATTCATTTAATGAATACAGAGATTATCGAAGTGGCAGCAGATGGAAAAACGGCAAAAGGTGTCTGGTTGTCACCGGGCACAGAAACAGCGCCGCAGCCTGGCAAAGAGAAGGGCGCATGGTGCTGGGGAAAATATGAAGTCGAATTCATTAAGGAAGACGGCACATGGAAATTCTGGCACATGATTTTATATCCGCTGTTTTTGAGTCCATATGACAGAAGCTGGGGTCAGCCGGCACCTGAAAAGATGCTTGGACAGATTCAGCTTGAGGATCCAATGTGTCAGCCGCTCGATGCACCGATGTGGGAATACGGACCGGATGCGGAATATCCATACGATGAACCGGCGATGCCTGATCCGTATGAACATTATCAAGGGGTTTAAAATACGTAAAGAAAAAGAATAAGGAGAGAAGGATATGTTAACAAGTATACCGGTTTCGACCGCGATCTTAGTAGTTTCAATTGTATTATTCGTTGTGATGTGTTACAAAGGTGTGCACACTGCAACTGCAGCGCTGATTGCTTCAGCGATTATGGCATTCGGTACGACAGACGGATGGATGACGACGATGACAACGACTTGGGTAACTGGCGTTGGTACGTTTGCCAGCCAGTTTGCGCTGGCTTTTATGTCAGCAGGTATTTTCTCCTATCTGATGCGTGAAACCAAATGTGGTGAAGCCATCGGACAGACATTTATCAAATATGTTGGTGGCGATAATGCACCGTTTATCCTGGCAATCGTTGCAGCTATCCTGCAGCTGGCCGGCATCCAGACATACATTTTCATTGTCGCAGCGATGGCCTTTGGTCTGATGAAAGCAGCAAATCTTCCTATCTATATAGGTTATGCGGCAGTAGTAGCTGTACCACCGATCGTATCCTTTACCCTTCCGGGTGTTACAGCGATGCCAAACGTTCTGCCAACTTCTTTCCTTGGAACGACAACATGGGCAGCACCGGGCTTATCCATTGCCATTTCTGTACTTGGTATTCTGATGGCCGTATTCTATCTGAGATACCTGATTAAACAGGCCCGCAGAAAAGGAATTGGTTACACAACAGATGCATCCAAAGAATATGGTGCAAGCAAGGAATTCGGCGATGTTCCGACACCTCCATTCTGGAAAGCGATTCTGCCGATCATCCTTGTTATCGCACTGACAAGTTTCTTCCAGCTTGCGATGCATATCTCTGCAGTTAATGCGCTGATTTTCGGTATGTGGATCACAGCCGGAGTGACAGCTGTTCTTCATTTTGATGTTGTTGTTCACAAAATTACGATTCCAAGAGCACTTTCTCAGGGTACAACAGAAATGTTCCCATTCATTATGATGTCAGGCTGTGTATTCGGTTTCGGTTTAGTTGCTCAGAAAGCAGCTTGTATGGATTATCTGATCCAGAAAATCATGTCCATCAATGTAAATCCGTATCTGACAGCATGGTTATCCGTATGTCTGATTGCAGCCCTTTGTGCTGATGGTATTTCCGGTATGACAATGTGGCTTGGAACATTTGGTGCACAGTTTGCAGCAATGCCGGGTGTTGATCCGGGTGCATTGCACAGAATTCTTGTTGCATCTTCTACAACCTTCGACTCACTGCCACATTCACCGATGCTGGCACAGGGTATGGGTGTATTCAAAACAGACTTCAAGGAATCTTACAAATACAGTTTCGTGCTGACGGTATTATTCCCGGTTATTTTCTCACTTGTAGGTGTAATCATCGCGATTATCTTCTACTAAGAAAGGAGGCGGCCTGATTGCCTGGATATGATTATTTACTGAAGCCTCTGACAGTGGCAGGGCTGACATTAAAAAACAGACTTTTATCGGCGCCGACTTCTATGGCGGAGTTAGGGCCGGATGAACATTATACAGACGAAAACTTTGACTATTACCGACTCCGGGCAGCAGGCGGTGCTGCCCTGGTAACAGTCGGCGATGTAATTGTCGACAATGCAACAGGTCGATCCCATCCCCAGCAGCTGGGGATGGATGATCCTTCTGTTATCTCTACACTGAAAAAAATGGCTGAGGCGATTCATGCAGGCGGAGCGGCTGCATCCGTTGAGCTGGATCATGGCGGTGCGCTTTGTGATCCGGCTTTTTTAGGAGGTAGAAACCCGATTGGACCATCGGCACTCAGTGAAGAGGAGTGGGGCGTTGCGGTCGATGAAATGACGGAAGCGCAGATTTATGAGGTCGCAGAAGCCTTTGGACGTGCCGCAGCAATGCTGAAAAAATGCGGTTTTGACATGGTGATGATTCATTGTGGTCATGGGTGGCTGCTTCATCAGTTTATATCAACGATGACCAACCGGCGAACGGATCAGTGGGGCGGCAGTCTTGAGAACAGAATGCGTTTTCCGTTGCTTGTTGTAGAGAAAGTCCGACAGGCAGTGGGCAGAAATTTTCCAATCGAAATCCGAATCAGCGGTTCAGAGCGTGTAGAGGGCGGCTATGGCATTGAGACAGGCATCGAAATCGCCAAAATGTTAGATGGCAAGGTTGACCTGATCCATGTGTCAGCAGGCACGAATACAGACTGGTATTCCTTCGTTTTAATGCATCCTGGCATTTTCCAGAAGGAAGGAGAAAATGCCAATCTCGCCGAGGAAATCCGCAAACATGTGAAGACACCGGTTGTGTCAGTCGGCGCATTTACAGACCCGGATTTCATGGAAGCTTTCCTTGAAAAAGGCGGCGCAGACGCGATTGCTCTCGGACGGTCACTGATTGCCGATCCGTTTCTGCCAAAGAAGGTGATGCGTCATCAAATAGAAGATATTCGTCCGTGTCTGCGATGTGGGGAATGTCAGGGTGGAATGATGGCTCACCATTGCATGCGCTGTACTGTCAATCCACTGATCGGAAGAGAAAGAGAAGTCTTTCATCCTGTTCCGGTACGCCATACCGGAAAAATCATGATCGTTGGCGGCGGACCGGCCGGTATGCAGGCGGCCCTGACAGCCGTAGAGCGCGGCCATCAGGCAGTTTTATATGAGGCAAGAGAACGACTTGGCGGGGCACTTAAATTTGCCGATGGGGTCGATTTCAAAGCATCCATGAAGCGGTATCGGGAATATCTGATCGCACAGGTTGAGAAGAGCAATGTCATCGTTCATACAGGCGTCCGGGTGGATGAAGCGATCATTCGCGAGGAAGCGCCGGATGCGTTAATCCTTGCATTAGGTGCCAAACCGCTTATTTTGCCTGTGCCGGGTATCCACAACAGCAATGTGCTGATCGGTGCTGACCTCACGGAGGATTCTGTGCTTGGAAATCAGGTTGTTGTCATCGGCGGCGGTCTTGTCGGATGCGAGCAGGCCCTGCATATCGCCAGAGACGGTCATCAGGTCGTTATTTTGGAAATGCAGGAAGATTTGGCGACAGATTGTGTGGTCACACACCGTGAAAATCTGATGCATCAGTTGCAAAGCTGTGATTGCATTCAGATACTGACAGGTGCCCGCTGCACAGAAATCACAGACACAGGTGTGAAAGTGGGCAGAGGCGGGAAAGAAGAAACAATTGCAGCTGACACAGTTGTGCTTGCAGCAGGTATGAAAGCAGACAGCGAGCAGGTGAATCAGCTTCGGAGCATTGTTCCACAGACATATGTGATCGGAGACTGCAATCAGGCAGGCAAGATTATGCGGGCTGTCCGTGATGCGTATGATGCAGTTGTCGATTTTGGATTATTTTAAATGAATTAATATTCAGCTTTGAGAAAAGGAAGAGAAATCAATGGGAAAGACATATTCAACAGAAGAGCTGGTATCCCGTTGGGAAGATCAGCGATATATGAAAAACCTGATGGGCAAATATGCAAATTGCGTGATTTTAAATAAGGAACATGAAATATTTGATCGTTTCTGGAGTAAGAAGGAAGAGAATCTCTGTTTAAGCTTTAATGACGGTGCTTATAAAGGTGCGGAAGCAATCAAGGCCTATTATGAGGCAGAATACAGGAGAAATGACCTGGTGGCCCATCTTTTGCAGAAACGTTTTCCGGAAAAGCTTGGCAGCTTATCAGACGAAGAATTATACGGCATCGGACCTTTCAAGGTTAAACCGATGTCATGCCCGATTATTGAGATCGCTGAAGACCATCAGACGGCCAAAGGCCTCTGGTATTGCCAGGGTGCCTACAATAAAGTGGAGGGCTGTGGACCTGTCGCAAGATGGACATGGGGTTACTTTGCAGTTGACTTCACCTATGAGGATGATGAATGGAAGATTTTTAATCTGATGTATGTCAATGATATTGACTGTATCTGCGGACAGAGCTGGGGCAAAGAAGAAAAGCCTTATCCACCGCTCCCGGAATTTCAGGAACTTGCAGACTTCAAATACCCGGAGTATTCTGTAAAGAAAACAATCCGTCTGCTCTATGCACCGGACAGAGTGCTGACAAAAGCACCGGAAATTCCGGTTCCGTACCGGACATTTGCAGAAACATTTTCTTATGGCATCTGCTAGACAGAGGAGGCGAGTGAAATGGCGAATTCAAGACAATATACAGACGAAGAATTAATTCAGCGTGTATGGGATGTGGAAGAAATCAAAAAGCTCATCCATAAACGCGTGATCTACATTGCAAATGAAATGCGAAAAGAAGAACTGAATGATCTGTGGGTACAGGACCCAGAGCACAAGAAGACAGCTTCCTTTGGACGAAATACAGGCTACTACACAGGGATGGATGCCATTTATGATTATTATGTGGTGCATCATCAAAACGAGAGAGAAGAACAGCTGAAGAAGCTGCATGCAGCGAACCCGGCAATCGCAGATATACCACAGAACCTTCATATCGGCTGTCTGTCGAGTCATCCGGTTTCGACAGGACTTGTGGAACTGGCTGGAGACGGAAAGACAGCGAAAGGGCTTTGGTATGCTATTGCGCAGGAGACAGAAGCACAGCCGGATGGCACAGGCAAAGCATTGTGGATGCCTGAAAAAATTGCGGTTGATTTTGTGAAGGAAAATGATGACTGGAAGATCTGGCATATTGTTGTATCAACTGATCTGGTCAGCGAAGCGGGTGAAGATTATTCTGAACAGGAAGTATATCATAACTATGAGACGAATCCTGTCGATGTGGAGTTTGGCACACCGACGATTGCGAAGCTGATTCATAATACAGATTTCAACTGGTGGGATAACTATCCGCCAATGCCGGAAGCTTACGAGACATTCTCAGATGCGGTGAGTTACGGCCCGGAAGGCTATGTAAGACCGGCACTTTACGGATTGGATTCAAAAGAGGGGAGGAATTTCCGATGAAATCACAATTAAGTCTGCATGAGCGAATTCGAAATGCCAATGCCAGTCAGGAAGTTGAGAAAGTAAAAGCAAGACACACGTACCTTCATGGCCGTGCGGATGCGACAGGGGAATGGGCCGATATCTGGTCAAGAGATCCGAACTGTTCTTGGGCACATATTTTTGGCCGCATGAGAGGTTTTGACCAGGTCTGGTACGGTTCTGTTGCACAGTACGACAAGATGTCCTTTGAAAATGCGATTGAACTGATGAATATTTATCCGGAGACTGCCGGTAAGGATCCACGTCCTTTGATGGAAGCATCGGTGCATACACTTGTCACGGATATCATTGAAGTGGCAGAGGATGGCATGAGCGCCAGAGGTTCTTTTATCACACCGGGTGTCATTCATTCGACACTGACGACAGATCAAAAGAAATACTGCAATGTTCTCTGGGAACGTTATGGCTCTGATTTTGTATACGAAGACGGAAAATGGAAATACCTTCACGAACAGGTATGCCCGGACATCCTCTCACGTATGGACTGTCTGAACTGGGCGGCAGAAGAGTATGCCAGAATCACCGCGCCGGAGGAAAAAGAGGCACCGCCGGTCACACTTGGAGAAGCACCGCCTGTAACAGATCCGGGCCCTCTGCATTTGCCTTACTCTGTTCTTGGAAAGCCACAGAATACAGTGCCATGGCCGGAGCCGTATCATACACTGGATGATGAGAATACATATACATCATTCGTAAAACCTCAGGAATAAGATGAATTTTGATACATTTATCAGTAAGGAACTCTGTCCGGAGGATTACCAGACATTATTGCCGTACTTTAAAATGCGGTACTCCCACACCTGTGAAAATATTCTTGTCAGCAATTTTATGTGGAAGGATTATTACAACACCCGCTATATCAGGGACGCGCATGGTCTGATCTGGATCATGGATGTTGATGGACAGCCCGGAACGATGGTACCTTTATGTGCACCGGAGGATTTGAAGCATTATTTTGAAGTAGCCCAGGCATATTTTAACGAATGCCTCGGTACAAAAATGATCCTGTATCTGGCGGACAAGGAAGCGGTCGATCTTTTGCGGCTGGATACGACGCGTTATGATGTGAAGGCTGACAGAAGGTATTTTGATTATGTCTATGATGCCCGCAAATTGATGTCTTTTAGTGGGAAAGCCTATCATAAGAAGAAAAATCATGTGAATGCTTTTATGAAAAACTATGACGGACGTTATGAATACCGCAGTTTGGAACGGGACAGCAAGTATCATGATGAAATTATGGCATTTTTGAAAAAGTGGGAAACGGAGCGGAATATAGAAGATGCGTATCATCGGATTGATTATGAGTTAAACGGCATCGATTATCTGCTCACGAACTGCCGCTATCTGGACTACAAAATGGGCGGCATTTATATCGACGGAAAGCTCGAAGCATTCAGCCTTGGTGTATATGGAAAAGCAGAACGGATGGCTGTGATCCATGTGGAGAAGGCCAATCCGGAGATCAGAGGTCTGTATCCGTTTATCTGTCAGCAATTTTTGCTGCATGAATTTCCAGATGCCCTGCTGGTGAACAGAGAAGATGATATCGGACTGGAAGGGCTCAGAAAGTCGAAGCTCTCCTACAATCCGATTTATCTGGAAGAAAAATACGAAATCCGACAAAAATAAGACAGTTTCGGACGACAAAATCAGCGGTAAAAAATATAGAATTTTAAGGCACTTAAAAAGTTGAGAGAAGAATAACTTTTTAAGTGCCTTATTTTATGTTAAATCAAATCTCATAAAATAAGAGCAAAATATTGATAATTAGAATAAATGTGGTATAATAAAATAAAAATACAGAAAAAATCTCAAAGATAAAGAGAGGTGTGATGTCGTGACGAAATATATTGAAAATGTGAATATGTATTTATCAGTGAAAAAGATTAAGCAAACTTATATCAGTTTAAAAACAGGCATTGATACCAAAAAGTTATCACGCATTTTAACAGGTATACAGGATGTAACAAGTTCGGACATGGAGAAAATATCAGCTGCATTGGGAAAGAAGATGGAATTTTTTTTGAGTGATGCCTTTCATGTACCTGAGATGACAGAAAACTTGTCTGAGAAGATTGCTTTTTATGCGGGAGAGGCAGCGCCGCAGCAGGAAAAGATTGCCGGACAGTTGCTGGAATTAATGGAGAATATTGATGAAGTCATGAGTGCCAAGCAGCGTTTCCTTAATTTATCGGAGGAATAGAAAGTCTTATGAATGTCGAGAAATTAAGAAGAATTATTCAATATAGTACCGTGCATCGGCAAGAGATTCAGCAGAAGGTCGATGATTTTTATGCCTACACAGGGATGGGAAATGATAAAGATTTTTTGAATATATTGCAGATTGTCAGGAGTACACTTAAGAGAAAAGGCTATATGATTCTGGAGATGCCTTTTGCAGATGATGAAATTGGCGCATTGTGCTATAAAGGAGATGCTTTGGGATATATTGTCATCAATTCATCATTGCCAAAAGTAAATACGAATTTTGCTGTTTGCCATGAAGTATATCATGTATTCTGCTCTGTAGATAAGAGTGAGTCAAAAGTAGAAATGGTGAATCATTACTTTGAACATGAAGAAGAATATGCCGCTAATCTTTTTGCCGGAATGCTGTTGATGCCGGAAAATACTTTCAGACATATGTATACGTTGTTTAATAAAGAATCGGAAGGCAATGAGCAGGATACGATTATCAGACTGATGAGTTATTATCAGGTGCCGTATATGGCTGCTTTAATCAGATGTTATGAATTGGCGTTGATTGAAGACAACCGTGTACCGAAGGAATTGTTAGAAGTTGATCAGGCGTTTTTGAAAGAGCGGTGCAGATGGCTGTGGTTGGACGATTCCATATTGAAAGCAACGCATAAAGATGATTATTTGCAGTTGGAGGCAGTTGTGGAACTATTGGGTAATGAATATGTGCAGGAGGGGTATTTGAATGCACGAAATTTAAATTTAATTATCCATAATATGCGTCTGCTGCATGCCCGGATAAAGGGGGACTAGAAAATGCCGACTGTTTACTCAGAGCAGCCCCTGAATTGGAGTGAGATTAGTTTTTATGTGAATCAATCGGATTTTACAGAAGCCCTGATGCAGAAGCATACTTGTTTTTTCTATGATGCATGTTCATTTTGCTATCACGCAAAAATGGCTGGTGAAGTCGTCAGCATAATTTTGCAATTTATGAAAGACAAAAAGGGTATGGTGGTGATTAGCAGGTGTATTATGATGGAATTGGCATCCAAGAGCCATATTTTAAATCCGGAATATGTGAAATATTTTGAGACCATGTTTACATATGGAATAGACATCTATATCGTTGATGAGGAAGCATTATTTCAGGTCATGTCTTTGTGTTACAGTCCGAACAGAGCGGTTAACGAAATGCTGATGTGGGCAATCAGAATGATCAAAGGTCCGACAAGTACGATTACAAAAACATTTGCAGAAAATACTTTGTTAAATCAGCATCTGTTACAGGGGAAAAAATTGGATGACAAAGAGATATTTAGACAATTTTTTGCAGCTGTTCGTGATAATAAAGAGGAAGGTGACAATCTTGGAGAAGAATTGTTGGGAATATGCCTTTATTTGCTGACGCAGCTGCCGGGAGAACCAGATGGCAAATTTTGTTTAATGACAGACGATAAAGGTGCGGCAGGAAAAATTAACAGCATGTTTAAAAAGACACCTGAGAATTATCGCGGAAAACGTATGATTTTTTATAGTACACCCAAACTTGCAATGTTATTGTATAAAGAAAAATATATTACAGATCAAGATACATTAATCAAGATACTTCATACAGCTGCAGAGGGAAACATGAAAGTATTGGGAACACAAATCTATGATCTGCGCAGCAGAGAGATTTCATTGACCAGGGAAGAACTGGCAGAGCAGATTATATTAAATCGGATTCATGTTACATTTTGAGATAGGTAAAAATGAAATGATCAATGTGAATCGGACACTCGGAGAGCAGAAATGCGCTTCGGGTGTTTTTTTCATTTTACACGCAGGATAGAAAAACCGAGTGAGAAAAAGAAGCTGGTATTTTTATACCCCACCTATTGACGTATACTCTAATCAATAAAAGACGAAAACAAAGATATTCAGAGAAATGGAGGAACTGGCAATGAAGGGATTTAATACAAGCGATGGATACATGGGATTGGTTGGAGGCAAATATATCTTGTTTGCCAGCGAAGACGATTACTATGAATACATGAATGATTAGGAAATCATTTTAGAGAAAATCATGTCTGTTTTTGCCACAGAATTTGAGGAATACCGATGGTTAAGTCTGCGGAGTGCAGGTGTATTTTTAGTTAGAAGTTTATTATACTTAGGTTAATAAGTGATCATCACAGGGTGTAATGATTATGGGAATTTTAGCTTGGATTAGCTGCGTTGATCATGGGATTGATTTTATTGGTTGCGATATGTAATTAATAGAGTTGAGAAGAGAAAGTTGATTCGTTGAAATGAAGCGTGTTTTAGAGAGAAGAAAGGTGGAACGGATAATGAAAAATGATACTAGAAAGACGGTTAGAGGTTTGGTGATTGCCGGTGTTGTCGTAATGGCAGTTAGTATGATGTGGCCTTCATTGGCAGAGAAATATGGTACTTCGAAACAGACGGCATCCAATGTATTACAGAGTGAGACTTCATCATCCTATTCATCATCGTCTGCGTCGACATCAACATCAGCATCAAAATCGACGTCAGCATCGACATCAACAGCATCAGCGACGTATTCGCATTCAGCCGGCGGAGGCGGCGGTTCTACAGGTTCTTTTGTTAACGGCGCTTCAGGCACGAGTTCCGGTTCTTATTCAAGCTCCGGTTCTTCATCGGGAAGCTCAAGTTATAAGAAGAATTCAGGTTACACGAGCAGTTATGACCGTCAGAAGAAGTATGACCCGTATGATGCTTATGATTATGATGATGCAGATGATTTTGCAGATGACTGGGCGGAAGAATTCGGCGACGGTGATTATGATGACGGATACGATGATGCCTATGATTACTGGGAGGACGAGATGGACGATTAAACAGTTGGAGCATATCGGTCAGATGATATAAGAAATGGGGGAGAAAAATGTTTTCAACAGCGATTATTGCTTTTGTGATCTGGATGTTAATTCGATAAAAAGGGGAGAGAAAGAATGTTTTACTTAGTGATTGATTTAGAAATGTGCAGAGTACCAAGAGATTATCGGAACAAAGCTTATCATTATGCCTATGAGACGATTCAGATTGGCGCAGTTCTTTTGAATGAAGAATTCAAGCAGGTTGGGACAATTCGAGAATATGTTCATCCGGAACACGGGGTGATTGATCCATTTATCGAAAGACTGACAGGAATCAAAAACAGTCAGGTCAAGAAAGCACCGTGTATTGGGGAGGCATTAGTGCATATGATTGACTGGATTGGGGACAGAGAATACAAAGTCTATGCCTGGAGCGAATCCGACAGGAATCAACTTTTGCATGAAATCACAGCAAAACAGATTATGGATGAGAGCGTCGATGATTTTATGATGGAGGACAGATGGGTGGATTATCAAATGGTTTTCAGTCAGAGATTTCAGCTGACTCGGCGTATTAGTCTGGAAGAAGCATTGGGACGAGCAGACATTGATCCGAAAGGTAAGTTTCATGATGGAATGGATGATGCAGTGAATACAGGTCTTTTGATTGAGAAGCTGGAAATGAATCCGGACTATCAGTTGATTAGCTACGAAATGCCGGAGAAACCGTCGGAACATCTTGGCAGCACACTTGGGGAGTTGTTTGCAGGGCTGAATTTAAAACTGGCATAGAGATAGGTGTATAGAAAATAAATACCAGCTGGAGACGGCTGGTATTTTTATAACCCATCTAGTGACGTATACTCTAATTAATGAAAGACGAAAAACAACCTATTTAGAGAAACGGAGGATGAGTTTATGTTAATGCTAACAGCAGTAGTCTTATTTTTGGTGTTGTCATTTGCAGCAGCTTGTAGAGGAGATTTTTCAGGATTTGGTATGATTGCAGAAGGTATCCTTTATATTGCAGGGATTTTATTAATGTGTTGGTTGTTTACGCAGCCTGTCTTATTAGGAATTCTTATTGTTATTGGCATTGTCATTGCTTTTGCGAGTTACAGAAATAAAAAGGAAATAGAATAACCGTGGGAAAGGAGAAGATTAAAATGGCAAAGATTTATTTCACATTAACAGGGACGAGGCATTATTACGGATCAGATTTTTTAAAAAGCGGCATGAAGATTCAGTTGGAAAAAGAGCCGGATAATAAATATGATCCTGAGGCTATTCAAGTGAAACTTAAAGGTATGGGGAAGATAGGTTATGTTGCCAACAGTCCGTATACGGTAATTGGAGAAAGCATGAGTGCCGGAAGAATCTACGACAAGATTGACGATCAGGCCAACGCGAAAGTTGTGATGGTAACTCCGAATGGAACATTATGTAAGCTGAGCAAGAAAAGCCTGGTGGGTTATGCAGTGAATGAGAAAGCAGAGAAAGAAGAAGAGGAGTTATCCTTTGTATAAGCAACGGGCCATTACAAATGATTGAAAAGTAAAAGTCATTTGTAATGGTCAATTTGTATGAATAAAGGCCCTATTTGCCTAATTCTTATGGTATACTAATGCTATAGTGTATATTGAGTTTAAGAAGAACTGGATAACATGAGATTGTCAGAAAATCAGAAATTGAGCAGCCGGCGGGAGAGATAGAAGAGAATATAGAGGGAACCATGAACAAAGATAAAATCATTCAGTTAAACCAAGGATTCAACACCGCGTTTATAGATTATACAGCAGCGTCAAATTTGGCTTATAGACCGCAGTTTGTTTCCAATAATTATAAAGAGGGACGTAAGGTGATTTCATCCATTGAGGATGAATTGTTGTCTTGTGAGCAATTTGCAATCAGTGTGGCTTTTATTACTATGAGTGGAATTACGCCGCTTCTTCAGACGTTGAAAGAATTGGAACAGCGTGGAATTCCCGGAAGAATTTTGACAACAGATTATCTTACATTTAGTGAGCCTAAGGCTTTGAAGAAGCTTTCTGGATTTTCAAATTTACAATTAAAAATGTATATGACGAATCGTTCAAATTCAGGATTTCATACTAAGGGATATATTTTCAAAAAGGATGAGATGTACCGAATTATTGTGGGCAGTTCCAATATGACGTTAAGCGCATTGACGACAAATGAAGAATGGAATACAAGAATCGTTTCTACAGAGCAGGGCGAGTATGCGAAAAACGTGTTGGCAGAGTTTGAAAAGTTATGGGATGCAGAACAGGCATTGACTTTTGAGAATTTTATTGAATTCTATACAGATATTTATACAAAGAATAAAATCACCCAAAGGCAAAAAGAGTTGGTTCGTCAGGAACAGATGCCGTCATTGGAGGCTTTCCGTTTACAGCCGAATTCGATGCAGGTGGGATTTATTCGTAATCTTCAGAAAATTTATGATGCTGGGGAGAAAAGAGCACTTTTGATTTCTGCAACAGGTACAGGGAAAACATATGCTTCTGCTTTTGCCATGCGAGAATTAGGCTTTCAGAGAATTTTATTTTTGGTACACCGTGGCCAGATTGCCAAACAGGCGAAGAATTCTTTCAAAAAGGTTTTTGCTGGAACTCGATCAATGGGCTTGGTGACAGGAAATTATCAAGATTACGATTCAGATGTTATTTTTGCAACGATTCAGACCTTTAGTAAAGAGGATGTTTTAAGTAAATACAGTCGAACAGCATTTGATGCGATTGTGATTGATGAAGCTCATCATAGTGCAGCCAACAGTTATAAGAAGGTCATGGATTATTTTACGCCAAAGTTATGGCTTGGCATGACAGCCACACCGGATAAACGTGATGATAATATGGAAGGTCGCAATATTTATGAGATTTTTAATCATCAGATTGCTTATGAAATCCGTTTGCAGGACGCTATGAAAGAGGATTTACTGTGTCCATTCCATTATTTTGCTATCACAGATTTGGAAGTCATTGCTGATAGTGGAAAATCTATGGAAGAAAAGATAGAGAACTTTCGCTATCTGACTTCAGACGAGCGTGTCGGCAATGTTATGAAACAGGCAGAGTTTTTTGGATATGATGGAGATCGAGTAAAAGGACTGATTTTCTGCAGCCGTATTGATGAAGCAAAAGAGTTATCCAGAAAGTTTAATGAAAAGGGTTGGAGAACGCTGGTTTTAAGTGGCGGCGATTCAGAAAGTACAAGGGCAGCAGCAGTTGAAAGACTTGCCGGCGATGATTCAGAAAATGCACTGGATTACATATTATCTGTTGATATCTTTTCTGAAGGTGTGGATGTACCGGAGATTAATCAGGTCATTATGCTCAGGCCGACAGAATCACCGATTGTTTTTATACAGCAGTTGGGTAGAGGCCTAAGAAAGGCTGAGAAGAAAGAATACGTTGTAGTTTTGGATTTTATTGGTAATTATAAAAATAACTTTATGATTCCGATTGCTTTGTCCGGGGATCGAAGCTATAACAAAGACAATATTCGACGTTATGTAACAGAAGGTGGCAGAGTGATTCCGGGAGCAAGTACTATTCATTTTGATGAAGTATCCAGAAAGCGAATTTTTCAAGCGATCGATAATGCTAATTTCAGTGACATCAAGTTGATTCGTGAAAACTATACGAATTTGAAGGATAAGCTGGGACATATCCCTGCATTGGCAGATTTTGATAAGTATGGTGAAATGGATGTTCTGAGAATTTTTGACAATAACAGTCTAGGTTCTTATTATAAATTTTTAGTTAAATATGAAAAAGAATATACGATTCGTTTGTCTAAAGAGGAAGAAAAAGTTATTGAGTTTGTTTCGAAGAAACTGGCCAGTGGAAAACGTATTCATGAGTTGGAGCTATTGAATCGATTGATGCATTATCAACACGGAATCATGGGCATTTTGAAACAATCTTTAAATGAAAAGTATCATTGTTCAATGGATTCAATTTGTGAGCAAAATCTTGTTAATATCATGACAAATGAGTTTCCAACCAGTATGGCGAAAAAGACTTATGCTCAGTGTGTTTTTCTGGAAAGAGAAGGCAGAGATTATGGTATTTCGGATTCCTTTAGCAAAATGTTAAAAAATCCTGATTTTTATCTTATGTTGCAGGAATTGGTGGATTTTGGTATTGCACGTTATCAGGAAAATTATAGCAGACGTTATCAGGATACAGATTTGGTACTGTATAAGAAATATACATATGAAGATGCGTGTCGTCTTCTTGGTTGGGAGCACAATGAAGTGCCTTTGAATATCGGCGGTTATAAATACGACAGGAAAACGAAGACATTTCCGGTATTTATTAATTATGATAAGAGAGAAGATATCAGTGATACGACGAAATACGAGGATCATTTTGTCAGCAGTAGTCATTTGATTGCTATTTCCAAAAGCGGCAGAACAATGGAATCTGAAGATGTACAGAATTTCCTAAAGGCCAGAGAACGCGGCATAGATGTTCAGTTGTTTGTGAGAAAGAATAAGGATGATAAGATTTCAAAAGAATTTTATTATCTGGGACGAATGACAGCCACTGGATGTGCCAAAGAATTTGTTATGCCAAACACAGATAAGACAGCAGTGGAGATCGAATGGGTGTTGGATACACCGGTGCGAGAAGATATTTATGAGTATATCGTGAATGGATAAGAAAAGTATGATAGATAGAGAAACGGAGAGACAGAGAATGAAGACAATCAGAGTAGTTGCAGCAATTATTATTGAGAAGGAGAAAGTATTTGCTACACAACGTGGCTATGGCGAGTTTAAGGATGGCTGGGAATTCCCAGGCGGCAAAATCGAGCTGGGAGAGATACCGGAGGCGGCCATTGTGAGAGAAATTAAAGAAGAACTGGATACAGAAATTGAAGTCGTGAAACTTTTTGATACAGTCGAATATGATTATCCGCAGTTTCATTTGTCCATGGACTGCTTTATTTGTAAAATCAAATCTGGAGATTTAGTACTCAAAGAGCATGAAGCTGCCAAGTGGCTGACAAAGGAGAATCTGGACAGCGTAGATTGGTTGCCGGCAGATTTGTCATTGATAGAGAAAATCAGGTGTGAGATGTAAAAAAATATCCCGGTTTTTAGCAGCTGTCACTGAACAGAGGAAGAAGTGAAAACTTTCAACAGAAATGGGCATTTTGAAAGTGAGAGAAGTAGGAGTTATAGAATTAATCAAGTAATAATGAAGACAAGAGCACAAACAGACACATTAGAAAGGGCTATTTATTCTGAAATTTGCAGTCATGATGGCATCAAAGCAAAAGATATCGGTAAAAAAATTGCAGCAGATCGCAAGACCATTAATCAGTATTTGTACAAGGCCCCTTTTATGAGAGAGCTTTGTTATCAGGACCGGGATTTCAGATGGCATGGATTGATCAGACAGAGCCGGCCGCATATTGGCTTAGGTGATTTTTGCGGTTATTATGGGACCGTTCAGGAATTTCTGGCATTAAAAGAAAATGAATGGTTTGAAGCGATGCTTTCAGGCTGTCGGAATATCGGCCGCAATTTAAACGATACAAGAGGGCTGTTTCATTCCTTTTTGGATTGCAGGGAAGTAATGCGGCAGCTGTTTTCGGACCTGGAAGATATTTATCAGCCGGATTGGGAGATTGCTTTTGAATTGCGGATAAATCGGGCAAAGTACATACGGATTTATGCAGATGTCCTTGTTATTACAGAAGATAAAGCTTTTTCACTGGAATTCAAGATGAAGGATAAAATTGAGCCGGAAGAGGTGCTGCAGTCAGCTAAGTATACGGAGTACCTGGAAGTACTGCTTGGTGAAGATTATGATGTCATTCCGTGCCTGGTGCTGACGAAGGCAGATGATTTGTATCGACATGTACCATTGGGAGAGTCAGATGCATTGCTTCCGGTTTGTTCAGGAAATATGCTGTTTAATTTGTTTGATGAGTATATGGGATTTTTGGATGAATAGTCATAGAGAGATGGCAATTAAAAAGCGCACAAATTGCTGAAAATTAGTTTACGGGACAGAGGGTTGTTTTGTACGTACAATTCAATTATAATGAAGTTACAAGGTTTCTCTAAAAAAGAGGAATCGTTATTATTACGCGCAACTTGACATGAATACACTATTGAGGACGGATATAAACTTAACGGGAATGCATATTATAAATTTATTATGGATAACAAGTACAAGGTAAAATTCTCAGAGATATTGCCAATAAATAATAGTATTATGTTGTGTCATATCTTTAGCCAACAAAAATAAAACATACGGGAGATGTAGTATCATGGCAATATGGATGAATTCTTGATCCCAGCAGAGAAAGTTATTTTTACCACTATGATGAAAAAGTACTAAAAGAAATAATGAATGCGTTTAGAACCTGGGAAGGCAGGCCTGCAGCATGTAGCATGGACATATGTGTAACTGATGATGGCAGAACATTACTGGTGGAATTTAATGATGCATATTCATTAGGATGCTACGGATTAAATGATATTCAATACGCAAAACTTATATCAGCCAGATGGAGTCAATTACTGAATAGAGAAGATGAATATAAATTTTTCTAAAGGTTTGTAAAAAAGTTTATTGGGAGACGAGATATATGCTTTTTAAGGAAATGATGGAAGATGAAAGAGCAGCCGGACGTGCAGAGGAAATTTCTGTTGGTATCATATCCTCTATTCTTACAATTTTATCATCAAAAGGCAAAGTTGATGCTTCATTGCAGGAATTTGTTTCAAATCAAAGGGATGAAAAGATATTAAAACAATGGTTGACAATGGCAGCATCGGCTGATTCAGTAGCAGAATTTGCACAGAAGATAAAGAAATAGAAAATAATCAGGATAGTTACAAAGGATAATAAAAATGATTGAGAATAAAAAGTATAAGCAGAAAGTATCGATTGAAGAAGAGGAATCCTGTTTATACAAAAGATAAGAATGTGGTTGAATCAATATGGGCTGAGCTGTAAAGGCTCAGCCTATTGACAAAACGAGGTATTACATTGATGAATTTGAATATATTTGACCGATACTTGCTTATCATCAATATCATTGCTTTGGTGATTTACGGTATCAAGGTTTTAGTTTATAAGCATCAAACAAGAGACTGGTTTGAGAAGCTCTGCATGTTCTTAGCCTTGCTGGGCGGTTCAGCAGGAATTTTGCTCATGATTATTCTTTTTGACAGAAAAGCAGTCAAAGAGAATATGATGTCAAGGGTGTTTACACTTTGCATGTTGGTTATTCAGGCTATTTTATTGCTGATCGTGAAAGGCTATCATGGAGATCAGATGCATATTGATTTCTGGGATTATTTGATGCAGCATAGAGGTTTGCTTATTTATCTGGCGGCGGTGAATATACTGACAATTATTGTATTTGGTGTGGATAAGATGAATGCGAGGGCCAATAGGCAGAGAGTGCGAATTGTGACATTGCTGGGATTGGCATTTATCGGCGGTTCGGTAGGTGCTCTGATTGGCATGTATGGATTTCACCATAAGACAAAAAAAGCTTATTTTACAGTTGGGGTGCCGTTGATTTTGCTGATGCAGGTTGTTGTATTGTTTTATGTGATGAATATGGGAATGTAACTTATGAAATATACAAATGTAACGGAAGGCGAATTCGTTTGCCGCAATAATCGTTTTACAGCGGAAGTGCTGATTGGGGGAGTACAGGAAACGGTTCATGTGAAAAACACGGGGCGTATGAAGGAGTTGTTATTTCCCGGAGCCAGGGTGACGTTGACTTGTGCAGATAATCCGAATAGAAAAACAAAATATGATTTGATCAGTGTGTATAAAGAATCTTTGGGGTGGGTGAATATTGACAGTCAGGCCCCGAATAAAGTCGTTGGTGAGTGGCTGGCAGGAAGAAATTACACTTTTATTAAGCCGGAATATAAATACGGTGATTCCCGCCTGGATTTTTATATGGAGAAGCAGGATGAGAAATATCTGATGGAAGTCAAGGGATGCACACTGGAAATTGACGGCATAGGATATTTCCCGGATGCACCCAGCGAGCGGGCAGTCCGGCATTTGCATGAATTGATGCATGCCGCGAAGCAGGGATATCACTGTATACTGGCCTTCGTGATCGCTATGCCTGGGGTGCTGGTTGTACGCCCGAACATGACAACGCATCCGGCATTTGGACAGGCATTATCAGAAGCGATGGCGGCCGGTGTGGAGGTGTGGTATCTGCCGTGTGAGATAACAGCGGACAGTATAAAGATTACAGAAGATTAGAGGAAAAGGAAAATGGGGTTCTTTGATAAAATTTTCAGTTTCAGGAAGAAAAAGCTGGATAAACAGGGTCAAAGTTCAGTTGAGATAGAAACAAAAACGGTATCAAGAAATGAGAACTGTGATAAGCTTTTGGACTATGATGCGCATATGAAAGGTTTGCTGGCGGAGAGAAAATATATAGCAAAGAGTGATTATCGCGATTTAATTGCTGAATATGAGCCGGTTATTCAATTTTTTGATGTGCTCGAAACAAGCGGTATGCTGAATCATTTCTGTGAGACAAATTTGGTTGCTGAGGAACAGATTGCCGGGATTATTGATGATTACAAGAATATTGAAAATGTTATAGAGCAGCATAATGAGACATTTGTTGTTTCGGAGATGGCAGCAGAGAAGGAGTATTTGGATAATATTCTCAAAGCGGCAGATCCGGTGGTCGAGTTGGATGATGATCAGCGCAGAGTGGTTCTTACAGATGAGGATTATTGTCTTGTTATTGCCGGAGCAGGTGCAGGAAAAACGACAACGGTGGCTGCAAAGGTTAAATATCTTGTAGACAAAAAGCAAATCGATCCAAAAGAGATTTTGGTTGTTTCATTTACCAATAAGGCTGTGAAAGAATTAAAAGAGAAGATTCAGGATGCCCTGCAAATTCCTTGCCCGATTGCAACTTTTCATTCGACAGGCAATGCTATTCTTCATGTGAATGCACCGGAAGAAAAATTGAATATTGTTGATAATTCCAAAATGTATTTTGTTATCAGAGATTATTTCCGAAACTCAGTGATGCAGAATGAAGCAGCAGTGAACAAACTGATTATGTTTTTTGCAACGTATTTTGATGCACCCTATGAAGGGGATGACTTGAACGGCTTTTTCAATAATATTGCCAAAGCAAATTATTCGACGATGCGCAGTGATTTGGAAGAATTTAAACAGGATGTTATTGACAAAAGAACCAAAAAGTCCGTGACGATTCAAAATGAAATATTGAGATCTCATCAGGAAGTGGAGATTGCGAATTTTCTCTATCTGAATCAGATCGATTATGATTATGAACCGATTTATCCGTATCATATTATCGGTTCTTATAAGCCATATACTCCGGATTTTATTATTTATCAGGGTGAAAGAAGGTGCTATATTGAGCATTTTGGCATTTCGGAAAAGGGTGAGAATGATCGGTATAGCCAGGAAGAATTAGATCGATATAAAAAGGCAATCAGAGATAAAATTATGCTTCACAGACAGCATAGGACGGAATTATTTTATACCTTTTCCTCTTATAATGATGGGCGGACGCTGATAGACCATTTGAAGGAACAGCTGGAAAAATCAGGATTTCAGTTGAAACCGCGTTCCAATAAAGAAGTTTTGGAGAAACTAATTGCCAGTGAAGAAAATCGCTATGTGCGTAAACTGCTGAATTTAATCTGTCGTTTTATTTCTAATTTCAAAGTCAATGGTTACACGGTGGATGAATTTAATCGCATGTACCATTCAACACAGAATGTGAGGAGCAGATTATTCCTTGATATATGCAATGACTGCTATCTTGAGTATGAACGATGGTTGAAAGAAAACCAGGCAGTTGATTTTGAGGATATGATTAATCGGTCAGCAAGGATTCTCCGAGAAGTCAAAGAGATGAAACAAAAGCTTCATTTTAAATATATTATTGTAGATGAATATCAGGATATTTCGCGACAGAGATTTGATTTGACAAAGGCATTATCGGAGGTAACAGATGCCAAGATTGTTGCAGTGGGGGATGATTGGCAGTCTATTTATGCTTTTAGTGGCTCAGATCTGTCATTGTTTACACAATTTTCTGAGAAGATGGGATATGCGAAAATGCTTAAGATTGTCAAAACTTACCGTAATTCACAGGAAGTGATAGATATTGCCGGTAATTTCATTCAGCAGAATGATAAGCAGATTAAGAAACGCCTTATTTCACCAAAGAATATTACAGATCCTGTGATTATTTATACGTATGACAGCACACCGAAGAAAAGAGGCGGGAACTGGCGAAGCGGAGCTAATTATGCAGTGGCGCATGCGGTAGAAGTTGCGCTGGAGCAATTGCTGGCTTATAAGGAGCAGGAAGCTAAAGAACCAGGTTCTATTTTGCTTATCGGAAGATACGCTTTTGACGGTGATCAGTTGGAAAGAACAGGATTATTTGAGTATATTAATCGTGGCAGTAAGATTAAGAGTATGAAGTATCCGCAGCTTGATATTACCTTTATGACGGCGCATTCATCAAAGGGATTGGGCTATGATGACGTTATTATTATCAATGGGAAGAATGATACATATGGATTTCCAGCAAAAATTGAAGATGATCCGGTGCTTTCGTTTGTAATTAAAGGTGACCGGTCAATGGATTATGCTGAAGAGCGTCGTTTGTTTTATGTGGCAATGACCAGAACAAAGAATAGAGTCTTTTTTATTGCACCGGAACAGAATCCGTCAGAATTTCTACTTGAATTGAAGAAGAATTATAAAAATGTTCTTCTGTGCGGCAATTGGAATGAGGAGCTGCCTCAGACAATAGGAAGAAAGAGGTGCCCGATGTGTGGCTATCCTTTGCAGTTAAAGTACAAGAAAGCATACGGACTCAGACTATATATTTGTACAAACGAGCCGGAAATATGCGGATTCATGACAAATAATCTGAAGGGAGGCAAGCTTCAGATTCAGAAATGTGATCGATGTCGAGATGGGTATCTGATTGTTAAATCAGGAAAAACAACAGGGTATTTTCTGGGATGCACCAACTACAGACGAGATGGCAGCGGCTGTCCGAATACAATCAGCAAAAAGAATTTTTATGCGGCAAGGGGATGGAAACTGGAGGATGAAGTAAAGTGAATAATCGGAGAATTCAGGATAGACTTTATCCTCACGTAGTGATACAATAGAAGCGTGTTTTGGGATGGAGATGAATGAGGAGGTATACATATGCAGCCAATATATTTATCAATCCAACAGGAAGAGACCGGTGCACAGATTCGGAAGCTGATGATGAAGAACGGCTACACTGTCAGAGATGTCCAGGGGGCTATGGGATTTGAGAATCCTCAGGCTATTTACAAATGGATATCCGGCAAGTCTTTGCCGAGTCTCGACAATTTCCTTATATTAAGCCGATTACTGCATGCCAGTATCGAAGATATCCTCGTCGTTGACGGGGATATTGTTATGTCAGCACTTTTTGAGACCATAGAGGACGCCGTCAGTGAATCCGGTGAATTAGCATATGTTATTTCACTGCTAAAAGGGTTTTACTGACGGCGTCTTTAGATTATAATAGAACCATAGAGCGGTCGTGAATGAAGAAAAGCAGTAGGCCGCAGTAAGGGAGATTTTTTTATGCGAATTGAAAATTTACAGAATGACAACAGAAAATTTATCAAATCCATCGGCAATTTTCATGTGCTGGAGTATATGCAGGATGCCAGCGTATCACCGATGAATGCCATGAATGAATATTTTATGAGCAAGATGAATGTGAGAAGAAGACAGGTTATCATTGATATTGACAAAAATCATTCAGCCATTATCCAGGCAGGAGCAATGCAGTGGATGGGCGGTCATGTTGAGGCAACATCCGGCGTCAAGGGAATCGGCGATTTGTTCGGAAAGGCCATCAAAGGGGCCGTGACAAAGGAAACAGCCGTGAAGCCTGAATATGTGGGAGAAGGCTGTCTGGTACTGGAACCGACGTATAAGTATATTATTCTGGTGGATATGGCAAAATGGGGCGCAACAGGCATGACCATAGAAGACGGCATGTTTCTTGCCTGTGATGCCAATGTGAAGAATAAAGTGGTTGCAAGAAAGAATCTCTCATCCGCAGTTCTCGGCGGTGAAGGCCTGTTTAATCTCAGTCTTCAGGGAGATGGTGTGGCTGCACTTGAGAGCAATGTGCCGGAGGAAGAGTTGATCGAAGTTGTTCTGGAAAACGATGAGCTGAAAATTGACGGCAATCTGGCAGTCTGCTGGTCATCGAATCTTGATTTTACAGTGGAGAGAACAACAAAGACGCTGGTTGGATCGGCTGTCAGCGGCGAAGGCCTTGTGAATGTTTACAGAGGAACAGGCAGGGTTCTGATGTGTCCGGTTGCACCGACATCATCACTTTTTGATGCAGCGAATACCATGAGTGCAAAGGCAGCAGCCAAGAACAGCAACACATTCGGCAAATAA
>Ga0129311_1000230_pt1 | contig 52024 bp, 37 predicted proteins | sample Go1ome_FD_94435 | JGI IMG/M metagenome (GOLD analysis project Ga0129311, IMG submission 94435) | Western lowland gorrila individual fecal microbial communities from Wisconsin, USA - Go1022B metagenome | ecosystem: Host-associated > Mammals > Digestive system > Large intestine > Fecal | place...
GTAATATAAGAATTGGTTTGATTGTTCATGGTAATATTTTACCATGAAAAAAGAGAAGTAATTGGCTGTTTCCAGCTATTACTTCTCTTTTTTTCATGGACTGATTATTTCACAGCCCCTTTCGTGATTTAAAATTTTGAAATTATTATTCCTCTTCCTCGTTGACGGTCCACTCAGAATGGCCGTGAAGTTTGCGGTATACGTTTGGTGTTACGCCTACGATGCTTTTGAAGGTCTGAATGAAATGACTCTGGGATGAGAATCCAAATCTCTCGGAGATATCAACCAGAGGGAAGTCACTGAACTTGAGCAAATTAATGGATGCATCAATCTTCTGCTCACGAACATAGTCGCTGACAGAAGCACCGGTTTCTTTCTTAAAAGCACGGGAAAGGTAGGATGGTGATACATGGATAGCATCCGCAATCTCGTCCACCGTCAGGCGTTCCTTCAGGTGAGAATAGATATAGTTCAGAGAGTCGCTGACAGCTTTGGATTTGAACTTGTCGAACTTAAGCATGTGCATACGACCAGTGAAGTCCATAACCATATGGTCGTGGAGATCGATTACGTCCTCCTCCGTATTGCAATAGTCCAGCTTGGTAATGTAATAATCGCTGAGTCGGAAGGCCTTCTCACTTTCCATACCATGCTGTATGCAGTAACGAGTAATGAGAGCTGTAGTTACAACAAGGTGATATTTGAGGTTCGTAACTGGATTCACAGACAGTCGGCCAACACCCTGGGAATTGGAGAAACGACCACTTTCGCAGTTCTTTCGAATGGCTTCCAGGTTACCGCCTACCACGTCAGCATAGAACTGTAACTCTTCCTGGGATTCGCGATGGACAAATTCTTCGTCTGCTGTATCTGCTTCAGTTAAATACCAATCTTTTGGATCCTGCATAGTCTCTCCTTACTACATAAATTTGATAAAAAACAAAGTGTTTAAAATCTAACTATGCAAATGAACTGCACAGCTATCCTTTTGAAATTTCTAGACATATGATAGGACTTTACCTTCTTATTCTACCATATAAAGGTAAATAGAATTATCAAAACTTTAACATTTTTTACAGAAAATTATGTAAACGTTAGCAAAAATACTTTTACCCAGTCGATGTCATGAAAATGATATAGGAATAACAAATAACAGATATAAAAGACATAAAATTGATATAAACATTAAGCTTTTATGTGGATTGACATCTTCTGTAGGAAAATATGCTCAGAATGCATGGACAAATTAGACAGAATTTCTACATAAAAACGCAAAAATCACTATCAGCATTGCGTTTTTTATCCTTGAAAAGAGGGGAAAAATAAGTACAATATAAAGTGGTTATTTATTTTTAAAATAGCATATCTAGTGCTATTATCGATTGCCAAAATCCATAAGAAGGGGAATTCATGTCTGAAATCATCGAAAAGGCCTATGGAAAGGTCAATTTAAGTCTGGATATCACAGGAAGAAGAGAGGATGGTTACCATCTGGTACGCATGGTTATGCAGACTCTGGATATCTACGACACCCTTACAATGAAAGAAGTGAATACTCCAGGAATCGAAATTGAACTCCTGAATGCTCAGGGAAATGCCGCAAATTCAGGCAAACTTTCTCTGGGTCAGGATAATTTAATCTATAAGGCAGCCCATGTACTTTTAGAAAAGACAGGAAGACTTGAGCAGGGACTTTATATCACCTTAGACAAGAGGATTCCTATTGCTGCAGGCATGGCAGGAGGCTCTGCCGACTGTGCAGCCACGCTGAGAGGAGTGAACAAGCTCCTTTCTCTGGGCTTTAGCAATGAGGACTTACGGGAAATTGGTGTGACTCTGGGTGCAGATGTTCCTTATTGTATTGAGGGTGGAACAGCCCTTTCTGAAGGAATCGGTGAGGTCTTAACCAGCCTGCCATCCCTGGCAGAGAATTTTGAAGACGTAACATTCCTGGTTGCAAAACCTGCTGTGTCCGTTTCAACCCAGCAGGCCTACGGCCAGTATGATGAATTAGTAGAGAAGGATGCGCAGTCCATTTGCCATCCGGATGTGGACAAGATGGTGGAAGCCATTAAGGCCCAGGATTTGTCCGGGGTATGTGGCACCATGCTTAACGTGCTTCAGTACGTAACCGCAGAGAGAAATCCTGTGATTGTAGATATTGTGGATACCATGATGGACGCAGGGGCAGAGAATGCCATGATGTCCGGCAGTGGACCAACTGTGTTTGGAATTTTCACAGATAAAGTGAGAGCGGAGAATGCCGCAAGAGAAGTAGCCCGTGGCAAACTGGCAAATGAGATTTTCGTAGTAAAAGCAATTTAGGGAAGGGAAAGGCATGACCAACAGGGATTACCGGGATGAATTGATCCGGCATGAACAAGAGAAAAGATTAGCTCGTCAGAGAGCTGCCAGACGAAGAAAAATTCAGGCAAGACGCCGCAAGGCCTTTCTTGTGTTCATCCTGCTGCTTCTGGCCTCTGGGGGCTTTGGAACTTACTACTATGTGGAACATCCTGACAAGTGGAAAGCACTGGTGGATTCTGCAGAGAAAGAGTCTGCAGATAGGGAACAGATCAATGCGGACAGTGATTCTGTAAATCAGTCTGTAAACAGTGTGACCAGTAGTATTTCCGAGAATTTGCAGGAAAATATTGTGGAAGCAACTTCTACAGATGCTCTGATTACAGAGGAGCCGGAAGTAACCTCCTTTGATATTAAGCTGACTTTCCTGGGAGATTGTAATCTGGCCTCGGATTTGGAAAATCATGGGGCTGGTACCATTCTTGCTTATGAAGATACACAGCCAAATACATATTTCTTTGATGGCGTAAGAAGCGCCTTTGAAGATGATGATCTGACAGTTGCCAATTGTGAAAGTGCAATTTCTGATCAGGCCCTGACACCTCGCATCAAGCCAGGTCAGGTGCAGAGTCTTTCCACAGCCAGCCAGACTAGGACCATGGTGGACAATGATGGAGATGGAGTCGCAGAAACCAGTGTGACCACAAATGTTGGAGCAGATGGCCAGAATGTTATTAAGGGCTATTGGTTCAAGGCACCAAGTAAGGCAGCCCAGATTTTTGCAGATAACTCCATTGAGGCAGTTACCATCGATAACAACCATAGCTTCGACTATGGAGATACAGGTTTTGAAGATACCAAGACCGCTTTAGATAACGCCGGCGTGGATTGGGGTTACAAGGACAAGGTCATTTACTATGAAAAGGATGGCTTTACCCTTGCTGTGGTTTGCGTATCCTTCTACAGTGAGCAGGAAGCCTATGATCATATGCAGTATCTGGAAGCAGCCAGTGCAAATTCAGACTTCCAGGTGGTTTATTTCCACGGTGGAACAGAGGGCGTGCATCAGCCAGATGGCTGGAAGCAGAGTGTCTGCCATGCCTTTGTAGATAATGGTGCGGACCTGGTAATTGGTTCCCATCCACACGTACTTCAGGAACGCGAGTTCTACAATGGAGTGCCAATTGTGTATTCTCTGGGCAACTTCTGCTTCGGCGGAAATTCCTTCCCAGAAAATCGTACACTCATCTATCAGTACACTCTTCACATTCAGGATGAAGTGGTAACTGGCTATGATGAAAACATGATTCCTTGCTATGTATATTCTGCAGAATCAAACAATTACCAGCCAAGTATTATCGAAGATGAATCAATCAAGGAAAGAGTTCTGGATTTCATGAATGGAAATGCAGATTCACCTTTCTAATCAATTCCTGGCAAATGAACTGCGCAAATACTTCATAAAGACGGAGCAAAATCCTGTCCAAGAATCGGAAAGACTTGCCCAAGAATTTGTAAAGGCTGGGCAAAGTCCATTTGCATAAATAAAGAAGAAAAGTAGGGCAGGGATACTGCCTTGAAGGAGCTTAAGATGGCAGATAATAAAAAGGGAATTTTCATTACAATGGAAGGTTCAGATGGATCCGGAAAGACAACACAGATTAATCTGCTTTCTGAGTTTTTAAAGAAGAATAATTACGATGTTATCATTACGCGTGAGCCAGGTGGCACAAATATCAGTGAGGCAGTTCGAGAGATTTTGCTGAATCCAGAATTTAAGGAAATGGATCCAACAACAGAGCTTCTTCTCTATACAGCTGCTCGTGCTCAGCTTATGGCACAGGTGATTCGCCCAGCCCTGGAGGCAGGCAAGGCTGTAATCAGTGATCGATTCATTGATTCTGCGCTGGTTTATCAGGGAATTGCCAGAGGTCTGGGAGTGGACAATGTTTACAATGTGAATCAGTATGCCGTTCAGGGCTGTATGCCGGATGTGACATTTTTGCTGGATCTTACTGCGGAAGAGGGCATTAAGAGAAAGAAAAATCAGAAGGAACTGGATCGTATGGAGCAGGAAAAATTATCTTTCCACAGACAAGTAAGTGATGGCTACAGATCTCTTGCAGACAAATATCCAGAACGTATTACAAAGATTGATGCAACTTTACCAATTGCCGATATTTATGCTATCATAGAGGCACAAGTGCAAGCGCTTATTTAGGGGTAAAGGAGGCGCATAAAAATGAATTTTCGGCAGATTGTGGGGCACGAGGAGCTGATCAGTCATTTTAAAAGCATGATTGAGACAGACCATGTGGCCCACGCTTATATTATAGGCGGAGAAGCAGGCAGCGGCAGAAGCACGCTGGCTTATTGTTTTGCCAAAACACTGCAGTGTGAAGTAGGTGGAACAGATTCCTGTGATGCATGTAAGTCATGTCATCAGGCTGATTCTGGAAATCATCCTGATATTATTTATGTGAATCACGCAAAGGCAGGTGTCATCACTGTAGAAGAGATTCGAGACCAGTTGGTTAACACTATGGAAATTCGTCCATACTCTGGTAAGTATAAGATCTACATCATTAAAGATGGAGAGCAGATGACGGTAGAGGCTGAGAATGCCCTGCTGAAGACCATCGAGGAACCACCAGAATATGGTATCGTTATTATCATTTCTACGAATCCGGAGAAGTTGCTTCCAACTATTCGTTCCAGATGCATGACATTTAATACAAAGCCAATAAGGGAAAAGGACATTCGTGATTACCTGAAGAGTCATTACGATGCCAGTGATGCCAAGATTGACTTTGCAGTTGAGTATGCAGAAGGTAACCTGGGTAAGGCGGTTCTGCTTGCAACAAACGAGGATTATGATCGACTGATTCAGTCTGTCATTAGTCTTGAAACAAAGATTTATGATATGGATCTGGATGATATTGCAGCTGCTATTGAAAACTGCAAGTCTTACAAGATGGATATCAATGATTATTTAGACCTGATGATGCTTTGGTACAGAGATATGGTTGTACTTAAGGTTACAGGTAAGCCAGACCGGATTTTGTTTAAGTCCGAGCTGATGACCATGAAGGATCAGGCAAAGTATCTTTCTTTCAATGAACTGGAAGATAAGATGAAGGCTATTGAAAATGCGAAGAAGCGTATTACAGCCAATGCCAAGTTAGAAGATGTTATGAAGCTTCTGATCCTGACACTTAAGGAGATGTAAGATGAAAGAAGTAGTAGGCGTACGATTTCGGGAAAATGGTAAGGTATATTACTTTGACCCGGGTGAATATCATACACCAGTAAATACAAAGGTCATTGTTCAGACCGAGCAGGGAATGACAATTGGTGAAATCGTTCAGGGAAGAAAGTCTATTCCTGAAGAGCAGATTAAGGGGGCACTTAGCCCTGTGGTTCGTATTGCGAATGAAAAGGATCTTGCCAAGGTCGAAGAGAACAAGTCCAAGGAAGCAGAAGCAACTGAAGTTTGTAAAACACTTGTAGAAGAACTGAAATTGGAAATGAAGGTTCTTCGTGCAGAATATGCATTTGATAACAGCAAGGTTGTTATCTATTTCACAGCAGATAACCGTGTAGATTTCCGTGAGCTGGTTAGAAAACTGGCAAGCAGTCTTCACATGAGAATTGAACTCCGTCAGATTGGTGTTCGTGACGAAGCAAAGCTTAAGGGTGGTCTTGGAATTTGTGGCCGTGAACTTTGCTGTCATGCATTCCTGAATGAATTTAAGCCAACATCTATTCGTATGGCTAAAGAGCAGGGCCTCAGCCTTTCTCCATCCAAACTCTCTGGTGTTTGCGGGAAGCTGATGTGCTGTCTCCGTAATGAAGAGGAAGCATACGAATATCTGAATAGCAAGTTACCTCGCGAAGGCGATACCGTACTTGACCAGGAAGGTCAGTTGGGAATCGTATCCTTTGTAAATGTACTGCGCCAGAAGGTTCGCTATGTCATCGTGAATGAAAATGACGAGCGTGAAATCAGAGAAGCTTTAGCGGATGATTTATCTGTTCAGGGCCATAAGAAAAAGGGTCAGGACCCATTTGCAGCGCTGGAACATGGTACAAAGAAACAGGCTGAAAATGCAGGAAAAGCTGGTGCAAAGAAGGATCAGAATCACGATAAGAATGACCGTGGAAATGCTGGAAAGTCAGCGGCTGGCAATCGTGATAATAAGAATGCCCAGGGTAATATTGGAGAACAGGCTAAGAAAAAGCCAAATCAGAGACCAGAAAAGTCACATAACGAAAATCGTGATGGTCGTGGTGATCGCCAGAATGGTGAAAGACCAAATGGGGATAGACAAAACGGTAGAGGTCAGAAGCCAAACGGAAAGAATGGTCAGGGACATGGCCCTAAGCCAAATCAGGCAAATGGCCAGAAGAATAATTCTGGAAATAACCAGGCAAATAATCAGTCAAACAACCAGGCTAGTAATCAAAACCATGGTCAGGGGCAGAATGGTGAGCAGAAGTCAGGCAATAACCGTCATAGAAGAAATCACCGTCATAAACCTCATAAACCACAGGAAAGTCAGGGCGAATAAAGGATTTGCCTGACGTAATTTTCCAAATGAAAGAGAAGTAAGCATGTCATCAGAAATGTTGTCGAAACTTACAATTGAAGAAGAAAGTATTGTCCACCCGGGAGAACGGGTGGACGATCTTGAATGTAATGGGTTCCGTATTATACAGAACCCTTCTTTTTTCTGTTTCGGAATGGATGCAATTCTGCTTTCGGACTTTGCCTATTCAGGAGATCGGGACAAGTACTGCGGTGAGAAATGGGATCAGGAAGAAAAAGATAAAGGACCTAAGATTTACAAAAAACAAGTGTGTGATTTCTGTACAGGAACAGGTATCCTTCCCATGCTTTTACTGGCCAAGGGAAAAGCTGGAAATGTAACAGGCCTTGAAATTCAGGAGCCTGTTGCGGAAATGGCCGGTCGAAGTGTAAAACTGAACCATGTGGAAGACAGATGCCAGATATTTGGCGGAGAAAAGGGTGATATCCGAAAGATTCGTTCCAACTTTAGGCCAGAAATCTTTCATGCAGTTACCTGTAATCCTCCCTATATTCAGGACGCAGGTGGCCTCACGAATCCAAGCGATACTCTGAATATTTCCCGACATGAAGTGGAAATGGAACTGGAAGATGTAATTGCCGGCGCACAATATTTGCTAAAACAGGGTGGCAGCCTGACTATGGTACATAAGCCATTTCGACTGTCGGATATTATTTCACTAATGAAGAAATATCATTTGGAGCCAAAGCGAATGCGAATGGTGCAGCCGTCGGAGGGCAAGGAACCTAACATGGTTTTGATTGAGGCTGTAAAGGGCGGCAAATCTTATTTGAAGGTATTGCCAAGCCTGAATGTATATGACAAAGATGGAAATTATACAAAAGAAGTTTTGAAAATATACGGCATGTTGTAAGAAGATTTACTGGCAAGATAGTGGAAGCCAAGTACATTTGCCAGGTAGATGAAAATGCTGGTAAAAAAGAAATAGAAGGTGAGAAATATGGCTGGAACTTTATATTTAGTAGCGACGCCAATCGGTAATCTGGAGGATATGACCTTCCGGGCTATCCGCATCCTGAAGGAAGTGGATTTGATTGCAGCGGAGGATACACGTAATTCCATTAAGTTGCTCAATCATTTTGAGATTGAGACGCCAATGACCAGTTACCATGAATTTAATAAGTATGACAAGGCCGACCTGCTGATTGAGAAACTGCAGGCAGGTCAGAATATTGCGGTTATCACTGACGCTGGCACACCTGGCATTTCCGATCCTGGTGAAGTTCTGGCGGCGAAATGCTATGAATCGGGTCTTCAGGTGGTTCCAATTCCGGGAGCGGCCGCGGTCATCAATGCTCTCATTGCATCAGGTCAGCCGGCCAGACGCTTCTGCTTTGAAGCCTTCCTGCCAACGGACAAGGACGAAAGAAAGCGTGTGCTGGGGGAACTGGAAAGAGAGACAAGAACCATTGTTATATATGAAGCTCCTCACAGATTAAAGAAAACTTTAGATGAACTTATTAACGTTTTTGGCGGCGACAGAGCTCTTACAATTTGCAAGGAACTTACCAAAAAGCATGAAACCTTTATGCAAATGACATTTGCAAAGGCTGTGGAATACTATAAGGAAAACGACCCAAGAGGGGAATATGTTCTGGTAATACATGGTAAGCCTTATGAAGAAATTCGTGCAGAAGAAGTGGCTGTTTGGGAGAATATTTCCATGGAAGACCACATCAAAAAGTATATGGATGAGGGTCTTTCCAAGAAGGACGCAGTGAAGAAGGTAGCGGAAGACAGAGGACTTTCAAAGCGTGAAGTCTATCAGTATAGTATTGATTTATAGGGCTTCTGTAGACTAGCCTATAGATAACTCATATATCTACTTATAGGGAAGAAATATGATTAGCCGTGACTAACTCATGCTTTTCGTAATATACTAACCAAAGGATATTTAAAAAGGAGGACAATACTATGGCATACGTTATTGGTGATTCTTGCATTTCATGCGGAACATGTGCTGGCAACTGCCCAGTAGGTGCTATTTCTGAAGGAGATGGACAGTACGTTATCGACGAAGCTGCTTGCATTTCTTGTGGAACATGCGCTGGTGGATGCCCAGTTGGTGCTATCTCAGAAGGCTAATTAAAGCTGACGAAAAAAAGTCCCTGACACGGATGTGACAGGGACTTTTTTAATTGCTTATTTTCATTGTGGGGACAGAGCTTTTAGCCCTGTATTTCAAATGATTAAATCGATACCTCCTTTTTAGTAAGCATAGGACCTCGGAGTTTTCTGTGATATATATCCTTTCAAAACTATGCTTACAAATAGTCAGGAATTTGAAGATTCATACGGGAGAATGGTTCAAACCCTGCTGCTTTTGCGATGTTGTAATTATCCTATCAGAGAATATTTTAGAAGACTATCAACTTATGGTTGACTTTGCATTTTTTACTTTTTTTGGTAGAATCTGTTACTATATAAAAAGAAACAAGCTATTTTAATGGAGTTGATTATATGAAAATAGAACGAATCGCTGAAAATAAGATTCGCTGCACTTTAAATAAACAAGATCTTTCAGACTTCGATGTGAAGTTATCTGAGTTTGCTTATGGAACACCAAAGGCACGTACATTATTTGAAAGTCTCATGAAACAGGCAGAAGCAGAACTGGGATTTGAACCGGATGAAATGCCTCTGATGATTGAGGCTATGCCAGAAGCTCCTGATCGATTAATTCTGATTATCACTAAGGTTGATAATCCAGAAGAGTTTAATACAAAGTTCAGCAAATTCACTCATAATGAAGAAGATGACATGGATGATGAAGATCCTAGAAGTTCCTTCATGAATCTGCCACCTGACCTGGATGACAAGCTGCCATTTGGGGGAGAAGATGGTCCAAAGAATGAAGGTCCAGCAGGACAGAAGTTTGCATCTTCTGTAAAGAAGAGTTCTGCGCCAATTGAAATCGAAAAGACAGAGATGAGCGAAATGGCAGTAGGCCTGCAGACTTTCTACAACATTATTGAAGCTGCAAAATTCGCAAAGATGATTGCACCATATTTTAAGGGCGAGTCATACCTTCTGCAACCACCAGGAGGTGGTCGCAGATTTTTCCTGATTACCAATGTAGAAGATCCAGATAAGAATGTGGCTTTCCTTTTGAAGGCGGATGAATATGTTCACCGTACTCTCTTCGAAAACCAGGAGGCAATTCAGAAGTTCTTCGAAGAAAACGAACAGATTATTTCCGAAAATGCCATTGAAGTATTAAAGGACATGATTTAGAAATTAAAAGAATACATCAAAAAAGGTCGTATGGATTTAACCATACGACCTTTTTTGTGATATGCGGAGCAAAGGCATTTTATAAAGATGCCTGCCAAATTCATTTGTAAGGATTATTCGCAAACCTTTGCAACAACCGCATCGGATGTGATGCCGAAGTGGTCGAAGAGAAGTTCGCCAGGAGCAGATGTTCCGAAGGTAGACATTCCAACCTGCTTTGATGCGTAATTGCCCCAACCGAATACAGAAGCTGCTTCAACAGATACACGGTTTGTAACTGCCGCTGGAAGAACGGACTCCTTGTATTCTGCAGTCTGATCTTCGAAGAGTTCCATACATGGCATAGATACAACTCTTGCGTCAAGGCCCTTAGCTGCAAGCTTTTCTTTTGCTTCCAGAGCTACTTCTACTTCAGAACCTGTAGCAATGAGGATTGTATCAGGTGTTTCCTTTGAAGAATCAGCAACAATGTAAGCTCCCTTCATTGCCTTCTCAACAGTTGCAGATGCAAGCTGTGGAAGATTCTGACGAGAAAGAACAAGTGCTGTAGGAGCATCCTTCTTTGTAAGTGCAAAGTACCAAGCTGCCTGTGTCTCTACCCGATCCGCTGGACGGAATGTGTAGAAGTTAGGCATTGCACGGAACTGAGCAAGCTGTTCGATTGGCTGATGGGTAGGACCATCTTCACCAACACCGATGGAATCATGTGTCAGAACATAAATCTGTGGAATTCTCATCAGTGATGAAAGTCTAGCCATTGGCTTTAAGAAATCACTGAATACGAAGAATGTTGAAACGAATGGACGAAGACCGCCGTGAAGCAGAATACCATTACCAATGGCTGCCATTGCGTTTTCACGAATTCCGTAGTGCATATTCTTGCCAAGCGGGTTCTCCTTAGAGAAGTCGCCACCGTCTTTGATGTTTGTCTTATTGGATGGTGCAAGGTCTGCAGAACCACCAAGGATATTTGGATAATGCTTTGCAATTGCCTGAATCAGATTACCAGAGCAGTTACGTGTAGCTTCTGCCTTTTCAGGAACCTTTGTGAAGTCAGGGTCAGAAAGCAGTTCAGCTGAAAGATCCTTATTGAAGTATGTATCCCAAAGTTCAGCCATTTCTGGGAACTTTGCGCAGTAATCAGCAAAGAGTGCGTTCCAGGATTCCTCGTCCTTAGCCTTCTCCTCAGCAATTGCCTTGTAGTTGGCGTAAACTTCATCAGGAACTTCAAATGGGTTTGTGTTTGTCCAGCCGATGTTCTTACGAAGAGCAGCGATGTTTTCTTCACCAAGAGGTTCACCGTGAGCGCTTGCCTTGCCTTCCTTAGCAGGACAACCAGCACCAATCTTTGTCTTGATTTCAATCATTGTTGGACGTTCTGTGTCAGCCTTTGCTTCAGCAATTGCATTTGCAATGGCATCCAGATCAGAACCATCTTCAACAAGAAGTGTCTGGAAACCGAATGAATCGAAACGTGCACGAACGTTTTCACGGAATGCGATGCTTGTGTCACCTTCGATGGAAATGTTATTTGAATCGTAAAGTACGATCAGCTTGCTAAGACCAAGAGTACCTGCAAGGCTCATTGCTTCATAGCAGATGCCTTCCATCATACAACCGTCGCCACCAAGAACATATGTGTAGTGGTCAACAACAGGGTAGCCTTCCTTATTGAAAGTAGCAGCAAGCTTCTTTTCAGCGATTGCCATACCTGTAGCCATAGCCATACCAGCACCAAGAGGACCAGTAGTTGCTTCAACACCAACTGTGTGGCCATATTCAGGATGTCCAGGTGTAAGGCTTCCGAGCTGACGGAAATTCTTCAGGTCTTCTATTGTAAGACCAAAGCCAAATAAGTGAAGAAGAGAATAGATGAGCATAGAACCATGTCCACCGGAAAGGATAAATCTATCACGATTCTCCCACTTTGGATTCGCTGGATTGAACTTCATGAAATCCTTCCATAATGTATAAGCTGCAGGCGCAGAACCCAGAGGCAGACCTGGATGTCCAGAGTTTGCTTTCTGAATAGCGTCAGCAGAAAGAATCTTAATAGCATTTACTGATAATTGATCGATACTTGAATGCATGACTTTTTTCCTTTCGTTCTTCCGTGTTTTAAACTAGGATTCCTTACTCATATCCCCCAACGAGACCTAGTAAGGCACAGAGAGTATAGCACACTTTAATTTGATATAAAAGAATGTAGCCTAACAAAAAATGCCCGATATTAGTGCAATATCGGGCAATAGTGACGATAGATTTTACGCAAAGTATTAAAAATCTGTCATATACTGTTATTCAATATTAAAAAGTGACGGATTTCCAGGTTTGCGGGTTTATTTTTCTTAAGAGAACATGTTAATTCTTCTGATATGTCTCTCATCATTTGAGAATGGTGTATCAAGGAAGGTATCAACGATGAGGCATGCAAGACCAGGTCCGATTACACGAGCGCCCATGCAAAGTACATTTGCATTGTTGTGCTCCTTAGTAGCCTTGGCGGAGAATACGTCGTGACAAAGTGCAGCACGTACGCCTTTAACCTTGTTTGCGCACATTGACATGCCGATACCTGTTCCGCAGATGAGGATGCCCAGGTCAGCTTCTTTTGCAGCAACTGCTTCAGCAACTGCCTTTGCGTAAACCGGGTAGTCAACGGATGCAGTAGAGTCGCAACCCTTATCAACGATTTCAAGATCTGCACGAGATGACAGATGCTTAATGATTTCCTGCTTTAACTCAAATCCGCCGTGATCACAGCCAATAACAAGTTTCATAATAATCCTCCTGAAAATAGATTTAATTATCTGGGTCCATTGTCGAGTCTCAAGCCCAATCTGTCAATTGCGTGTGCAACAAAAACTGGCAAATGAACTGCTTAGACCTGAATTTTTTAGTCTGCATTAATAGGTCTGCATATAACTCTTGAGCGATTAAACCTGCACCACTCTGTGACCTGCAGCTTTAAGTAATCGGTTCATGATGGCACCACCCAGGTCGTCCCGGTTAAAGGACTCAGAGTAAATGTACTGGGCGCCAGTATCGTCGCATTCACGAAGAGCGGCGTAAAGATGAGCGGCAACGGTGTCTCCAGAAGCCTGTTCGCCAAGCAGAATAATGTGGTCTGCATGGTAGCGATTAGCCATATTTGAAGTAGTCATAATGGCAGTTGTTTCGCCCTTCGCTTTATGTTCAGCAACCAGCTCATTGATCTTATCAACCACGGCATCAGTTACCAGAGCAGGATTTTCCTTATTTTCCACAATGGAAAGCTTGCCCTGAGGGGCGTAGTGGGTGTACTTCATGCCAGGTGCCTTTGGATGAAGGCTTGGATCTGGCTCAATCAGTGCTGGATCAATGATGACAGGACCTATAACTTCTTCCATCATTTTCTTTGTGATGAATCCAGGACGGCAAATGGTTGGGATGTCGCCAGTGAAATCCACAATGGTGGATTCGATACCGATGCCCACAGGACCGCCGTCTAAAATCATATCAATCTTGCCGTTCAGATCGTGGTAAACATGCTCAGCGGTTGTTGGTGATGGGTGGCCGGATGTATTTGCAGAAGGACCTGCAATGTAAATTCCGGAATCACGCATAAGCTTGATGGTACCAGGATGAGATGGATAGCGGATGGCAACAGTTGGAAGCTGGCCAGTGGTTTCATCTGGAATGAAAGATTTCTTTTTGAAAATCATGGTGAGAGGACCAGGCCAGAAGGCTTCCATCATCATTTTTGCTTTTTCAGGAACAACTTCCGCCAGCTTGTAAACATCCTCACTTCTTCCAATATGAACAATGAGAGGATTGTCGGATGGACGTCCCTTTGCCGCATAAATCTTCATGGAAGCATCGCTCTGCAGGGCGTCTCCACCAAGGCCATAAACGGTCTCGGTAGGAAAAGCAACCAGGCCGCCTCTCCTTAGGATGGCAGTTGCTTCCTGGATGGCACCAGGCTCATCAATGCTTTTCACAATTGTTTTTACTTCTTGTGTCAGTGTGCTGACACCTAATTTGTTTTCCATTTTTACTTCTTTCTAATTGGCACCGCGCAAAATCTTGGCGTCAGTATTCAATAGATTTCAAATGAGATTTTGTAATCCCTACTTGCAACTGTATTAGTCTCCACTGGTTGTGTGACTCAGTACCTGCTGGAGAATTTTCTCGTGAGCAGCTTTTTCAAACTTGTCTGAAAGCGGTTCTAAAAGAAAACTACCATATTTTCTTTCCAGGGCAGTCTTGATCAGAGTGTCTGCAAAGGCAGGATTCTTAGGAAGAACTGGACCGTGGGAATAAGTACCAAAAACATTTTTGTAACGGATACCTTCTGTATGGTCTTCGCCGTTATTACCGAAACCAGCAAGGACAGTGCCCAGAGGGGAAACGTCCTTACCCAGATACGTCTTACCGCTGTGGTTCTCAAAACCAACGATGGTGCTACCACCAGATTCTACGCCACATTCAAAGGCATAGTTACCAATCATTCTGGTATCGCCACCCTTTGTATAAAAATCAACGGCACCAAGGAATTCACACTTCACGCCGTCATGAGTCTCATAATAATGTCCCATCATTTGGTAACCGCCACAGATGCAAAGGAAAACTTTACCATCCGCAATGGCAGACTTAATTTCATCGCCCTTCCCAGACTTGAGATCGGCCAGCAGAACTTCCTGTTCAAAGTCCTGACCACCACCAATAAAGAAGATATCGTACTGAGATAAGTCTTTCTTTTCGCCCAGATGGCACTGGTCCACTGTGCAGTCGATGCCACGCCAAGCAAGACGCTGGGAAAGACACTTGATATTGCCACGATCACCATAAAGATTCAAAACTTCTGGATAGAGGTGGCAGATTTTAAGAGATTGGCTATTCTTTAATATATCTTCGCTCATTATGCCTGCTCCTTCCAGAATTCTTTCTTTCCAGTTGCTTCGCCAAGTACGGCGCGAAGTTCAATCATGGATGTATAGTTCGGTAAAATAAAGGTTGGACGACCGGCATCAGCACAAGCATCAATCAGCTCCTGTGGTGTCTCAACTCTTGTAATCATTTCTTCCGGTACGCCAGCGTATTTCAGGCGTAACTGCATATCTTCGGAACGAGTGCCCCATACGAAAATGTGTTTGCAGTGTGGATCCTCTGCCACAAACTCGTGGTCAGCATCCCAAATCCAGGAAATATCATGACCATCGGCAGTCTTGTCGTTAAGACAGAAGACGCCAGTATAATCTTCACCAAGACTAGTCATGTAAGAGATGGACTGGTTGCAACCAGCAGGGTTCTTTACCAATATCATTTGCATGTCTGTGTTCTTGTAGTTAAATGTTTCCATTCTGCCAAAGGAACTTGTTTCCTGGCTTAGGGAGCGGAGAATGTACTTTTTATTAAAGCCTGCAGCGTCAAAAGCAGTAACAGCAGCCAGGGCATTGTATACATTATAAAGAGCAGGCAGTCCTACATGGAGTGAAGTTTCTTTTCCATTAATAGAGCTAGTAACCACACTTCCATGTGCGCCAATCTTATCAATGGCTGTAACAGCGATGGATGGAGTCTGTCTCTTGTAGCCACACTTAGGACAGTAGAAATCTCCCAGATGAGCGTAGGTGTGATAGTTATATTTGTATTCTGTTCCGCAATGGATACAATACTTGGCATCAGAAATTTCACCCATTTCCTGCTTACCATAAGGAACATTGATTCCGTAGTACTCAACAGGATTTGGAACATTCTCTCCCAGAGATGCAGTTAAGGAATCATCTGCGTTGAGAACGAGCTTGGTCTTTGGAACCAGCTTAATACCCTTGGCGATGACGTCGTGTGTATGCATAACTTCCCCATAACGATCCAGCTGGTCGCGGAAGAGGTTCGTAACAATGATACACTTTGGATTTAAATAAGGAACAACTTTTCGAAGAGCTCCTTCATCACATTCTACAATGGCATAGTGCTTCTTAGGATGTCCCAGAAGAGAAGCGTTTGCAGTAAATTCTGCTGTGATACCTGTTAGCAGATTTGCGCCAGATAGATTGGATAGAACATTAATCTTTGCAGAGGCAAGAGCGTGACGCAACATGCTGCAAGTAGTTGTTTTACCATTGGTACCTGTAACAACGATGATTTCCATGTCACGGGAAACAACTTCGAGGATTGTCTTGTCAAAGAACATTGCAGATCTGCCTGGAAGTGTTGTTCCACCTCTGTGGAGCACTCGTAAAGCGAATCTTGTAAAGCGACAAGCCGCTACGGAAAGAAAGATTCTAATTTTGGAATGTTTTTTATGCATCGAAATGGACACTTTCTCTTCAAAATGAAGTCACAAATTATTTCCTCATAATAGGGAAAATATTTCAATATGAAAACCACCACAGATTACCATATAAATAGGGGCTTTTCAAGGATAGAGGTTAAGGAGCCTCTATATGGAGGAAACGCTAGAGACAGAATTTAGGGATTGCTTTACATAATTTGACAGTGTAAAAAAACATTATGTGAATTAAAAAGTTTCCATAATGAGCGGCATGAAATCAGAGTCTTTAAAATGTGAACATTTTGTGGGAATTTTATGTCAAGGTTGACAGAATTATGTCAACGTGGTAATATCGCATCGTGTAACAAATCTGTAACAAACAACTACAAGGACGTAACAGAATTGTAACAAACCACAAGATATAGTGGTTTACAGTTTCTAGGAGGACATATAATGTATTTTGACGCAAAGAAAATCGTGATTGGAACTGCAGTTGCCATGGCAATTTGCTCTGCAGGTGTCACCACGGCTGTACAAGCAGATGCTGAAAAGTATGATGCTAAATCAGTAAGTATTTCTACAAAGGTTGATGATTTCATCAATACAACAAACGGAGATCCAGTATCTGAGCTTCTGGTTACACCAGATCCTCTCAGCATTACAGAGAATATTGCTAAGGCAGCTGAGGTCGATGCAGCAACAGCAACAGATGCAGCAACAGCAACAGATGCAACAGCAACAGATGCATCCTTAACAGATGCAACTCGTTATCCACAGTTCCAGGATCGTGCAGTAGCAACAACGGATGGTAATTTAAATATTCGTGCAGAAGAAAGCACAGATTCTGAAATCGTAGGTACAATTGCCCGCGGCGGTGTTATGCTGGTTAAGGAAATTGGCGATGAATGGACATATGTTGCTTCAGGTTCTTGTTATGGATATGTAAAGAACGAATTCCTTGCATACGGCGACGCAGCAGGTGACTTCGAAGAACAGAACAATATTGAAAAGGTAGCAACAATCAATACTGCTACATTAAAGGTTCGTGAAACAGCTGATGATTCAAGTGATGTATTAACACTTGTACCAGAAGGCGAAAGCTATACAGTTCTCAGCCGTGGAGATAATTGGACAGAAATCCTTATTGATGACTCCATGCAGGGATTTGTAAAGAATGAATATGTTGATTTAGAGTATTCACCAGCTCGTGCAGTATCTGTAGCTGAGCAGGAAGCAATTGATGCGAAGCTTGCAGAAGAAGCAGCTGCCAAGGCTGCCGCAGAAGAAGCAAACAACAATTCAAACAAGGATACAAACGATAATTCAAATAACAATACAAATAGCAATACAAATAACAACACAAGCAATACAAATAACAACACAAGCAATACAAATAGCAATACAAGCAATACAAATAACAATACAAATACAAACAATGAAACAACAACACCTGCAACAGAAGCTCCTGCAACAACAGAAGCACAGGTAATCTCAGTTCCAACAAGCTCAAGCGGAGCAAGCGCTGCATCTTATGCTTGCCAGTTCGTTGGTAATCCATATGTTTGGGGTGGTTCATCTCTGACAAATGGTGCTGACTGCTCAGGTTTCGTAATGGCTGTTTATTCACAGTTCGGTATTTCACTGCCACACAATGCAGCAGCTCAGTCAAATTGCGGTACACAGGTTAGCCTTTCAGCTCTTGAGCCAGGCGATCTGATCTTCTACAGCAATGGCGGTGGTATCAGCCACGTTGCTATGTACATCGGCGGTGGCCAGATTGTTCACGCAGCATCTAGCCGTGACGGTATTAAGATTTCTGCTTACAACTATCACACACCAGTAAAGGCAGTTCGTTTCCTCTAAGTCGGCAAATGGAATTGTCTGGCGCGAAAAGCGCTAAATATGAATAGCGAATCAAGGCTCTCGGTCTATGGATCGGGAGCCTTTTTTTGGTGCTGAAAATGCCTGAAATAAGGCAAGGAGAAGGAAAGAGAAAAGTATCAAAAAAAAGTGGGGAATTGTATGTAAAAAAGGCACAATTTTCATGAAAAAGGGAAATTTTAGGAAGAAAAAAGTAAATTGTCGACAATTCCATTTGCATAATTTAGAAGCAGTTATTAAGAAAATGTAAATAAATAAGGGCATCATATCCGGGTGAAAAGTGGAAAAGTCAGGGAATGTAAGAATTGTGAATAAATGTCGACAGACTATTCAAACTTGTGCAAGTTGCACAAAAACTTAAAGTGCAAGTTGACGATAATTTGTAAGATGCTTAAGGGGCCTGTTGATAACTATGGCCGAAATCCTTAGAAAAATGGGTTATTCACAAAGTTATCAACGTTATCAACAATTTTGGTGGTTACATAATGTCTAACATAAAATTGAAACTTTTCTTGAATTTTTGTCGTTTATGACAAAAGTATTACATGAATGTACTTGCATAGTTTGCAAATTATATATAATTGTCAGACAAATACCAAAATAAATTAATTATTGTAAGATTTCTTACAGTTTGTTATAATAACAGTACCTTCAAAAAGGGAATATCTAATAGGAGGGGTTAATCAAAGATCATACCCGGAATGAAGGATTTACAGCAAAGAGGAGTGAGACGTATGAACTATATTATTAGTGGAAAAAATATTGATGTAACAGATGGACTTAGAGAAGCTATTTACGACAAGCTGGGTAAGCTGGAGAAGTTCTTCAATCCAGATACAAAGGTTCAGGTAACACTTTCAGTTGAAAAGCAGAGACAGAAGATTGAGGTAACAATCCCTATGAAGGGACATATCATTAGAGCGGAACAGGATAGCGACGATATGTATGTATCAATCGATATGGTAGTAGAAAAGATTGAACGCCAGGTTGTTCGTTATAAGAAGAAGATTGTTGATTCAAAGCAGGATGTAGCATACTTCACAAATGCCTTCCTGGATGAAGATGACGATGATGATGACGAGATTAAGATCATTCGTAATAAGAAGTTCGAAGTAATGCCAATGTATCCAGAAGATGCATGCGTACAGATGGAACTGCTGGGACATAACTTCTTCGTATTCATTAATGCAGAAACAGATACAGTCAATGTAGTATATAAGAGAAAGGGAAATACATACGGTCTCATTGAACCTGAGATGTAAATCAAAATAAATAGAAATTTATCGGCGCGTGTTTTCGCAGTCCGGTTCCACAGGGGTGGTGCTGAAGTACTTGGTCAGCATCACCCCTGCTTGTGTGTAGCAGAGCCACGCAGGAGGAGAAATATAGCTGTGCGCATGCTTCTACTTATATAAGTGAGAAATTTCTGTGAAAAATCCCCTGTAAATTTCATTTGCAAGTGCCCGTAACTTGCTACTTTACCGCTAGAATGGTATAGTACATGTGGTGAAATTTACATTTTTGGAGGATTAAAAATGGGCCTAGGCACAAAGTTGTTTGGTACACATAGTGACCATGCGTTAAAGAAGATTAAGCCAATCGTTGATAAGGTTATGGCTTTAGATGAAGAGATGCAGGCTCTTTCGGATGATGAGCTGAAAGCAAAGACTCAGGAATTCAAGGATCGTCTGGCTAAGGGCGAGACTTTAGACGATATTCTTGTTGAAGCTTTTGCGGTTTGCCGCGAAGCGGACTACCGTGTTTTAAAGATGAGACCATTCCGTGTACAGGTTATTGGTGGACTGATTCTTCACCAGGGACGTATTGCGGAAATGAAAACTGGTGAAGGTAAGACTCTTGTGTCTACTCTGCCAGCATACTTAAACGCACTGGAAGGCAAGGGTGTTCATATCGTCACTGTTAATGACTACCTTGCAAAGCGTGATGCTAGCTGGATGGGTCAGGTTCATGAATGGCTTGGACTTAAGGTTGGCGTTATCCTGAATGATATGAAGGCTGAGGAAAGAAAGGCTGCATACGACTGTGATATCACATACATCACAAATAACGAACTTGGTTTCGATTATCTGCGTGATAACATGGCAATTTACAAGGAGAGGCTTGTACAGCGTGGTCTTCACTTCTGTATCATCGATGAAGTCGATTCCGTACTGATTGATGAAGCTCGTACTCCTCTGATTATTTCAGGTCAGTCTGGTAAGTCTACAGATATTTACAAGATGTGTGATTACCTTGCACGCCGTATGGAACGGGGTACTGCATCAACTGAGCTTTCTAAGATGGATGCCATCATGGGAAATGCTATTGAAGAAGACGGTGACTACCTGGTTAATGAAAAAGATAAGTATGTAGTTTTGACGGAGAAGGGTGTTAAGGAGATTGAAAAGTTCTTCCACATCGACAACCTTGCAGACAGTGACAACATTGATATTCAGCATGGTATGTTACAGGCATTGAAGGCTCATGCCATCATGCACCTGGATCAGGACTATGTTGTTAAGGATGATCAGGTACTGATCGTCGATGAATTTACTGGTCGTATTATGCCAGGCCGTCGTTTTAACGAAGGTCTTCACCAGGCTATTGAAGCTAAGGAAGGTGTTAAGGTTAATAGAGAAAGTAAGACGCTTGCCACAATCACATTCCAGAACTTCTTCAATAAGTACGATAAGAAGGGCGGTATGACAGGTACTGCTCAGACAGAAGAAACTGAGTTCCGTGAGATTTACGGAATGGATGTAGTTTGTATCCCAACCAATAAGCCAGTACAGCGTATTGACGAAATGGATGCCATCTACAAGACAAAGAAAGAAAAACTCAACGCCATCATTGAAGATATTGTTGAGACACATGAAAAGAATCAGCCTGTTCTGGTTGGTACAGTTAATATCGATTCTTCTGAAGAAATTAGTGCTCTTCTCAAGAAGAGAGGTATTGCTCATAAGGTTCTGAATGCTAAATTCCATGAACTGGAAGCTGAAATCGTTGCAGATGCTGGTCAGCCAGGAATGGTTACCATTGCAACAAACATGGCTGGTCGTGGTACGGATATTAAGCTTGGCGAAGGCGTTGCTGAAATGGGCGGTCTTCGTGTAATCGGTACACAGAGACATGAGTCTCGTCGTATTGATAACCAGTTACGTGGACGTTCTGGTCGTCAGGGTGACCCAGGTTCATCTAAGTTCTACTTGTCACTGGAAGATGATCTTCTTCGTCTCTTTGGTTCTGAAAGAATCATGGGACTTTACGATACACTTCGTATCCCAGAGGGTGAAGAGATTCAGCATAAGACAATTACAAAGTTCATCGAGCGTGCTCAGCAGAAGATTGAAGCAAACAACTTCGGTATCCGAAAGAGCCTGCTGGATTACGATGCTGTTAATAATGAACAGAGAGAAGCTATTTACAAGGAACGTCGTAAGGTTCTGAATGGTGACGATATGCACGAGTCAGTTGTAAATATGATTCGCACAACTGTACAGAACTATGTGGATCTTGCAGCTTCGGATGAAGCAGATCCAGAGGCATGGGATTTCCGCCAGCTGAACGACAACCTCCGGGCTATCATTCCTTATCCACAGCCAATTGCTCTGACTGAGGAAGAAAAGGAAAACGGCGTTAAGGCAAATGAATTTGAACAGCGTCTGGAAGAGGAAGCAGTTGAACTCTATGCTAAGAAGCAGGAAGAGTTCCCAGATGAGAAGACATTTAAAGAAATCGAACGTGTCATCATCCTTAAGGTTGTTGATAAGGCTTGGATGCAGAACATTGATGATATGGATCAGCTCCGTCAGGGTATTGGTCTTCAGTCACTTGGTTCTAAGGATCCAGTAGTAGAATACCGCTTTGCTGGTATGGAAATGTTTAACGACATGTCCGCTTCTATCCGTGAAGATGTTCCAAGAATCATCTTCCACCTGAAGATTGAAGAGAAGGTAGAACGTGAGCAGGTTGCTAAGGAAACAGGAACAAACAAGGATACAACTCTGAAGAAGGCTCCTGTGAACAAGAAAAAGGCAGGAACTGCTAAGGTTGGACGTAACGATCCATGTCCTTGCGGAAGCGGTAAAAAGTTCAAGAACTGCCACGGCAGACCTGGCATGTCCTGGAACGGCTAAGTGAATATGGTTATCTGGCAAATGAGATTTGCAAGGCATGTAGATTATGCAAAGCCTGTGTAAATCAGATTTTGTACAGGATATTTAGAAATTTGAATATGAATTAAATGGAAATGTGATTGCTTCGGGAGATGGATAACGCTAACCTGGGGCAATCTCATTTGCATCTATAAAGGTAGGTGATCAGCATGCTTATTCTGGATGAATACAAGATGGAATACGCAAAATACGAAAGCCCGCTGAACGAAGTGAGGGATTCACTTTGACATCGCTGGGAAAGAACAGCGTATCGCGGAGTTAGAAAAAGAAATGGAAGCACCGGATTTCTGGAATGATCCAGATAAAAGTGCGTCAGTAAACAAGGAAATTAAGGGACTGAAAGATACCATCGCTGAGTTTGATGAAATCAAGTCTATGTATGAAGATGTTGGGGCTATGATTGAGATGGCGGAGGAAGCGGACGATCAGGAGATGTTTGAGGAAGTGGGCCAGATGCTTGCTGACTTTAAGGAGAAGTTCGAGAACTTCCGAATCGAGACATATCTTTCAGGGGAATTCGACACAAATGATGCCACATTGAAAATCAGTGCTGGTGCAGGTGGTACCGAGTCCTGTGACTGGTGCTCAATGCTTTATCGTATGTATACAAGATGGGCAGAAAAGCGCGGTTACGGCATTGAAACTCTGGATTACCTGGATGGTGATGAAGCAGGAATCAAGACAGTAACCATTCAGATTAGCGGTTACCATGCATATGGATACCTGAAGTCTGAGCACGGAGTACATCGTCTGGTTCGTATTTCTCCATTCAATGCCAATGGTAAGAGACAGACTTCCTTCTGTTCTGTGGAAGTTATGCCGGTTATCGATAAGTCCATTGAAGTAGAAATTAATGAAGATGATCTACGTGTAGATACATATCGTGCCAGCGGTGCGGGTGGTCAGCACATTAACAAGACTTCTTCTGCAGTTCGAATTACTCACATTCCAACGGGAACAGTTGTTCAGTGTCAGAATGAACGTTCTCAGCACCAGAACCGTGATAAGGCTATGGAAATGCTGAAGGCTAAGCTTTACCTTCTGAAGAAGGCGGAGCAGGATGCGGCCATGTCCGATATCCGTGGTGAAGTTACTTCCAATGGTTTCGGTAGCCAGATTCGTTCTTACGTTCTGCAACCATATACCATGGTTAAGGATCACAGAACCTCCTGTGAAGTGGGAGATGCCCAGAGAGTGCTGGATGGTGGACTGGATCCATTCATCAATGCATATCTTTCATGGATTTCTCAGAAGTAGTTAAGTAAATGAATCTGCCAAAGTAAATGGAGGACTTGTTAGAAGGGCCATTTGGCAAATGGAATTTCCTGAAATTGCACGAAATAGAAAGTGTCAGCGTGGAATTTCGGGTGTGAACGAAAAAGAAACGTGTTTTTTGTGGAAAATAGCAAAAATATTTGCGGATTTTCTATATATTAGGAGGTATTTCCTATTTACTTTACTGCTCGAAATCGGTAAAGTATAGGAACAGTGAGTCTTTACAATAGAAGAATTATTAGTGAGACATATATTTTGAGAGGTGAATCATGGTCAATGTAGCTATCCTTGGATATGGCACAGTAGGTTCTGGTGTATTTGAAGTAATCAACAAGAACAATAGTCATATCAGCCGTCGCGCTGGCGACGATGTCAATGTAAAATACGTACTGGACTTAAGAGATTTCCCAGGAGATCCAGTTGAGTCTGTTCTCGTTCACGACTTCAATGTCATTTTAAATGACCCAGAAGTTGATGTGGTTGTAGAAGTAATGGGTGGTGTTGAACCTGCTCATACATTCGTAAGACAGTCTCTGGAACAGGGCAAGTCCGTATGTACTTCTAATAAGGAAATGGTAGCAAAGTACGGTGCTGAACTGCTGAAGGTTGCTAAGGAGCATACTTGTAACTTCCTTTATGAAGCATCTGTAGGTGGTGGTATTCCAATTATCCGTCCACTGAACCAGTCTCTGACGGTTGACCATGTAAATGAAATTTCTGGTATCTTAAATGGTACTACAAACTATATTCTGACGAAGATGTCTGAAGAAGGTCTTAAGTTTGAAGACGTTCTGAAGGATGCTCAGGACAGAGGATATGCAGAGAGAAATCCAGAAGCTGACGTGGAAGGATATGATGCATGTCGTAAGATTGCAATTCTGGCTTCTATGGCTTACGAGAAGCAGGTAGATTATGAGGATATCTACACAGAAGGAATTACAAAGATTACAAAGGAAGACTTTGAATATGTTTCACAGCTGGGCGCTTCTATCAAGCTTTTAGGTAAGGCTTGGAAGGAGAACGGCAATATATATGCAATGGTTGCTCCATTCGTTATTAATAAGGATAATCCACTTTACGGCGTTCGTGGCGTATTCAACGCAATTCTTATGAATGGCGATATGCTTGGCGACGTAATGTTCTACGGTAAGGGTGCAGGTAAGCTTGCTACAGCTTCAGCCGTTGTATCTGACGTAGTTGATGCCATCAAGCATAAGGGCAAGATCATCATGACATTCTGGGGTTCTGAAAAGCGTACTCTGGGTGACATCAATGATTTCGCAATGCCTTACTTCGTTCGTGTGGAAGGCGCTGGCAAGGAAGCTGAAATCGAGAAGGTTCTGGACAATGTTCAGTTCATTTCTGCTCCTGCTGATTCCAAGGTTGCAGGTACTGAGACAGCATTCATTACAGAAGCAGTTAAGGGTGCAGATCTGGAAGAAGCACTTAAGGGCTTTACAGTTGTTAGCAAGATTAGAGTTAGCCAGTAATATTACTTAAGGACTTTATGCAAATGATATGTGCGTATCTCATTTGCAGCTAAATATTAGCTCGGCGTGAGCGGAGCAGGAGGACAAGTACATGTTAGTAGTAAAGAAGTTCGGCGGCACTTCCGTAGGAAATGCAGAACGTATCTTTAACGTAGCAAAGAGATGTATCGCAGACTACAACGCTGGCAACGATGTTGTTGTCGTTTTATCTGCAATGGGTAAGTACACAGACGTGCTCATTGATATGGCACAGGAAATCAACCCTCACCCATCAAAGAGAGAAATGGATATGCTTCTTACAACAGGTGAACAGCAGTCTGTTGCCCTGATGGCAATGGCAATGAACGCTTTAGGTGTTCCAGCAGTTTCTCTGAATGCATTCCAGGTTCAGATGCATACTACATCTGCTTATGGTAATGCAAGACTTCACAAGATTGACAAGGATCGTATCCAGGCTGAACTTGATCAGCATAAGATTGTCATTGTAACTGGTTTCCAGGGCATTGATAAGTACGATAATTATACAACTTTAGGTCGTGGTGGTTCTGATACTACAGCTGTTGCTATCGCCGCTTCACTTCATGCTGACCTTTGCGAAATTTATACAGATGTAGATGGTGTTTACACAGCAGATCCACGTAAGGTTGAAACAGCTCGTAAGCTGGATGAAGTTACATACGATGAAATGCTTGAGCTTGCAACTCTTGGTGCAGGCGTATTACATAACCGCTCCGTTGAACTTGCTAAGAAGTACGGAGTAACAATGGTAGTTAGATCTAGTCTGAATAATCACGAGGGAACAATCGTTAAGGAGGGAAATAAGATGGAGAAGATGATCGTAAGCGGTGTTGCAGCTGATACAGATGCAGCTCGAGTAGCCGTTGTAGGCCTGAAGGATGAACCAGGTATCGCATTCAAGCTCTTCAATAATCTTGCTAAGAAGGGAATCAACATTGATATGATTCTCCAGTCCATCGGACATAATGGTAAGAAGGATATTTCCTTCACATGTACAAATGAAGATGCTGATGAAGCAAAGGCAATCCTTACAGACGCTATGGACTTCGAATCAATTGATGTTCGTAAGGACGTTGCTAAGGTTTCTATCGTTGGTGCTGGCATGCAGTCTTCCGCAGGTGTTGCTGCAAAGATGTTCGAAGCTCTTTACGATGCAAACATCAACATCCATATGATTTCTACATCAGAAATCCGTATCACAGTTCTGATCAACGAGAAGAACACAGAACGTGCTATGAATGCTATCCATGATGCATTCGATCTTGGCAACGCTGACTAAGAAATATTCGCAAAGTCCATTTGCACTGGCAAATGAACTGCGCTGGCAAATGAACTGCATTGGCAAATGAACTGCGCTGGCATCTTTTAGGCCAGACAAAATTGCAAGTAAGAGCCACTCAGGTTACTGGGTGGCTTTTTCGCATATAGTGAGTATAATAAAACCATTGTATTAAATACTTGTGAAAGGTAGCAGGAGGGGGAAACATGTCAAACAGTGATATGTGGTCATCACAAACCGGTAGTTTCCAGATGCCTATATTCACTATGCGTACAGAAGATTTTGGACTGGAAACGGTACCAGACCAAAATGATTTTTCTGGAAAATATATACAATTCGAAAGTAGATTTTTTACGATTTATCCACAAGAGACCTCGCAAATGCCCATGAATTGTGGATAATTTGGTGGATAATGTGGAAAAGTCGCATAAAATAAGGGATTATAGCACTTTAGTGGGCAAAAGACCTTATAAAATGGGCGTTTTCGGACTTTGAAAATGTGCAAAAATATTTTGCGTGAGTATCAAAGAAGAGGAAATAATTGCGTCAGAGAAATCGAAGCAATGATTCGGATAAATTGGTATACATAACTTTTTATAAGACACAAAGAAGATAAAAGTATTTACAGAAGAAACGAGGCAGATTATGAGAAAATTTGAGAAGTCAGTGAAACTGAATAATGTTTGTTACGATATCAGAGGTCCTGTTATGGATGAAGCCAATCGTATGGCTGCGGCTGGAGAGAAAGTTCTCAAGCTTAACATCGGTAACCCAGCCCCATTCGGTTTCCGTGCACCGGATGCCCTGATTGATATTTTGAAAAGCAATCTTACTGAGACAGAGGGCTATTCCGATTCTCATGGTATTCTTTCTGCTCGTGAGGCCATCATCAAATATGATGAGTCCAAGGGCATTATGGGGGTGCGTCCTGATGATATTTACACAGGTAATGGTGTATCTGAGCTGATTACCCTTTCCATGCAGGGACTGCTGGATTATGGGGATGAAGTTTTAGTTCCAGCTCCTGACTATCCACTTTGGACAGCATCTGTAACACTGGCAGGCGGTACTGCTGTGCATTACATTTGCGATGAGAGTGCAAACTGGTATCCGGATGTGAAGGATATTGAGAGAAAGATTACGCCACGTACCAAGGGCATTGTTATTATCAATCCGAACAATCCAACGGGTGCGCTTTATCCAAAGGAGCTTCTCCAGGAGATTGTGAAGCTGGCTGAGAAGTATGATCTGATTATTTATGCAGATGAAATTTATGACAGACTTGTTATGGACGGCAAGAAGCATACTTCCATTGCATCTCTGGCTCCAGACTGTCTTTGCATCACATTTAATGGACTTTCCAAGTCACACCTCATTGCGGGCTACCGTGTTGGTTGGATGACAATCTCTGGCGACAAGTCCAATGCCAAGGGTTATATCGAAGGTATCAATCTGCTTTCAACTATGAGACTGTGTTCTAACGTGCCAGCCCAGAGCCTGATTGCACCAGCTCTTTCTATGCTGGATGACACAGACAAATTAATTCAGCCAGGTGGACGTGTATATGAGCAGCGTGAGTTTATATACAATGCCATCAATGCTATCCCTGGTCTTTCCGTAACTAAGCCGGAAGCTGCTTTCTACTGCTTCCCTAAGATTGATATTGAGAAGTTCAATATTCATGATGATGAAAAGTTTGCTCTGGACTTACTTCGTCAGAAGCATATTCTCTTCACACACGGTGGTGGTTTCCACTGGGAAGAGCCAGATCATTTCCGTATTGTTTACCTGCCTGAGATTTCAGTGCTTAAGGAAGCGACGGACCAGATGGCTGACTTTATGAAGACATACAGACAGGCTGACTAAGTTTGCAAATGAAATTGCCGGCGGACAAGACCTTGCCTGCCTGGAAAAATCAATTCACACCAAAAACATAAATATCTGTTATATTAGAGACAGAGAAAATTTCTGCATGCCGGGAAATGATAGGTCATGGTTCCCTGTGCAGATCTAATGATAAATGGAATGGCATATGTAGTGAGCAATACATTTGCCAGATTAGAAATGGAGAAATATATGATTACAGCTATGCTTTTTGCGGGCGGCGTGGGTTCCCGTATGAAGTCCCAAGACATGCCAAAGCAGTTCCTGGTGGTTGGCGGTAAGCCAATTATCGTTCGTACAATGGAGAATTTTGCCAAGCATCCTGAGGTGGATGCCATTGTAGTAGCCTGCAAGGCAGACTGGATTGACTATCTGCAGGATCTCATTGTGAAGTTTAATGTGAAGAAGGTAAAGGCAGTGGTGCCAGGCGGTGAAAATGGATTTAACTCCATTCATAACGGCGTTGTGGCAACAGCGGAATTCCAGAAGAATCCAGAGGACCTGATTTTAATTTGCGACGGCGTACGTCCAATGATTTCTCAGGAACTGATTTCTAACTGTATCAGAGATACAAAGAAACATGGTACTGCTGTGCCGGTTACACCATCCATCGATTCCCTGCTTTACAGCGAGGACGGTGATTTCTGCGATAAGTCTTATAAGAGATCTTCCATGTATGTAACCCAGGCACCTCAGGGCTATACCATGGAGAAGATTCTCTGGGCTCATGAAGAAGCGTATAAGAGAGGCATTCTTAGTCCGGTTTCATCCAGTGAGCTCTTTATTGAACTGGGACATCCTGTGCACCTCTTTATCGGTGAGAGACAGAATATCAAGGTTACAACACCGGAAGATCTGCAGACACTTCGTGCTTATTTCTTCTACAAGAACTTCAAGCAGTTCGCTGAGGAAGAACTGAGCTACGAAATTCCTGACTATGTAAAGTCAGCAGATAAGAAGGAGTAGGAATAATCCTTTTGCAAATGAGATGCACAGTCCATTTGCAGGAGGGATTGGAAATAAACACAGCATTTACAGAAAAATGGGGGGGCTATGGTAAGTGCCATTTTACTTGCGGCAGGCAGTGGCAGCCGTATGAAATCAAAGACAGTGAAGCAGTTTCTCGAAATCAACGGGAAACCGCTTCTTTATTATTCTCTAAAGATTTTTGATGCCAGCGTGGTGGATGAGATTGTGCTTGTTACCCGGGGCAGGGATATTGATTTTGTGAAGAATGAAATTGTTAAGAAATATGGGTTTAACAAGGTGCGCCGCATTGTGGCCGGCGGAAAAGAGAGATACGATTCGGTGGAGAGAGGCATTAAGGCCTGTGACAAAAGGAATAAGTTGATTATGATTCATGATACGGCAAGACCATTTGTCACAAATTTCATGATTCTGGATTCCATTTCCACTGCTCGCAGATGCAAGGCCTGTACAGTGGCCATGCCGGTTAAGGATACCATCAAGATTGTGAATGATGAGGGCTTTGGCATTGAGACTCCGGACAGAAGGCGGGTGTATCAGATTCAGACGCCACAGACTTTTGACAGGGAAACTCTGGTGGAGGCCTACCACAGAATGCGAATCAGTGAGGACATACAGAGGGGCCTTGCCATTACGGATGACACCATGATTGTGGAGCGGTATCTGGATATTCCTTCCAAAATGGTGGAGGGTTCTTATCAGAATATTAAGGTTACAACGCCGGAGGATCTGGCAGTGGCAGAGGCATTTCTGGCGAGAAAATAGCAGTGGGGACTGCGATGAAGTTATGCAGTGGAGACTGCGATAAAGAGTTAATTATGTAGTGGGGACTGCGTAGAATAATGGTTAATAAAGTATTTATATCCTAGCAGGAGCTATGGAAGGAAAGGAAATCTATATGGTAAAAGGGAAAACACATATCGTGAAGAGTCTTAGGGAGAAATCGGGAAAGACCGTATCCAAAATTCTTGTGGGAGCCATGCTCCTGGCAAGTGCAGGAACTTTCACTGGATGCGATGCAAATCCAGAGTTTGGAAAGCAGGGCAGCCAGTATGAAAAGCAGGATGGAATTGGCCTTGTTGGTTCTGGTGATAGTACAGAAGATAACTCAGATCCAGGCAATGCGAATCCTGGTATTGGTGGATCTTCTTCCACAAATGGTTTGAATGTCAGTGCTGGTACCCGGGCTGCAGCAAATGTGCCTGGTTACGTTCAGAGTAAGTCTTACTATGATTATGATTTTGCAGATGAAGAGAATGCAGATTTTGAAGCTCTTCTGGATGAAATCTTTGAGAACTCTGTAACCAGTGATTCCATCTCATATAACTTCCAGGTGAAGGATGGCAGCAACTATGGTGTGGAGGCACCAGAGGCAACGCTTGGAGATCCATCCATGGATGATGAGGCTATTGCAGAGCAGAAGGAAGATGATCAGGAAATGTATAAGAAACTGGTGGCCTTTGAGGACCAGCCTCTGACTGAGAGCGAGAGATGGACCTATCTCAACGAAAAACTGGATTATGAAATCTCTTTGCAGATTTATGATTACATTCAGTTCTATGAACCATTCTCACCAATGAGAGGCCTTCAGTCTAATATTCCAACCAACTTCACAGATTATCGTTTTGATGACAAGTCTGATGTGGAAGACTATGTAGCCATGATGTATCAGATGCGGGATTATTTCGATGGTTACCTGGATTGGGAGCGTGTGAAGTCTGAAAAGGGTTACTTCATGGCAGATAGTACGGCTGACCAAGTAATTGAACAGTGCAATGACTTTACAGAGGACCCAGAAAACAACTATATGATTTCTGTTTTCAATGACAGAATTGATGAACTGGATTTCCTTACAGACGAGGAAAAAGAAAGTTTCAAAGAGCAGAACAAGGATGCCATGATTAATTATGTGATTCCTGCTTTCCAGGACCTGGCAGATACCATGGCAGAGCTGAAGGGCACTGGTACCAACGATGGTGGCCTTTGCAACTATGATGGTGGCCTTGCTTACTATGAGGATTACCTGCTCCCATCCTTCGTGGGTGGTACAAAGGATGCAGATACCATGATGGAATATCTGCAGGAGCAGCAGGATTCTCTGATTTCTCATCTCAGCCTGATCTACTATGGTAATGATGAAATCTACAATGATTATTATGATAAGAGTGACAGTCTCTTTGCTAAGACAGATTCCATGACACCAAGCGAACAGATTGATGAACTTATGTCTGGTTCCATGGATAATTTCCCTAAGCTGGATACCATTCCGTACACAGCTTCTTACATGGATAAGAGTATGGAAGATATCATGGAAAATACACTGGCATATTACATGTCACCAGCCATTGACGATGAAGAACACAACATCATCATTGTAAATGGTAAGCACAATTCTGACCTTTGGGGAACTCTGGCTCACGAAGGTTGTCCTGGTCATATGTTCCAGAATACTTACTTCCAGCAGACCCATCCGGATAAGGTTCGTGCTTTGGCCGGCAACCTGGGATATCAGGAAGGCTGGGCAGTATATTCTTCCTACGAAATTCTGCCTTACTACAACTTCGATGATTCCTACAGTACTTCCGATAATGAAGCTATGGCAGAACTCTATAGCATTAATGAAAAGCTGGGTTACCTGATTTATGGTGTAATCGATATTGGAGTTAATGCCAAGGGCTGGACAGTGGATGATGTAAGCAACTATCTGGAAGAATCAGGCTTCGGCACAGATGGCGCTCAGGATATCTTCGATACAGTAGTGGGAGATCCAGCTTGCTACCTCAGTTATTCTCAGGGCTACTTTGAAATGCAGGAACTTCGTGATCAGGCAGAGAATGCTATCTCAGACTTTGATCCAGTAACCTTCCATGAATGCATTCTTTCTGCAGGACCTTGCAACTATGTTCTCCTGCAGCAGAGAGTGGACAAGTACATTGAAGATAATCAGTAAAATGAGTTTGTCGGGCATTCCATTTGCGTCAAACATAAATAATCTCAAATTTATAGCCGAGCAGGGAAATCCTGCTCGGTTTTCATTTTTTCATGTCTTTTTACTCAAACTTAAAAATATGTGGTGCAGAAAGTGCCAAAACAAGGCATTTTTCACGAAATTTATACAATTTTAAGGTCGACATTTAGAAATACAACTTGTATAATGTTTTTCGGTTCGTTAGAGATTTATCTAATATAGTCCAATGTATGTGGAAGATGAAAATCCAAGCGCAATCCATTTGCTCAAGGGATGAAAATCGGACACTAGAAAATATTTAAGAGAGGTGCTAAAAATGGCAAACATCGATTTAACAAAGTATGGCATTACAGACACAACTGAAATCGTCTACAATCCTTCTTACGAAGTTTTATTCGCAGAAGAGACTAAGGAAGGTCTTGAAGGATATGAAGTAGGCCAGAACACAGAGCTTGACACAGTTAACGTTAGGACTGGTGTATTCACAGGCCGTTCTCCTAAAGATAAGTACATCGTTATGGACGAAAACTCAAAGGACACTGTATGGTGGACATCAGATGAGTACAAGAACGATAACCACCCAATGACAGAAGAGACATGGGCAGCTGTTAAGGATCTTGCTAAGAAGGAACTTTCTAACAAGAGACTTTTCGTTGTTGATGCTTTCTGTGGCGCTAACGCTGATACACGTATGGCTGTACGTTTCATCGTTGAAGTAGCTTGGCAGGCACATTTCGTAACTAACATGTTCATCCGCCCAACAGAGGAAGAACTTGCGAACTTCAAGCCAGATTTCGTTGTTTACAACGCTTCTAAGGCAAAAGTTGCTAACTACGCTGAACTTGGTCTTAACTCAGAGACATGTGTAGCATTCAACATCACAAGCCGTGAGCAGGTTATCCTGAACACATGGTACGGTGGAGAAATGAAGAAGGGTATGTTCTCTATGATGAACTACTACCTTCCACTTAAGGGTATTGCTTCAATGCACTGCTCAGCTAACTGCGATATGGACGGAAAGCACACAGCTATCTTCTTCGGTCTTTCAGGAACAGGTAAGACAACGCTTTCTACAGATCCAAAGCGTCGCCTGATCGGTGATGATGAGCACGGTTGGGATGACAACGGTGTATTCAACTTCGAAGGTGGTTGCTACGCTAAGGTTATCGGCCTTGATAAGGAATCAGAGCCAGACATCTACAACGCTATCAGAAGAGATGCTCTTCTCGAGAACGTTACAGTTGCTGCTGATGGTAAGATTGACTTCGACGATAAGTCAGTTACAGAAAACACTCGTGTTTCTTACCCAATCACACATATCAACAACATCGCTGCTGAAGTAAATGGCGTTTCACACGGCCCAGCTGCTGACAACGTTATCTTCCTTTCAGCTGATGCATTCGGAGTACTTCCTCCAATTTCAATCCTGTCACCAGAGCAGACAAAGTACTACTTCCTTTCAGGATTCACAGCAAAGCTTGCTGGTACAGAGCGTGGTATCACAGAACCAACTCCTACATTCTCAGCTTGCTTCGGACAGGCATTCCTCGAGCTTCATCCTACAAAGTACGCTGAAGAACTCGTTAAGAAGATGGAAGCTAACGGCGCTAAGGCTTACCTTGTAAACACAGGTTGGAACGGAACAGGAAAGAGAATCACAATTAAGGATACTCGTGGTATCATCGACGCTATCATCAACGGCGATATCAAGACAGCTCCTACAAAGCGGATTCCTATGTTCAACTTCGAAGTTCCTACAGAACTTCCTGGCGTTGATCCAGCAATCCTTGATCCTCGTGATACATATGCTGATGCTTCTGAATGGGAAGTTAAGGCTAAGGATCTTGCTGAAAGATTCCAGAAGAACTTTGTTAAGTACACAACAAACGAAGCTGGCAAGGCTCTCGTTGCAGCAGGTCCTCAGCTGTAAGTTGAACTTAAAAAGTCGTGCAAATGAGATTGCTACTGCTTCATGCAGTTCTGCAAATGATATTTGCATAGCATAAAGTAAATTAGACCGGTCATCACATTTTGTGGTGGCCGGTTTCTTGTTATACACGTAGAGCAAGATGTTTTTCAACCATAGGTTTATTGTTTGCCACTAACCTTTGTCATACAATCACCTTGTTCGCTGAAGAGACAGCCGGTCTCAGAACAGACCAGAGATCCCAACCAAAAGAGTTGTTGGAATAATCTTGCACTAATGGTCAGTTACACCAATACGCTTCGATGAGAAAATGTCGGGGCTGTCCTGTGCAGCAAGACAAAGCTGCCGTCCACATTTCACCCTTGGAGGTTTGCACTGGCCTCGGTAATTTTTGCGCTTGGGTGGGACGTTAATATAGAAGGGCGTAAGTGCTACAAATAGTAAAACCTAGGAAAGTCGCTACGGGACTAAGCAATACCCGTGAGCGACTTTTTTAGTTAAAATCAGACAGAAAAATTAAATTACATGACAAACTTGTCTTAAAGTTGATATTTTTTGCACGAAAATAGGCTCTTTTAAATTGTGCCTTACTGGTCTTTTGATTGTAAAATGACCTGGGCATAGGTATAATAGAAGCAGTGTGAGCGCTTAAGCGGCGCATTAAAATTCTGAGCAAATGAGTTGCGCAAAGACATGTAGTCTTGCCAACAATTAGGAGGAAATATGAAAGTTTTCGTTACAGGTGTAAACGGACAGTTAGGACATGACGTTATGAATGAGCTGGCAGCTCGTGGATATGAGGGCGTTGGCTCTGATATTTCAGATGCTTATGCAGGTGCAGCAGATGGTTCTGCCGTGACAACAGCTCCATTTGTAAAGCTTGATATTACAGATGCCGATGCAGTTGCTTCTGTATTAAATGAAGTAAAGCCAGATGTAATCGTACATTGTGCAGCCTGGACTGCAGTTGATCTTGCTGAAGATGAAGATAAGCAGGAACTTGTTAAGAAGATTAATGTAGAAGGTACACAGAACATTGCGAATGTTGCAAAGACTCTGGATGCCAAGATGGTATACATCTCAACAGACTATGTATTTGATGGTCAGGGCACAAAGGCCTGGGAGCCAGACTGCAAGGATTATGCACCACTGAATGTTTATGGCCAGACAAAGCTTGGCGGTGAGCAGGCAGTTGCAAATACTCTGGCTAAGTTCTTTATCGTACGTATTGCCTGGGTATTTGGTAAGAACGGAAAGAACTTCATCAAGACTATGATCAAGGTTGGTAAGACTCATGATGAAGTACGTGTTGTTGCGGATCAGGTTGGTACTCCAACTTATACATTTGATCTTTCTCGTCTTCTTGTCGATATGATCGAGACAGAAAAGTATGGTTACTACCATGCTACAAACTCTGAAGTGGCTGGTCAGGGAGATGAGAATGGCTTCATTTCCTGGTACGATTTCACAAAGGAAATCTACAAGGATGCAGGCCTTTCTACAAAGGTAACTCCAGTAACAACAGCAGAGTATGGTCTTTCCAAGGCAGCTCGTCCATTCAATTCACGTCTGGACAAGAAGAAGCTTGAGGAAAATGGATTTACCCCACTTCCAGCATGGACTGACGCAGTTAAGCGTTATATTGATGAGCTGGATATGGATAACCTGTAAAGCCAGGCTATTTATTTAGACAAGTTATGGAGTTAAGAAGTTAAGTAGGGATATAGCTACTTTTTTATGAGGGTAATACATGGAATTTGCGGGCAGTTCATTTGCCCAGGAAGGAAATGTAAGTAAGATAGCGCATGCCAGAGGTGGTATGCGCTGTTTTTGAAGGGGGGAAATATGGACTATAAGTATAAGGCATTTATTAGTTATCGACATCGTCCATTAGATCAAAAGGTTGCAGTAGAATTACAGAAACTTTTGGAGACCTATAAGCCACCGAAGAATCTGGAGAAGAGATTGAAGACCGATGGAGGGGTTGCAGGTGGAGCTGTAAGTGGAGCCGCAAGTGGAACTTTGCAGCAGGCTGCCAAGGTAAGTAAAAATAAGCACCTGGCTTGGAGAATCTTCCGTGATGAGAGTGAACTACCTACCAATTCATCATTGGGAAAGAGTATTGAGGAGGCTCTGGAAAATTCTGAGTTTTTGATTTGCATTTGCTCCGAGGAATACAGGGAATCCAAGTGGTGCAATGCGGAAATTGACTACTTCAAAAAGCTGCATAATAACACCACAGAAAATATTATTACCTTAACGGTACATGGTAATCCGGAAGAAATCTTCCCACCACAGCTTCTGGTGACGGAGGAGACATGGACAGATAGAAGCGGGCAGGTCTTTAAAAGAGAAGTGCCAATTGAGCCACTGTCTGCCAACATTTCCTCTGATTCCGAGAAGAAGGCTTTCAATAAATTAAAGAAGGAATATATTCGAATCGTAGCACCAATGCTGCATGTGGATTACAACAATCTGGTGCAGAGAGAGGTGAAGAGAAAGAAGCAGAGAACCAGGGTAATCTCATTTGCCGTGGCTGCGGGACTCCTTTCTTTTAGTGCCTATTCGGGCCTTATGGTGCATCGAATTAATAAGCAGAATCAGGATTTGGAAAATATCAACCTGCATAATGCGGCCCTTCTTTCTGAGAACCGCTGGGCCAAGCAGTCAGGACCAGAGGCGATTTCTGCCCTGGTATCCGCTTTCCCAGAAAATTATAAGGATATGGATGCTTTGCCAGAGGCTCAGGCTGTTCTGGCGGATGAACTGGGGGCCTTTGAACGTACTCCATTCAGACCTAAATATACCCTGAAGCACACGGCTGATATTTCTTTCCTTTCCTATGCGGATGAAGGAAAGCGAGTTGTGACGGCAGATACCACCGGTGTTTATTTCTGGGATTCGGCAAATGGAAAACTGGTAAATAAACTGGATAATGTTGAATTCTATCCGGCGTCAGATTTGAGTCAATATTCTAAGCCAGCGGATTATGCAGACTATGCAATGTCTGTTTATGTAGATGATCAGCGCGTTTTCCAGAAGGCCAGCCTGACGAGAGTGGATAATGCTCTGTCCATGAATAATGATATTAGCTCAGACTATTTGCATGATAATTATGAGAAAGTTCAGGTTGCGGATGGTGAGGATGGTGACAATTTCATTTATGTAGTTACCTTCAATCATCAGGTGGCGAAGCTGGATGCAGAGGCTGAAAAAATTGCCTGGATTTCAAAGCCAGGAACTGGTTCCGGAGATCTGTATTTCTCTGACGAATACGTTATTCAGTTGCAGGATGGAGATGGATACGATCTTTATTTCTACAAGAAAGACACAGGTGAAACGGCCTATAAATATGACGTTTCTTCTATCATAAATAAGTATGTCACAAGTGAATACTTTAGCAGTGTAAAGGTGGTGGGCTACAACAATAACAAAGTATATGTCTTTGTGGATAATAAAGTTCTGGCCATTGGTTTTGGTGACCTCCCTGCCCTTGCAAATGTGATTGGCGAAGGTGCTGATTCAGGTGTAGATACAGCAAGTCTTACGGATGCCACAGCCGGGGATACAAGCGAGGATAGCTTTCATGCTGTTTATGAAACGATAATCAGCCCAAGCGTTGGTAGTGGTGACATTACTTACTATCAGGAAATTGTAAATAATTCAGCGGATGCAGGTGGAATCTTAGGGGAAATATCGGCTAGAGAATACTACTTTAATGATGAAATAAGTCTCAGTTTGGATTCCTTTGATGCGGACCTTAGCAAGGGAGTAAGAGTCACGGCTTACGATACAAATGACCAGGCTTTATGGTCCTATGATATGGATGATCATGCAGGAAAAGGTGCAAAGGCAGGTCTTCTCTATCAGCAGAATACAAAGTCCTTTACGGATATGGTCTATGTGATTTCTGAGAGACATATCATTCTTTTAACCAAGGATGGTCAGCTGATTCGTGACTTTAAGATGGATTCCCCACTTACCTATTCCTATGTTACAGAAGACGGTTTCATTTTCGTTGTAACCCAAACAGGTTATGAACTTTGTTACACAGTAGTAAATCAGCAGGAAGAGGCATTTGCCAAGGATAACTATATGACTGCCTTTATATTAAAGCAGTTTAATACGTCCACCTATGGTGTGGCCTATGATCGTGATCGCTATACCACCTATGACATTAAGGATGATGCAGCATATATTTATGCAGATAGTAATGATGACTTCAAAACTCTTATAGATAGCGCAGCAAATAATTCTGCCATTACTCTGGGAGATACCAGTGGTGATGGAAGATACATGGCAATTAGTGCAACATCAAATGCAAACAGCGACCAGGAATTTACCCGCATTTATTTATATGACAGTATAGAAGGAAGTAATGACCTGGTTTACGAGACGGATGATTCATCAAGTTATCCTTATCTGGTATTTGGTGGTAAGACTCTCTTTATCTATGATTACAATCAGTCCGCCCTACTTACCTGTGATGTGGATAAGAAGGGGGACGCCAAGAAGGTTGAATCCCTGGATGGTCTGGACCTGAAATTTTCTGGCATGGATATTGGCCAGGGGCATCATGCCAATGATGGTTTGATCTTTAAAGATACACTGGACATGGGTTATATCAGTGAAGATTTGAAGGTTAAGAAATGGCCAGATTCCGATAAAAACCAGCGCCTGGAAAATGCGCTTGTTTATGGAATTTCTCCAGATGGTACCAGTCTTGCTGCAGCCGTGTCAGGATTCACTGACAAGGATAATAAGAGTGGAAATGGAATTGGATGGACTTCCAATTCTGATTTTTCCTTTACAGATTCGGATTCAATCACTTTTGCTGTGCATAATTTCATTACCGACGAAACCAAGATTCTTGAGGATCCAGATGAAAAGTTTGCACAGGCTCTTTCCGAAGCAGTTGCGATTAATTATATCGATGAAGATACGGTGGCGATTGTTCGAAAGAATAGTTTCATTGATCTGGTAGATATCTCAGGCAAGAATGCGGAAGTAATCAATACCATTGAGGCGCCATTTGCAATTCGTGGCAAGGTTAATCAGGTAGTGCCAATGAAGGCCAGTGAAGAAAAGTCCTCATCTGGAATTTTTGAAAAGCTTAAGAAAAAGTTCTTTAAGAAGAAATCTACGCGCATCACATTTGCCGCACTGACAGATGATGGAAAGATGTATTTTGGCAACAAGGATGGCTACACGGAGGATGAAGGTCTGGAGCTGGATCCAGAGAAGAACCTGCGTATGGATATAAACACCGAAACAAATGCCAGAACCACAAAGGATGGCAGGAATCTCATTATTAACACAGGTTCCCAAGCAATTATTGTGGATATTAAGTATAGAAAGGTTCTCTATCGAATCGACCATTACGAGGGATACAATGAGGAAAACAATGAAGTGGTTCTTTGTCAGCAGACAGTGGGAACGGTTCCTCTCTACTCGGCTGAGCAACTGGTGGATAAGGCCAAGGATTTTGATTAAGTACCCTTTGGCAAATGAGTTTGGCTTTTCATACAGAAAAAATGATGTGAGAATGTATTTCTTGTGGTAAGATAAGGAAAGCGCTGGAAAAAGCGTAATTCGTATAACTTCTGCATGATGGAATGCAGTAGATATTTGGAGGCAAATATGGGACAGATTACAGTTGAAAAGAATGTTGGCGGTATCGAAGGACTCTGTGTTATTACACCAGCAGTTCATGGCGATGCTCGTGGATATTTCATGGAAACATATAATGAGAATGATATGAAGGAAGCAGGCATTGATGTTACGTTCGTACAGGACAATCAGTCTATGTCAGTAAAGGGCGTACTTCGTGGCCTTCACTTCCAGAAGAACTTCCCACAGTGCAAGCTTGTTCGTGCAGTACGTGGTACAGTTTTCGATGTAGCTGTTGATCTTCGTGGCGATTCAAAGACATACGGTAAGTGGTATGGTGTTGAACTTTCAGCTGAGAACAAGAAGCAGTTCCTGATTCCAGAAGGTTTTGCACATGGATTCCTTGTACTTTCAGATGAAGCTGAATTCTGCTACAAGGTAAATGACTTCTGGCATGCAAACGACGAGGGCGGCATGGCTTGGAATGATCCTGAAATCGGCATTGAATGGCCACAGGTAAAGGGTGCATATCCAGGAAGCGCTTCTGCAGAAGGATATACACTCGAAGATGGCACACCACTTAACCTTTCAGATAAGGATCAGAAGTGGGTTGGCCTTTCAGAGACTTTTAAGTTCTAAATAAAGGAATTCAAATTCTAAAATAGGTTTTAAGTTCTAAGAAAAGAATCAAGATCTAAGTAGAGGAAAAGGACGCAGGGATAACCTGCGTCCTTTTTTGGGTTTGCGCGCCATGGGGGATTTATGAGCAGGTGTGACTGATGTTTTCGATGTGACAAAAAATTTAATTGGGGCATGTACATATAATATAATTTTAATTTGAAAAGGAATAAATTCATGGGCGATTTGACCGAAGTTTGGCCAAGTCGCCTTTATTTACTTGTAGTTTTATTTTCTTATGCTATAATCGAGGGGTACCAACAAAAACATTTTAAATAATGTGGCGTTTTAACTTTAGATAATAATATTTTGAGTAATCATTTTTTAAAATGTAAAGAAAACTAAGGAGTGGACAAATGAAAGCATACAAGGAAATGACAAAGGAAGAGCTTGAGAAGGAAGTAGTTGCCCTTAAGGCTCAGTACAAGAAGTATCAGGAAATGGATCTTCACCTTAATATGGCACGTGGTAAGCCATGTAAGGAACAGCTTGATCTTTCTATGGGAATGATGGATGTCTTAAATTCTAATGAAGACCTGACTTGTGAAGATGGCACAGATTGCCGTAACTACGGTGTTCTGACTGGTATCGAAGAGGCTAAGGTCCTGATTGGTGATATGATGGAAAACAATCCAGATAACATCATCATCTTCGGAAATTCTTCCTTAAATGTAATGTATGACACAATTGCCCGCGCATATACACACGGTATCATGGGAAATACACCATGGTGCAAGCTTGATAAGGTAAAGTGGCTTTGCCCAGTTCCTGGTTATGACAGACACTTCGGTATCACAGAGCACTTTGGAATGGAAATGATTCCAATTCCTATGAACGAGAATGGTCCAGATATGGATCTGGTTGAGAAGTATGTATCAGAAGATCCAGCAGTTAAGGGTATCTGGTGCGTTCCTAAGTACTCAAACCCAACTGGTATTTCATACAGCGATGAAGTTGTATGCAAATTTGCTCGCCTTAAGCCAGCAGCTGCAGACTTCCGTATCTTCTGGGATAACGCTTATGGTATCCACCACCTTTATGAAGATGCTGATCGTCAGGACTATCTTGTAGAAATCCTTGCAGAATGCAAGAAGGCTGGTAACCCAGATATGGTTTACAAGTTCGCTTCTACTTCAAAAATCACATTCCCAGGTTCAGGTCTTGCTGCTATGGCAACATCTCTCAACAACCTTGAGGATATTACAAAGACAATGACTCATCAGACCATCGGTCATGATAAGGTAAATCAGCTTCGTCACGTTCGTTTCTTTGGAGATATCCATGGAATGACAGAGCACATGAAGAAGCATGCTGAAATCATTCGTCCTAAGTTCGAAGCAGTTGAAGAAATCCTGGATACAGAACTTTCTGGTCTTGGAATTGCAAAGTGGACAATTCCAAACGGTGGTTACTTCATTTCCTTCGATGCTCTTGACGGCTGTGCTAAGAAGATCGTTGAGAAGGCAAAGAAGGCAGGCGTTCTTATGACAGACGCAGGCGCAACTTGGCCATACCACAATGATCCAAAGGATACTAATATCCGTGTGGCTCCAACATATCCACCACTTGAAGATCTTAAGACAGCAGCTACACTCTTTGCACTTTGTGTAAAGCTTGTTAGTGCTAAGAAGATTCTTGATGAGATGCAGTAAAAAGTAAACACTTTGAATAAATTATGGTTTTAAATGCTTTAAGGATCTAGGTGATTTCAGGTTCCAGGTAATTCAGGACGGGCTCGTGCTTGCACGAAGCCTGTCCTTTTTTGGTGTAGGAAGCAGATTTGGATAAAAGACATTAAAATTAGGATATTTGTCGTATCATAAAAAGCCATGAATTAGCAATGTGCTATTTTTAATAGGAAAGACATTAAAAGCAAAAAATTGTCTTTGAGAAATTTTAATGTCTATTCGAGAACAAAAAGGATATAGCCCAATTTAGTTCTTCAGGAGAAAAGAAGAAGTTTTGCATGGAAGAGTATTTTTATGAAAAGACATGAAATGGAAAATTTAGCTATTTGAAAATTGTTGGCAGGGGCAAAGAAAAAATGAAAAAGACATGAAATGTGACTTTTTTCAAAAATTTATTTTTTGACATAGGAAAGAATTCCTGAAAAAAGACATGAAAAATCCCTAGAATGCAGACAGGTTAGAGAAAATTCCGTGCAGGGAAAGTCGGCGAACGGAGAGGTTTTGAGAAGTGGAACGGGTGAAAGAAAAATTCCGTGCAGGGAAAGTCGGCGAACGGAGAGGTTTTGAGAAGTGGAACGAGTGAAAGAGAAAATTCCGTGCAGGGAAACTGCCTAGGTATACGAATCAAGAGGAATCCATTATAATCAAACTAGTATTTATTATTTGCATGTTGATCAAAGGAATTATAGGAAACGTATTAGTAATAATTAAAGGAACATAAGAGAGGAATTATATGAGATTAGATATTATTTTTGAAGACGAATATATGATTGCTGTGGTAAAGCCAGCGGGCGTGTCTTCCCAGCAGGACAGAGGAACGGGCGAGGATCTTTACACAGCTGTGAAGAATTATCTTTTTGACCAGAAGCAGAAGGATATGGCATCGAGAAGAAATGTTGATGCGACAGAGCAATCAGGCATCGATGAAGAAATTGAGGAGCCATACCTTGCGGTCATCAATCGTCTGGACAGACCGGTTGGTGGTATTGTACTTTTTGCTAAGGATGAGAAGATTGCAGCGGAGCTTTCTGACATGATTCAGGACCGTGATATTGATAAGTATTATCAGGCTGTTGTCACAGGAACTTTCGAGGATTTTGAAGGGGAGTTCGAGGACTACATCCTGGTTGATAAGAAAACCAATACTTCTAAGATTGTGCCTGCAGGTACCAAGGGAGCCAAGAAGGCGGTCTTAGAGTATGAAGTTCTGGATGAACTGGATATGGATGAGGGACCTATGGCTCTTGTACTCATTCACTTGCTGACAGGACGTCATCATCAGATCAGATGCCAGATGGCTTACCACAAATTGCCTCTTTGGGGAGATACCAAGTACAATCCTAAGTTCCAGAATGCTGGAAATGCTGGCGGAAAGTCTGGTCAGAACGGCAAAGGCGGAAAGAATGCTGCTGCAGGAAAGAATGCCAAATACGGTAAGAGTAAATTTGGTAAGGGCCAGAATGGAAAAGGCGGTAAGGGTGCCGGACAGAATGCATCCCGCTTCACAAGCGTTGGTCTCTATTCCACACGTATGGAATTTGAACATCCGGTAACAGGGGAACTGGTTACTCTGCATAGAGAACCAGAAGGACAGGCCTTTGAGATGATTGATCAGATGGACTTCTAATTGCATCTGATTTGCAGAATAGGAAATGGTAATTCAGCAGCTCGCACTTTTGCGGGCTGCTTTTTGTTTGTGGTCATCCCATTTGCAAATGGGATTATAGGTTGTTTTTATAATTATTTGTGCTATAAATAAAGATGCTAAATGAAAGGCGTATCCAGAATGGATGGGTGGGCATCTCATTTGGCAGGCCTGTAGTGGAGATGCATGACAGATTCGTGACAGATTCGTGACAGGTAAGAACATGCCGAGAGGGTGCCAGCCCTGAGGTAAAAAATAAGTTTAAATGCGCTGCCGATGGTGAGCAGAGTGCAGAAAGGAAATGATTATGGCAGATGGAAAGAAGAAAGTCGAAGCGATTACTTCTATGGAAGAAGACTTCGCACAATGGTACACAGACGTTGTTCTGAAGGCAGACCTGACAGGTTACACAAGCGTTAAGGGCTTCATGGTTCTTAAGCCAGCAGGTTTTGCTATTTGGGAGAACATTCGTAACGAGCTGGATAAGAGATTCAAGGCTACAGGCGTACAGAACGTATACCTTCCTTGTATGATTCCAGAGTCACTTCTCGACATGGAGAAGGATCACGTTGAAGGTTTCGCACCTGAAGTTGCTTGGGTAACAAAGGGTGGTCTTTCGGATCTTCCTGAGAAGATGTGCGTACGTCCTACATCTGAGACTTTATTCTGTGATTTTTATAAGAGAGATATTGAGTCATACCGTGACCTTCCAAAGGTTTACAATCAGTGGTGTTCAGTAGTCAGATGGGAAAAGGAAACTCGTCCATTCCTGAGAACTCGTGAATTCCTCTGGCAGGAAGGACATACAGCTCATGCAACTGCTGAAGATGCTGAGAAACGCACAAAGCAGATGCTGAATGTATATGCTGACTTCATGGAAGACTTCCTTGCAATCCCAGTTATTAAGGGACAGAAGACAGAGAAAGAAAAGTTCGCTGGTGCTGTAGCTACATACACAGTTGAATCTCTTATGCATGATGGTAAGGCCCTTCAGGCTGGTACATCACACAACTTCGGTGATGGATTCGCAAAGGCTTTCGGCGTTCAGTTTACAGATAAGAACAACAAGCTTCAGTATGTTCATCAGACATCTTGGGGCGTAACAACACGTCTCATCGGTGCCCTCATCATGGTTCATGGTGATGACAACGGTCTTAAGCTTCCACCAAGAGTTGCTCCAACTCAGGTAACAATCATCCCAATTCAGCAGAAGAAGGATGGCGTTCTGGATAAGGCAAATGAACTGTGCGACAGACTCGTTAACGCTGGCCTCCGTGCTCGTCTTGATGACAGCGATAAGTCACCAGGCTTCAAGTTCGCTGAGTGCGAAATGCGTGGCGTTCCTGCACGTGTTGAAATCGGACCACGTGATATCGAGAACAACCAGTGCGTAGTTGTACGTCGTGATACAGGCGAGAAGGTTCAGGTAAATCTTGATGAACTGGAAGACTACATGACAAAGCTCATGGATGAAATCCAGACAAATATGTTCGAAACAGCTAAGGCTCTTCGTGACAAGCAGACTCATACAGCAACTACTTGGGATGAGTTCAAGGACATAGCTGCCAATAAGCCAGGTTTCATCAAGGCTATGTGGTGTGGCGACAGGGCTTGTGAAGAAGAAATCAAGGCTGAAACATCTTGCTCAACAAGATGTATGCCATTCGAGCAGGAAGAACTTGCATGCACATGCGTACATTGCGGAAAGCCTGCTAAGAAGATGGTTTACTTCGGTAAGGCTTACTAAGAATAAGAAGCAAGAAAGAAATGGCGGGATTAGGGCAAGCCTGATACCGTAAATCAATATTGCAAATGAAATTGCCGCGGGCAATTCATTTGCAAAACAGAAAAGGAAATTTCAAGCGGGCGTCACATAAATGTGATGTCCGCTTTTTTACATTTCATAAAATCATGATAAAATATCTGTGGAAATATGCAGGGAAAGACTCTGCTATGGGTAAAGGGACTAATTCCTAAAAGCAAGTTTAGAAAAGAGGAAACATTTTTGAGTTTCAAAATTGACCTGCCACAGAACGTGGCATTTATTATTCATACATTAGAGGAAGCAGGGCATGAAGCCTATGCTGTGGGCGGTTGCGTGCGTGATGCGGCTCTGGGCAAGGAGCCAAACGATTGGGATATCACAACTTCTGCGGAACCTTTAGAGGTGAAAAAGCTATTCCGCCGCACCATCGATACAGGAATTAAGCATGGCACAGTTACCATCATGATTAAGAGCGAGGGCTATGAGGTAACGACTTACCGTGTGGACGGCGAGTACCATGATCACCGTCGACCAGAAAGCGTACAGTTCACACCTTCCCTGGAGGAAGACTTGAAGCGCCGCGACTTCACCATCAATGCCATGGCCTACAGCGATAGCAAGGGTCTGGTGGATATGTTCCATGGCATGGAAGACCTGGACATGGAGCATAATGGTGTAAGTGGAATTATCCGCGCTGTTGGAAATGCAGACGAACGTTTTGACGAGGATGCACTTCGTATCTTACGTGCGGTTCGTTTTGCGGCACAGCTGGGATTTACAATTGAGGAAGATACGGCAAAGGCAGCGGCAAAGCATGCACCAGACCTGAAGGCAGTAAGTGCCGAAAGAATCGAGACAGAGCTGACCAAACTTCTTCTCTCTAATCATCCAGAAGAATTAGAGGTTGCTTATAAACTGGGAATCACAAAGGTGATTTTGCCAGAGTTCGACCGCATGATGGAGACTGAGCAGCATACTCCTTATCATAAATATGATGTTGGTCATCATACCATGGAAGTCATCCGTAATATCCCGGCAAGGAAGACACTTCGCTGGGCAGCCCTTCTCCACGATAGTGGAAAGCCAGATGCAAAGACTACAGATGAAGCAGGACGAGATCACTTCAAGGGACACAATGTCATTTCTGAAGAGATTGCTAAGAAAGTACTTCGCCGAATGAAGCTGGATAACCAGACCATTAAAGATGTGTCTAAGATTGTATATTGGCATGACTATGGTCTCCGTGGAGGCCTGAAGAAGACAACCTTCAGACAGGCACTTAGCAAGATGGGAATCGATTACTTCGATGATATTATTGCCATTCGTAAGGCAGACATGGCTGGTCAGAGTGACTATAAAAAAGATGAAAGTATCCAGGCTTTAAATGAGATGCTGGAAATGCACAAGGAAATTGTGGAAGCGAAAGATCCACTCTCTGTGGGTGATTTGAAAATCACAGGTGGGGATTTGATTCAGGCAGGCGTAAAACCAGGTCCTCAAATGGGACAGATTTTAAAAGAACTTTTAGAAGATTGTCTGGGACAGCCAGAGCATAATAATTCAGAGTATCTGATGAAGAGAGCCTTGAAGATGGCGGGAGTTGAATAACGTCTTCATGGGAGTAATAAGAATCTTTGCGTAAAGACAAAAAGCCGATAAAATATAGAGGTGGTTTGGGCAAAATATAGAAACTATTTGTAGTGGGTAAAGGAGGATCATTTTGAGAACATTTGATGGTTTTATGAAGGGTGTAAATCTTGGTGGTTGGATTTCACAATATGATGAGTTCATCAAGAAGGACGTTGCTAAGACAGAATTGTATCTGAATGTAACAGTTGATGGTGTGCAGGGAGAAGAGCAGCCAATCACAGAAAATAAAGCAGCTTTAGAGCATTTTGAAACATTTATTACCGAAGCTGATTTTGAAAATATTGCAAAAATGGGAATGGACCATGTTCGTATTCCTGTGGACTATTGTCTCTTTGAAGATGAGAAGGGAAAACGTATTGAGCTGGGTTATGACATTATCCATAAGGCAATTGGCTGGGCTAAGAAGTATGGCCTGCATGTTCTGGTTGATATGCATGAAATTTTTGGCTATTCTTTCGATCCACTCAAGGTAAATCTTGATCGTGAAAAGTTCTTCTACGATGAAAAACTGCAGGCTCGTTACCAAAATCTCTGGAATGAAGTGTCAAAGGAATTCGGAAATGATCCGGATAACATCGCATTTGAACTGCTGAATGAAGTTGTACTCATGGATGTTCATGAGGCTTGGAATAAGGTAGTCGCTGGAGTGATTCCAGTGATTCGTAAGAACGCACCAAAGTCATGGATTGTTGTTGGTGGCGTTTGCTACAGCGGTGTGCATACAGTTCCACTGCTTGATCCTCCAACAGATGACCGCATCGTTTATAACTTCCATTGTTATGAGCCAATGGTATTCACGCACCAGCGTGCTTACTGGGTTGAGAATATGCCAAAGGATTGGGTAATCCATTATCCAGCCAGCCTTGGTGAGTACCGGGAGAAGTCAAAACTTCTTTCTCAGGACCTGGCAGGTGGTATTTACAGTGAGGATATTCAGGAAATGACACCTGAGTATTTCATGGAAGTATTCAAGAAGGCTGCTGACTATGCGGCTGAGCAGAATGTTCCGCTTTACTGCGGTGAGTATGGCGTTATCGACAAGGCGCCAGCTGAGGATACCTATAGATGGCATAAGGATGTCTTCACTGCATTCCAGAAGTACGGAATCGGCCGTGCCCTTTGGAACTATAAGGAGAAGGACTTTGGCCTCATGGATGCACACCTGGATTCAGTTCGTGATAAGTTGGTTGAAGTGTTGTAGGAATCAATCTCTTGCCTAAGGTCTGGCAAATGAGTTTGCTGGTTTGAAAAAGATTGCAAATGAGATTGGCGTGTATTTGAAGTATGAATAAATGAAATGTGAGGAGGAATCCTAGGGATTCCTCCTTTTCTATTTGTTTATTTCAGTAATCCAGGCGAGGGAAAAGCCTGATAATTTTGCAAGGACTTTCTAGTGACAATCAGCCGGATTAAGGATAAACTTGAAGTAGTAAATTTCAGGGGTAGAGAAGACAGAATGCAGGCGATTCTAAAAAAACGAATTCGTGTATATGGCATCGTGCAGGGCGTTGGTTTCAGACCGACTGTGGATCGCCTGGCACATGAAGCAGGAATCAGAGGCACAGTTGCAAACTGCGGTCCTTACGTCGAGATTATGGCAGAGGGAAGTGGTGAGCAGATTGATGCCTTTCTTTTAATGCTGGAAAAGAGAGCACCAGAAAGATCTGTCATCCTAAAGATTGATGTGAAGGATGTGAGTGAGGATAAGACTGTGAATCAGACTGTGAATCAGTGCCTGGCGACAGTGGCAAGTGACGACGTATCAGCTTCGGATGTCTCCTATACCTATTCCGGTTTCAGCATTATCGAAAGTGAACATACCTCAGGTGAAATATTCATTTCTCCTGACATCGCCATTTGCCCTACATGTAAAAAAGAATTATTTGATCCAGAAAATAGAAGATATTTGCACCCTTTTATCAACTGCACATCTTGTGGTCCAAGACTGACAATCTTAGAGTCACTTCCCTATGACCGTGAGCGGACTTCTATGAAGAAGTTCCCGATGTGCCCTAAGTGTGCAGAGGAATATAAGAATCCTCAAAGTCGTCGCTATGATGCCCAGCCAGTTTGTTGTAATGAGTGTGGACCTGAGGTCTACATTCTGGACAAGGACGGCAATAAAGGACTGACAGGAGGAGCGGCAATCTCATTTGCAAGAGGTATGATTGTGGATGGAGGCATTGTTGCGGTGAAGGGAATTGGTGGCTTCCACCTGGCTTGTGATGCTACGAATGAAGTGGCGGTGAAGCGTCTTCGCGAGAGGAAGCACAGACCATCCAAGCCATTTGCAGTCATGATGAAAAATGAGATGGTGGCGGAACGCTACTGCGATATGACTGCGCATCAGAAAGAAATTCTGAGAGGACATCAGAAACCAATTATTCTTTTGCAGAAGGGATATGGTTACGACCTTGCCGGGTCAGTGGCACCAGATAATGATCGTCTGGGTGTCATGCTTCCTTATGCACCAATTCAGCTCCTGCTTTTTGATTATCCAGATGAGTTCGGTGAGAATGGCGACATGCAGAATGTAGATAGGCACTCTGCAGGAGCACAAAGTAAGGGAAAAATGCCAGAAGTTCTGGTTATGACCAGTGGTAATGAGTCGGGTGTTCCCATTGCTAAGGATGATGCAGACGCCATGGAGCAGTTAGGAGAAATTGCTGACTGCATTCTCACAAATAGCCGAGATATCCGTCTTCGCACGGATGATACAGTTATGGATTTTTATGATGATGAGCCCTATATGATTCGTCGGTCACGCGGTTATGCGCCAGTGCCAGTTATGATGTCAAATCGAGATACAAGTAAGAAAAGGGGACAGACATCTGATGCAGAAGTGCGAGAAGTGAAGAACCTGAGTGTAGGAATGCAGAAAGAGCCAGGTCAGGCGGCTCATACTGTCCTTGCCATCGGTGGGGAAGGGAAGAACACTTTTTGTCTTGCAAGTGGAAATCTCTATTATCCATCCAGCTTTATCGGCGACCTTGCCGACCTACGCTCGACCCGCGTGCTGGAAGATTCCATTGCCCGCATGGAGGACTTACTAAAAATGAAACCGGAAGTGGTGGTTTGCGACCTGCATCCGAAATATAATTCTGTTCGCGTGGCGGAGAAGATAGCACGTGAAAATGAGTTGCCATTACTTCGCGTGCAGCATCATGTAGCCCATGTCCTTTCCTGTATGGCAGAAAATGATGTGACTTCTCCTGTTATTGGTGTGTCTTTTGATGGTACAGGTTATGGTAGTGACGGCAGTATCTGGGGCGGAGAGTTCCTTGTGGTGAACCAGTCGTGGGAGGAGAATATGGATTCCACCTTCACAAACTTCAGTCGACCAGCATCCATCATGCCATTTACGCAGATCGGTGGAGATGCTTCTGCCAGAGAAGGCTGGAGAATTGCGACTTCCATGATTATTGGATTGGAGGAGAAGGGGCTTCTTGCTAATTTGATTTCTGAGAATGGTAGTTCAGCGGATTTCGATGCACTAACACTGATTCAAAAGTTTGGCCTTGCAGATGAGAAGACAGCAAAGGTGCAAAAGACTCTCTACCAGACGGGAATGAACGCAGTCCAGTCCACAAGCGCAGGCAGACTCTTTGATGCAGTCTCTGCCCTTCTTGGAATTCGTAAGGAATCAAGTTTCGAGGGTGAAGCATCAACAACGCTTATGTATCGGGCAAGGTTGTGGCTGAACGAAGTTGGCCAGGACTTTGCAAATGTACTGCTGGAGGATCCGATGAAGCAGTTCGCCCAGGCACTTTCCCTTGCCAAGTATCATAATGCAAAAGAGCAGGAAAAATACGGAAGAAAGCTACTGCCGACGAATATTCTATTTGCAGTGATTCTTAATGATATGATGGAATACCTGGATGCTGATGAGGAAGAGAAAAAACTTGTCCAAGGCCGAAATGCCTACTTCTTCCATCTGGCGCTGGCGCAGCTGATTGCAGCTGAAGTCGGTCTTATCCATGAAGAGACAGGAATCGAGAAGATCGCCCTGACAGGTGGTGTCTTCCAGAATACACTTCTCCTGGATCTCACGGAAGGATATTTAGAGGGTCGATTTGAAGTTCTGCGTCATCATTTAATTCCACCAAACGATGGCGGCATCGGCTTAGGACAGGCTCTGACAGGTATGCAGTATCTAAAGTAGATACTGCTTCGAAAAGTTGTATGACGAATTGAATATAATTTGTAAATGGAAGGCACAGGAATCAAACGTGACTGCACCGCACAATTCAATTGCGCGACCGCAGGAGTTCTGGCTTCGCGGCAAATCCATTTGCTAAAATATCCAAAAAAATATGTTGCCAAGTCTCAACTTGTAAGCTATAATGGCAAAGTTGAAAGGCCCAGTGGCTCAGTTGGTTAGAGCGCCGCCCTGTCACGGCGGAGGTCACGAGTTCGAGTCTCGTCTGGGTCGTTTTTGTTTGCAAAAACAAATTTCATATCGGTAGAGCAGTTACTCACCGTAACTGCCGGCATGGCGGAATTGGCAGACGCCCGGGACTTAAAATCCCGTGGGAAGAAATTCCCGTGCCGGTTCGACCCCGGCTGCCGGCACTGAAAAGGGGCTGTGAAATAATCAGTCCATGAAAAAAAGAGAAGTAATAGCTGGAAACAGCCAATTACTTCTCTTTTTTCATGGTAAAATATTACCATGAACAATCAAACCAATTCTTATATTA
>Ga0129311_1000233_pt1 | contig 51880 bp, 45 predicted proteins | sample Go1ome_FD_94435 | JGI IMG/M metagenome (GOLD analysis project Ga0129311, IMG submission 94435) | Western lowland gorrila individual fecal microbial communities from Wisconsin, USA - Go1022B metagenome | ecosystem: Host-associated > Mammals > Digestive system > Large intestine > Fecal | place...
GCCCGAAGGTTTCCAAAGGGCGATGCGCCAAACGGGCGCCGTAAACGCTCGGAAAGCCCTTTGGTGGGGCGATGGGGCAAAGCCCCATATCCACAAATGCTTACTTGAAATGTCGGTTTAAGCTTGACAGCCCTTTGTTATGCCGTGTTTTCCGCACGCCCTGCCGATTTACGGATTTTTCCTCGTCTCTTTCTGCTGGTTGGTCAGCGGCGCGATGCGATAGTTAAACATCACATTGGAATTGGGATAATCCCGATAGAACCGCCTCTTGATGCGCTCAATCACGCCGTCGCACGAAGAATAATCGACCGTCGGCAGCAGAATCGCAACCATAGTCGGTGAAAAATGCGTGATGACGTCGCCGCAGCGGAGATTGATTCGCAGAATATCCATCAGACCGTGCATGACGCTTTCCTGCTTCAAGCCATCCAGCGGATCACCGTTCAGTCTGGAAATCATGATGATGGCGAGGAACATCGTCGAACCCAGACGCTCAATGTTGTAGATCTGCAGATTGTAGATCTCCTTGAACATCGGAAAATCGCAGACAAACGCGCCGCGATTTCTGCTGTTCTGGCGCAGTTCCCGGCAGACGGATTCCATGCTGTTGTCGATATTCTGGTTCGCCGTAACGAGCTGATCGTAAAAATCCATGACCCCCTGGCTGGGCTTGACACCGAGATAGTGGTGATGCAGGTGCATCACCTCATCGAACTGCGCCTTAGCCTGAATCGCGCCGTCCGTTTTGAGCTGCGCACGCATCAGCTCGATATGAATCCAGTCGTCAAACGGTTCGCACTCCAGCGCACGGCGGCATACGTTCACGATCTCGTGCGCGTCTTCCATCCTGTCCGTCTGCTTGAGCATTTCAATATAGGTGTACACGCCGTTGACATACTGGCTGTTCAGCGCTGTCGCACGAGGAAATGCCCAATCGTTCTGCTCACAGTTTTTGAGCAGCGCACCGCGATAGAGGCGCATCATTTTTTGATAAAGCGCCCGCTTTTCGACGGAGTCATGCGCCGCCTTCAGCGCCTTAAAGGTGTCTTCCAGCTCATACAGGTCAACGGTCATATCCGGCAGGCACTGCCAGCGGTATGCGCCGCGCTCCGCCACGATGCAGCTGCCCAATTCAGGCGAAATCTGGTTGAGCGTGGCACGCATGCGGCTGATCAGCGTTTTGAGTGCGCTTTCCGGGTTGGTCACGCTCTCGTTTGCCCAGAAGGTATAGATCAGCCGCTGATTCGTCACGGATTCATTCCGATGCACAATCAGATACTCGATGAGTGCCAATCCTTTTTTGGATTTATTGGCCATATGTTCCGCGCACCGCTCATTGATATAGATAACGAAATCATCCATCATCTGAATCCGAATCTCGTCGTGCGAAGTTTCCGCATTCTTTTCGGGCATATCGGCTTACACCAACCTTTTTTCTCAGTGTTTCGGGTCATGTTTCCGTGATCCGAAGGACCATTGAAATGATTATAACATGGTTCTCCCCGCATTTCAACGAAGAGACACCCGCCCCTGCCGCCTCGCTGTTTCCGCTTGACAGTCATCCAAAACCCTCGTAAACTAAAAGCATCATACCCCCGGGAGGAAAGACCGTCCGATGCTGAAAAAAGCCCGATTCTGGGTCTGCCTGACGCTGACCCTTCTTCTGATCAGCATGGCGCTGTGCATGGCAGCCGTGTATATCGTCGATCCCTTTGAGCATTACCGTGAATCCGCCATCCTGCCCCTGTACGATCAGGAGAGCTACAACAACCCCGGCATCGCCCGGAATTATGATTATGACGCGGTCATTCTCGGCACATCCATGGTCGAGATGAGCCATCCGTCCGTCATCGATGCCTGTTTCGGCGTTCACTCCGTCAAGCTGCCCATGCGCGGTTCCTATACCGCCCACATGGGCTGGCAGCTGACACATGTGCTGAATACGCACGAATTAAAACTCGCCATTCTTGCCGTGGACGCGTACAGCCTGATGGGCAATCCGGATGACGACGACGAAATCTATGATTATCTCTGGAACGACGATCCGCTGGATGATATCCATTACCTGCTCAACCGCGATGTGCTTCTGGTCAAGATTCCGAAAATGCTGAAAAACATCGGCAAGCCGCTGGATAACAAACGGGACGACATGTATCAGTGGACGGACGTCGTGTTTTCCAAGCAGAGCGTGCTGGATACCGTCACCTTCTCCGAGCAGAAGGACATGCTGCCCGCAGACACCAATCTGGAGCGCTCGACGGAGAACATCCTGCGCCATCTGGAGCCGTCCATCCGCGAACATCCCGAAACGACGTTCAAAATCTACATGCCGCCGTATTCCGTGGGCTACTGGTATCTGATGACCCGCGGCGGACTTTCCGAGCAGCAGTATCGCTCCCGCGCACGCGTCTGCGAGCTTCTGCTTCAATATCCGAATGTCGAAATTTACGACTTTTCTTCCCGAATCGAGTGGATCACGGATCTGGATTCGTACTTTGACTATTCCCATCACAGTTCCGACGTCAGCGATAAGATCATGCGTGCCATGGCGGCGGGCGAAAACCGCGTGCTGTCCGCAGAGGATATGGATGCGGGCAGCGAGCGCATCCGTCAGGCGGTCATCGCCTTTGCCGACGAATACGAACCGAAACCATAAACCGAAACCACGGAGGAATTTCATGACCATCATCGTTCTGGACGGACAGGGCGGCGGCATCGGACGCGCCATCATCACCGCTTTGCTTCCCAAGCTTCCCGAAGGCGTTCAGCTTCTGTGCGTCGGCACAAACGCCATGGCAACCGCCGCCATGCTCAAAGCCGGCGCTCAGCGTGGCGCAACCGGCGAAAACGCCGTCCGCTGGGCGGCAAAGAACGCCGATATCCTGCTGGCGCCCATCGCACTGGTTCTCAAAGATTCCATGATGGGTGAAATCACCGGCGATATGGCGGCAAGCGTCGGCTCCAGCTCTGCCGTTCGCATTCTGATTCCGACCGAGCGCTGCGGCACGCATGTCGCCGGAGCGCAGGGCGTCAGCATGCAGACGCTCGTCGAAGATGCCGCTCAGCAGGCGGCGGCGTTTGCCCGCCAAGGCGTCCTTCGTTCATAATGCCCAGATTCAGTCGGCTTTATCTTGACGGCAGATTCATCTTGCTCTATAATGAGAACGATTCAATAAAGGAGGTAGATTCCCGTGATTATCGACCGCATCGAGGAACAGGAACGCTATTATCCCCTTCATCCCGATATGGAGCTTGCTTTCGCGTTCCTTGCGGAGGCGCCGGATCTGGAGCCGGGGCGTTATGAGCTGGAAGACGGTCTTTTCGCAACGGTTTACGAAAACGACACCCGTCAGCTCGATACTGTTGCGTTGGAATCCCACAAAAAATACATCGACCTGCAATACTGCATTTCCGGCGGCGAGCGCATGGCGTGGGCGCACATTCAGGAGCTGAACCCCGCCGAATCCGACCCGGAGCATGACACCTATTTCTACACGGGCACATCGACGGCGCTGTCCATTCGTCCGGGCATGTTCTATATCATGTTCCCCAGCGACGGACACAAAGCGGGCTGCCACAACGAGTTCCCCAAGCATTACCGCAAGGTAGTCGTCAAAATCCCGATTCCGGCACAGGACGAAGAATAATCTCAAGCCGCAACAATTTTGCGGCTTTTTTTGAAATCCGGCATGCTTTGTGTCCTCCCACGGGCATGCTGAATGATATAAATTTTTCTGAAAGCAGAGGTTGCTACCATGAAAACGATCTTCGCTTATGATCCTTGGCGCCTTGTTGAAAACGAGCTGCATAAGGACGATATGCGCCTTTCCGAGTCGATGACCTCCATCGGCAACGGACACATGGGCATGCGCGGTAATTTTGAAGAGAAATACAGCGGCGACAGCCATCGCGGAACGTATCTGGCGGGCGTATGGTTCCCGGATAAGACGCGTGTGGGCTGGTGGAAAAACGGCTACCCGCAGTATTTCGGCAAGGTCATCAACGCCATGAACATCATCTCCCTGCGTGTACGCATCGACAGGGAGGACATCGACCTGTACGAGGATGACGTAGTGTCCTTCTCCCGCGTGCTGGATATGCACGCGGGCGTGCTGAGCCGCGAATTCACCATCCGTCGGGAAAAGGGCACGGTGCGCGTCAGCTTTGAGCGCTTCGTTTCCGTCGCCCGTCCGGAACTGCTCGCGCTGCGCTGCCGCGTGACGGCGGATTACGACTGCAAGGTCGCGCTCCTGCCCGCCATCGATGCCGACGTCCGCAATGAGGATTCCAACTACGACGAAACCTTCTGGCTCTTTGAGGGCGAGGACGAGGATGAAAACGGCGTGCTGACCGTCCATACCCGCACGCGTGAAAACCCGTTCGGCACACCGCGCTTCGCCGTTTGCGGCGCAATGGCGGCTGTTCCGACCGAAAAGCCGAAGAAGAACCGCACAACCGTTGAAGAGGGCTATGTCTGCCGCAAGTTCGTCTTCGACGTCGAAGCCGGTCAGACCGTGGGCTGCGACAAGTTCGTCTGCGTCTGCACCGACCGCGACCACAAGGAAGATGACCTGACTGCCGCCGCGACCACGGGCGTGCTGAGCGCACAGGCTGCCGGCTATGACGCTCTGCGCCGCGAACAGGAACGCGCATGGATGCGCCGCTGGGAAAAGGCGGATGTGCGCATCGACGGCGACGTCGCCGGTCAGCAGGGTATCCGCTTCAACATCTTCCAGCTCTTCTCCACCTACTACGGCGAGGACGCCCGCCTGAACATCGGGCCCAAGGGCTTCACCGGCGAAAAATACGGCGGCGCGACCTACTGGGATACCGAGGCATACTGCCTGCCGATGTACACCGCCATCGCGGGCGAGGATGTGGCTCGCAGCCTGCTCAAATACCGCTGGCTCCAGATCAACGGCGCCTACCACAACGCCCGCGAACAGGGGCTGCCCGGTGCGCTGTATCCGATGGTCACCTTCACCGGCGTGGAATGCCACAACGAGTGGGAGATCACCTTCGAGGAGATTCACCGCAACAACGCCATCGCCTACGCCATCTATGCCTATACGCAGTACACCGGCGACCGCAGTTACCTCGACCAGTACGGCATCGACGTGCTGCTGGGCATCGCCCGCTTCTGGGTCGGGCGCGTCCACTACTCCAAGCACGCGGGCAAGTACATGATCCACGGCGTCACCGGCCCGAACGAATACGAAAACAACGTCAACAACAACTGGTACACCAACCGCATGACCGCCTGGGAGCTGGCGTATACCGCTGAACAGCTGATGCTCATCCCGCGGGAAAAGGCGCAGACGCTGAATGTCAGCGCCGAGGAAATCCGCCGCTTCCGCGAGATCAGCGAAAAAATGTACCTGCCTTACGACAAAGAGCTGGATATCTTCGTTCAGCATGACACGTTCCTGGATAAGGACCTCATGCCCGCCAGCGAACTGCCGGCGGAGGATCGCCCGCTCAACCAGAAGTGGAGCTGGGATCGCATCCTGCGTTCCTGCTTCATCAAGCAGGCGGACGTGCTTCAGGGACTTTACTTCCTCGAGCATCTCTACGACAAGGAAACCATCCGCCGCAACTTCGATTTCTATGAGCCGATGACCGTTCACGAATCCAGCCTGTCCCCGTGCGTTCACAGCATTCTCGCGGCAAGCCTGGGCAAGCTGGACAGGGCGCAGGAATTCTATCGCCGCACGGCACGCCTTGATCTGGATAACATCAACAACGACACCTGCGACGGACTGCATATCACCTCGATGGCGGGCAGCTGGCTTTCCATCGTGCAGGGCTTTGCGGGCATGCGCACGCTGACCGGCAAGCTCAGCTTTGATCCGCAGCTTCCGGACGGATGGGACGGCTATGCCTTTAAGATCGTCTATCGCGACAGGCTGATCGAGGTCAGCGTGTCCCGCGACGGAACGGGACTCAAGCTGCTCTCCGGCGACACGCTGACTGTGCTGCTGCATGGACGCGAGGTCACGCTGGTCAGCGCTTCCCCGAATTCGGAGGACGACAATGATTGATATTGCCATCGTCGGTGCGGGTCCCGCGGGATACAGCGCTGCCATCACGGCGCGTAAGCGCGATCAGTCCGTCATCGTCATCGGGCAGCATACCGGCTGGCTCAGCCGCGCACACAGCATCTCCAATTATCCCGGTCTGCCGGATATCTCCGGCGCGGATCTTTTAAACGCCATGCGGGATCAGGCGGTCGCGCTGGGTGCGCAGACGCGCCCGGGCGTCGTCCACCAGATCGTGTCGATGGGCAGTTCGTTTGCGCTCTCGCTCGGCGGAGACTTCATCGAAGCGAAGCGCATCATCCTCTGCACGGGCGCCAAGCAGCCCCGCCTGCTTCCGGGTGAAAGCGAACTGCTCGGTCGCGGCGTCAGCTATTGCGGCACATGCGACGGCATGTTCTACCGCGGCAAGCGCGTCGCCGTCATCGCGCAGGGACCGGAGGCGGTCAGCGAAGCGAACTTCCTCGCCGGACTTTGCAGCGAGGTCGTCTACTTCGGTGCGCCCGATGATGCGCTGGATTCCAAAATCGTCGTGAGCGACAAAAAGCCGGAAGCCATCCTCGGCGAAGGCAGCGTTTCCGGTTTGAAGGCGGGCGGTGAAGAATTGCCGTTTGACGGCATTTTCATCTTCCGCGAAGCCGCCGCGCTCTCCTCGCTCCTGCCGGGGCTGGAAATGGACGGCGCGTTCATCCGCGTAGACCGCCAGATGAAAACCAATCTGCCGGGCGTCTTTGCCGCGGGCGACTGCACCGGTCTGCCGCTTCAGGTTGCCAAAGCCGTCGGAGAAGGCTGCATCGCCGCCATATCCGCCTCTACAAATTAAGTCATGCCCATGGTTTTGCTTGTAAATTATAGAAATTTCGCAATTCTCCTTGCCCAGATGAATCCGCCCGTGTTATAATCAATATATAATCATGTTATTTCGACGGGAGGAGGGATACGGTTGCGCACTATCGAAACGGGGCGGGCTGTCGTGGATATCGTCGCCTGGCCCGAAGACAGACCATGGGAAGGTCGTTATCAGACTTCCAGCCAAATCGAACGAGGGCTTTGCCGGCTTGTGCTTTCGCCAAACGTTTTCCATGATGCCGCCAGAGCAAACACCGCTTATCGCCGCTTCGCAAGAAAGATCGAGCGGGAAGGGCTTGTTCCCCCGAACGTCGTGTTCCGCGAAATGGTATCGCGGACATCGAAGAACGTCTTCTGCATCCTGACGACGACGGAATCCGTCTTCAACTCGTCATGCTCGGTCGGGCGGCTCTATGTCGTTGAATCCGGCATCGATGACCGCCGCCGTCTATGCGCCGTCCGCGTTCGGGACAGCGTCAGCAGCGATCCCCAGCAGGAAAACGCGATGTAAGAAGCGGGAAAACGGGGCTGTCAAGCTAACAACACCGATATTTCAAGAATAAAAGGATGTATTTGTGCCCGAAGGTTTCCAAAGGGCGATGCGCCAAACGGGCGCCGTAAACGCTCGGAAAGCCCTTTGGTGGGGCGATGGGGCAAAGCCCCATATCCAAAAAATGTTTAGATATTTGTTTCTTGAAATGTTCGGTTTAATCCTGACAGTCCTATCTCCCTGCTCTATTTCTAAAGGATGTACCTATGTCTCAAAAATTACCCGAAGAATTCCAAAATCAAATGAAACGCCTGCTCGGTGAAGCAGGCTTTTTTGCGTATCTGAACGCGCTGGATGAACCCTATACCCGTGCGCTGCGCATCAACCTGCTCCTGCGTCCGGACGGCACGCCGCCCTGCGCCATCGAGGGGCTCGGTGCACCCGTTCCGTGGGCAAAGGGCGCGTATTTCATCGAGGGCGATGCACGCCCCGGGCTTTCCCCGCTCCACGAAGGCGGTCTGTTTTATATGCAGGAACCGAGTGCGCTGACCGCCGTCACCGTGCTTGACCCGCAGCCAGGCGAACGCGTGCTGGATCTGTGCGCCGCCCCCGGCGGCAAAAGCACGCAAATCGCCGCGCTGATGGGCGGACAGGGGCTGCTGGTCTGCAACGAACCGGTTCCCAACCGCGCTCAGATTCTTTCCCGAAATGTGGAGCGCATGGGTGTGCGCCACGCCATTGTTGTCAGTGCACTGCCGGATGCGCTTGCGCCGCGTTTCCCGGCGTTCTTTGACCGCATACTGGTCGATGCGCCCTGCTCGGGAGAGGGCATGTTCCGCCGCCAGCCCGAAGCGCGTGACGAATGGCACGCCGATTCCCCGGCGTATTGCGCCGACCGCCAGATGGATATCCTCAGCGAAGCCGCGAAGATGCTTCGTCCCGGCGGCGTGATGGTCTACTCCACCTGTACCTTTAACGACACGGAAAACGAGGGCGTGCTGAAACGCTTTTTGCAGGCGCATCCGGAGTTCTCCATGGAGTCGTTTGCCCTGCCCGGTCTGCCGGAAGCGCCGAATGGCTGGCTGCATCTCTATCCGCACGAAATGCGCGGAGAAGGTCACTTTGTCAGCCGGCTGAGAAAGTCTGCCGACGCGCCCGTGCTACAGGCGGAAACGCCGCGCATGCGTCCCGCCCGCCCTGCCAAAACTGCGGGAAAGAACGCAAAAGCCCCCGCGCCGCTCACCCTGCCCGACGTATTCGCCAAGGGCTGCGAACCGGAGAGGCTCTTCTCAGCGGGTGACGCGCTTTGGGCATTGCCCGCAGGCATCGACCCGCAGCAGCTGCACGGTCTGCGCGTGCTGAGAACGGGGCTTTTGCTCGCCCATGCGGAAGGCAAGCGCATGGAACCGGATCACGCGCTGGCGATGGCGCTGCGCCCGGAGGAAGCCGCACGATGCGCTTCCCTGACACAGGAGCAGGCACTCGCCTATCAGGCAGGCGAAACGCTCGAGCTGGGCGACCTGCCCGCCGGATACACGCTGCTCTGCTGTGAAGGCGTTTCCCTCGGCTGGGGCAAGCAGGCAGGCGGCATCATGAAAAACCACTATCCCAAGGGCTTGAGAAGGCGATAAGGAAAAACCCGCGTACACGCAAGCGGGCGACCCTACCCTCACTCCCGCCGCGGTTTTGTAAATATGGGCTTTTTGCTCTCGCGAACGATTTCACGCCATTCCCTAATCACGAACATAAACATGCGTCCCCTCCGAAAATTTCGAAGGGGACGCGGTTTTTTATCGTATAGGAAATTGCGTAAAATCACCCGCGTGAGCCAGACTTTGATGCATGACAGACTTCGGCGGAGGTGAAGGCGGGCTCAGCCCGCTTCAGACTGTAGACAAAAAGCTATTCTCCCCCGAAGGGGGAGAATAGCCCTTTCCGCAAATGAAAGAATAGCTGAATGTCTTGATTTTGCTATTCAAGCCAAGTTTGCTTATGTCAACAAGCTGAGGCGGGCTCTGCCCGCTTTAGAATTCTGTTTACATGTTTTCCGCAACGACGCGCTCGATGTATGCCTTCTGCTCGTCGGTAAGCGTCGGGAAAGGCTTGCGGCACACGCCGCAGTCCACGCCCTGCGTCTTCAGGATGTGCTTGATGGACGGGAACAGCGAGCAGGAAACAAGCGCTTCCATGATGTTGTTGGCGCGAACCTGAAGCGCATGCGCACGCGGCAGGTCGAGCTTGCTGTATGCTTCCTCAATCCGGGTGAACAGCGGCAGGGTGAAGTTGAAGGTCGAGCCGATTGCGCCGTCCGCGCCGAGGATGCGTGCGCCGATATACACCTCGTCAAAGCCGCCGTAAATGACCAGTTCCGGATTCAGATTGCGGATGCGCTCCATCTGATACAGGTTCAGGCTGGTCTGCTTCACGCCGGCGATGGTTCCGTCCGTCAGCATGCCGCGGATATACGGATCATTGAGATCCAGCTCAACGCCCGTGTTGCCCGGAAAATTATACAGGAACAGCGGCAGGTCAACGGCTTCGCGCAGGGTGTTGTAATACTCGGCAATCGCCTTCATGCCGAATTTGTAGTAATACGGCACGGTGGAAATCATCGCGTCATAGCCCAGCTCCTTCGCGGTCTTGGCATAGGCGACAGCTTCCTCCGTCGAAATCGCGGCAACGGACGCCATGAGGTGCGTCTTGGCGCGGTCATGATATGCGCTGGCGGCGGCAAGACCTTCTTCGCGCTCGGCATGGCTGAGCAGCGGGCATTCCGCGCTGCTTCCGCCGATCAGGAAACCGTTTGCGCCCTCGGCAATCGTCTTATCCATCAGCTGATGCAGTGCAGGCGCATTGAATTTGCCATTCTCGTCAAACGGCGTTACCGCGGCAACAAAGAAGCCGCCCATATTCTGCATTTTTTTCATCGGTGATCCCCCTTTATTTTTCAAACGGCGAAAGTTTGCCGTGTGTCACGATATATCCCTCTTCCGCACGGGTGAGCAGCGGGCCGTCTGCCTTGGCATCGTCGGTGTACATGGCGCGAATCTCATACGCGCCGACAGCTTCTGCGATGCGGCGCAGTTTTTCCTCGCCCTTGCAGTTTTTACCGATCAGTCTGCCAGTCTTTGCGTCGCAGCGCGTGCCGATCAGCGTTTTGACGCCCAAGAGCTTGGCGGCGTATTGCAGCTCAAACTCCGGCGATGCGGACGCGATCACGATCGGCAGATCCCGCGGACGGGTTTCAAACCACTTGCCGAGCTTGGCTTTCGTTTTCTCACTCTGCCAAAACAGCGCAGCTTCCCGCTCAAGGTCAAACCGCTTCGCCATCTCGCCGAACAGCACGCTTTTGAATTGGGTTAATCCTTTGCTCTTGATCATGACCGCTGCCGCAATCAAGCGCGGAAGCCCCGCAATGACACCGGGATGGCGGCGCAGGCAGAAGAACACGAAATCCACCGTAGAATCCCCGTCATAGATCGTTCCGTCAAAGTCATACACGTCGATGCGCATAAGATCCTCCGTCAAGCTTTTACGGATAGTATATCATTTCCCATACAAAAAGAAAAGCAGGAGATATGCCGGGAAATGGGGAGAACGATTGGGGCTTTGCCCCAAACCCCACAAGGGAACGTGTTCCCTTGACCCTTACTATGCTGTCGCTTCGCGACAGCTTGGGGAACTGTTACATCGCTTCAAGACGCCGCGAAGCGGGCAACGATTGGGGCTTTGCCCCAAACCTCACAAGGGAACATGTTCCCTTGACCCTCACTACGCTGTCGCTTCGCGACAGCTTGGGGAACTGTTACATCGCTTCAAGATGCCGCGAAGCGGGCAACGATTGGGGCTTTGCCCCAAACCCCACAAGGGAACGCCGTTCCCTTGACCCTTACTACGCTATCGCGAAGCGATAGCCGGGGGAACGCCCGACGTTCCGTTCCTCCATTTTAAAGATAATGGTTGGCTTTTTCCTCTTAACCCGTTATAATAGAGTCATCCATATCAAAATTGAAGCAAAGAAAGGGGCTTTTTATCATGGCAAACCCGAATATTCCTACTCCCCATATCACCGCAAAAGAGGGCGATTTCGCCCGTACCGTGCTGATGCCCGGCGATCCGCTGCGCAGCAAGTTCATCGCGGAAACCTATCTCGAAAACGCGGTGCTGGTCAATGACACGCGTGGCGTGCAGGGCTATACCGGTCTGTATAAGGGCAAGCGCGTTTCCGTCATGGCTTCCGGCATGGGCATCCCCTCGATGGGCATCTATTCCTATGAGCTGTTCAACTATTACGGGGTGGAAAACATCATCCGCGTCGGCACGGCAGGCGGCATGGGCGACAACGTCAAAGTCCGCGATATCGTGCTGGGCATGACCGCCTATACCAACTCCAACTTCGGCCGTCAGTATGGCTTTGACGGCAACGTTGCGCCCTGCTGCTCGTTCAAGCTGCTGGAGCAGGCGGTTGCCGCCTCCCGCGAAATGGGCATCGAGCCGACTGTCGGTGCGCTGTATTCCTCGGATATCTTCTATGATGAGTCCCGCATGTCCGCGCCGCTCAGAAAACTCGGCGTGCTGGCGGTCGAAATGGAATCCGCCGCGCTGTATCTGAACGCGGCGCGTGCGGGCAAGAATGCGCTCGCCATCTGCACCATCTCCGACCATGTCGTAACGGGCGAATCGCTGGATGCCGAAGCACGCCAGAATTCCTTCACCCAGATGATGGAGATCGCGCTGACCATCGCCTGAGATCTGATTCAACCGCCGCGAAGCCGATGCTTCGCAGGCGCATCCATCTTTCATCAGGAAAGGGCTTGATTTTTCATGCTGAACCGCATTTTTCTTTCTGCCGATATTGAAGGCACCTGCGGCATCGCCCACTGGAACGAAACCGAGCTGGGCAAGCCGGATTATGAGCCGTTCCGCCGCCAGATGACCCGCGAGGTCGCCGCCGCCTGTGAAGGCGCATTCGCCGCAGGCTGTGAAGACCTGCTCATCAAGGATGCGCACGACAGCGCACGCAATCTGATTCCCTCCGAGCTGCCCGAGCGCGTGAGCATCTTCCGCGGATGGGGAAGCGACATCCACTCCATGATGTCGGGCATCGACGCCAGCTTCACCGGCGCCATCTTCACCGGCTATCATTCCTCCTCCAACACGGACGCCAACCCGCTCTCCCACACGATGAATCTGGACAATGTTTCCATCCGCATCAACGGCATTCAGGCGAGCGAATTGGTCATCAACACCTTTGCGGCGGCGCTGTATGACGTACCCGTGCTGATGGTCACGGGCGATCTGGGCGTATGCGAGCAGGCAAAGCGGCTCTGTCCGGCGATTTATACCGTTCCGGTCAGCCGCGGCTGCGGCAACGGATCGATTTCGATCCATCCCGCCGAAGCCGTCAAGCGCATCCGCGAAAAGGCGGAACTTGCTGTCGCGGACGGCATCGCGCATCCGGACAAATTCACGGTCGCCCTGCCGAACAACTTTGATGTCGAAGTCGAATTCGTGAAGCATAACCGCGCACGCCGCGCCAGCTTCTATCCGGGCGTCAAACAGACGGGGCCGCGCAGCGTTCGCTTCTCGTCGGACGCCTATTTCGACGTGCTGAGATTCTTCATGTTCTGCCTGTAATCCGCGGAGCAGACAACACTTGGAACTCGCCCCATTTTCCAAAATGACAAAAGCCGCTTTTCCCTGTACGCACGGGAAGAGCGGCTTTTTATAACGTATAGGAAATTGCGTAAATTCGCCCGCGTGAGCAGGGCTTCCATGCTTTGCAGACTGCGGCGCAAAATCCGGTTTATGATTCTTTCGCCCTGACCGCCCGATTCACCACATCTTCCATATTCAGACGGTGATGACGCTTTTTCTGCGGAATGAGCTGATAGAGCCGATAGCGCTCGCGGACATCCTCGACATCCTCCATGCTGGCGGGATAGGCACGCTGGTGCATGATGAGCGTATTGGACGGCGTACGCTTAAAGTGCATCTGCCCGAACACAAACCCGTGCTGAGGGCAGACGGAAATCGCCATATACTTTTCCCGTCCGCTGTCAAACCACGGCGTATCAAACGCCGTCCGCTTGCCGCACGCCGGACAGGGCAGACCCATAAACTTCTGGTCGGCAAGAGCGTCCGTCTGATACATATAGGGCGTCGGCAGAGAACGAAGTGCCGACGCGGCAATGCGCTTTTCCTTTTCCAGCGTCGCCTCCAGCTGCATGCGCCTTTCCGGCGGAAGCACGCAGAGCGCCTCATCGATCTTTCCGAGCAGAGCCGCCGTGCATTCCGCGTCATACACCGCCCGGTGCGCAGGCGCATCCAGCTCGATCTCCATCTTCTCCATCGCCGCATGCAGGTTCATCTGCTGATGTGCGCCGCCCAGACAGCAGAAACCGAAGATCAGCTGGGCATCCATCGGCGGCTCAAAGGGCATCGGCGTCATGAAAAAAGCGGCGTTCCGCTTCAGCACGGGGTAATCATCGCGCCCCCATGTCACCAGCTGTACATCCTCTCCGCACCACGCGATGAAATCGCCGAATACATCGGAAAACGGCTTGCCGTTCGCCAGCTCTTCTTCCGTGATGCCCGTGACCTGCTTGATGTGCTTATCCAGCTTCTGATATACACGCGGGCGAATCAGCCGGCTGAACCTGTCCAGCACGTTTCCTTCCCGGCTCACACGGCAGGCGCCGATTTCAATGATCTCATGCGGTATGCGATGGTTTGTATGAAAACTGCTCTGGTTCCATTCCAGATCAAACACGATTATATTTTTAACTTCTTTATTTAGCAGCGAAAACATGTTCCACATCCTAAGAATCTTTTCTTTTTGCCTTCCGGCGCATTCTATTGTAACGCATCATCACGTTTTTTCATAGAGGAAATTCTGTTATGCGCCGATTTTCGGCGAATCTTCCGCCCGCATCGGTTGAATCCGCACGCGTTTTCTGCTATGATAACCCATAAAGCGCAAAGGGGGAAACGCACATGAACCTGTTTGATATTCTCGGGCCCGTGATGGTCGGTCCAAGCAGCTCGCATACGGCAGGCGCCGTTCGTCTGGGGCGCACGGCACGCCGCCTGCTGGGCGAAGGCACGCCGCGCAGCGCCACAATCACGCTCTATGGCTCATTTGCCGCCACGGGACACGGACACGGCACGGATCGCGCACTCATCGCCGGTCTGCTCGGCTTTCAGCCGGATGATGAGCGCATCGCGCATAGCTTCGACCTCGCGCATGACGCAGGCATGGCGTTCACGTTCACGCTCTCCCGTACTGCGGAAGAACACCCCAATACGGCGCGAATCGACCTCGTCGGCGAAAGCGGAAAAACGCTCTCCATGACCGGCTGTTCGCTGGGCGGCGGACGCATCATGGTCGTGGAGATGAACGGTCTGCGTGCCAATTTTTCCGGCGACCTGCCTACGCTCATCGTGCAGAATGTCGATCAACCCGGTCATGTCAGCGAGGTGACCAGTATGCTGACGCGAAGGGGCATCAACATCGCAACCATGCAGCTCTACCGCGATCATCCGGGCGGAAACGCCGTCATGATTATCGAAACGGATAAAGCCGTTCCGCAGGAGAGCTTGACGTGGCTGGAAAGCTGCGAGGGCATTATACGCGTCACATTCATCGACGCTGAGCGGGAAGAATAAAAGGGAGGAACGAGCATGGCAATCGAATCGCTTCATGCGCTGGAAAAGGCAAGCGAAAACAAAGATATCTTCGAAGTTGTTCTGGATAGCGACTGCACGGATCGCGGCGTGTCCAGAGAAGCTTCGCTCGAAAAAATGCACGCGCTGTATGCCGCCATACGCCGCGCACGGAAAGGCTATGATCCCACGCTGCGATCCGCCAGCGGTATGGTCGGCGGCGACGGCGCCAAGATGCGCGAATATGTTCAAAAGGGAAAGACCATCTGCGGCGACTATATCGGTCAGGTCATCGCGCAGGCGCTGGAAATGGGCGAAAGCAACGCGTGCATGAAGTGCATCGTCGCCGCGCCGACGGCGGGAAGCTGCGGCGTTCTGCCCGCCGTCCTGCTGCCCTATCAGGCAAGAGAAGGGCTTGACGACGATGCCATGGTTCGGGCTCTGTATATCGCCGGCGCAATCGGTCAGGTCGTCGCCACAAAAGCGTCGATTGCCGGCGCGGCTGGCGGCTGTCAGGCGGAAATCGGCACGGCGAGCGCTATGGGCGCGGCGGCATTGTGCTATCTGGGCGGCGGCAGCGCACAAGCCGTCTGCCATGCGGCGGCAATCGCGATCAAGAGCATGCTGGGGTTGGTCTGCGACCCGATTGCCGGTCTGGTCGAGGTGCCTTGCGTCAAGCGTAACGCGGCGGGCGCGATGATCGCTATGTCCAGCGCGGATATGGCATTGGCGGGCATCCGTTCGGCTGTCCCGCCGGATGAGGTGATTCTGGCGATGCGCGAAGTCGGCGATAAAATGGATGTTTCGCTCAAGGAAACCGGCGTCGGCGGCGTCGCAGGGACACCGTTCGGGCAGAAAATCGCTGAAAAGATGGGCGTTCTGTGAGATAAGCTTTAAAAAACGTGGGAAGGCAAAAGCCTTCCCACGTTTTTTAGATCCAGCCTTCCCCCACATATTGAGAACCTGTTGGAAAGGGGATAAAATCCCTCAGGCAGGTTTGGGTGGCAGCCCAAGGGTTCCCTTACATTGAGCTCACCATGACCTGCTCATCGCAGCATCGAACGATCTCCTCTTCATGGCTGATGAGCAGGATCGTCTTTTCGGGGTACGCCCGACGGATGTTCTCGATGATCCGCACGGAACGCTTCTTGTCGATGGCGGAGAACGTCTCATCCATAAGGAGAATAGGCTTCTTCTGGAGCAGCGCACGGGCGATGATGAGCATCTGCCGCTGTCCGCCGGAGAGCCGCAGACCGCCCTCATCCAGCATCGTATCCAGCCCATCCGGCATGTCGCCCAGCCATTCGTCGCAGGTGCAGATGCGAAGAGCTTCTTTCATCTCTTCTTCCGTCACGGCGGCATGACCGCCAATAAGCAGATTCTCCTTTATCGAACCCGCGATCAGGATGTTCTGCTGGGACAGATAGGCAATCTGTTCCCGAAGGTACTTTTTGGAATAAGCATTCAGCGGCGTACCCGCGATGGAGATATCGCCCTCGTAAGGATAGAAGCCTATCAGCGTTTTGATGAACGACGTTTTGCCGCATCCGGATGCGCCGCACAGCGCGGATATCCTGCCCGCGGGGATATCCAGCGGATCTTTAAGAGCCAACTTCTTTTCCGGCGAGAAGCACAGCACGGCGTCCGATGCGCGGATGCCCTCTTTCTCCAGATTCTTCCATGCGCTCGCGCCGGTCTCAAGGTCTTCCTCATCTAGCGTCAGAATCTCCTCGACGCGGTCGAGCGCGGGCAGATAGCCGCGCAGGGCAATCAGCGCGTTGCCGACCAGCGTAAAGCCCGAAACGACCAACCCGGAGAGCTGCAATACAACCATGATCTGTGCCGCTTCCATCTGCCCTTTGGACAGACAGAAGATGGAGATCAGCATCACGCCCACATACTGGAGCAGAGACGCGCCGCCGACCACCATATCCGCGCCGCTCTGGATGGCGGCGTCCTCGCGTCCCGCTGCGAGATAGGTCTTGCGCAGGCGCTCGGTATGCCCTAAAACACCACGATATGCGTTCATCAGCCGGATGACCGGGCGGTCCGTCAGACATTCGCTCGCCGCCGTCAGCAGCGACGCCATCAGCGCCTGTATCCGAGTTGAGACGCGCTTTTTCCGCCGGCTCATGGCATATTGCAGCGCGAAAGAGGACGCGCCCAGTGCAAACAGATACACCGCGATGCTCGGACGTACCCACCAGATGCTCACGAAAGCGCCGACGCCCGCGATACCGAAGATCAGCGGTGCGAGCAGCGAAGAACGATACAGGCTCTCGACGACGTTCATATCGTTATTCAGCCGGGACAGCATCTGACTGCGGCTTGCGCCCAGCGTTTCCGCCTGCCAGAGCGGGGCACGCAGGATGCGCGAATAGGCGCTTTGGCGCAGGGCGTTGCCGATCTTCTGTGTGCTCATATCGTGGGCGTACTTGCCGACGGCATCCACGAAGAGGAACGGAATCAGGCAGGCGATGAACCACGCCACATCCCGGAGAAGCCCGGCGACGTCCATGTGCTGCGCCGCTTCCGTGATCCTGCCCGTCAGATACGCAGTCAGGTAGTTGATGACGAAATAGCGCAGAGACATGATGAGCGAGCTGACGATGAACGCTGCTCGGGCGGGCTTGGCATACCGCCAGAGTTTTTGTATCGACTGTTTCATTCCGCTCACCTCCCCAGTTCCAGCACGTCATCGGTCTCGCGGAGCATGCGTGCGTCATGCGTGATCAGCAGCACGATCTTTTCGCGGCTCAGTTCCTCCAGCATGGCGTGCATCTGCACGCACCGGGCGTCGTCCAGCGCCGCGGACGGCTCGTCGAAGATCATGACCGGCGCATCGCGCAGAAGCGTTCGGGCGAAGGAGATGCGCTGCTTCTGCCCGCCGGAGAGCACGCCGCCGTTCTCCGTCAGATACGTATCGTATCCACCCGGAAGGGACAGGATGGTCTCGTGGATATCCGCCTTTTGGCAGGCGGCTGTCGCCTGCTCGCGTGTGGCGGTCGGCTGGCAGAGAAGCAGATTCTCCATGACCGTCCCCGCCAGAAGGACATTTTCCTGCGGCATGACGGCGATGAGCGATTCATAGTCCTGCGGCCGGAGCGTTTTTGCGTCGATACCCATGAGGACGATATCGCCCTTCTGCGGATGCAGCGTGCCGCAGAGCAGGCGCACGAGCGTGCTCTTGCCCGAACCGTTCGCGCCGCGGAGCAGATGGATCTTCACGGGGCGCAGGCAGAAAGTCATCCCGTGCAGGATATCCTTTCCGCCCGGATAGGCAAAGGACACATTTTTGAACGAGACGCAGGCATCCCCGGTCAGGCGTTTGGCTTCCGACAGCGGCGGAGCCGTTTCATCCAGATAGCTTTCCAGCGCGTCGAGTGACACCCGATAGGCATGGAGCGCGACCACCGTGTTTTCCAGACACATCACGGGATCGACGATAAAGGACATCAGCGAAATCATCGTCACCAGCTCACCGGCGGTGATGCGTCCCGTCGCCGTCAGGAAGCCGCCGACGATCAGGATGGTGATTTGCATGCCGAACGCGCAGAGCACGGACGGCAGGGTCAGCAGCGTCGTAGTCTTCGTCAGCTTCTTTTTCTTTTGATACAGCTCCTCCAGCGACGCGCCGTAAGCCGCGCAGAACTCTTCCTCCATCGCGTTCGCCTTGACGGATTCCATGCTGTACAATCCCTCGGACGCCGACTGATTAACCCGCCCCATCTCCTTCATGTACTGCCTGCGCTCGTCCTGTTCGCGCCGGCTCAACACGCGGATGAAGAACGTCGGCAGGATGGACACGCCGACGATGACGGCGGCGCCGCCGGGATGGATCATCGCCAGAACGAGCGACGCAAAGACATAGCAGCAGAAATCGCCGGATGCTTTGGACACGAAACGATTGACAGCTTGAACCAGCTCCGTCACATGACCGGAGAGCCGATTGGTCAGCTCGCCCAGAGAAGGCATATCTCCCTCGCCGTAGATAAGCTGCCGATAGGCGTTGTGATAGATGCGGCTTCGGATGCTGTGCTGAAGCAGCTGTGCGCCGTAAGTCTTGACGCCGCTGAGCGCTGCATAGACGGCAATCCCCGTTAAGCCAACGAGCGCGATCTGCACGATCTCGATCTGCCCGTTCAGCGCCGCATCCAGACTTGCGCCCAGATATCGGCGCAGAGCGATGTTGACGAAGACCAGCGCGGCGGACGCGAAAAGCGTCAGCAGAAGTCCTCGCCAATGGGGCTTAAACAGTTTCAGGCTCTTCTGTTTCATGAATTTGCCTCCATCTTTTTTCAACGCATTTTCCATATTCACAATACCAATCCGGCGGCACATATTCACTTCCGGATTCTATTTCAAAGCGAGCATGACAATATTTACAAATATGTTTTACTTACAGATATAGTATATTTTTTTGTAGTAATTGTCAATTCATTTGTCTTAAAAATATCAAGCGATTGAGTTAATAAAACAAATGCCGGATTCCGTTTCCACATACAGCGAATCCATTTTGATGCTTGACGCGGACACGCGCCTCTATCCGGAGAAGGATGGCGGCAGAGTTTTCCACGCTGCCCCCGATTGCGCCGCCATTCCCGAACGCGCCCGCGATGTGCCGGAAGCGTTTTCCGCCGACCAACTTGAACAAAGCCCGTACAGCCTGCTGAGCGCATGTCCGGTTTGCCTTAAGACGAAAAGCGTAAGCGAGAGCGAAGAAAGCCAGTAAAAAAACAAATATAAATTGCCGCCGCACGGCTCAATTTCCGTGCAGCGGCAATTTTTTATATGATTTTTAGCAGACGATGTTCAGCAGACGTCCCGGCACGAAGATAATCTTCTTCACCTGCGCGTCGCCGACCAGCTTCTTGACGGTTTCATTCTCAAGCAGCTTCTCGCCGTCGTCCTTGCCCAGCGTAGCGGGAACCATGATACGGCCGCGTACCTTGCCCTTGATCTGAACGGCAATCTCCACCTCGTCCGCGACGAGCTTCGCTTCGTCGTAGGTCGGCCAGCTCTGCTTGTAAATCGGCTCGCCGAAGCCGCAGACCTCCCACATCTCCTCCGTGATATGCGGGGCGACCGGGTTCAGGCACAGCAGCAGCGCACGCAGTTCGCCGCGGGTCACATCGCCGCGGGCGTAGATCTCGTTGACATAGGACATCATCGCCGCGATGGCGGTGTTGTACTTCATGCGCTCGTAGTCCTCGGAGACCTTCTTGATCATCGCGTTGACGGGCGCCTCCATCTCGTGGCGCACGCCCTCGTCGGCGGTCACGATATCCTGCAAACGCCAGACGCGCTCGATAAAGCGGCGGCAGCCGCGTGCGCCTTCGGTAGACCACGGAATCGCCTGATCGAACGCGCCCATGAACATCTCATACATACGGAAGGCATCCGCGCCGATCTCGGCGATGGTGTCGTCCGGATTGATGACGTTGCCGCGGGACTTGCTCATCTTCTCGCCGTTCGCGCCGAGAATCATGCCGTGGCTGGTGCGCTTCTTGTATGCTTCCTTGTTCGGAATCGCGCCGATATCGTAGAGGAACAGGTTCCAGAAGCGGGAATACAGCAGATGCAGCGTGGTATGCTCCATGCCGCCGTTGTACCAATCGACCGGCAGCCAGTATTTCAGCTCATCCCAACGTCCCAGCGCGGTATCACAGTGCGGATCGGCATAGCGCAGGAAATACCAGGAAGAGCCAGCCCACTGAGGCATGGTGTCCGTTTCGCGCTTGGCGGGCGCACCGCAGCACGGGCAGGTCGTGTTCACCCAGCTATCCATTTTGGACAGCGGGCTTTCGCCGGAATCGGTCGGCTCGTAGTTGTCAACCTCCGGCAGCAGCACCGGAAGCTGATCTTCCGGAACCGGAACCCAGCCGCACTTTTCGCACTTGACCAGCGGAATCGGCTCGCCCCAGTAACGCTGGCGGGAGAATACCCAGTCGCGGAGCTTGTAGTTGACCTTGCGCTCGCCGACCTGATGCTCAACCAGCCAATCGATGATGGTCTTCTTCGCCTGCGCGACGGTCAGCCCGTTGAGGAAACCGCTGTTGCACAGGACGCCGTCCTCCACATCGGTATACGCCGCTTTCTGCACGTCCTCGCCGCCCGCAACGACCTCGACGATCGGCAGACCGAACTTCGTGGCGAACTCCCAGTCACGCGTATCGTGCGCCGGAACAGCCATGATTGCGCCCGTTCCGTAGGTCGCCAGAACATAATCCGAAATAAAGACCGGAATCTCGCGTCCGTCAACCGGATCAATCGCCTTGATGCCCTTCAGCTCGACGCCCGTCTTTTCCTTGCTCAGCTCCGTGCGCTCGAAATCGCTCTTGCGTGCCGCCGCTTCACGATAGGCGACAACATCGTCCCAGTTGGTGATGCGGTCCTTGAGCTTATCGACGGTCGCATGCTCCGGCGCAACGACCATGTAGGTCGCGCCGAAGAGCGTATCCGGACGGGTGGTGTAAACGCGGAGTTTCTCATCGGTATCCTTGATGGCAAAATCGACCTCAGCGCCCTCGCTGCGACCGATCCAGTTGCGCTGCTGCACCTTGACCTTGTCGATGAAATCCACATCGTCCAGACCTTCGAGCAGCTTCTGCGCATACGCGGTGATCTTGAGCATCCACTGGCTCTTTACGCGGCGGATGACCTCCGCGCCGCAGCGCTCGCACTTGCCGGCGACGACTTCCTCGTTGGCAAGACCGCACTTGCAGCTCGGGCACCAGTTGACCGGCATCTCCGTCTTGTACGCCAGACCGTGCTTGTAAAGCTGCAGGAAGATCCACTGCGTCCACTTGAAGTAGTTCGGGTCGGTGGTGTTGACCTCACGCGTCCAGTCAAACGAGAAACCGATGCGCTTGAGCTGCTCGCGGAAGTGGTTGATGTTCTTCTCGGTCACGCCCGCGGGATGGACATGGTTCTTAATCGCGTAGTTTTCCGTCGGCAGACCGAAAGCGTCCCAGCCGATCGGGAAAAGCACGTTGTAGCCTTCCATGCGGCGCTTGCGGGCGATGATATCCATCGCGGTGTTGCTGCGCGGATGGCCGACATGCAGACCCGCTCCGGAGGGGTACGGGAACTCAATCAGTCCATAGAATTTGGGCTTTTCGTGGCTGGCTTCCGCCTCGAAGCAATGGGCATCCTCCCAGCGCTTTTGCCATTTGAGTTCGATCTCATCAGGATTATAAGCCTTGCTCATGGGTAAACCTCCTTATCAAGGGAAAGGCGAATTTCGGGGCATATAAAAAGCGCCCCTGCACGCCATAGTCATGCACAGGGGCGCCCGAAAGCGCGGTACCACCCTGATTTAGCTGCAAACGCAGCCCTCAGCGGCTAAACAGCCAAGACCTTTCACGGGGTCACGCCGCCGCGGACTACTGTTTTTCGCCCGCGAAGCTCCGGGAGGAGAAAAGCCGCGCTTCGACCCGCCGGCTTGCACCTGACCGCCGGCTCTCTGAAGGCATCTTGGCACGCTGATTCCCATCATCGCATTTCATACATCGGAAGGCGAAAACCTGCCGATGAAACTTCGTTTATTGTATCCAACGCACGCAAAAATGTCAAGCCTGTTTATCGTTTTTCTGCGCTTCCGCCCGAGTTTCAAAAATCTCAACACCGGCGCACGCGGGCAATCCCGAAATGATTTCCGATTAAAAGACTGACCGTCCGAAAAATTGTTAGCACTCTTTTGCGTTGAGTGCTAATTTTCTCTTGACAGGCTCCCTCCTCCGCGTTACAATACGCTTGCATAACGAATTTATTCCCGGTTGCTCCGGGTCATATAGCGCGGGGATCATCCCCCGCAAAGGAGGTCTTTTTTATGGAACCGATTCAGGGCAATGTTTCTATTGATGCGCAAAACATCATGCCAATCATCAAAAAATGGCTGTATTCCGATAAGGATATCTTCATCCGCGAGGTCGTTTCCAACGGCTGCGACGCCATCACCAAGCTCCGCATGGTGGACAGCGCTGCCGCGCAGAACTGCTCCATCCACGTTGAGGTGGACAAAGCCGCCCGCGAGCTTCGCTTTATCGACGACGGCATCGGCATGACGGAGGATGAGGTCAAGACCAACATCAACCAGGTCGCCTTCTCCGGCGCAAAGTCCTTCATGGAGGAATACGCCAAGAACGAAGACAAGGAAAATTCCGGCATTATCGGACACTTCGGTCTGGGCTTCTACTCTGTGTTCATGATTGCCGACAAGGTGACCATCGATACGCTGTCCTTCCGCGAGGACGCAACGCCCGTGCGCTGGGAGAGCGAGGACGGCATGGCATTCACCATGACGGAAGGCACGCGCACCACACGCGGCACGACCATCACCCTGCACGTCAGCGAAGCGGAAAGCGAGTTCCTTGAGCAGTGGCGTGTGCGCGAAGTGCTGGATCGCTATTGCTCGTTCATGTCTGTGCCGATTTACCTTGAAGAAATCAAGGAAGAAAAAGCGAATGACGTCGAGGTAACCGGCGAGGGCAGCAACGAGGTCAAGGACGGCGAAGCTGCCGAGGCAAAGAAGGAAGAACCGAAGCCCATCAACGACACCCAGCCGCTGTATACCCGTGCGCCGCAGGACTGCACGGACGAGGACTACAAGCAGTTCTACCGCAAGGTGTTCCACGAGTATGACGATCCGCTGTTCTGGATCCATCTGAACGTGGATTATCCGTTTAAGCTCAAGGGTATCCTCTACTTCCCGAAGATCAAGGAGCAGTTCGGCGGCATCGAAGGACAGATCAAGCTGTACTCCGGTCAGGTCTTTGTCGCGGACAACATCAAGGAAGTCATTCCGGAGTTCCTGATGCTGCTCAAGGGCGTTATCGACTGCGCGGACTTCCCGCTGAACGTGTCCCGCTCCTTCCTGCAGAACGACGGCTATGTCCGTCGCATCTCCAACCACATCACCAAGAAGGTTGCCGACCGTCTGACGGGCATGTTCAAGACGGAGCGCGAAACCTACGAGGGCTTCTGGCCGGATATCCATCCGTTCATCAAGTACGGCGTCATGCGCGACGAGAAATTCGCCGAGCGCATGAAGGACTGCCTGCTCTTCAAGACGACGGACGGCAAGTTCCTGACCCTTGCGGAATACAAGGAGCGCAACAGCGAAAAGCTGCCGGATAAGATGGTTTACACCTCTGACCCGGCGCGTCAGGATGCGGCAATCCGCCTGTTCACCGAGCGCGGCATCGACGTCGCCGTGCTGGATCAGCCGATCGACGTCAACTTCGTTTCCTACATGGAATACAGCGCCGATCCGGAGAGCAAGTTCCGCTACTGCCGCGTGGACGCTGAGCTGGACAGCCTGACCAGCACGGAAGAAGCGCCTGTGCTGGACACCGAGAAGCTGACCGAGCTGATGCGCGAGGCAAGCGGCAACAAGGATCTGGCGGTAGAGGTCAAGCCGCTGGTCAACGACAGCGTGCCGGTCATGCTGATTGAAGACGAGCAGACCCGCCGCTTCAACGACATGGGACGCCTGTATGGTCACAGCGAATACACCGTGCCGGCGAAGTACAACGTCGTACTCAACAGCCGCAGCAAGACGATTGAAAAGCTCTCCACCCGCGAAAAGGATGAGCGCAGCGTGCTGCTTGCGCGTCAGCTCTACGACCTCGCCGAGCTGAGCCGCCAGCCGCTGGAAGCCGAGCAGATGACCGAGTTCATCCGCCGTTCGATGGAGATTGTTGACATCGCCGCGCAGATGTAACGGTTTTGCTTGACATTTCCCCGATGTTTGCTTTATAATAAATGGGTATCCTGATGAGGGATACCCATTTCACGGAGAGTTGTCCGAGTGGTCGAAGGTGCAGCACTCGAAATCTTCAGCTCCTTTTGGAACGCTCTCTTACGGATTTTCAAGTAATATCTAAGTTTTTCTCCATCAAACAAGGTCTTAAAGTGCCTTCATATCTCTCCTCTTATCTCTCCTTTTTCCAAGGAGTCAATGAGGAGGGAATTTTACGGAGACGTATCGAAGCGGTCATAACGGGGCAGACTCGAAATCTGTTAGCTCTTTTTATCGGGCTCGTGGGTTCGAATCCCACCGTCTCCGCCATAGAAGGAAGTCTGGCAAAACTAGGTTTTGTCAGGCTTTTTTCATTGCTTAGGAGAGAAGAATGTTGTACGTCAATTCATACCCAGTCCTGTCAGCATTGCTTCTGCCGAAGATATTTTGGATTGATAGTCAAGATGAGCGTAGATATTTGCCGTAGTGGAGAAATCGCTGTGTCCGAGCCATTCCTGAATTTTTTTCATCGGCACATTGTTCGCGAGCAATAGGCTGGCACAGGTGTGGCGCAAATCGTGGAAGCGGATACGGCGAAGATCATTCTGTTCCAAGATTCTTTTGAATCCGTCCGATAAGTAGCTTGGCTTCCATCGTTCGCCCATCTCATTGACGAAAATGTAATCCAGATATTCTTTGCAGTATGATCTGCCGCAGAGCTTCCGATAGTGTTCCTGCTTCTCCTTTTTAGCGAGCAGCATCTCTCGGAAATCGGCGACGAGCGGCATTGTTCTCAAACTGGAATCCGTTTTAGCGGTATCGCTTGCCACCTCGATATGCTTTCCGTTCAGATTACATTCCGTCACAGTATGCTGAATTGTAAGCGTGCTGTTTTCAAAATCAATCGCATTCCACTTCAATCCGATGATTTCCTCCCTGCGTAGACCGTAGAACGCAGCCAGTTTAATGGCAACTTCCAGCGGATTACCTTGAACGATGTCGAATAATACATTGACCTCTTTCTTGTCGTAGAAGCCGCCGATAAACTTTTCCTTCTTGGGGCGTTCAACATTCGCAGCCGGATTAGCTTGAATCGTTTTGATTTTGACCGCATATTTCAGCGCACGATGAATGACTGCATGATAATGAATCACCGTGTTGGCAGATACCCGTTCGAGTTGAGCACTGTAAAATTCCTGAATATCTTCCGTAGTCAGTTCCTTGAGTTTGATATTCAACGTCTCAAAATAAGGAATAATAATCCGCGTAGCCATCATTTCATAGGACGCATACGTTGTCAGCTTTACGGTGCTTTTTGCCACACGCAGCCATTTCAAAAGAAAATCCGTAAAGAGAATATCTCCCTTTTGCATCGCTTCGCGTTCTTCGATCTGCTGAACATTCGGCGGAACAAAGTTCCGGCGTACATCCATCATGAAATTTTCTGCCCGTTTCTTATTTCCTTTGACAGGAAGATTGGTCGAAATCCACGGCGTTTTCCGCTTTCCGTTCTCATCTCGATAGTTCAAAACAACATAGAACATTCCGTTCTTTTCTTGCAGGTGTCCTGCGACCATTGTTCTTTCCTCCTTCTCGCCGCTTCCACCCGCTGTTGACAGGAATATCATACCACAGCATAAACGAAATGGCGAGGATACGGCACATCATTTTGCGGGATTTTCGTCCACAATTTTCAAATAGGATAACACATGGACTTTAGGTACACGGTATGTCCTGCCAACCTTCATGCCTACGATCTTTCCTTCTCGCAGCAGCTTATATCCCGTCTTTTTACTGATGCTCAAAGCCGAACACATTTCCTCGATATTCATAATATCGGGGGAATCGCTGAGCATAACGCTGTATGCTTCTTTTCCTGATATTTTCATATACATGCCTCCCATATATTTCATCTATCCTCTCGTGAAGCCCGCTGCTTCTCTCTGTGGATACATCTATCCGCTTCTGCTTCGATGGACTCTCGAATCGTGTCCATATAGCCCGTTTCACGATCTCTGAATTCTTCATATACATCTTTCAGCGGACACGGAGATTTAAGCATGGCTTTTGCCTGCTTCGGCTGCAACGACAATTCCTCCATGCACATCAAAATATCTTCTCTCGTTGTGTATTCATAAGTGTGATTCAAAATCTCCGCAGGCGGCTGCGACAAGAGCCATTTACGATAGCTGTTCTGCTCATTGTTCATTTTTTCGTAGAGCATTGCCTTGTAGTCAACATTGTTCATTATAAATCCTCCTTTTCGCGTTTGCTTTTTGAAATATGCCTTCACCCTATACAAAAAAAGAGAGGAGAGCCGATTTTCATCGACTCTCCTCAAATTCACGTTTTTCTCACATTTGTCCTCGACACCCCTGAGCAGCAAAACAGATGTTTTGCAGGGAGATCATCAGGCGGCTGGCAGCGAACCAGCGCCATAGGTTTTTACCTCCCCGCATCCTGCCGGGCTGTCCCCATTGCGTGATCCTTCCATAAGGGCTGTGGCTGGACAGAAGTATCATTATCCCCATTGCCGGTCATCGCCTTATCATGAGCTGCACGATATTGACTGCCGATAGGAATCGCTCTTGTGTTCAAAAACACCGTCGTGGCGTATCGCAGAGGTGGCTGACACTTTCGCATCAACAATGAGAACGTACCTGATGAAATGACTATTCGGTTATCAGGTTCAAACGAATCTCTTTCTGATCCGCATCCTTATTATACCGCAGTCATTTTCTTTCTGTTATTGCCCAGTAGACGGAATTTAGCCCCTTTTATGGTCTGATAGACGGAATTACATGCTTTTTTCGATCTCCTCCAATCTTATAATGATATTATGGATTTCTCCCTTCAACAAACGCATATCCGACTTTTTTCCTAAAATGATATAATCAGTCGGCACTTCAAAGAAATCTGACATGCAAATCAGCAAATCAATGGATATGCCCGTCCGTCCAATTTCGATCTTTCCGATAGTTCCTGCTGTAATATCCAGATTTTCAGCAAGCTGTTCCTGTGTCAACCCCTTTTCCTTTCGGAGTTGTTTGATTCGAGTTCCGACTTCTTTCATATTATAATTCACTTATATTTCCTCCAAATTTCTGAATTTTGTTATCAGAAACTTGGCGGAGAACGGCATTTTACGCGATTTTGTGAATATAAAAAAACATATCACTCTGTTTATTTATATCCTGCGCGTCATATAAATAAAAGCACCAAATTGGAATTTCCAACTCGGTGCTTTTGGGTTACACGGATATCCTATTTACTTTTACATAGCTCTTTTTACGACTTCAAGTGAGCGATTTACCCGCTTGATTACCGCACCTACGCTTCTGTTCTTGATTCTTGAGATTTCACGGTACGAATACTCTTGAATGAAGTGCATTTGAATAAGCTGCTTGTCGTCCTCTCTTATCCTTTCCATTGCCTTGTGAAGTGGATCAAGCTCAACAATATGTTCATATTCATTTTCATAATAAACTGAGTTATAATCTGCTTCCATAGGAATAGGCACCTTTTTCCTCAGCATCGTTTTGCACTCATTAACAAGGATGCGTGTTGCCCACGTTTTGAAATACTCTGGATTCTGAATAGACTCCCGTCCCCTCCATGCTTTATAAAAGCACTCTTGGACAGCATCCTCACAGTCCGCATAACAGGAGAAAAAACGATGAGCTGTTCCCAGTAAAGTTGATTTTATCGTTTCCAGTGCTTCCAGCACTTCTTCTTCGCTCATCGCTTTCTCCTCCTCTTTTTATCTTTCCATGATTCTGCTTTCAATATCTTCCATCAGTCTACGGGTCATTGTTTCCATCTTATCCCGTTCTTCCTGCGTATCTGCCTCGTCTTCGACTTCTTTTATCCAAGTTCTAATCTTTTCTACGTTGATTTTATCTGCCGATTTATTCATTTCTCTTTCAATTTTCTTTCTGTATAGCCATTTCATGAATTTATTCATTTCTATTTTCTCCTCTCAATGATTTTCCATATAAACCATATCTGCAACGCGATTTAACTCATAAATTAACGCATTTACTTCACTTTCTTCAAGTCCATCTGCACAATACTGCAAAATAACATCGCTAAGCATCCCAAATCCATCACTTCCGTTCGAGCTAAACTTTGACTGATACGGAATAGTCATTTGTTCAGCAGTTTTACGATAGATTTCAATGCTCTCAGGAGAAATCGCCCATTTTCCGTCCTCAACGCTTGCAATCATCTCCTGCTTTGCCGTAATTTCATCTTCCAAAGTATACTTTTTCTCATCATTTTCTTCTTTGGCATATCGGTCTTGCAACTCATTCAATTCAGAATTAAGCGTTTCCAAACGAGCCTTATACGTTGTGCTTTCAACAGGTGCAGTCATGTTCGGATGAATCTCATATTGTGTCATTTGCGCCAAATGCTCGGCGCAATATGCAACAAATGCTTTCGCAGCTTCCTGTTTCTTAGAAGAAGCGCTGATGCACATTACTTCAATGTTCGCGTTGAGCGTTTGTTGCTGCCCCTTTTCAAGCGTCGGCGGTAGCAGCATTACCATTGCATCCCTATCGGCATAGGTAATCCCAAATCCCATATAATACGAGGAAATTAGCGGCATACCCCATTGCTCGTTTTCCTCTGCGAACAACTGTTGATTTTGGGCGACAAGTGCCATCAAAGAATGAAATTCTTCCGTATCAAAGGAAATCTGACCATCTTCGTTTTCATTCTGTGCAACATACGCTTTGACCATCATCGTCACAAGTCCGTCTATCCCCGTCTGCTGAATATCGGCAAGTGTGTAATCTGGATAGTCCAGCGCATATTCATCCAACCAGACCTTGATCTTATCAAAGAGTTCTGCATACGTCGTCGGGTATTCGCCCAACTCCATATTCTTCCATTGCGTTTCATTGACCGTCCAAGAATCCAACATCAAAGAAATTGGATATCCCAGCAGAGTTTCGCCATCAAAAATGACATTCTGAATTGCTGGGTAAAGTGTTTTAGCATCCGCACAAAGCGACTCGTTATCAATCGCAGCCAGATAACCCTTTTCTTTAAGTGCCGTATACGAACCGGGCGCAGACACCACAAACAAGTCAATGGAATCATCACCCGAAAGCGCAGCCTGCTGGATTTCACTACTGTTGAGTGTTTGTGCCGATACTACTGCAACATCAGGGTGTTCAATCGAAAAATTAACCAGCATATCCGGCGATACGCTACCCATCAGCGTCAATACAGTCTGTGTTGCTTCTCCATCCTTTGAAATATCTCTCAGAAATACACGATTGGCATACGGATAAGCATACACTCCTGCTTCCGAACAAGCGGCACTCGTGCTCACCATCGCATACTGAACCGGAATATATGCTTTAACCAGTTGATTTCCGGCTTCGTCTACTTCATAAACGCGATTATCTGCAAAGTAAATCAGTTTTCCTTGATAGAAAGCCATTCCACTGGGAGCCTCCATGCCTTCCAGCTTCATAACCTCGCTCTCGTTTATATCCGAATTAGCATTATATTTCCAGATTGCATTTTCATCGTCTTGCGTATATATAATCAGATCACAATCTTCTCCTTGCGCAATGCTCTGAATTCCTGCAATTCCCGAATACATCACGTCTTGCGTAGCAAAATCAAAGATTGCAAGCTCGGTTTTATCATATTCATCGTAGTTATCCGTTCCGAGCAGCAGGAACAATTTTCCGTTGTTCATGGCTGTTCCCTTGATTTCTCGGTAGAAATCATCGCTCTGAACATACAGAAGATCTTCAGGAAGCTGTGTATACGATTCCAGCTTTCCCTCCGTAAGTTGAAAGATTTGTCCGCTATACGGTTGCAACCCATAAAGCACCTGACCATCCGTAAAAATGACGCTGATCGCCTTTTCCCAGATGGACGCTTCCGTCTCATCTTCCGGGCGCTCCTGATTATAGCGGTACAAATAAGTATCTGACAGATCAACAGCTGTAGAAAGTTCTCCATCCCGATACGCATACACGCCATACGTTCCGAGTATATACAACGTATCTCCCACATAACAAAGCGAATCTGCGACTTCATAATCATGAACCTGAGTGAGGTTCAATGCCACATCCCCCTCTGCAAAAGCCACAGCTGCTACTAGCAGCACCAACAGCACCAGCACCGCACACAGTTTTTTCATGATTACCGCTCCTTTCAATTCACCGTCTTGTTCTGAATCATATTTAGATTTCCGTTTTCCATTTCATAAACGATATCGCAAGCCTTTTCGATATCCGTCGCACTATGGCTTGCCAGAATGATCGTCTTTCCATCCCGTTTGAACTGCTGAAGCAGATCGTGAACTTCTTCCATCGAAGCCTTATCCATTGCGTTAAAAGGCTCATCCAGAATCAGGACATCCGGGTTTTCCATAAAGGCTTGCGCAAACCCCAAGCGCTGACGTTGTCCAAGCGAATACTTCCCGACCGGCTTTTTCTCATCGGGACCAAGTCCCAGTGTGACCATTGCTTTCCGCGCCGCTGCCTTATCTACTTTGCCCGACATATCCGCAAGCAACATTAAGTTCCTCAAACCTGTTTCGTTGGGAAGAAAGCCCGGGCTTTCGATAATAACACCTGTAGACGGAGAAAAATCAGCCATTGTCTTATACGGAGGATTTGCCGCTTTCTTCAAATCGGGATTCCGTTTCAAGGCTGCCTTATTTCCGATCAAACAGCCATTTACTACAACATAACCTGTTGTAGGATGGGAGAAACCACAAATACAACGCATCAGCGTTGTTTTTCCGCATCCATTTGCACCGACCAGACCATAAATCTTTCCAGCCTCAAGCTGGATAGAAATATCTTTGAGTACCGTGTTATTACCGTATCGTTTGGACAGGTTTTGAATTGTAATCATAGCGAAACCTCTTTCTCTTTTCAAACTTAGAATTGCATATCCATCTTTTTCACACGGAAAGACATCAGAGCAATAATCAAGGCATCTACAATGCCGTAGCCGACCAGCACTTTCAAAAGCATTTCAAATTCATGCTCTGGTTTCATGGAAACAATCGCACCCAAAGTTGCAAAATTACTTGGCAAAACAATGCCCGGCAAATATTCAAAAAGCACTGTGATATTCAGCAACAGCAGGGAAACACATACCACAACTCCAAGGTTCGGCATCTCAAAAAGAGAAAAAGACAGTATCAGAAGGGTCATCGTCAAAAAGAAGCAAAACAGCACAAACCACGCCAAGAAGCACGCCTGAAATGGCGAAAGACCTCGAATGTATTGTGGAATAATCTGCATCTCATAGATGTAGTCAGCATTTTCTGCCAATCTTTCCAAATCGCTCCATCCGCTTCCTGGAGTTACATAAGACAGCGAAAACAATGCGCACATCGCTGTCATAAACAGCAGGAAAAACGCTACAATGCCGATGCAAAAGACAATCAGAGACAATAGCCACTTTCCTCTCGAAAGGCGAATCAGCACATATTTTTGATAAGACACCCGCTTTGGTATCTCCGAGATCATGACAAGGAACGCAACACTCGTCATAATCAGATTAAAGCCGGAATTCAGGCAAGTAAAAAGCGTTTCACCTAAATGTACTTTATATCCATATATACCTATCATCGTCGCATTACTGCGAACCAGCATAAAGTTCATCAGCAGGATGAACACCAGCATTAGACCTGTTCTCATCGAGTGTAACCATAAGCTCATATCTCCTTGAATACAGGCCATCAGCCACCCTCTCTTTTTCTGTTCATTAAGCATTTTCGCACCTCCTCTTGCATCCGGCATAGTAAATAGCTAAGCTGACTGCCAGCACAACCAGATAACTGATAATCGACACAACCGCTTTTTGCGGAGTTAAACCATCATTAAAAAGTGTTGCAGGATGTGGCGTTTGGATGCCGAAGAAGAAGAAAATGAGATCTGCGTTCCAAAGATAGTAGAGAAATGAAGGAATTGTAACTGTCAGCAGCTTATCGGGAATCCACACTGCAACAGCCAAGGCAACAACCGCCCAAACACTCGCTGTGAATCCGATACCTACTGTGATTTCTAAATAAACCGGCAATCCATAGCAGATCGTATACCAATTATAGAAGATACAGGACGGGTCAAAATAAATGGTATGGTTTGGATAAGTCGTTGGGTTACATGGTAGCGCAATGATATTCCAGATAATCGCGTGGAGAATAAATGCACTCATCGTCGCAATCGCAGCGCCGATCATCGAAGCCCCTGCTTTAATTGCAACGTACTTTGCAACTGAGCTTCGCAATGTCCTCCATTGCATGATACTTCCACTTTCTTCTTCAACTTGGCTTGTCGAATGCGCGAGTGCCGCACAAAACGGTAACAATAACATGAATCCGCCGAAAAAAATGCCGCCAATCGAAAGTTGCAATGCGCTTTCTCGGTATTCGAGCCATTCATCCGCACTGCCGATCCAGTACGCTGCTGAATAGCCCATCAAAGTGAATATTGCTACACCGAACGCAATCCAAAACTTTTTAGAGCGAAATGTATTTTTTAATTCTTCGTGCACTTTTTTCACTTCCTTAATTTAATTCAAATCCAATGATTATAAGTTGCAACTGTTCCAATTAAATTTATCGAGAATCCAAGTGTAAAAAGTGGAATGCTCATCCATTCTATTTTTTCAATCCGTTGTTCTTGTTTATATGATAATAATCCATAAAACACATACGGAAGCATATCAATAATATATCGATTTCCGAATTGATACCCTCCCATGGTTCGATGGCAACAAACAATGATTAAATGTATACATACTGTCATAGGAACTATTATTAAATTTGTTTTGCATTCTTTTCGCTTTTTTATCAACGCATAAACCCACAACGCAATAAAAAGAATTGTTATCGGAGCAATCAGCCAAAATGCCATACAATCATAAGTGTCATAAATCAGCATTCCATGTTCCCCGCCTGTTTTGGGTAACCTTAAAAGTTGATTCAAATGTTTTATTGCATAGCTAAAGCTGAATTGGCCTTCATCTGCACGAATGAATTCTGGTAAATAGTTGTGCCCAAACTCAAACGGATTACCGAATCGAGCAGCATTTAGTGTCAAATAAAATCCAATTATTATACATGCTGGAATTAGATGATATCCCTTTTTTACCAATGCTCTTATTCTCGTTTTCTTAATTACAAGCGCAATAATTAATGGTATATATACAACGACCATTGGTCTACATCCGAAGGCGCAGGCTAAAAATGTAAACGCTTTCCCCATGTGCTGATTCACAGCGTAAAAAAGAGACATTAACGAAAAAGCAAAACACATTGTTTGAGCCATGTACCAAACCCATCCGCCTTGTAGGGCAATAAATAGGTAGCCATTCCCTAAAAATAAGAACAAAACATATTGTTCAGCCATTGCATACTTCCCTGTTATTGTATGGTAAAGACGAAGCGCATATATAATGCCAATAAGTGAAAAGACAAGTGATATCCAGTGGTCAGGCGTATTTGTTCCAAATATCACAGCAAACGGAAGTAGCACTAGCGATGGGAATGGAGGAAAACTCACATAATACTTTCCTTCGTAAATTGCCAGTTCTAACCAAGGATAATCCGTGCCTAAATCCAATCGTCCATCTAGCCATGCACATGCTTGCAATGTATACGAACGATATGGATTTTCTTCTGTTATCCAATGTCCTGTAAAAGATGCAATCGTCCATAAGACAATAAGAAAGGCTAATGGACAAATCAAATATCTCCAATCTAATCTAAAATATTCCTTTGTTTTTCGCCTATTGGACATCATCCCATGTCAAAACTCCTTTATAATCAGCATTTCCGTGTCCATTTTTACTCCTATCAAACGGATCCAGCACCACTCCACTTTGAGCATCAATCATGACCATTCTATACTCCGGCGTATTTTTCTCATCTTCATTCATTTCATCTTCCTGTTTGCCCTTATATACATATTCTTCTTTCGGATTCTCCATATATATACAATTTACGCACCACGTTGGAACTAAATAATAGCATTCTGCCTCATACGCATCTCTTTTCCCTTGCGGGTAATTTGGATCATTATATAAAACATATCCAAGTTGAATATCATATATTTTTCTAATGTGACCTTGTTCTATTAATTTAGAAATGCTTCTTTTAATTTCGTCAAAAGAGCATAATGGAATGTCATTTGCAATTTCATCTACTTTTTCAACTGCATTCACCGTTATTTGATATTCATCCTTTTCTCGCATTCCCAACACAAGTTGAGGAAAGAAATCCGGCCAGCCAGTCTTATAAAAAGCACGATTTGCATGTTCAAGAATCGGTACTCCATCTATCGTCTGCCAGAAGTGTGCCAGATAGATCGCTCGTTCTGTTACTTCCAAGCTATCTTTCTTTACTCTGCATCTAACACTAAAATCAAAAGGTTGTTCAAAAAGGTATGAATCTGCTTTGATTCCTTGAGGAACTAAAATGTTCTGTGCGCAATCAATCATATCTTGAACAGTATATTTTTCTCCGTATTCGCTCCCATATATCTTATTCAAATCTATCCTTTCCCCGTGAGAACGATATACAATAAGTGGCGTTTCGCCCTTCTTTTCGCGAAAAATAAAATCTGCCGGATTATGATGTAGGATTATAGCTCCTCTTTTATCGTTCCATTCTGTTTCAGATTGAAAGAGAGTTTCGTCTAGTTTGTAATCCGCAATTTCGACCTTTGAAACAGATAATGTTCCATTTCCATAAACCTCTGCATTTACATCAACTGGAATAACCCTGCCTTGTGAATCCTTATATTCCGCTTTCCATTTTTCTTGAACCTGCTTATAAACATCTGACACCCTATAATATTCTTGCGCTAAACAACCTGTGGATAACGCCATCCACATACACAAAACAGCTAACACTTTTATCCATTTCGTCATAATCATTTCTCCTTAAATAATTGAATTATGAGTAGCCGATGTTAAACATCGGCTACTCATAAGATGGATCAGCGTTAATCCGCACGCATCGAGCCGTACAGAGTAATGTTATTCAGACCGTACTTACTTGCGTAATTAGTATTGCCACGTCCTGCAACGCTGTAATACTGACTAATAACCAATGCATTAGACATGCACTGATACTCGCCGTTGTCAGAGCGATGCCAGTTTGCCCCCATCGTCTTGCCCGTATCATGGCGATATGCTGCAATTCGATTCGTCTCCACTGCACTGGTTTCTTGAATCCTGTGCTTCACATAGAACTTGTTGCCGCCGGAATACTTCCAAACCTTCTGCTCGCTATGATGCTGGTAGAGTTGATCATCAGCGAGTGCTTCGCACGGAGTACGAAGAGTGAAGCTGACAGCAGCAGATGCAATGCTCGCAATAGAAAGCAACGTAGTGGCAACCAAAATGATAGCGATCAGTTTTTTCATAAGTTTTTCTCCTTCCTGATTGAAAACTGTTTTTATTAGGACTTACTTGTGGTATAATGTTATGGGTTCTTGCGAAACGTTCATCGCTTCGGCGATGAGGTGCTTGCCGGCATGTTTTGCAAGAACTTTTTTATTTAGGGCCAGTCTCCCTCCGACTAACCCGGATCACGACACCTAAACTGCGCCATATCATCGCCCCCTTCCTTGTATGACCATAACACTTTCCACGCTTCGGATTTTATCACAAAGGTTCCATCATTTGGGGCGGATTACTCGAAACGACAATTTAGATACCTGAAATGCAATGTTTTCGACTTATTAGGGTAAAGTTTTTCCTTTTTTCGGTAATTTACTTCCTTTTCAGCTACCTTTGATTACAAAAAGAAATCGCCGAACACTTTCATGTTCGGCGATTCGGGAACTCAACACTCATCTTACTTGTTCTCTTCATTTTCCTGAAGCTCCTGCGGAACGACAGGTTCATGATTTCCGCGCCAGCTCGGCAGCTGCGCACCGTCTTTGCCACAGTTATAAGCAAAATCGGCGATCTTCTCAAGAATCTTGCTCATTTGTTTTTCCCTCCCTTCTTCTTCGGTTGTTGCCGTCATTATAGCAGGAAAGTGCTGTTTTGTGGAGCACTATTCCTGAAATGCAAAAAAAAATACTCGAAACGCAACTTTTACACCCTCAATAGGGTGTATTCTACCGTTTTATAGTAGGTTAAATACTCTCCATTTGCGGTAAGATAAGAGCGTAATGAAGGGATTTGATGGATGATTTAACAAAAACAGGCAAACGCATTCGACAGCTACGGCTCGAGAAGGGTTGGTCGCAGGCGAAACTTGGAAAAGAAGTAGGACTAAACGGTCGTTCTGTCCGTGACTGGGAACTAGGTGCTTCACTGCCGTCGTCGAAAACGCTCAAGAAGCTATCTGTTTTGCTGAACACCTCTGCTGATTATATTCTGGGGTTGACTGATAAGGAAACATTGCGGTTGGATGAGCTTTCGCCCAACGACCAGCTGCGGATTAAGGCTATTCTACAAACCTTCAAAAATTTGAATTTGCCCTCATGAAGCCACGCTTTCACGCGCGGCTTTTTTATTGACAAATAATTTCCTCCCTGCTAGAATTGTGTCAAAGAAACGCTTTCAAAGATGGAGGTTATGCTTACATGCGGATCACCATTTGTGAAGATAGGGACTTTTACCTTGCCCCGATTCAAAAAGCCATCCAGCATTGGATGGCAGCTTCCGGGCATACCGACGTAATTGTTACGGTTTTCAAATCATCAGAAGATTTGTTGCAACGGCTCGAAACAAAATTTGAGGAAGATCTTCTTTTTCTTGACATTCAAATACAGGGTGAAATGAACGGCATTGAACTGGCTCATAAAATCCGTGAGCTGGGTTTGGATACCGTAATCGTCTTTTGTACGAATTTCCCCCAGTATGTATATGAAGGTTATACGGTTAATGCCCTTCGTTTTCTGCCAAAGCCTGTCAGTGAAAGCGACATATCCTACTGCTGTGATTATGTTTACAACAGACTTTCCATCGAAAGCAAAAACACGCTTGCAATTATTTCCGCTGGCAAACGATATGTGCTGCATTATCACGAAATTCTCTACGTTGAAGCTCGTTCCCATTGCATTTATATTTCAACGACAACCACCTCTGCACCATTGAAAATCAATGCAAATTTATCTGATATCGTCTCAAGTCTGCCGCAAGAGCTTTTTATCCCCTGCCATCGCAGCTATATTGTAAACGTGGCGCACATTCGCCTAGTAACCCGAACTGAATGTCTGCTTTCTGGAAATATTTCGATACCTATTTCTCGAACATATACACTTTCAGTTAACCAAGCCTTTGATCGTTATCATCAGGGAGGCATTTATAACTATGGCGTGGACAATATTTGAGCTTGTAATCAATCTATTTCAATCGTCACTCATCTTATTTTACTTAAAGCGCTGTTTTTCTTATGAGAAGAGAGTGCTTTTTGCTGACGCTTCTTTCTTAGCCATCTTTACAGCATTTCTGACTCTTTCTCAAGGCGTTGCTTCAATGCCTTTTTTCGTTCAGCAAATTATTTTTTTCTCGTTGGTTTTCTGCCACGCTAATTTCTTTTCATCCGAACCAAAATTTTCTATCGTCTATTGGATTCTTATTCTATCTTTGGTCTTTAACCTTGTTTCTGTCCTTACTTATCCAGTGTTTGATCTTTTTCCTCTGATTTTAGGAGTTACATATCCAAACTATGCGTTCAAAAGGATTCTTTGTATCATCGTAACGAACGTTCTTCTTTTCTTTGTTCTCAAGCTGATTATCCGGCTAAAGAAAAAATGTTCTTTTCCTAAAGCATCCGCCTATGCGATTTTCATTTGTACTTTGGCTGTCATTTATATTGTCGAAGAAGCCTTGTACTCCCTTTATAATGAATATGGCTCTCAGTCTGCGCTACCGTTCTTCATTGCATACATCAGCCTGCTATTCTGTATTATCCTGCTCATCTTTCTGTTTCACACAGTTTCTAATGATACAGAGCGGGAAAATCGCTATCAAGCTGAAATTTCTCTGCTGACGCTTTCCAAACAGCATCAACGCGAACTATTCCAAATGTACGAGGACTTAACTGCACGTCAACATGATTATAAGCAACACTTGCAAACACTCAGAGAACTGGTCAGCAATGATAAAGACTCCACCGCTGAGAAGTATTTGAACTCCGTCATGTCCGATAATCTGAGTGACGAAATGATTGTTACCGGCTCGCCTGAAATCGACGCGCTTCTAACTGCAAAGCGCCGAATCATGCGTGAGCGTGGGATTGAATTTGTTTACGTTCCGTACCCTCTGGCAAGTTTGCCGATTCATGTTTCGGACTTTTGTTCTATCGTAGGGAATCTTCTTGATAATGCGATTGAAGGTGTCGCTCGAATTAAGCCTGCTCCAACGTCTCCTTCTATTCGTTTGGCTTTTTCCCGCTCGTGGGATATGTTCTATATCTATTGCGAAAACCCATGTAATACAGAAACGATTGTAAAAGAGAAAGACCATTTCGTTTCTTCCAAACAGAAAACCGAACCGGGTATACACGGTATCGGTCTGCACAGCATTAACGCTATCGCAGATCGCGATGAGGGGCGTGTCGAGTTTTATATTGAAAACAACATCTTCTATGCAAAAGTTGTTCTACCTTATTTGAATGAAAGAGGGAAATATCAATGATGCAGCAGCTTGCAATATGGATTGTTGGTATATTGGAGAAAAAGGGAGCTTTACGCAGCGGTGTTTCCAGAGAAACCTATATCTATGGATTCGATATTGCTATTTACACTTTTTTAAGCACATTTGGACTTTTTCTAATTGGCTGGATAGCAGGTCGTCCGCTTGAAACGGCATTGTTGATCTTCCTTTATTATACGAATCAGTCCTCCGGCGGTGGATTTCATGCTTCCTCGCATCTTATGTGCTTCCTGACGATGGTTTTAGGCGAGTTGCTGTTCCTCATTTCTTTCCTTCTTCCGTATTCACTTCTCGCCTGCATCGGAATTTCTGTTATATCGCTTCTTTTTATGTGGATACACCCGCTCGTTCTCCATCCAAATAAAAGCTATCTAAAAAAGAAAGCGCCGCAACTTATTAAGCACTCTCGTCAAATTTTGCTGGTTGAAATCGCTTTGCTGATTATTTTCATTCTTTTGAATGTGCCTGCCATCATACAAACCATCACTCTAACGCTTTTACTCAGCGCCATTTCCAGAAGCGTTCCGATTCTCACGCACACGGGTATCATTGATTTTTCATGATTGAAAGTTGTAACTGTAGTTTTTAATGAGTTTGGTGCAAAGTATTTTTAGGAAGATGGCATACATCGGATATAAGCTGTAACTTGGATAAGATATAGTTTGAATAAAACATAAGTTAATAAGGAGAAACAAAAATGGAAACATCAGGCGTTTCTGATGCAATAATCATTCCTGTAAAAGGGAAAACAATAGATAAGGTCAATAAAGAATCAAAATATATAGTTAAAATTTCAGGTCAAACAGATTTGTCAGAGGCTCTTTTTGATTACTCTGAATGCTTTTTTGAAGCAGCTTATAAAATATCGGAATCTATTCTGTACCCAACATATCCGGATATAGGAAAACTTGATACTTATTTTTTCTCTATTGCCTTTCTTTACAGACATTGCATTGAACTTGGACTAAAAGCGATTGGGTTTCAATACATTCGAGATGAAGATGATCGAGCGGAATTTGTTAAAACCACAAAACATGACTTATCTGCAATCTTATCAGTAGTTACAAAGAAATGCGCATGTTCAAGACCCGTCGATGAATTGAGCTGGCTTCAAAAATATTTTTCGGATTTATCGCAAATGGATAGGGAATCAGACTCGTTTCGTTATCCATTCCATATTATTCGGAATCCTAATACACATCAATTTGATATTAAAAAAGTATTTGATCATCAGACACACATTGATCTAGAAAAATTTGCGAACAAATTTATAGCTGCTTACGAAATTATAAAAAAATGGTATAACAGCGATAATAAAGCTGCTAATAAATGGAAAAAACTCTCTCCCATTTTTATAGAAACGGGAGGTTACTACTATGGACAATCAGTTGTAGGATACAAACATAATAATGCACAGTTTTTTCCATATACTAAAGGATATTTAGAAACTGCAAATTCCTTAAAGAAATGCATGAAGCAAGAAACTGATAATGGAAAAAACAACGAACATCTATTCCTTCCAATGTGTTATCTATATCGGAATTGTGTAGAACTTAGTTTGAAAACAATATGGTTTGATGAAATGGACGAATGTTTCCAGATAAAATGTAAATGTATGCAAGACAAAAAACATAGTATTATTGGAATGTGGAATACAATCGAACCTTATATTGCACAAAATGCTAATGAATAAAATGACATGGAGTATTTATCTGTAATAGAGGATTACTGCAAGCAAATTCATAAAATTGACAGCGATGCAAATAAATTTAGATATCCGATGTCAAAAAAAATGCAACCCTACTTTTCTTCCGACAAGAGATTTGATTTCATAGAAATTGGAGTTTTTTTTGAAGCCTTGAATAATGGTCTTGCTGATATTGATAGCCAACTAAAATGTTTACGAGAAGAAAAAGCAGAGATAGAGTATTATATCAACCACCTGTAAATACCTATCAGGTTTGTGTTTAAGAAGATAGGGGATGCGGCTGCGTGAATATCACTTTTTCTCGAAATGTAACTTTTATTCTATGATTGGACTCGTTGTAGCAAGCAATGCCTCTGGTTATCCAGAGGCACTTTGCTTGTTGGGGAAATCCTTCCCCAAACCCCATTTTCGCATGACCAGTCATGCGGCTGCGCGCACCCTTCGGGGCGCTTTTCAGAACGAAAGAACGCCGTCAACGCTCTTTTTTCTTTTCGGCCTGCCGCTCCTTTTCTTTTTCCTCGACGCCAAGTATCCGTTCCACATTGGCTCGTACCGTCAGCAGCTGCCGCATTTCATCCTGTGCCTGATGATATGCTGAATACGCCTGCTTTTTCTTTTCTTTCAGTCCGTCATACTCGGCTTGAATCTCTTTTACCTTCGGTATCTTTTGTGTACCAAGCGCCGAAAAAGCTGCTTTTGCCGCCTGATGCAGCTTAATCTCCTGTTCATGCTCCTCAACAAACTTTTTTGAGTATCCCGCCATGCGGTACGCGGCATAAACCTCCCGCGTCTTAACGTAATTGATGATGTGTCCTTTTAACGTATGGAGTTCTGCCATACGCTTTTCCGTTTCCCGAATCGCGACTTGCAGCTCGTGAAAACGTGCAGTCGCCGCATCCGTTTTTACTGTCAAATCTTCAAGATTCATCAGATTGTTCTCAGACAGGTAATTGAGCGTCTGAGCCATTTGTTTAAGGTTAAAGACTTTCGCCCAGCGCTCATACCCTGTGCCTTTTCCAGCTTGCAGCTTTGCCTGAATATCAACCAGCAGATTGACCTGCCGCATCGGTTGAACCGTTTTCTTTCTGCTCGGATGATGCTCTTTCTTGCCCGCGATTATTGCTCGAAGTGCCGTTTCCGAATAGTCCTCTCCCAATGAATCCAGTCGTTTGAACCGCTCCTGTCCTTTCCCTTTCAGACTGATTCTCTTTCCCCGTTTAACCTCCCATCCGTCTGTTTGGAGCATGGTCAGCAATTCTTCAAAGTCTTTCGGTTGACGTTCCATAGCAACGTCAATCGCTTCCCGCAGCACATCCCGCTGAGAAGTTTTCGCTTCATTACCCAGCCACTTATTATAGCTCTTGCCCCGTCCTTTAGGCTGCTCAATGATCGACAAACCGTTCTGGATACACAGCGTATCACTGAGCCGCTGTATGGCTTTTGAACTGCCCCAGAAATTGCGAAACTTGCGATCACAATCAAGATTCACCGCTGAAATAATAATATGAGAATGCACATGGTGCCGGTCGATGTGGGTGGCTACAACATAGGCATTTTGCCCGTGCGTGAATCGGCTCGCCAGCTCGCAGCCAATTCGATTGGCTTCTTCCGGCGTGATTTCGCCTGGCACAAAGGATTGGCGCAGATGATACGCAATCACATCATCTTTTCCTCTACGCCGTCCTGTCCGCGCAATATATTCGCGCTTCATGAGTAAAAACTCTCCGTCCGCAGTTTCGGGATTGCACCCAAAGCCTGTCACCAATTCTCCCTGATGCGTCTTTTTCGGATTGGACACATACCCAATTACGTTGCGGATTGCTTTACCGAAATTTCGTCCTTTGCCCGTATGCAAAGGGATAAGGCGCGTGGTTGCCATGCAGATTTCATCTCTCTTTTTTCAAAAAAATTCGGCGCGAAGCTCACCCAGCTCCGCGCCATTTTCATATTCATCCCATCACCCAATCCTGCATCCGCTCGCATCCCGCATACAGCAACTCAAGCAGCTTCTGCGCAATCAGCGGCAATCCTGCCGGGCTAATCAGCCACGCGCTCACAAGCAGAATCAGCGCGCTTTTCATCGGAATCAGGAACATGCTCACCAGCGCCATCATCCCCAGCAGCGAGGACATAATCGACAACAACCCGCTCGAAACCGCCGTCAGAAACAGGCACAGGAGAATCAACAACTTCATCACCAGCAGCACCGGCAGCAGCATCACGGTCAGCAGAAATCTGAATACCTTCATTCTATTTTTCCCCCTCACATCTTCCTTTTCTTATCCCCATTGTTGCGCATTTTTTCATTTCACGCAAGGATACGGCTCAAAGCCCCAGCGTACCCAGTCGCATCAGCAGCTCGTCCATCTTTGCCCAGATTTCTTTCTGCGACGCTCGGATTTCCTGAATGTCCATATCATAAACGCGCCCGGTTTCGTTCGCGCGTTTGGCAATCTGGTTGATGTTGCCGTTATACCGCCCCAGCATCGCCACCGCTTCCCGCAGTTCCGGCAGATCGAGCTTGACCGCATACCCGTCAATCGCCATCTTGCGCAGATACGCCTGCATGTTCCGCACACCCATCAGCTCCATCTTTTGCCGGATCAGCGTCCGCTCCTGCTCGTTGACCCGAAAAATCACCTGTATCTCCCGCGCTCTGCCTGCCATGTTCACCGCTCCATTTCGCTTTTCTGTTTCTTCGGCTGCGGCATCTTCTTTTCCAGACTCGCCGCTTTCTCATGCCGGACTTCCCGCAAAAACAAATCCGTCAGCCCCGGATGAGCGCGCACAACAAACGCGTGATTTCTTTCATTGCCCCTGTCATCAGGATCAGCGAAAATCGGCTGCATCTTTGCCCAATTTCTGTTGCTCTGCGATATGCGCCCGTCGCCGTCCCTGTCCAGCACCGTGACCGCCAGTACATACATCGTCCTGTCAAAACCGTACTGCTCGATCACAGACTGCACAGCCTTTTTGCTCAGCACATTGTCGCGAAAATGCTCTCGGATTGCCGCATCAATCGCATCGCGGCAGGCGATATTCGCCTGCCTTGACGCGCGGTATTCTTCGATTTCGCCGTGCCTTTGCGCATACGCGCCCGGATACAGGTATATCGGCACATTGCATTTTTGCGCCTGTTCCTTCTGTACGGGGTTGTAAGTCTGCGCATCCGTCTTGATCGTCCGAACCGTCATATTCATTTATCGTTCCTCCCTGTTCTGCGCCTTATTGCTCTTTTCAGCGCCTTTTTCGCACGGCGCTCGAAGCTGCTCCCGAATGGACGGCACGTTCTGTTCTTCTTCTATTGCCGCCTCGATGGGCGTTTTATCGTCAATGTCCAGTTCTGCGTTGAGCTGCGCCAATCGCATCTGTTTTTCCTTCAGCTCGGTTTCCTGCGCAAACGGCTTTTGCAGTTCATCCTTTACCGCCCGTTCCTGCCTGTACAGCTCATCCAACGCCAATTTCTCTTTCGCGATCCTGTCCGGCACGCTTTCCATCTTATTGTCAATGCGCGTGATGTTGCCCCTCGGATCGCTGCCTAACTCAACTTTATACGTCATGCTTCCATTCAGATTCACGAAATATTTCTGACTGACTATATCGTAATCAAGCCCTATGCCCATTCCGCGATAGGTCGCAATCCATGACAGCGCGCTGCCCTTCCACTGCTTGCAGTAATCCAGAAGTTCCTGTCCTGCCGCTTCTTTTTCCGTATAGGTTTTACCGCCGACCTGCATCACAAAACCATCTTTCGGCAATGGATGTGCTCGCAGCAGCTCTACATCCCGCTGACAGCGCTCCATGTTTTCCTTTTTTTCCTGAATCTCTTGCGGGAAGTATCGAATCAGGCGATCTTCCAGACGAAACCGCCTGCTCTGATAGTCCGCCTGCATCAGTTTGAGCCGCGACACCTCGACATCCAAATCCATCTTCTCGCGGATTCTTGTGTCGCCCGCACACAGCGCCTTGATTTCGGCGTAGGACAGAACCGATTCGTCCACATCGTCGCAGACGCGCACCGGCGATTTGCTGGTCATGACCTGCGCGATAAACTTCTGTTTGTTCTCGATGGTCTGCCAACTGTACGCGTCAAATGTACCATCCGTTACATATCTGTAAATGTACACGTCCGAGTTCTGATTTCCCTGACGCACAATGCGTCCGGCTCTCTGTTCAAGGTCGCCCGGTCGCCACGGACAATCCAAATCGTGAGAGGCAATCAGGCGATCCTGCACGTTTGTTCCAGCGCCCATTTTTGCTGTGCTGCCAAGCAAAATCCGCACCTGACCCGTCCGCACTTTGGCAAAAAGCTCCTTCTTTTTAGCTTCCGTATCTGCATTGTGAATGAACGCGATTTCACTTTCCGGCACGCCCTGCGCCAGCAGCTTTTCACGAATATCGTCGTAGACGCTGAACTCCTTTTCGTCCTTCTGCCCGGTTTTCGGCGTAGACATATCGCTGAAGATGAGCTGCGTGAGCTTCTGCTCGCTGCCCTCTCTGTAAATCCGCAGTACATTGCCGACGCAGGCGTTGACCTTGCTTCCGGGATCGTCCGGCAGCATGGGATTCATGAGCCGCTGATCCAGTCCCAGCTTCTTTCCGTCCGACGACACCTTGAGCATGTTGTCGATGTGCGGATCGACCGACCCGCTGTGGATTTTGGCGGCGCGTTTGGAAAGCTCCTGCACCATCCGCTTTTGAATTTCGGAGGGCTGCACGACGACGGTTTCATAGTACGCGGTCGGCGTGGGCAGATGAAGCTGATCCGCCGTCTTGATGTCCGCCACCTCGCGGAACATGTTCATCAGCTCCGGCAGATTGTAAAATTTGGCAAACCGAGTTCTGGCGCGATAGCCCGTCCCTTCCGGCGCAAGCTCGATAGCCGTCACGGTTTCCCCGAATACGGAAGCCCATGCGTCGAAGTTCGTCAAGTCCCGCTTCCGCAGCGTTTCATATTGCAGATAGCGCTGCATGGTGAAAAGCTCGACCATACTGTTAGATACCGGCGTACCCGTCGCAAACACGATGCCATGCCCGCCCGTCAGCTCGTCCATGTACTGGCACTTGGCGAACATATCGCTGGATTTCTGCGCTTCGCTCGTCGAAAGCCCCGCGATGTTGCGCATTTTGGTATATAGAAACATATTTTTGTAATAATGCGCCTCGTCCACCACCAGCCGATCCACGCCGAGCTGTTCAAAGGTGATGACATCATCTTTCTTTTCTTCCGCTTTCAGCTTTTCAAGCCGCGCTTCAAGCTGCTTTTTGGAGCGTTCCAGCTGCTTGATGGTAAACCGCTCGCCGTGGGCATTTTTGACCTCCGCAATGCCGTCTGTGATTTCCGTAATCTGATCACGGATGATTCGCTCCTGTCGTTCTCGGCTGATGGGGATTCGCTCCGCCTGACTCTGCCCGATAATCACCGCGTCATAAGTGCCGGTTGCGATGCGCGAGCAAAAGCGCTTCCGCCGCCCCTTTTCAAAATCGCGCTTGGTTGCTACCAGAATGTTGGCGTTGGGGTACAGCCGAAGAAACTCCGAAGCCCACTGTTCGGTTAGATGATTAGGGACAACGATCATGCTTTTCGTGCATAAACCCAGTCTTTTCGCTTCCATAACGCCCGCTATCATCTCGAATGTCTTCCCTGCCCCAACTTCGTGTGCCAGCAGCGTATTGCCGCCGTACAATATGCGCGCAATCGCGTTTTTCTGGTGTTCTCTGAGCGTAATTTCAGGATTCATGCCTGCAAAAACGATATGTGAGCCGTCGTATTCGCGCGGTCTGGTTGCGTTAAACAGTTCGTTATACTGCTTCACCAGCCTGTGCCTGCGCTCCGGCTCTCTCCATATCCACTCCCGAAAAGCGTTCTTGATGGCTTGCTGTTTCTGCTGGGCGAGCATCGTGGCTTTGGAGTTCAGCACCCGCTTTTCCTTGCCGTCCGTCCCCTGAACAGTATCGTAAAGCCGCACGTCGCGCAGGTTGAGCGTGTCTTCCAGAATCTTATACGCGCTTGCCCTCGGCGTACCGTAGGTTTCATACGCCGCCACATCGTTGCGGCTTAATACGCTTTTGTTGCTGATGCTCCACTCGCCGGTGAATCGGGAAAAACTGACTTTGAGCCGCCGCTTCATGTATTCTTCCGTGGACAGCAGCTCGTACATGAAAGCCTCGATATCCTCCGTTGGAAGCCACGTCGCGCCAAGGCGAACGTCGATTTCCGAAGCATCAAGGTCTTTGGGCTGCACGGCTTGCAGCGCATCGACATTGACCGTAAACGCTTCATCCTCCGCTGCCGCAGCCTGCGCCAACCTGAGCTTTTCCCGCACGTTGCCGGAACAGTATTCGTCCGCCGTCTGCCACGTCCGCGTTTCAGGGTCTAAGTAAATCACGCCGGACAGCTCCTTCGTGATTTCCGTTTCATCCTTTCCCGTCAGTTCCGCCATATACGGCAGATCCACCCGCGCCTTTTCCCCGATGGACACCGCCAGCGCTTCTGCAGCGGTATCCGTATGCGTAATCGCCCGCGGGCGCTGAATGGTACGCTTGGTGAACATATCCGCTTTTCGTTTGAGCTTCCGATCTTCGTCCAGCACCTCAAGCGAGCTGAGCAGGTAATAAGAAGAATCGTCCGCAAACGCCAGCCGGTTTGCCCGGTCGTTAATCAGCCCGAATTTCGCGCTGAACGCATCATACTGCCTGTTCAACTCCCGCTGTTCGCGTTCAATCGCTTCGTCGCCAGCTTCCTCAAGCTGCGCATCCATCAGCCGATAGACCGTATCCCGCAAAGCCACCATGCCCTTAACGCGCTCCTGTGCCGTTCGATTCAGTTTCGGGCGCACCATCACCGAGTTTTCGCGGAAATACACCTCGCCGTCTACGAGGGCATAGCTGTAATTCTTCACGTCCGGGTCGGCGGGAATCGTTTCGGTAATCTCCTCGCCCTCCGACAATTCCATGACCTCCGCCGCGCGGTATTCGCCGCCGATCTGCTGAATCGCCTGCGTCAGCTGCTCCTGCAAGTCCGCTCCCGGAATAGGTCTGCACGTCGTTTCTTTCTCGTCGCCGTACATGCTCTTATCCCATGCCATGCTGCCCAGCATCATATCGGGATGACTGACGAAGTAGCTGTTGATGGGGATGCCGTCCTCCGTCTGCCCCAGATGCACCCAATCCGGCTCTATGTCGATGGGGCTTTCCCTTTTCTGCAAAAAGAGGATGTCCGTCGTCACGCTCGTTCCCGCATTGGCTGCAAACGCCGTATTAGGCAGACGAATCGCGCCCAGCAGCTCCGCCCGCTGCGCGATGTATCGGCGCGCAGCGGGAGCCGCCTTGTCCATCGTGCCTTTTGAGGTGATATACGCAATGACGCCGCCCGGTCGCACCTGTTCCAACGACTTCGCAAAGAAGTAATCGTGAATCAAAAAATTGTATTTATCAAACTGCTTGTCGGAAACCTTGTAGCCGCCAAAGGGGACGTTGCCGACCGCCAGGTCGAAGAAATCTCTGCGCTGCGTCTTTTCAAAGCCGCTGATGGTAATCTGCGCATCGGGATAGAGCTGCCGCGCAATGCGCCCGGTGATGCTGTCCAGCTCCACGCCGTAGAGCCGGCTTCCAGCCATATTTTCGGGCAGCATCCCGAAAAAGTTGCCTACGCCGCAGGACGGCTCCAAAATCGTCCCTGTGCGAAAGCCCATCCTTTCCACCGCGTCATACATCGCGCGAATGACGAGCGGCGACGTGTAATGTGCGTTGAGCGTCGAACTGCGCGCCGCGTCGTATTCGTCCTCCGTCAGCAGGCTTTTAAGCTGCCGATATTCTTCCGACCATTGCGCGTTATCCTCGTCAAAGGCTTGCGGGATGCCGCCCCAGCCGACGTATCGGGAGAGGATTTCCTGCTCGTCCGGGCGCGCCTGCCTGCCCTCCGCTTCAATCTGCTTGAGCGTGCGAATTGCCGCAATGTTATAGCCAAACTTCGTTTTTGCGCCGCCTTCGCCTAAATGCTCGTCTGTGATACGAAAATTCTGCGCCCTGTATGGCTCGATTTCTTCTTGCTGGGCATCCCGTCCCGTCAGGTCGAAGACGACGGTGCGCAGCTTGACTTTTTCCTGCGGCGGTTGATTTTCCGGCTCACTTTTTGATTCTTGCTGTCCGTCAAACTGTTCCTGATTATCAGATGGCGTTTGCTCGATGAATTCTGACTGCTCAAATCGGAAATCATTTCTGACATCTTCGGCGAGCATCTGCTCGAAGGTTTCCCGCCGCTCCACCCTTGAAATCGGATAAAGCAGCGTCGGGTCGCGCATCGTTACATGCGTATCCGTGATTTCTTCAATCAGGAATGTCAAGCCGCCCAAATAGACCGTATCGCCCACCTGATAATGCGGCGTATCCGTCCTGCCGCTCAGCTCTTTGACGACCTCATAGCCGCCCTGTTCGGCAGGCTCGGCAAAGTAGATGCTGTGTCCGTTTTCGGTCAGCTTTCCCGCCGCAACGCGCCAGCGTCTGAAGGGCATCCCCGTGACCGAAACCGTCTCCATGCCGGGGATATCCCGCTTAACCAGCTTGGTATCCATCAGCGGCGCGGCAACCGCCGCATCATCCCCGTAAAAAAGCAGATTGTCGTCCACCTTTACACCGATAAGACGATGCGGATGTTCCTCCTTGAGCGCCTGATAGGCGGCAACGTCCGGCGCAAGGCGGATTTCTTCTTCCCGCTTAGGTTCTGTTCGCCTTGTATATCGTCTGGCGCGAATCAGCCTGTTGATGCGCTCGGCGACTTTTTCCCAGCCGAGCTTCACATCCAGACAGTCGTTTTTCCGAAGCCGTATGCCCTTCGCGTCGTGCCATTCTTCGCTGTGCGCCGCACCCGATACGCCGGGCATCCGTCCGCCCGTTCCATACTCGCGCTTGAGAAATTCCACCTGCTCTTTTTCATCGTGCGGCTGAGAAAAAAACGCCCGGATTCTCTCGTTTCCGCCTGCAAAATCCGAGCCGCCGGTCAAAATCCAGTCGATTTCATCCTGCGTGATGAAGCCGCGGACTTCCGGCAGCTCTCTTTCGCCTTCGGGCAGCTCCCGCTGCTCCAGCGTCAAATCCCTGAGCCGTGGCAAAATCGCATCGGGCATGAAAAACTGTGTCCGCATCAGTTCGGGCTGACGCTCGACCGCATCCGCGAATGTTTCAACCTGCCCGATCAATTCATGCAGCCCGTCCGGCTGTTCCATCTTTTCAAGAAGCCGATCCACGCAGTCCGGGAACACAATCGGTTCTGCCGCCTGTATCAAAGGCAGATAGCCATGCTCTTTGGCGAAACTGTCGCGATATACCTCAATGAGCTGACGGGCGACCTGCCGCCTGACAAAACCTGCGGCTTCAACGTTTTCCAGCTCTGTTCCGAATTGCCCGGCTTCGATCAGCTCACCGACGCGCTTCGCTGCGTCTGTCCACGAAATGACGCGGGCTGTATTGGCATACCGCGCGCGACTTCCGCCCGCAAGGTGGATTCCATCTTCCGCATACCATGCTGAAAACCGCCAGCCGTCGATTTCAAAACCGTCGCCGCCGTGGTACAGCGCCCGCATGTGCGCCGCGATTTCATCCGCTGATTTGCCGATCCTGTAATCAAAAGCCAGCTCCTTGCGGATTTCTTCGCTGTTGCCGCCCAGACGCAGCATGATATCCGCCGCTTTTTCCATCAAAAAAGAAGCGGCAACCGTCTGGTCGTCCGCTTCTTCAATGGTTTGTATCTGTTCCGCTTCGGTCGGGAACAGGCTCATTTGCCGGTTCAGGCGTAAATCAGCTCGTTCATCACGATTTCTTCCGCCTGCGCCTTGCAGGTGTTCATCAGTCCGACCCAGCGCATCGGGTCGCTCGCCTTCAGTTCTTCCGTCGCGCCCGCCTGCTTCGCCAGCTCCGGCACGATCTCCTCCATCCGATTCACCGCCGCCCGGTCGATCTCCGTCAGGTGCGCGGTCAGCTTCCCGCTCAGGAGCAGGTTGTTGTAGGTGATCGTCCGATGCTCCTTCAGAAACCGCTCCCGCCTCCGTCCGTATTTGCTCAGCTCCATCGGCTGTTCGGCTGCTGTCAGGTCGGGAATCCAATACTCTCCGTTCTTCGTGTACGTCAGTTCGTTCATCATAGTTTTGGCTCCTTTCATATTGGCGGATGGTTCGTTCAATCTGTCTGAGCACCCCTTCGCTCATCTCGCTGATCGCGCTGCCCAGCGCGCCGGATGCGGCAGGCGTATTCCATTCCAATACGCCCGACAGTTCTTCCGGCTCAATCCGGTACTCCTGCGCCAGATTGCATCGGCTCAGCAGCATGTATTTCACGCTCGCCGCCGCTGTATTCCGAAACGCGATTTCGAGGTTAAGCTCATCATACCCTTCAAGGAAGCTCCCGTCAACGATACCGCGCAGCTCGTCCTGATGCCATTGCCAGTAGTCCATGCTCTGCTGCATCGCGATTTCTTCAAGCTGACCGGCAATGCCCAGTTGCGCTGCCGAGCCGTACTGCGTTTCCAGCGCACGAGCGACAGCTTCCCGATTGTTTTCATCCAGCGCCCACGTCTTGACCTCCCGCGAGCTTTTGCGCGCGCCCGTGTCCGCTACATCGAACACATAGCGCACCGCGCCCGCCCCATCCAGCAGCGCGATACCCTTCGCACCGCGCCGGACGTACCGCCGCATCGTCTGATTCCAGATTTCATAGCTGGCGCAGGCGGTCGC
>Ga0129311_1000234_pt1 | contig 51839 bp, 50 predicted proteins | sample Go1ome_FD_94435 | JGI IMG/M metagenome (GOLD analysis project Ga0129311, IMG submission 94435) | Western lowland gorrila individual fecal microbial communities from Wisconsin, USA - Go1022B metagenome | ecosystem: Host-associated > Mammals > Digestive system > Large intestine > Fecal | place...
CGTCGTCTTCGATGGCGACGCCACCGCCGCCCATTTCGTGCTCGGTGCCGTCCTTGTCCGGATAGCTTAGTGTGTAGCTTCCCTCGTTTACCGTCAGCGTTGCGTCCGTCATCTCACCGTTGAGCCAGAGCTGCACCGTGCGCTGAATGCCGCCGAGATTTGAGGCATAGGCAACGCTGCCGAGCGCCAGCACGAGGGCTGCCGCAAGGCCGAGGGTCGCGGCGCGGCGCAGCGCGCTTTTTTTCGTTTTCTGTTCCGTCATCTTCATTACCTCCGTGAGCGTGTCCGGGGAGGCGTGCAGCGGCGCGAACGCGCGTTGGAATCTCTCTTTCTCCGTCATGCTTACTCCTCCTCCAAAATCGTTCTGAGCTTTGCCCTTGCGCGAAATAACCTTGTGCTGACGGTCTTTTCCGGGATGGCGAGCATAGAAGCGACCTCCGCGGTCGAGTACCCTTCATAGTAGAAGAGCAGCAGCGGCACGCGGTATTTCTTGTCGAGCGCCATCACGGCCTTGAATAGCTCCTGATCGCTCTGCTGCTCAAACGGCAGGCTCTCGGCATAGTCGTCGATGTCCTCGTGCCTCCGCCACGGCGAGCGGAAGAGCATCTTGCAGCGATTGACGGTCACGCGGATCAGCCAGTTTTTCAGGTGGGCGTCGGATTCGAACGCCTTGTCCGTTTTGTACAGCTCTATCAACACGTCCTGCGTCACATCGTTTGCGTCGTCCGGGTTTTTCAGCCAGCCGTAGGCCACGCGGTACACGGTGTCCATGTACCGCTCCGCAGCCTGGGCAAATGCTTCGTTTGAAAACATATATGTTTCTCTCCTTCAAGGCCTTACACCCTAACTATGCGCGAGCGGGGCAATTTCTTTCACGCTTTTTCCAATTCCCGCAAAAAATTTTTCCGCCGCGCAGGCACGCCCCTGCCGCCGCGCTCATATACTGCCATAAGTCAAACCGATGCGGAGGGCGATCATATGGACCACAAAACGCAGACCATCATCGAAAAATTCCGGAAAAACCCCGCCATGGCGCAGGCCGTGCTCCAGTCCGGCGACGGCCGGCAGCTCATGCAGCTGCTCACCGCGCGCGACGGCGGCGCGGCGCTCGAGCAGGCTGCGCAGAACGCCGCCCACGGCGACACGAAGGACCTTGCCGCCATGCTCTCGGGCCTGATGCGCAGCCCGCAGGGCGCGGAGCTGATGCGGCGGCTGAACGACGCGGCGCAGAAGTAACGGGCAGGATCGCGGCGAGAGGGGGCGTGGCGCATGAGCGAGTGGGAGGACAAACTGAATACGCTGCTGTCAGACCCCGGCGCCATGGCGCAGGTCATGCAGATGGCGCAGAGCCTGTCGCAGCAGATGGGCGCGCCGGAGGGCGCTCCTTCGCCGGACGGCACGCCCATGCCGCCGACCGGCTCCGCTCCTGCCGCGCCGCCGTCGCCGCCGCAGAGCGCTCCGCCGGGAGACCTTTCGGCGCTGCTCGGCAGCGTCGATCCCGCGATGATCCAGAAGCTCCTGCCCGTGCTCGGCCAGATGAACCGCCCGGAAAGCGGCGAGACCGCCGCCTTTCTCCGCGCGCTGCGCCCTTTCTTAAAGCCCGAGCGGCGCGACAAGGTCGAGCGCGCCGCGCAGCTCGCGCGGCTCATCCATCTTGCCAAAACATTTTTGCTGTCGCAGGAGGGCTGAGGGATGTATAACCGGTATCTTCGCAACGACGACGGCGTTTACACCCGCATGCCCATGCAGGACGCGCCGCGTCAGGAAGCGCGCCGTGAGCCGCCCCCGCGCGGCAGCGCGCCGCCGCCCTCGCCGCCCGAGCCGCCGCGGGACAGCGCGCCAAAGGAGGACCCGTCGCAGTTTTTTTCGCGCCTTCTCGACAAGCTGCCGCTCAAGGGCGTGGACAAGGCGGACCTCCTGCTGCTCCTCATTCTCTTCTTTCTCTTTGAGGAAAAAGCGGATGACGAGCTTCTGGTCGCGCTGGGTCTGCTTCTTATTCTGTAGGTAAAATCAAACGGCGCGGCCAAAGTGGTCACGCCGTTTTCATCTGCCGCCCGGAGCGCGCGTCAGCGCACCGGGCGGTTTTTTGTTTATCGCTCGATCGTCTTATTTTCGACCGCGTGGAGCGCGGTCCCGTCGGGCAGGACAAACGCATTCTCCGCGAGCGTACCGGTATCGACCGTCATGCCCGCCATGCGGTAGACAACGTCCTCCCCGTTGAGCTTTTCCGCCGCGCAGAGAAGGCCGTCGCTCACGCTGACCCAGTAGCGCTCGATATAGCCGCTCTCGTCGGCGGCGGTCTCCACGTAGATGCAGTCCGCCGTGTCGAGCAGGCGGTAGTCGGCGAGCGCGATGCGCGATCTGTCGAGCCGCAGGATATCCTCATACGTCGGGATGCCCTGCTCCTCGTCGGCGGTGAAGGACGCGGCGGTCTCAAAGACCTCCCCGCCGCTGCCGTACCAGAGCCAGGTCGTCTCCCCGTTCGTGATGGTGTGGCTCAGCTCGCCGCTCGCCTTTTCAGTGTCCGCGCGCATCCATGCGCCGTCCACCGAGACGGTGCTGCGGTCCACGCCGCTGCCGCCCGTGTAGTAGCGCTCGATCGTGATCGAGCGGGTATAGCGCGCGGGGCGCGTCAGCGTGCCGATGGCGCTCTGCACCGTGTCGGGCTGGACGGTCACGCGCCCGGCGCTCGCGTCATCGAGCGAGGAATCGCTGCTGTCGCTGCTGTCCGTTTCCTGCGGGAGGACGATGCGCGCGGGGCGGTGCAGCGCGCCGCGCACCACGAACAAAAGGACCAGCAGCACGAGCGCGACAAAAGCAGCGCCGATGGGCGACACTCTCCGCTTGTTCATGCTGCGTCACGTCCTTTCCTCTCAGGCGTTGAAGTCGGCGGGGCGCTCGGCCTTGCGGCCGAAGTGCCACAGGATCGCGTCGGCAATGCGCGCGCAGGCGTGGCCGTCGCCATAGGGGTTCACGGCGTGGGCCATCGCGTCGTAGGCTTCCCTGCTGCGCAGCAGCTCGTTGCCCATGCGCAGCACGTCCTCATACTCCACGCCGCAGAGCTTCACCGTTCCGGCGGCGACCGCCTCGGGACGCTCGGTCTCCCTTCTCATGACGAGCACGGGCTTGCCGAGCGCGGGGGCCTCCTCCTGAAGGCCGCCGCTGTCGGTCATGACCATGTAGCAGCGCGCCATGAGGTTGTGCATCTCGTCCGCGCTCAGCGGGTCGATCAGATGCACACGCGGCGTACCGGCGAGGAACTTCTGCGCGTTCTCGCGCACGACGGGGCTGAGGTGCACGGGATAGACGAGCTCGCAGTCCTCATTCTGGAGGGCGATGTCTCGCAGCGCGGTCATAATGTTCTCCATGGGCTGCCCGTAATTCTCGCGGCGGTGGCAGGTGACGAGCACGACCTTCTTGGAATAGTCCAGCTCGTTGAGCTCTTCCGTTGTAAAGCGGTAGTCCTTGCGCACCGTTGTTTTCAGTGCGTCGATGACCGTATTGCCCGTGATGAAAAGGCCCTCGGTCACGCCCTCTCTGAGAAGGTTCTCGCGGTTATTCTTCGTCGGGCAGAAATAGAGGTCCGCGATCGCCGTGACGAGCTTTCGGTTCATCTCCTCCGGGAAGGGCGAGTATTTGTCGTAGGTGCGAAGGCCCGCTTCCACATGCCCGACCGGCACCTTATGATAAAAGGCCGAGAGCGCGCCGGCAAAGGTCGTGCTCGTGTCGCCGTGGACTAAAATCATGTCGGGCTTGAGCTGCTCGATAGCGTCGTCCATGCCGAGCAGGCACTTGCTCGTGATGGTGGACAGCGTCTGCCGAGGGGTCATGATGTCAAGGTCGCAGTCGGCCTTGAGGTCAAAGACCTGCATGACGCTGTCAAGCATCTCGCGGTGCTGCGCGGTCACGCAGCAAAGGCTCTCGATCTCGTCGCGCGAGGCAAGCTCCTTGACGAGCGGGGCCATCTTGATGGCCTCGGGCCGCGTGCCGAACACGCTCATAATACGCAGTTTTTCCATATCAGGCGTCCTCTTTTTTCTCTTCGTTGGTTTCTTCTGCTTCCGCTTTCGCCGCGTTCGCGCTCTCCGCTGTTTGGGCGGTCTCCTTCTCCTCTGCCGCGGCCTTTTCCGCCAGCATCGCCTTGTCGATATCGCGGCGGAAGATGACGCGCGAGGCAAGGAACGCCGCAACGGCCAGCGCCATCAGGAAGAGCATCGCCTTGATTGCGCCGCTTGAGGTGAGCACCACGGCGGAAAGGCCCAGAATGCTGCTGATGACATACAGCGCCGCGACGGCCTGCTTCTGGTTTAAGCCCATGTCGATGAGGCGGTGATGGATGTGTCCGCGGTCCGGCGACATCGGGTTCTGCCCGTGGGCAAGGCGGCGGATGATGGCAAAGAGCGTGTCGAACATCGGAAGGCCCAGGATCAGGAACGGCACCGCGAACGACACGATGGCGTAGTACTTGAAAAGGCCCTGGATCGAGATGGTCGCAAGGATGTAGCCGAGGAAGGTCGAGCCCGTGTCGCCCATGAACATCTTGGCCGGGTTCTTGTTGTAGGGCATGAAGCCCAGGCACGCGCCCACGAGCGAGGCCATCACGAGCGCCACGTCCCCTTCCGACACGAGCAGCGCGATAACGAGCATCGAAATGGCGCTGATGGTCGAAACGCCGCAGGCAAGGCCGTCAAGCCCGTCGATGAGGTTAACGGCGTTCGTAATGCCCACGATCCACAGAACCGTGATGGGGATAGACAGCCAGCCGAGGTCCCAGTAGGGACTGTCGGCAAAGACGTTGGGATTCGAGAGCGTCTGGATCACGACGCCGTGGAACACGGCGACGAGCGCCGCGAAGATCTGCACGCAGAATTTAAAGTACGCGCGCAGCGGGGACATATCGTCCACCACGCCCAGCACGACGATGATCGACGCGCCGAGCAGAATGCCCTGCAGCTGGTGGTCGATCTTCACGAACAGCAGCATGCTCACGATAAAGCCGAGGAAGATCGCAAGGCCGCCCAGGCGCGGCACGGGCTTTTTGTGCATGCGGCGGTTGTCCTTCGGCACGTCGATCGCGCCGATCTTATAGGCGAACGACTTCACCAGCGGGCACATCAGGAAGCTGACGACGAAGGCGCACAGCAGCGCCGCGCCCACGCTCAGCAGTAACTCTTTGGGTATCTCATTCATTCTCTCTCACCTTTTTCAGCGGGCCACGAAGCCAACCTTCTTGTAGACCTTGCGCAGCGTCTTTTCCGCGACGTAGGACGCCTTCTGCGCGCCCGCGCGGTACACGGACTCAAGATACGCCTTGTCGGCAAGGATGCGCGTGGCCTCCTCGCGGATGGGGCGCAGCATTTCGATAACGGCGTCGCCCACGGCGGGTTTGAACGCGCCGTAGCCCTGACCGTCGAACTCCTTCTCGATCTCGTCGTAGCTCCTGCCCGTCACGGCGGAATAAATCGCCATCAGGTTGGCGACGCCGGGCTTGTGCTCGGGGTCGAAGCGCACGCAGTTCTCCGTGTCGCTGTCGGTCACGGCGCGCTTGAACTTGCGGCGGATGTCCTCGGGCTTTTCCATAAGGTAGATGGAACCGTTGGGGTCCTTGTCGGATTTCGACATTTTGGCGCTGGGGTCGCTCAGGCTCATCACGCGCGCGCCGACCTTGGGGATGTACGGCTCGGGCATCTTGAATACGTCGCCGTAGATGCCGTTGAAGCGCTGGACGATGTTGCGGCAGAGCTCAACGTGCTGCTTCTGGTCCTCGCCCACGGGGACATAGTCGGGCTGATAGAGCAGGATATCCGCCGCCATCAGCGCAGGATAGGTGAAAAGGCCGCCGTTGATGTTCTCGCTGTTCTTGGCGGACTTATCCTTGAACTGCGTCATGCGCGAAAGCTCGCCGAACATCGTGTAGCAGTTGAGGATCCAGCCGAGCTCCGCGTGCTGCGGCACGTGGGACTGGATGAAGAGCGTGTTCTTCTCCGGGTCCAGGCCGCAGGCGATGTACTGCGCGAGCTGCTCGAGCGTGCGGCGGCGCAGCGCCGCGGGGTCCTGGCGGACCGTGATCGAGTGCATATCGGCCATGAAGTAGTAGTTGTCAAATTCCTCCGCGCGGCCAGACCAGTTCTTGATGGCGCCGAGGTAGGACCCCAGCGTCAGATCGCCGCTGGGCTGAATGCCGGACAGCATCACTTTTTTGCGTGTCGCTTGTTCCATGTTTTCCATGTTCTTCTTTCTCCGATCTCTTGTTTTCTGTTTCGATATATCTCCAACGCGCCGTTTTGGCGCAGCTATCGACCCAATTTGATATGTTACCATACCGCGCCGGGAAATGCAACGGCTCAATGCAGGGAAAAAAGGATATCCTGCCGCCGCGCACCATGCCGCCGGGCGGAAAAATCCCGCGCCCTTCGTTGACTTTTGGGGCAAAATATGGTGTAATGTGGTATCTATATTCTGACTCACTTCAGGAGGTCCTCTATGTCCATCGACATGAAGTATTTTGAAGAAATGGAAGCGAAGATCCCGCACGGCAAAGTGCGCACGCGCTTCGCTCCCTCCCCCACGGGCTACATGCACGTGGGCAATCTGCGCACCGCGCTCTACACCTATCTGATCGCCCGCCATGCGGATGGCACCTTCATCCTCCGCATCGAGGATACCGACCAGGGCCGTCTCGTCGAGGGCGCGACGGACGTCATCTACCGCACGATGGCCGAATGCGGCCTTTCCCACGACGAAGGCCCCGATGTCGGCGGCCCCGTCGCCCCGTATATCCAGAGCGAGCGCCGCGACACCTACGGCAGGTACGCGGAGCTCCTGGTCGAGCGCGGCCACGCCTACTACTGCTTCTGCGAAAAGGCCGAGAGCGAGGAGGACAGCGGTGAATTCGACCGCGCGGACGATCCCTGCCGCGACCTGCCGCTTGAAGAGGCCAAGGCGCGCGTCGCTGCCGGCGAACCCTATGTCATCCGCCAGCGCATCCCGAAGGAGGGCACCACGACCTTCCACGACGCGAGCTTCGGCGACATCACGGTCGAAAACAAGACGCTCGACGATCAGGTGCTCTTAAAGCGCGACGGACTGCCGACCTACAACTTTGCCAACGTCATCGACGATCACCTCATGGGCATCACCCATGTCGTGCGCGGCAGCGAATACCTCTCCTCCGCCCCGAAGTACAACCTCCTCTACGAGGGCTTCGGCTGGGAGGTGCCGACCTACGTGCACTGCTCCCCCGTCATGCGCGACGCGCAGCACAAGATGTCCAAGCGCAACGGCGACCCGAGCTACGAGGACTTAAAGGCGCAGGGCTACCTGACCCCCGCCATCCTCAACTATGTGGCGCTGCTCGGCTGGTCGCCGCGCGGCGAGCAGAGCGAGCAGGAGTTCTTCACGCTCGACGAGCTCGTGAAGGCCTTCGACATCGGCGGCATCTCCAAGTCCCCCGCCATCTTCGACATTGAAAAGCTCACGTATTTCAACGCCAACTATCTGCGCAATCTCTCTCCCGATGAGTTCTGTAAAGTCGCCGAGCCTTACATCCGCCAGAGCGTGAAGAACGAGGCGTACTCCGCTTCCGAGATCGCGGCGCTGCTGCAGGCCCGCTGCGAAAAGCTCACCGACATTCCTGAGAAGATCGATTTCTTCGACGCTCTTCCCGACTACGGCGTGGAGTTCTACACGAACAAGAAGTCCAAGACCAACAGCGAGGTCTCGCTCGACATGCTCTGCAAGGTCCTGCCCAAGCTCGAGAGCCTGCCCGAGTGGACGAGCGACGCCATCCACGACATGCTCGTCTCGTTTGCCGAGGAGCTCGGCGTGAAGAACGCGACGCTCATGTGGCCGCTGCGCATCGCCGTCGCGGGCAAGCTCGTCACGCCCGGCGGCGCGGTGGAGATCTGCCATATTCTTGGCCGCGAGGAGACCGTCGCGCGCGTCAAGGCCGGTATCGCCAAGCTTTCATGATCGACCGCTTCTGCCCCACCCTTTCCCACGGCACGCTCCGGCATGAATTTTTCAGCACCGCCGCCGCGTTCGGCGTGCTGACGCTGCTGGGCTTTGCCGTCTCGCTCGCAAGACCCGAGCTTGCGCAGGGAATTCTCGCGCGCTTCACCGCGCAGCTCGAGCAGCTCGGCCTTACGGCCGACGTGCCGCAGTCGCAGCTGATGGCGACGCTCTTTTTCAACAACCTTGTCGCCGCCTGCCTTTCGATGCTCTACGGGCTCATCCCCTTCGTGCCGCTCAGCGCGCTCGCGCTCGGCACCAACGCGCTGATGCTCGGCGCGTTCGCCGCGCTCTACCAGATGCAGGGGCCGGGTCTCGGCGTCTACCTTGTCGGCATCCTGCCGCACGGCGTCTTTGAGCTTTCGGCGCTCATCCTCGCCTGCACGCTGGGGCTTCTCATCAGCCGCACGGGAACGGACCGCATCCGCCGCAAGAAGGAGGCCATGCCCCTCTGGCCGCGGCTTCAGGACTGTCTGCGCGCATTTTTGCTGCTGACCGTGCCGCTTCTGGCTCTCGCCGCGGTCATCGAGACCTACGTGACGCCCGTGCTGCTCTCGCTCGTGATGTGAGCGCAGACGGTTGACTTTCGCGCAATACACCGATATAATGAACCTGCAAAGATTTTGTAGATTTTTATCTGCTGTTTCTTCAGGGATTGAGGAAAAGCACCGCTTCTGCGGCGCTTTTCCTTTTTCAGCAGGCAGACCACAGAGAGTTGTCCCGCTGCGGGACAGAGAAAGAGAGGATCACATGGCACAGCCCGCCGCCGTCGGCAGAACAAGCGTACAGAACATGACCGAGGGGAACCCCGTCTCCCTGATCCTGCGCTTTGCGCTGCCGATTTTCATCAGTCAGGTTTTCCAGCAGCTCTACAGCACGGCCGACGTGTACATCGTCGGCAAATTCCTCGGCACGAACGCCTTTGCCGCCGTCAGCTCGTCCGGCACGCTCATCATGCTGCTCACGAGCCTTTTCATCGGCACGTCCATGGGCGCGGGCGTCGCCATTTCGAAGTACTTCGGCGCGGGCGACTATGAAAGCGTCTCGCGCGCCATCCACACAAACCTCGCCTTCGGCGTGGTCTCCGGCCTGGGGCTCACGCTCGTCGGCGTACTGCTGACGCCGACGTTTCTCCTTTGGATGAACACGGACGCGCAGGTGATGCCCGAGGCGGTGGAGTATTTCCGCTACTACTTTCTCGGCGTTCTTGCGACGGTGCTCTACAATATGTGCGCCAGCTCGCTCAACGCGCTCGGCGACAGCCGCCGCCCCCTGCACTACCTCATCATCTCCTCGCTGACGAACATTGCCCTTGACCTGCTGTTCATCGGCGCGTTCCATTGGGGCGTGTGGGCCGCCGCCGTGGCCACCGTCATCTCCCAGACGGTCAGCTTCGTGCTGTGCCTGCACCATCTTCTGCGCAAGGGCGAGGTCTACACCGTCACGCCGCGCAACATCCGCCTGCACGGCGACATGCTGCGCGAGATCGTGCGCTACGGTCTCCCCTCCGGCATCCAGAACTGCGTTATCGGCCTTGCCAACGTCATCGTCCAGTCGCAGATCAACTCCTTCGGCATGCTCGCCATGGCCGCCTACGGCGCGCACACCAAGGTCGAGGGCTTCGCCTTCCTGCCCATCACGAGCTTCACGATGGCCTGCACCACCTTCGTCGGGCAGAACCTCGGCGCCAGGCAGTACGACCGCGCCAAGCGCGGCGCACGCTTCTGCATCCTCATCGCCGTCATCATGGCGGAGCTCATCGGTCTTTGCTACTATCTCTTCGCGCCGCAGCTCATCGGCGTGTTCGACAAGACCCCCGGCGTGATCGCCCTCGGCGTGCAGCAGGCGCATACGGTGGCTCTTTTCTACTGCCTTCTGGCCTTTTCACATTCCATCGCGGCGGTCTGCCGCGGCGCGGGCCGCGCGGTCGTGCCGATGATGATCATGCTCTCCGTCTGGTGCGTCCTGCGCATCATCTACATCATGATCGTCGTGCACCTCTTCGGCGATATCCGCTATATCTACTGGGCGTACCCGCTCACCTGGGCCATCAGCTCCACCATTTACCTTATTTATTACCTGCGCTCTGACTGGGTGCATGGATTCGAAAGGTGATTTTTATGTCAACCCCCGCATTCCGCTTCCGCATTGCCGTCCCCGACGACGTGCCCGCGCTGCTCGCGATCTACGCGCCGTATGTGGAAAAAACGGCCATCTCGTTTGAGTATGAGGTCCCCTCGGTCGAGGAATTCCGCAGCCGCATGGAAACGATCTCCCAGCGTTACCCCTATCTCGTCGCCGAGGATGAAGCCGGGCAGATCCTCGGCTATGCCTACACGCATACCTTTATCGCCCGCGAGGCCTACGACCGCTGCGCCGAAACGACGATCTACCTCGCGCTCGACGCGCGCAGACACGGGCTCGGCAAGCGCCTTTACCGCGCGATCGAGGACCTTTCCCGCGCGCAGGGCATCTACAACCTCTATGCCTGCATTGGCGAGCCGCAGGGCGCGGACGACGAATACCTGACGGACAACAGCATCCGCTTCCACGAGCATCTGGGCTTCCGCCGCATCGGTGTGTTCACGCGCAGCGGCTACAAGTTCGGCCGCTGGTACAATATGTCCTGGGCGGAAAAACTGCTCGGCGAGCATCCGGAGACTCCCGCGCCGCTTCTCTCCTTCCCCCAGCTGGACCAGGCGCTCGTCGCGGAGATCCTGCGCCGCGCCGCCGAATAAAGCACATCAGAAAAGGAGCGCCGCTCACGCATGAGCAGCGCTCCTTTTCTGCTTTCCTTTTTCTCATTGGACAGAACGCACCGGCTGTGGTAAGCTCTATCCACAACGCAAAAGGAGGACCTCTCCCATGGAAGAGACCCGCTATGTTTTTCACCTCAGCCCCTACGACGTTTCCGCGCTTCTCCCCCAGGTGAGCCGCGCACTCGAGGCCCAGACCGAGCACACCTCCCGCGCGCAGTATCCCGGCATGTGGAGACAGACCGACCGCCTGCGCGAAAGAGCGCGTGCACGCGCCGCGCAGGGAACGAAAAAAGTGTCGAAAGCGCACCGGCTCTTGCGGACGCTCCTCGATATCGTCTGCCTTGCGTGCGGACTGTTTCTCCTCATTCCCGGCCTGACTGCACCGAAGGAGCTGCTTGTGCCGCTGCTCACCGGCGCGCTCGCTGTGCTGGTCGGTGCGTTCGACCTGCATCTTCGGTACGGGAAACGAAAGAACCCCTTCGACAAGTCCGCGGAGCGCCTGCTCCGCGGCAAGGATGCGCTCCCCGAAGGTCTGACCGTCTCCTTCGCGTCAGACGGCATGACGCTTGCAGACGCCGCGGAGACCATCCCTTACGGCGACTTCACCTGCGCGGTGGAGACGCAGGACCTGTTTCTTCTCATCTATCGCGGCTGCGCCACGCTTTTGCAGAAAAGAGACCTCGACGGCAGCGATGCCGGCGGCTTCCGCACCTTCCTTTCCGGGAAGGTCCCGGCCTGCCTCGACCTGCGGGAGAACTGATCTGAAAGGGCATCCCGCCCGCGTCCCGGTTTCAGGGTGCGGGCGGGATGCTTATATTTTGAGCGGCAGAAATAAGCAGGCATTCCTGACATCTCCCCGAAAGCCCCGACGCGCAGCCGCCCTGAAAGGCTCCCGCGCGGATGGTCTCCTCCGGAACGTCCGGCTCCCCGCCCGCTCAAAATCTCCGGTGCAAAAGAAAAACTCAAGGGTAAAACCCTTGAGTTTCAATACTTTGGTGCGCGAGGCGGGACTTGAACCCGCACGCCCGTAATGAGCACTAGAACCTGAATCTAGCGAGTCTGCCAATTCCACCACTCGCGCGTCTATGAAGTTTTTTGAAAAGATGGTGCGGATGGCGGGACTTGAACCCGCACGTCCATACGAACACTAGCACCTCAAGCTAGCCTGTCTGCCAATTCCAGCACACCCGCATGTTCATCATTTTCAACCGGTCTCTCAACGACCGCTTGGCTATTATAAGCCCAAAACAGTCAGATTGTCAACACATTTTTTGAAAAAAGTCGAGATTTTTTCGTATTTTTCCTGCCGTGTCATATTCCCTGCGTATACGTGCGCTTTTGCAACTTTTTCCATCCACTACAGCTGGGCAAGCGTCTCCCCCACCGTGCCGGTGATGACAAGGTCGGCGTTCAGCCCGCGCTCGAGCGGCGTTTTGTTGATGACCACGAGCTTGTGCCCGCGGTAGTAGCGCACGAGCCCCGCCGCGGGATACACCGCGAGCGACGTGCCCGCGATGATGAGCACGTCGGCCTGCTGGATATACGCCACCGCGCGGCAGAGCGTATTTTCGTCAAGCCCTTCCTCATAGAGCACCACGTCGGGCTTGATGCGCCCGCCGCATTCACAGCGCGGCACGCCCTGAGAATGCTTGATATAGGCCGCGTCGTAGAACCTGCCGCAGCGCTCGCAGTAGTTGCGCAGCGTGCTGCCGTGCAGCTCGAGCACATTTTTGCTGCCCGCCGCCTGATGCAGCCCGTCGATATTCTGCGTGACGATGGCCTTAAGCTTTCCCTTCCGCTCCCATTCGGCAAGCTTCAGATGCGCGGCGTTGGGCTTCGCCCCCTCGCAGAGGAGCTTTGCGCGGTAGAAGGCAAAAAACTTCTCGGGATAGCGCTCATAGTACGTGTGGCTCAGGATCGTCTCCGGCGGGTCGTCCCACTGCTGGTGGTACAGGCCGTCCACGCTGCGGAAATCCGGGATACCGCTCTCGGTCGAGACGCCCGCTCCGCCGAAAAACACGATATTGTCCGTTCCGTCGATGAGTTCCTTGAGCTTTTTGACTTCTTCCGTCATTTCTTCTCCTTTGGCGCGCGTGCGCTCACATCACATAGCTCTTGTCGATCTGCACCACGGCAAAATAGCGCGGGTCCAGCTCGTGCACGGCCTTTTTGATCCTCTCCTCCGCTTCCCGGTCGCTCAGATTGCAGCGGTACGGTACCACCGCGTCGAAGATGACGTTCGTGTGCGTCGGTCCCGTGACCATGCGGAAGTCGTGGATGGAGATATTTTCGTCGATGCCGCGCACCAGCGCGGCGATCTTCTCGTGCGCGGCGTTCACCGCCGCGTCGTTCGTCACGATGGGGTCCATGTGGATAACGGCCTCGCAGCCGAGCCGGTCGTGCAGCGCCCGCTCCACGTTGTCGATCGCGTCATGCAGGGCGAGAATATCGCCGTGGGCGGGGATCTCGGCATGCAGCGAGATCATTACGCGGCCGGGGCCGTAGTCGTGCACGACAAGGTCGTGGATGCCGCAGACCACGTCGCTTTCCATCACGATATCGCGGATCTCCTGCACGAACTCCGGCGAAGGCGGCTGGCCCAGCAGCGGCGAGAGCGTATCCCTTGCCGCCTGAAAACCCGCCCACAGGATGAGCAGCGACACGGCAAGGCCGCACCAGCCGTCGATCTTCCAGCCGAGGAAATAGCCCGCGAGCGTCGCGAGCAGCACCGCGGCGGTGGCCGCGCAGTCGGACAGGCTGTCCGCCGCGGTCGCCTGCATGGCGGCGGCGTTGATCTTCTTCCCCACGGCGCGGTTATAGCAGTACATATAGCACTTGGCGCAGATGGAGATGAGCAGGATCGCGACCGTCAGCGCGCTGCACTCCACGCTCTCCGGGTGCAGGATGGCCGAGACGGCGTCGCGCAGCAGCTCAAAGCCCATCAGCAGGATCACCATCGAGACGATAAGCCCCGAAATGTACTCGAGCCGCCCGTGGCCGAAGGGGTGCTCGGGGTCGGGCTTCTGCCCGGCCAGGCGGAAGCCCAGCAGCGTCACGATGGACGCCCCCGCGTCGGAGAGGTTATTGAACGCGTCCGCCGTGATGGCGACGGAGCCGGCGAGCGTGCCGGCAAGGAGCTTGAGCGCGAAGAGCAGCAGATTGATGGCGATACCCACCGCGCCGCAGAGCACGCCATAGGCGCGGCGCACCTCCGGCGCGCCGACATTCTGATAGTCCCGGATGAAATGCCTTGCAAGAAGTCCGATCATGCCCCTTCCCTCACTCGCTCTTGATCCGAAGCTTCATGCGGCAGCAGAGACGGTCGAGGTCCTCGTCCGTCGCCGCGGGGATGCGCAGCCTTGCGCCGCATTTTCTGCAGACAAGGTCCACATAGGTGCTGCGGATCTCCATGCCGTAGTCGCGGCTGCCGCAGGAGCAGGTGATGCCGTCCGGACGCGCGGCGATCTCCTTGAGCTCGGAGAGCACCTCGTACATGATGACGCTGTCGGCAAAGGCGGCAGGGTCGTCGCCCTGCTCGCGCTCCTTTGCCGCCGCGACGGAGAGCTGCTCCATCTCGTGCTCCACGGCGTAGTCCTCGCCGATGAAGCAGCAGAGCATCTTCGTCTCCGGGCAGGCAAGGCCGATGCCGCGCCCGTGCAGCAGCTTTTCCGCACCGCACTCCGCCGTATGCTCCCCGCCGCACACGCCGCAGGGCACGCGCAGGCGGAACTTGTTCTCCTCCGCCTCGATCTCAAGGCTCGACTGGCCGCACTCGCAGCTTACCACCGCGCCCGAGGCGCTGAGGGCAAACACGCTTCTCTGCTGGATGACGCGCTTGCGGCACGCGGGGCAGAGATAACCGATGGTACGCATTTCTTCTTTCATCCCGTTTTCCTCCCGGAAGGGTCATATTTTACATCGTAACTCGGATATTATATCGCACCCGTGCAAAAAAAGAAAGGGAGAAACCTCTGTTTCTCCCTTTTCTTTCGCATTTTCGTCCGCCGCTTACGGCTTGACCGCGATGGCCTCGATCTCGACCAGCGCGCCCTTGGGCAGCGCGCAGACCTGCATGGCGCAGCGCGCGGGACACTCGCCGTTAAAATACCTGGCGTAGACCTCGTTGACAACGGAAAAATCGCCGATGTCGATCATAAAAACGGTCGTCTTGACGACGTCCTCGGCCTTGCAGCCGGCGGCTTCAAGCACGGCCAGCAGGTTCTTGATGCACTGCTCGGCCTGCTCTGCCGTATTGTCGGAGACAAACGCGCCGCTCGCCGGGTCAAGCGGGAGCTGGCCGGAAACAAAGACAAAACCGTTCGCCTCGATGGCCTGGGAATAGGGTCCGACGGCACCGGGCGCGGACGTGGTAGCGATCACATGTTTCACAGGAATATCCTCCTCCTTTAATGTATAATTATTATAACATTTTGCGCATATCGCGTCAAGTGCTCATATTTCCGGAAAAGCGGCAGAAACTACTTCTGCTTTTATGAAACCTCTACCGAGGGTAACAAAGCGGAAAGGAAGCACCCAGATGGGAACTCATATGACCGGCGCGCAGACGCGCCGCCTGCGCAGCGCGCCCTCCGTTCTCTCGTTTGCCGCCGTGGGCGGGCGCTTCGAGGGAGAGGGGCCTCTGCGCGACTATTTTGACGAGCTGAGCGAGGACCATTTCTTCGGCGAAAAAACCTGGGAAAAGGGCGAGAGCACGATGCAGCGCCATGCCCTCGCCCGGGCGCTGGAGAAGGTCTCGCTCCGCGAGCGGGACCTTGACCTCATCTTCGCGGGGGATCTTTTGAACCAGTGCACCGGCTCGTCGTTCGCTCTGCGGGAAAGCGGCGTCCCCTACTACGGACTCTACGGCGCGTGCTCGACGATGGGCGAAAGCCTGTCGCTTGCCGCGCTGATGATCGACGGGGGCTATGCATCGCGCGCCGCTGCGCTCACCTCCTCCCACTTCTGCACCGCCGAGCGGCAGTACCGCATGCCCGTGCCCTACGGCTCGCAGCGCACGCCCACGGCGCAGTGGACCGCGACGGGCAGCGGCTGCTGCATCCTCGCGTCCGAGGGCGCGGGTCCCTATCTCACCTCCGTTACGACCGGGAAGATCGTGGACAAGGGCGTGACGGACGCGAACAACATGGGCGCGGCCATGGCCCCCGCGGCCTATGATACGCTCTGCGCGCTCTTTCGTGACACGCAGACTCGGCCCGAGGACTACGACCTCATCGTGACAGGCGATCTCGGCAGGCTGGGACAGCGGATCGTCTCCGATCTTTTCGCGCGCGACGGCGTTTCGCTCGGTGAACGCTATACCGACTGCGGGCTGCTGCTCTACGATCTTGACGCACAGGACATGCACTGCGGCGGCAGCGGCTGCGGGTGCTCTGCAAGCGTTCTGTGCGGGTACCTTCTGCGCGGGATGCGCGATGGCAAATGGGAGCGCATCGTCTTCGCGCCGACGGGCGCGCTGCTCTCCCCCACCTCGACGTTCCAGGGCGAGAGCATTCCCGGCATCTGCCACGCGGTCGTGCTCTCAAACCAAAAGGAGGGATAAGGATGGACTATCTCAACGCCTTTCTCTGCGGCGGCATCCTCTGCGCCATCGGACAGATTCTGATCGACAAAACGCCCCTCACGCCCGCGCGCATTCTGACGGGCTATGTCGTCTGCGGCGTTTTGCTGACGGCTGCCGGCGTTTACGAGCCCATCGTGAAGTGGGGCGGCGCGGGCGCGACCGTGCCGCTGCTGGGCTTTGGCTATTCGCTCGCCAAGGGCGTGGAAAAGGCCGTTGCAGAGCAGGGCTGGCTCGGCGTGATGACCGGCGGCCTGAGCGCCACGGCGGGCGGCATTGCCGCGGCGGTCGTGTTCGCGGTGCTGATGGCGCTTCTTTTCAAGCCCGGCGACAAGCGGTAGACATAAAAAGGAGGAGAGGGCTTTCGCCCTCTCCCCTCTTTTGATTGTTACGATGCGCGAAGGCCGCTGCTCTCGATCTGCTCGAGCGTCATGACCTTGCTGTGCACGATGGGCTTCCACTCGACCTTGGCAAAGAGTGAAACGATGCAGATGGGTACATAAGTAAGCATGAACACCGGGAACGTGAAGGTGTAGAGCACCTTTTTCGCATTCGTGCAGCGGATATTTTTCCACTCCGTCACGGTCGTGATCACGCCGAGGACGAAAAGCGTCATATAAAGGCTCAGCACCGTCTGCAAAACCGAGATGCCCAGCGCCGCCATCGAGCCGCCGTTCGTCACATTCGTGACTGCCGCACCGACGTTCACGACGATGCTCGTCCCCGTCAGCACCGCCGCGGGCATGATGTTCATCGTCATGTCGTAGCAGGAGAAGCTGCCGCGTGCGATGCCGGAGAAGAGCCGGGCGGCATACTTGCGGAACACCTGTAAATAGCCCTTGGACCAGCGCATTCTCTGCCGCCAGGACTGCATGAAGCTCGTGGGCTGCTCATCGTAGAGCACCGCGCCCGCCGCGTAGCCGACCTTGTGGCCGCGCACGACGTTGTCGATGGTGAACTCGATGTCCTCCGTCAGCAGGAAGAAGTTCCAGCCGCCGCACTCGTGCAGCACCTCGTCGGAGAAGAGGAAGCCCGTGCCGGACACGGCGCAGCTGCTGCCAAGGCGCATACGCGCGTTGTTGAGATACTGCGCCTCGCGCAGGAACCACAGCGCATAGCCCGCCGAGATCCAGTTGTCGCCGTAGTTTTTGGAGTTCCGGTAGCAGGTCACGATCTCGTAGCCGCTGGAGTAGACCTTCTCGATCTCGGAAATGAAGTTCGGGTCGAGGATGTTGTCCGCGTCCAGCACGAGATAGGCGTCGTAGTGCTTGTGACCTGGGCGCTTGATGCGGGTTAAGAGCTCGTTGAGCACATAGCCCTTGCCGACCTGCTCGGTGTTGAAGCGCTCGAACACGTGCGCGCCGTGCGCGCGGGCAACGCCCGCCGTGTCGTCCGTGCAGTTGTCCGCGCCGACGAAGATATCCACGCGGTCCGCCGGATAGGTCTGCGCGCGGACGCTGTCGAGCAGCTGGCCGATCACGTTTTCCTCGTTGCGTGCGGCGATGAGCACCGCGATGCGGTGGTATTCATTGCGGCCTTCCAACTTTTTCCGCCGCAGCAGCGCCACCGCCACATAATAAAACTGATACGAATAGCAGATGAAAAAGAGCGCCATGATAACGGCGTTGATGGTTTCTACAGTACGCATAGCCTGATCTCCTCTCAGCCGGCGTGCCGGCAGGTCTTTTTTGACTGTGAGACAGTTATAGCATGCGAACCTTGTGATTCCCCGTTGGAAATTCTTAACTAATTCCTAACATCCCCCGCAGAAAAGATTAAGGTCCCGCGCTATGACCTGCAAAGCAAAAGGAGACGCCGTCCCATACGGGACGGCGTCTCCTTCCGATCTTCAATCACTTATTGACGCAGGTATCGGCAAAGCTGAAGCCGTTTTTCATCTGCTCGCTGGCTACGCGCAGGACCTTGTTGAGGATCTGCGTGCTCTCCTTGCGAACCATCGCGCAGAGCTCGTCGTTGGCCTTGGCGGTGAGCGTGAAATCACCGCTCTCGCGCATCAGCTTGTCATACCTGAGGACGATCTGGCGGCCCTTGATGTTCACCGTCTCCTGATAGCCCCAGACGTTCTGGATGCACGAGCCGTAGCACTTGTCCGCCAGTGCGCCGACAAAGCGGCTGACCCAGTAGAGGTTGTCGGTCCCGGCGTCGAGCGTGACCTTACTCAAATAGTCCGGCATTTCCGGCACGTTCGTGTACACCGGCAGCCACGCGGAGAACGTCGTCGAGCCGAAGCACACCCACTCGATACCCTTGATCTCGTCGGGCACATCGCTTCTGATCTGGCAGATGGTCGTCACGCCCGTGCGGTTGATGCCGATGGGACGGTAGATGCCGCCCTTTTCCGTGTTGCGGCTGGCATAGGGGTCGTAGGGCGTGCCCTGATAGTGGGAGGAGAGCAGATACTGGATATCCTCCGCCGCGACCTTGCGGTCCGGCACGAAGGACCAGGGGATGTTGTCGCTTTCGGGTGTGAACTCCGCGTTCTCACCCTCCCAGCAGTACGAATGCGGCGCAAGGCAGCGGCCCATGAACCACGCGCGCGGGGTATTGTAGATGTGGTCCATGTCGCGGTGCGAGCCGAAAATGTCTCTGGGGTTGAAGAAGCCATCCTGGTTCAGATCCAGATGATAGTCCTCGATAAACTCTCTGAGGTCTGCCGAGCAGAGATGCGACTCCTGCGCGCCGAAGGCGTCCGCCAGGTCGAACGAGTCCATGCCGAACTGGTTGGGGTTGATGATGACGCGATCCTCTGGAATCTTGCGCGCGATCCAGTGGTGACCGCCGATCGTCTCCATCCACCAGACCTCGTTTTCGTCGTTGAAGGCAATGCCGTTGGACTCGTAGGTGCCGTACTGCTCCAAAAGCGCGCCGAGACGCAGCACGCCCTCGCGCGCGGAATGGATGTAGGGCAGCACGAGCACGACGATGTCCTCCTCGCCGATGCCGCCGCAGCGCTCCTCTTCTCCGTCCCCGGCCTTTTGCAGCTCGACCATCGGGTCGGCCGCGAGCACGCGCGGGTTCGAGGTCGTGGTCTCCGTCGCGGTCATGCCGACGTTCGCGGCGTTGATGCCGGTCGCGGCCCAGATGCCGTGCTTGGGGTCCACGCTTGGGCAGGCCGTGTAGCGCATTGGGTTTTCCGGCAGCTCGATCTCCACGTGGGATTCCACGCTCTTATATAATTTCACCTGCCGGTCCGGTTCCACAACGATCAAACGCTTTTCGTCGAAGTGTCCGTCGTCCGTTCGGGCGATCATGGTCGAACGGTCGTTGGTCGCCAGCTTACCGGCCAGCACAGTCGTACAGGGCATATCATTCAATCTCCGTTTCGTTTTTTCTTCTCTGCGCATCCTGCGCATGTGGTATTCCGCATCAATTATATTCATCTAACTCGCCGCTGTAAAGGGGAATATTCCGCGCCTTGTGCACATCTTAAAAAAGCAAAGCGGAAGGACCGCACTCCCCTGCCGGGAATGCGGTCCTCTTTCTTCTTTTATGCAGCAAAGGTGCGTTTCCGCTACCGCACCGCTTTCTTTTTCCACTTACCGCTCATATAGAGCGCAAGGCCGATCCAGAACGGCGTGAAGCCCGCGAGCGCGTCGCCGAGCCAGAAGCCCATCTCCCGCATGCCAAAGCCCAGACCGAACAGCACCGAAAGGCCGATACGCAGCACGATACCGTCGAGGATCGCAGCAATGAAGTTGACCACGTGGTTGCCGCTGCCGTTGATGAGCGCGTTCATGCCCGAGCGCGCCGTGCTGCCGAAAAAGATGAGAATCGCGATGGGCAGGAAACGCATGCCAATGGCCATGACCTCCGCATCCTCGCCGCTGATGAAGACGCTGTAGATCTGCTGCGGGAAGAGCAGGAACGCCGCCGAGAAGAGCAGCGCCGAGATCATCGTCATGAAGAATACCGAGCCCATGACCTTCTTCACGCGCTCGTACTTGCCCGCGCTGATGTTCTGCCCGATCATCGACGAGCCCACCGTGCTGAAGGCGTTGGACACAAGGTTCGAGATGCTGTTGATCTTGCTGGCGATACCGGCAAAGGCGGAGACCGCCACACCGTAGGAGTTGAGCCAGGAGTTGACGAAGAGCTTGGAGAAGTTGACCGACGCGCTCTTGAGCGCCATCGGAAAGCCGAGCCTGATGAGAGACGCAAGCATCTCCCCGTCGATGCCGAAAAAGTGGCCTTCCTCCACCGTGAGCTCATACTGCGCGCGGTGGCGGTAGATAAAAAGCGCGCAGAGCGTGAAGGATAGTCCCTGGCTCATGACCGTTGCGAGCGCCGCGCCCATGCTGCCCATATCCAGCGCCAGCACGAAGAGAAGGTCCAGCGCGATGTTCGTCACCGCCGCGATGCTGATGAAGAAAAAGGGGCGCTTGGAGTCGCCCATGCCGCGCAGGACCGCGCTGATAGCGTTGTAGCCGTAGATGAAAAACAATCCGACGATGCACACCGCCGCATACGCGCCCGCCTCGCTCAGCGCCTCGGCGGGCGTATTCATCCAGCTAAGGATCTGGCGGCGCAGCACTAAGCAGACGACGCTCAGCACGACGGCAAAGCTCAAAAGGAAGGTGAACATCGTGCCGACGAAGCGGCCGATGCGCTTTCTCTCCCCCGCGCCGATATACTGCGCGATGATGACCTGCCCGGCGTTGGAAAAGCCGATGGCAAGATAGGTCAAAAACGTCGTCATGTCGCCGCCGACGGAGACGGCGGAAAGCCCCACCTTCCCCAGCACCTGCCCGACGATGACCATATCGACCATGTTGTAGACGATCTGCAGCAGGTTCGACAGCAGCAGCGGGATCGCGAATACGACGAGCTGTCTGGGCGCGCTGCCCTGCGTGAAGTCCACGATCATGCTTTTTTCGCTCATGACAGCTCTCCTCTCTTTTCTTTAATAGATGATCCTGCGGTCCACAAGGTCCTGATAGCGCTCGGGGGACATGCCCATCAGGCCCATAAAGACATCCTCGTTGTTCTCGCCCATGCAGGGGGCGGACTTGCGGATGGTTGCGGGCGTTTCCGAGAGCTTCCACGGCGGATTGAGCACATACTGCTTTCCGAGCACCGGATGCTCCACGGAGGTGACGACATTGCGCGCCAGCACATGCGGGTTTTCCAGAATTTCCGAGGCGCAGAACGACGGCATCGCCGCAGCGCCCGCCGATTGCAGCGTCTCCATGACCTCCATGTGCGTGAACCGGATCGTCCACGCGGCGATATGGCGGTCAAGCTCCCCGCTGTTTTTGTGGCGGGAGTACATGTCGGCAAATTTTTCGTCCTTCGCCCAGCCGGGATCGCCCATGGCGTGCACGAGAGCATGCCATTCCTCCTCCGTACCCACGGCGATGCTGACCCACTTGTCCTGGCCCTTGCAGCGGTAAACGTTGTGCGGGGCCATGACGGGGTCGGTGTTGCCCGTGCGTCCGAGCGAGCGGCCGTTCATCGTGTATTCCATCATTTCGCTGCCGACGAGCGCCGTGATGCACTCGGACGACGAGCAGTCGATATACTGCCCCTCCCCCGTCTTTTTGCGGTGGTAAAGCGCCGCGAGCAGCGAGAACGCCGCCTGCGTGGCCGCGCGCAGGTCCTGTACGCCGCTCATGGGGTTGGGCGCGCCGTCGGTGTAGCCCGTGAGGTTGGCAAGGCCGCCGAACGAGGCGAAAATAGGCGCAAAGCCCGAATAGTGCCGGTACGGCCCCGTGGAGCCGAAGCCCGTGGATTCGAGCATGATGATATCGGGCCTGACCTTTTTGAGGTCCTCGTAGCCGAGGTGGAGCTTGTCCATCTTGCCGGAGCGCATGTTCGCCACCGCGATATCGCAGTGCGCGACGAGCTCGCGCGCGAGCGCCGCGCCTTCTGGAACGCTCAGGTCGATGGTCACACCCTTTTTGTTGAGGTTCGCGTTGTTGAAGGGGGGCGCGCCGTCGTAGCCGGCGTAGTTCTCCGCCTCGAGGATCGAGCCCTGGCGCGTCTGGTCCACGCGCTTGCGGCTCTCGATCTTGATGACCTCCGCGCCGAGATAGCCCAGCAGCGACGTGCAGTAGGGCGCGGCCCAGACCCAGCCGAAGTCCGCCACACGGACGCCCTCCAAAGCCTTTTTCGTTTCCATAAGATCACATTCCTTCCGCCGCAAGGGAAATGCGCCGCCCTGTTCCGGACGGCGCATCCTCCTGCCGCTGCAAACGCTTAGTAAAGCGTCTTTTCTTCTTCGAGTTGTTTGACCTCGTCCTCGCTCATGCCGAGAAGCGTGGTAAAGACCTCCATGTTGTCCTCGCCGAGACAGGGGCCGGGCTTGCGGATGGTCGCGGGCGTCTCCGAGAGCTTCCAGGGCGGGTTAAAGACGTGCTGCGTCTTGAGCAGCGGGTGCTCCACGGTGGTGAGCAGGCCGCGCGCCTTGACGTGCGGGTCCTCGAGGATCTCCGTCGCGCAGAACGACGGCATCGCCGCAACGCCTGCATCCTGCAAAAGGTGCATCAGCTCGATGTGGCCGTACCGGATGGTCCACTCGGCAATATGCGCATCCAGCTCCCCGCTGTTTTTGTGGCGGGTGTACATGTCGGCAAACTTTTCGTCCTTCGCCCAGTCGGGATCGTCCATGGCGTGCACAAGATTCTGCCATTCCTCCTCCGTGCCGACGGCGATGCTGATCCACTTGTCGTCGCCCTTGCAGCGGTAAACGTTGTGCGGAGCCATGACGGGATCGGTGTTGCCCGTGCGGCCGAGGGAACGTCCGTTCATGGTGTATTCCATCATCTCGCTGCCCACGAGCGTCGTGATGCACTCGGATGACGAGCAGTCGATATACTGGCCCTCGCCGGTCTTTTTGCGGTGGTAGAGCGCGGCGAGGATGGCGTAGGCCGCCTGCGTGGCCGCGCGCAGATCCTGCACACCGCTCATCGGGTTGGGCGCGCCGTCGGTATAGCCCGTGAGGTTGGCAAGGCCGCCCATAGAGGCGAAGATCGGCGCAAAGCCCGCAAAGCCGCGGTACGGGCCCGTCACGCCGAAGCCCGTGGACTCGAGCATGATGATGTCGGGCTTGACCTTTTTGAGGTCCTCATAGCCGAGGTGGAGCTTGTCCATCTTGCCGGGGCGCATGTTCGCCACCACGATGTCGCACTGGGCGACGAGCCTGCGGGCGATCTCCTGCCCCTTCTCGGTGGTGATATCGATGGAAACGCCCTTTTTGTTGAGGTTTGCGTTGTTGAACGTGGGCGAGGAGTTCACGCCCTCGAAGGTGTCGCCGTTCATGATGGAGCCCTGACGCGTCTGGTCTACGCGCTTCATGCTCTCGATCTTGATGACCTCCGCGCCCAGATAACCGAGCAGCGAGGTGCAGTACGGGCCGGCCCAGACCCAGCTGAAGTCCGCCACGCGGATGCCTTCCAATGCCATTTTACTCATTTGTCTGCTGCCTCCCTTCCTCAGATCACGCCGGACTGCGCGAGCGAGACGATGTCCTGCTTGCTGTAGCCGAGCTTGCCCAGGATCTCTTCGTTGTTCTGTCCCAGCGTCGGCGCGCCGACGTTGTCCGTGGGCGCGGTGGCGGACATCTTATAGGGGATGCCCGGATACATCAGCTTACCGGCCACAGGATGATCGATCTCCTCGAAGAACCCGCGCGCCTTGGTCTGGGGCGAGTTGAAGGTCTGCTCGGCGGAACAGACGGGCGCGCAGGCGGTGCCCTCAGCCTGGATCATGGAGAAGAGCTCAAGGCTCGTGTACTTCTTGGCCTCTTCGCGCAGCAGGTCGCGCATCTCGTAGAAGTGCTTGTCGCGGATCTTCTGCTCGAGGAAGCGCTCCTCCTGCGTCCACGCGGGCGTGCCGAGCGCGCGGACAAGACCGTCCCACTGCTTCTGCGGGTAGAGGACGACCATGACGTAGCCGCCGTCCCTGCATTCAAGCAGCGTGTCGCGCACGCGGTTGATGCCGACGCGGGAGGGGTTGATGCCGAGCATGTAATAACGCACGATGTTCATGCGCTCAAGCGCCATCTCGGCCTCCTGACGGGAAATGTCGATGTACTGGCCCGTGCCGCCGTTTTCGCGGTAGAAGAGCGCGCCGAGGATGGCGACGGATGTGCACGCGCCGATGTCGGTCTCGCCGACGTAGCCGCCGCCCTTGATGGGCTCGCGGTCGGCGTTGGGCGATGCGGCGGGCAGCACGTAGCCTGCGCCGCTCGCGTGATAGTTGTTGAGGTTGTAGGCCTTGTAGTCGCGATACGGGCCGTACTGGCCGAAGTTCGTGATGGAGGCCATGATGAGACCGGGGTTGAGCTTTTTGAGCTCGTCATAATTGAGACCCAGACGCTCCATCGTGCCGGCCTTCGTGTCCTCGAGCAGGATATCGGTCTCGGCGGCGAGCTTTTTGAAGATCTCGCGGCCGGTCTCGGTCTCGAGGTTCAGGGTGATGCCCTTCTTGTTGGTGTTTTCGTAGAGGAAAATGCCGGACGTTTCCGGATTCGCCTCGTCGTGCAGATAAGGGCCGTGCCTGCGCGCGATATCGCCCTCGGGCTTTTCGATCTTGATGACCTCCGCGCCAAGATCGGCAAGCATCTTCGCGCAGTGGGGTCCGGCAATGAAGCTGCAGTATTCAAGCACCTTCACGCCGTCTAAGGGTCCGTGTGCCATGGTTTGATCTCTCCGTTTCTTTCTAAAATTCTATTGTGCATCGGCGGGCTTTTCTTCCTCCCGCCGCCGGATGCTCTCTCGTTCCAGCGCCGCGATCCAGTCGGCATAGCCGCGGATCAGAAAGCGGAAGCTCTTTTCCGAATCGACGCTTTTGTTGGCGTAATAGCCCGACTGCATCAGCGAGACGAAGCCGTGCAGCGCGCTGCGGTAGCAGCGCGAGAAGTGGACGCCCGTTTCCCGCGGGATCTGGTAGCGGTTCGTGATCTGGCGGAAGGCGCGGAAGCTCTCGCGCCCGACCTTTCGCAGCTCCTCGTTCTCGCCAAGGCCCGGCAGGCCGAGGATCGCCTGGTAGAGCTCCGGATTTTCCTGGGCAAAGCGGCGGTAGGCATAGGCGAGCGCTTCGATCGCCGCCTCCTTCTCCTTGCCGTCGATGGCGTCCGACAGCGTTTTGCTGAGCATTTTTGCCGCGCGCTTGCCGACCTCCTGGTTGATGCTCTCCACGCCGCCGATGTGGTTATAGAGCGATGCGGCCCGAACGTTCAGGCGCACCGCAAGGTCGCGGACGGTATAGTTCCCGTAGCCCTTCTCCACCAGCAGCTCAAACGCCGCATCCGTGATGGCCTCTGCCGACAGTCCTTTTCCTCGCATGATATCCCCTTTCCTAACTAACATTGTTAGCCTTATTTTAGGCAAATTTCCGCCCGCTGTCAATCGAAAGTCGGCGGTTTTTGCAAAAAAGCGATAGCATCTTTGTTGCAGCGGCACAACATTTTATTGCTTTTCTTTTGCCGCGGGTGCGTGCTTTAATAAAATCAGTATCACAGAAAAGAGGAATGCCCATGTCGAATTCTGTCCATGATCTGCGCAGCGCGCTCGCGCTGCTGCGCTCTATCCCCGGCCAGCTGGCCGAGACCGACGTGGAGGTCAAGCCCGAGGCCGAGCTCTCCGGCGTTTACCGCTATGTCGGCGCGGGCGGCACGGTCAAGCGCCCGACGAAGGAGGGCCCCGCCATGCTCTTCCACAACATCGCCGGTCATCCCGACGCGCGCGTGGCCATCGGCCTTCTTGCAAGCCGCGATCGCGTGGGAAAGCTGCTCGGCTGCGACCCCAGGGAGCTTGGCCGCCTGCTCTGCCATGCCGCGGAAAACCCCATCCAGCCCGTCACGCTGCGCGGTCCCGCGCCGTGTCAGGAGGTCGTGCACCTCGCGACGGAGCCGGGCTTCGACTTGAACCGTCTCATCCCCGCGCCGACGAACACCCCCGTTGACGCCGGTCCCTACATTACGCTCGGCATGTGCTACGCGAGCCATCCCGACTCCGGCGTGTCCGACGTGACCATCCACCGCCTGTGCATCCAGGCTCCCGACGAGCTGTCCGTCTTTCTGCAGCCCGGCTCGCGCCACATCGGCGCGATGGCCGAGCGCGCCGAGGAGCTGGGACAGAACCTGCCCATCTCCATCAGTATCGGCGTCGATCCCGCCATCGAGGTCTCAAGCTGCTTCGAGCCGCCCACGACACCGCTGGGCTTCAACGAGCTGTCCATCGCGGGCGCTGTGCGCGGCAGGCCCGTCGAGATGACCGACTGCATCACCATCCGCGAGCAGGCCATCGCCCACGCAGAGTACGTCATTGAGGGCGAGATCGTCACCGGCGAGCGCGTGCAGGAGGATAAAAACAGCCACACGGGCTTTGCCATGCCGGAGTTCCCCGGCTACAACGGTCCCGCCAGCAGCGAGTGCTGGCGCATCAAGGTCAAGGCCGTGACGCACCGCCGCGAGCCGATCATGCAGACCTGCATCGGCCCCAGCGAGGAGCACGTCTCCATGGCCGGCATCCCGACCGAGGCGAGCATCCTCGGCATGATCGAAAAGGCCATGCCCGGCAAGCTCCTGAACGTCTACTGCGCCTCCCCCGGCGGCGGCAAGTACATGGCGGCGCTCCAGTTCAAAAAATCCGTCCCCACGGACGAGGGCAAGCAGCGTCAGGCCGCGCTGCTCGCGTTCAGCGCGTTCATGGAGCTCAAGCACATCTTCATCGTCGATGAGGACGTTGATCCCTTCGATCTCAAGGACGTGCTCTGGGCGATGAACACGCGCTTCCAGGGCGACCGCGACATCATCACCATCCCCGACGTGCGCTGCCATCCGCTCGACCCGAGCAATGACCCGCGCTACTCCCCCAACCTGCACAACCGCGGCAACGCCTGCAAGACGATCTTCGACTGTACGGTGCCGTTCGCGCAGAAGGACCGCTTCGTGCGCGCGCCGTTCCTTGAGCTTGACCCGACGCACTGGGTCCCGGAGGTCTGAGCGATGGAGCGGGAGCGACTGATCGTCGGCGTCAGCGGCGCGAGCGGTGCGCCGCTCGCCGCCGAGGTGCTGCGACTTTTAAGGTCCACGCCGTATGAGACCCACCTCATCCTCACGCGCGGCGCGGAGATGACCATCCCCGCCGAAACGGGCATGCGCGTGGAGGACTTCAAAGCGCTTGCCGACGCGGTGTATGACAACGCGGATATCGGCGCGGCCCCCGCGAGCGGGAGCTTCCGCACCGCGGGCATGATCATCGTGCCGTGCAGCATGAAAACCGCCGCGGGCATCCACAGCGGCTACAGCGAAAACCTTCTTCTGCGCGCGGCGGACGTAACGCTCAAGGAGCGCCGCAAGCTCGTGCTCGTGGCGCGCGAGGCGCCGCTCGGCACTATCCACCTGCGCAACCTCTACGAGCTCTCGCAGCTGGGCGCGGTCATCCTGCCGCCGATGCTCAACTACTACTGCGGGGCAAAAACGCTCGAAGAGATGACCGCTCAGGTCGCGGGCCGCGTGCTCGACCAGTTCGGCTGCGCTCCCGATGCGCTCGCGCGCTGGGAGGGCATGGCATGAAGCAGCTCGTGATCGAAAAGGAATGCCTGGGCTTTCCCATCTGCGCGCGCGTGGATATTCCCGCCGACGGCCTTGCCGTGCTGCTGACGGGCGGCTGTAAGCCGCATGTCGGCGCGGTCAGCGCCGCCGAGCCGGGCGGAGACGTGCAGACCACGCAGTTCGCGGGCCATTGCGAGGGCGTCGTCAGCGCGCAGTGGGCGCGCGCGCTCCGCGACCGGTATGATACGCGCGCAGCAGTTGTCTGCGGCATCCACTATGACGGGCTTTCCCGCGCGGGCATCGAAGAGGTCTTGAACTGCTGCAACCTTTTGTTGCAGGATATTCTCGCTTCCATCGGCAATATCCGCTGAAAGCCTTGTGATCACTGATAAAAACGGCTGTGAAAACCAGTTCGGTTTTCACAGCCGTTTTTTGCTTCGGTTATTTACTCAGCGCGCGTGGGATATCGAGCCGCACGCGGTCCGGCTTGCGCGGCGCGGCCTTGACGGCCTCGTAGCCGATATGGCCGATCGACACGCTGCCGAAGATGTCCTCATCCTCGCGCAATCCGAGCTCTTCAAAGCACGCGCGCAGCGCGGGCACGTCCGTGAGCCAGTGCGGCTGGTTGCTCCAGCACGCGCCGAGCCCCAGCGCCGCAGCGGCAAGCTGCATGTTCTCCAGCGCGCAGGCGCAGTCGGCCATGGCGTTGCCGTAGGTGCGCGGCGCGACGGCGGAGATGAGCGTCGGCGCGTGGTGGATGAAGTGATAGCCCTCCTTGCGGGCGCGCAGGATGCCGCGGTTCATCATCTGCCCGTCCACCAGCTCGCGCGAGGCAAGCTCGCGCTGGATGACGGCGTTGAGCGTCTCCATCTTTTCAGGGTCCTGCACGACGAGAAAGCGCGGCATCTGAAGATTGCCGCCGTTCGGCGCGTACAGGCCACACTCAAGAATGGTGCTCAGCGCCTCGTCGCTGATCTGCTCGGCGGTGTAAACGCGCACGCTGCGGCGCGCAAGCATATTCGCAATAGCGTCCATTTTCGTTTCCTTTCCCCGCACGGACCTGCCGCGCGGTGCTCCTGCGGTCAAAAAGCAAGGAAGGGGGCAGCCTGAAAGGCTGTCCCTCCCCTTTTCGTATCGGTTTTGCGGCGGACAGCTTACACAGGCCAGAGTCCGCAGAATCCGATCAGCGCCATCACCGCGGCGATGCCCGCCATGGCGAACGCCAGGATCAGCTGACCCTTGACGAGGTAGCCGTTGTACTCCTCCGGGGCAAGGCCGATGAACTGAGAGCCGGCCGTGGAGAACGGGGAGATCGGGGTCGCCAGCGCACCGATCTGCGCGGCGGCATAGAGCGTGACGGGGTTGAGGCCCGTGGCGGCGGCAAGCGCCGGGACCATCGGGAACATCAGCGGCAGAACAACGCCCGTACCGCTGGAGAAAACGCTCAGGAACGCGCTGATGAGCAGGAAGATCGGCGCGAGCAGGAACTTCGGGAACGAAGAACCGTCGAACACCGCGACGACCACATCGTTCAGGCCGCTCTCCTTGGCAAGCTCCATCAGGAAGGCAACGCCGGAGACGATCATGACCGTGTTCATCGGGATGCGCTTGAGCACGTTCTTGGCCGGGGCGAGCTTCATGAGAGATGCGAGGAAGGAGAAGATGATCAGCACCGCGTGGGGCTTGCAGAGCTTGACGAAGCTCTTGGCGAAGGAATCCTTCGGCAGGGGCCAGAGGGTGTTGATGACGTTGGGAACGACCATCAGGATGAAGGAGATGAAAATCAGTGCAAGGGTCTTCTTCTGGATGTCGTTGAAGGGCTCGGGCTTGGTCTGCAGGGCCTCGATATGAGCGCCCTTGCCGATCTCGCTGCCGTCGCGCTTTTTCCAGTGGAAGTACAGGTAGATGAGCGCGACCTGGATGAGCTTGCAGAGGACGAAGAGCATGTACGTATGGAAATAGGTGGAAAACGCGAGGTCAGCCGCTTCGCCGGTGGAGCTTTCAACAAGGCCGTAGAGCACAACGCCGGTGCCGGTGAAGGGGTTCATCGTGCCGCAGTTGTAGCCGCAGTCGATGGCAAAGACCATCAGCAGCGGATCCATGCCGATCTGCTTGCAGATGGAATAGCCGATAGGAGCGAGCAGAACAATGGTGCCCGGGCCGGCGCCGAGATAACCCAGCACCATGGCAATGACCATAAAGACGATGGGCACCAGCGTGACCTTGTCCTTGAAGGCGTAAAGCATCTTTGCGCCCATCAGGTCGAGGGTCTTGTTCTCACGCGCGAAGCCGTAGAACACGGCGCCCGCGATGAGGAAGAACACCCAGTTGTTCGGCCAGTAGTTGTAAACGTCTGCGACCGACTTGCCCATGCAGAGCGTACCGATCAGGAATGCGCAGGTCATAGCCGTCAGACCGAGGTTGACGTCTTTCCAGAAGCTCAGGACGATCGCGATCACGACCGAAACCAGGCAGAGCAGCAAAATAGTATCAGGACTCATATTCCCTCCCAAATTATTCTGCGGGCCCCGTGTGGACACGGGGCCCGCACGGTTTTGTTATCTGCGCTTTTTCTTCAAAAGCTCGCTCCAGTTCTCCGGAAGTTCGATCTTCTTGCTCGTCGGCCAACCCATAAAGCCGTTCTGCGCGCCGATGATCATGTGATCGCGGCCCGGGTCTCCGCTGACAACAAGCTGAATATCGTCGGGCTCAGCAAGCATCTGAACGAAGCGCTGGTCACCGTCATCGGTATAATTGCCGTTCTCATCGTAGAAGGCAAGAGAACCGATGGGCGTAACCTCAAACTTCCCGTACTGTTCCTTGGTACCGAGGAACTCCGGCCAGTTGCCGTCTTCAATTCCCTTGGCAAAGCGCTCGGTCAAGCGGCCGCCAAGGTTGCTGAGACGGAACTTCGTGTTCTTGAACATGTGCTCCTTGACGTCCTGCTTGCTCATTCCCTCGCGGATGAGCGAATCGATGATGGTCGGCGTCAGCACAATCAGCGGACGAACGTGCTGGCCGCGGAAGAAGAACTGGATAAACAGGTGATTGTCCGCCATGCGGTGCTCGATACTGCGCAGGATGCCCTCGGCGGTCGGATAGCCGACCTCGATACCCTGCGTACGCTCGGTGCAGGTCATAATGGTAATGACATTATCGCCCGCATTGAAGCCTCGGTCAACACTGTAAGGCTGCCAACCAATTTTTTCAAGGTACTCTTCATTTTCTGCCAGCACAATGCGGAAGTTGTCGCCAAAGCAGCCCTTATCGGACTTGTGCGGCAGAAGGCCCGCAACGTTGCGCAGGTACATACGCCAGAAGCGGCCCACCGAGGTATTCGCCTGGAAGCCGGGACGCAGCGCGCCCTGCGTGCAGTTGAAGTTCAGCTCCTTGATGATCTTGCCGCTCAGCACGATCATCACTTCCGTGCCCGGCGTGTGGCCCAGGTGCTCCTGACCGAAGTAGGGATCGCACATGGCCTCCGTCAGCGCGACCAGCACCGGCATATACTCCGGACGGCAGCCGCACATGACGCCGTTGACAGCAACGTTCCACACGGTCGCCTGACGGTTCTCGGGCTTGAGGATGCCGAGCACCTCGTCGGGCTTGCGGGGCGTGAACCTGAGGAACTCCTCGACCTTTTCGATCGTGGGCGGAACGATGGGCATGCCCTCGCTCCACTCGTTGTCGAGGAAGTATTCGTTGATCTCTCCGAACGAACCCGAATAGATGATATCGCGCATATCGGGCTCGCGCATGGCCTTGCCGTCCTTTGGCTGCACTGTCAAGCCCTGAACGACCTGATCGGCCATGATGTTATAGGCGTTTTCAAATACCTTTTCATTCGGCGTCACGTTAACGTGGCCCGGATGCTGTGCGAACGGCAGGTTCGGGAAGCCTTCACCGGCAGCGGTGAACTTGCCCGGCGTATAGAAGCCGTCGCAGCAAAGGGTAACTGTGGGAATTCCCAGTTTCTCAACCAGGATACTGCACCGCGTCACGGCGGCGATACATGAGCCTCAACAGCCCACGCCGCATATAACGGCGTCTACCCCGAATTTTTTGAACTTGTTCGGAAGGTCCGCGAGCACTTCGCGCTCGTTCGCGCCGTGAATCTCGCCGAATTCCTTCCAGCTGATGAACGTGACGTCAGGATACAGTTCCTTCAGTCGCTTCTCGAACGCTTCGCACATGATGTCGCCCTTAAAGACCCAGTCCCAAAGTTCGGCGACGACCTTGCCGTTGAGCGTGTCGAGACGCTTGGCGAGCTTCTGTCCGCCCGACGTGGTTTTACCGCGCGGCCAGACTACGTCGTACTCGAAAGCGTCGTTCTTACCCATACCTCAACTTCCTTTCTCATTTGATTCTTTTTATCAAAAGCCTTGCGCCCCGCCCGGACAGCACGGGCAAAACGCTTGTCTTTTTCACAGTGGTAAGCTATCCGCACTCGCCGCAGGAGACCGCGCTGCGGAAGCGCCGTCCCTCGCCCTCCCGCACGGTGATGCCCCGGCGGTCCATTTCGCCGAGGAGCGGAAGCGCATATTTGCGCGTCGTGCCGAGCACGTCGCGCGCCTGCGAGACGGTAAAGGCATCGTACTGCTCTTCGAGCAGCCGCGCCGCCTCGGAAACGGCGTCGATGCAGAAGTAATCGTTTTCAATGCGTTCGAGCTCGCTCCTGTCCAGAAGATACGGAAGGTACTCCCTCGCGTCCGCGTCGGCGATGTGGAAGGAAGCCATCAGCTCCTGCCAGACCGGCGGAATGAACATCTTCTTGCGGTAGGTCGCGGCGATGCGCGCGAGCTCCTGCTGCTGCCGCTCGTCGGGACAGGGGGCAAAGCCCGGCAGCGCCGCTACGGCGCCGTCCACGCGGATATCGCCGCGCGCCTGATAGGAAAAGAGCAGCAGGCTCAGGTGCTTTGTCTGGATGCGGCCGAACACCTCGGTCCGCAGCTCCGCGATGGGACAGCCCCTGCGCAGCGGATATTTTTCGTGATATGCGCGCAGCGTGTCGCCCAGAAGCATCGACCAGCGCTCGTAAAGCTCGGCGGAGAGCCAGAGCGGCGGGTCCGCTTCGAGACGCACGGCGCGCTTTTGCTCCATGAGCTGCGCAAGCGCGGAAGAGGTGTCCTCTTCCGTCATCTGCGCAAGGTTTTTTAAGCCCGCAAGGCCGATCGGCTTCGCCTCGCGGTCGAGAAGGTCCAGGATCGTCAGGCTGTCGTCGCGGCCGTCCTTGGCCGCGATGCGGCGCATGGTGTTGTGGTCGCTCAGCTTGTAGCGCGGCGCGTCGGCGTCGAGCACCGTTGCGCCCGCAGCGGTCACCTCCGGCGACCAGGAGCGCAGGATCAGCCGGTCGCCGCGCAGCGGCGGCAGCGCCTTTTCAAGCTCCAGCTGGCAGAGACAGCTCGTCCCGGGCCGCAGCGTTTCGCGGTCCAGAAAGCGCACGCGCGCGGAGACCTGCGCCGTGCCGTGAAAAAGGTGCACCCTCGCCCGCTGGGAAAGCTCCCCCGCGTCCGGCAGGAGATCGAGCTTCACGTCCATACGGAGGCTGGGGCGCAGCAGGCTCTTTTCCGCGAGCCAGCAACCGGGAGACAAGTCCTCCGCCCCGTCGCCCACCAGGTTCAGCGCCGTGCGCTGACCGGCGAGCGCGCGCTCGACCGCCTGTCCGTGGACCTGGATGCCGCGCACGCGCAGCTCCCTGCCCTGCGGCAGTACTTCGAGCCGCTGGCCGACGCTGATCGCACCCGCCCAGAGCGTTCCGGTCACGATCGTGCCGAAGCCCTTTTTCGTAAAGCAGCGATCGACCGGCAGCCTTGAAAAGCCGACCGGCGGTCGCTCCTTCACGGTCCCGGCGACCGCGGCGAGCGTGTCCTTGAGCTGCCCGATGTGGTAGCCCGTCGCGGCGGACACGTCCACGATGGGCGCGTCGCGCAGCAGCGTGCGCGAGAGCTGCTTTCGCACCTGCTCGTGCACCATTTCGAGCCATTCCTCGTCATCCTCGACCATGTCGCATTTCGTGATCGCGACCACGCCGCGGCGCACGCCGAGCAGATGCAGGATGTTGAGATGCTCGACCGTTTGGGGCATCACGCCCTCGTCCGCCGCAACGACCAGCAGTGCCATGTCGATGCCGCCGACGCCGGCGAGCATGTTCTTGATGAATTTTTCATGTCCCGGCACATCCACGAGCCCGAGCTTGAGCCCGTTCGGAAGCTCCAGCGCAACATAGCCCGGAACGATCGTCATGCCGCGGCGTTTTTCCTCGGGAAGGCGGTCGGTGTCGATGCCGGTCAGCGCCGCGGTCAGCAGCGTTTTGCCGTGGTCAACGTGGCCCGCCGTTCCCATCACAATGTGTCGATCCATGTATCCCCCCGCAGAAGGAGCTGCGTTTCTTCGTTCGTCTTTTTTGAGGGTATTCTGTATCATTGGCGGAAATGGGTGCGAATCGAACGCACCAGAGGCGGGATCGCCGCCTGACAGCGGATTTGAAGTCCGTGCCGGCCACCAGGCCGAGTCCACTCCCATATTCCAGCGCCGCACGGAAACACGGCGCGTGGAATACCCGAATCAAATCAGTGAGGTGAAGAAGCTGCTTATTTCGATCCGCCGTCCGAAAGGTATGGCCCCATCCGGCCGGCGATTGAGAAAAGCCAAAAGAAATTAAAGTGTGTTGATATACTCGCAGCAGGCCATCGCAGCGGTCGCGCCGTCGCCGACGGCGGTCGCCATCTGCTTGGGTGAGTCAACGCGGATGTCACCGGCCGCGTAAATGCCGGGAAGCTCGGTCTCCATATGAGCGTTGACGGGGACCTGACCGGCGGGGGTCAGATCGATCGTGTCCTCCAGGAAGCCGGTGTTCGCGATCAGGCCGATGCGGATGAAGATGCCCTGAGCGCCGAGCGTCTTTTCTTCCCCGCTCTCCTTGTCGCGGATCTTAACGCTGCTGACCCAGTCGGAGCCGAGGATCTCGGTGATGTCGGTGTTGCAGAGAAGCTCGATGTTCTCGTTCTCCTCCACGCGGTCCTGCAGGATCTGCTCCGCTCTCGGCTGGGAGCGGCAGACGATCGTGACCTTGCAGCCGAGCTGGGCGAGGTAAAGCGCCTCGGTCAGCGAGCTGGAGCCGCCGCCGGAAACGACGACGCTCTTTCCCGCGCACTGCGCGCCGTCGCAGGTGGCGCAGTAGAAAACGCCCTTGCCCGCAAGCTCCTTTTCGCCGGGGACCTCCAGCAGGCGCGGATGGCAGCCCGTGGCGATGATGACGGCCTTGCAGGTCATGCTCTCCTCCTCGGTCTTGACGATCTTGAACTTGCCCTTGTCGCGGATCTCGACGGCTTCGCCGTTTTCAAACGCCGCGCCGAAGGTCTCCGCCTGCTCGAGCATCTGCTGGGACAGCTCCGTGCCGATCACGCCGTGACCAAAGCCGGGATAGTTTTCGATCATCTGGCGGTTCACCATTTCGCCGCCCATCATCCTGGATTCCAGGACCAGGGTGTCGAGGCCCGCGCGGCCGGTGTAGATCGCGGCGGTCAGGCCCGCGCAGCCGGAACCGAGGATGATGACGTCGTGGTCAGTGTACATTTTCGATCCTCCTTACAGCGCCTTGCCGAACTCGGCCTTGCAGATCAGCTTGACAACGTAGACCGAGCGCGTGTGGACCACATGGTCCTGATTCTCGCCGTTGACCTCGATCTCAATAAGGTGCTGGCCGTCCTCGTCGATATACTTCTTGGTGACCTTGCCCTTGACGTAGGTGATGTCGCCGAAGAAGACCATCTTGCGGTCCTGCGAGTCAACGCTCATGACGAAGGCGTCGTCGCCCATCCAGTCAGTCACGGCCTGCGTGAGCATCATCTCGTTCTGCGCGCCGGCGCTGTTGGCCATCGGGTAGCCGAGCACCTGTGCGGCGTGGTCGGTGTAGTGCCAGTCGCGGCGCAGGAAGTACTCGCCGGTCTCGGGATCGATGGGGTGGGTGGACAGGTGGCCGCGCATGCAGGCCCACTTGATCGCGTAGGCGTAGGAATAGCAGCTGACGGTCGTGCGGGCGCAGGCGTCGGCGACGTCCACGGGGCCGCGCATGACGATGGGCAGCTCCTCACCCTCGACAACGTCCTCCCAGTAGCGGGTCTCGGCGCCGCGGCGGTACTTGCCCGCGAGGGTGTCCTCATAGCTCTGATGGATCAGCTCAAGCTCCTCCGGCGTGCAGTGATGACGGGTCTTGTCCTGATACATCTTGTTTTCTTTTTTCTTGCCGCGCAGTCCGGGAGGCGTCGCCATGTAGATGTTGCGGTGGACCTCGATAGCGGCGCACTCGTTGCGCTGGTTGATGTAATAGCGCGGCGCGCTCTCGATGAACATGCGGTAGTTCTTGCCGGTGACCTTCTTTTCAACAAAGCCGTCGTACTGGTCGTAAACGGTGAAGGTATCGTGCGGGCGCATGAGCACCTTGGGGTTGTAGATGTGCTTGCTGCCGCCGGCGAGGCGCTGGATGCCGGGCACGCGCAGACGGCCGCCGAAGGAGGAGCCGAAGGCGATGCACGTTTCATACAGCGGGGGTGCGTAAACGCCGCCCCAGCGGGTACCGGCGGCGTAGGTCGGGTCGCGCCAGATGGGGTTGGGGTCGCCGCAGGCGTCGGCAAAGTGACGGATCAGATCCTCGGTGACCTCGCGGTTGTTGACGCCGCGGTTGTACTCCTCGTCCATAATCGCGGTGGATGCGGGCGGCTTGCAGATCTCGCCGCGCCCGGCGTTGAATTCCTCAATGCGCTCTTCGAGCTTTTCTTCCCATTCCTTGTCGCTCAGATTATCCCAATCTTCGCCTGTGTACTGCTTTGCCATGTCCAGTCTCCTTTCAAATTCTATGGGTCGGAGCTTTGCGGCGGCAGAGCCGCCGCGCTCATTCTCTCTATCATCGATAGTGATATTTTAAACTAACAATGTTAGTCTGTCAATGCTGTAATGCACTTTGTCGGACAACAATTGATTGCACGGCTGCAACAAAAAGTTGTAAAATTTCACGATCGTTTTGGTACACTCTTTGCACAGCGGTGCACGGCGCTCAGTCGCGCACGTAAACGCTGCCCTCCATAATGCGGCGGGCCGTGCGCTCCAGATAGCCATACTTGATGCCCTCGCCGCCGTCCTCTCGCAGGTCGGCGCGCGCGACCATCACGCCCCAGGGATGGCCGATACGCAGCTTCGTGATGTCCTGCGTGCCGAGCGACTCGCTCGCGATCTCATTGACGATGGTGCCGGGGGTGTTGGCCGCGGTGATGGTGCAGATGGCGCCGGTGCCCATATAAGCGTCGATCATCTTCATATTGACCGAGAACAGGCGGCCGACGATGTCGATATCCCCTGCCCTGATCTCCTTGCCGCTGCCGGCGGTATAGTCAACGGGCCTGGTCGCAAAGGCGATCTTCGGCAGCGTCTGGCTGTTGATGCGCGCGTCCTCCAGGTCCTTGGCATAGCCGAGCAGCACCGCGCCCGTGCCGCGGATGATCTCAAGCTTGCGGCAGATCTCCTTGCAGTCCGGCAGGGCGTTGAACTCGGAGGGGATCTCTGTGCCCTTGACGCCGAAGTCCTCGGGATGGACGAAAATGACAGGGTTTGCCGCATCGACGAAGGAATACTCGTAGACCTTGCCGTCGATCTCGATGGTGTCCTTCACGTGGCCGGTGGGCAGGAGCCTGCCGGAGGCCGCGCCCTGCGGCTCGACGAATTTGAGCGTCACCTTGGACGCCGTGCCGGGCACACCGTCGATGGCGAAGCCGCCCTCGCTCTGGAAGCGGCCGTTTTCGACCGGGACCTGCGCGATGATCTCCTTCTGCGTGTTGGTGTTGAAGATGTGGACCTCGGTCATCGGCTCGACGGCCTCGACCAGACCTTCGTCGATGGCATAGGGGCCGACGGCGGAGGAGATGTTGCCGCAGTTCATGGTCTTGCCGACGATGGGGGCCATTACGTCCACCTGACCGAAGTCGTAATCGACGTCGATGCCGGGGCGATCGCTCTTTTTGATGATGGCGACCTTGCTGGTGGAGGTGTTCGCGCCGCCCATGCCGTCGATCTGGCGGCGGTCGGGAGAGCCGAAGGCGCTGAGGATGACCTTGTCGCGCTCCCCGGCGTCCTGCGGCAGGTCCTCGTCTCGGAAAAAGACCGCCTTGCTCGTGCCGCCGCGCATGTAGACGCAGGGGATCTTGCGGTTGGGCTTGTAATTCGACATATTTCTTACCTCTTTTTTATTTTTCACTTTTCATTTACAAACTTCGTGCTATAATGCAATTAAATGTTGCAAGAAAGGGGCCGCTGCCTGTATGCTGCAAAACTACCAATACTTCATCACGCTGGCCGAGACGCTCAATATCTCCCACGCCGCGCAGAAGCTCTATATCTCGCACCAGTGCCTCAGCCGGTATCTCAAAACGCTGGAGCACGAGTGCGGGCTGACGCTCTTTGAGCGCAAGCCGGCCTTTGCGCTGACCTACGCCGGACAGACGCTGCTCGAGGCCTTCCGCGAGATCGAGCGCATCGAGAAGAACGCCGAGCAGTCGCTCGAGGAGTTGCGCACCGGCAACAGCGGCGAGATCCACTTCGGCATCACCGAAGGGCGGCTGCGCATCTTTTTCCCCGACCTTTTGAAGCGCTATCAGGAGCAGTTCCCGAACGTGACGCTCAAGGCCGTGAGCGCGCCGACGAGCGAAATGCTCGACATGCTGCTCGAAAACAAGCTCGACCTCGTGCTCGGCGGGCTGACGCGCCGCTCCGCGCCGGCGCTTGAATTCAAGCGCGTGATGGACGAGGACCTGTATCTCGTCGTGTCGGACAACCTGCTGCGCACGCACTTCGCCGCCGACTATCCCGCCTGCAAGGAGACGTTCGCGCAGGGCGCGGACCTTCATCTTTTCGAGGGGCTCCCCTTCACGGCGGCGCACGCGGGCTTCAATTCCCGCACGATCCTCGACGATTTTTTACAGGCCAACGGCATTTCGCTCAACATCGTGTATGAAGCGAATCAGCCGGACCTGCTGCATATCCTGACCTCGAACGACTACGCCTGCTCGTTCTGCCTTTCGATGTACTTACCGAACATCAAAAAGCTCAACCAGATGTGTCCGCCGGACAATCAGCTCAATGTGTTCCCCATCAAGGACCTGACGGCGAAGAATTCGATCTTTCTCATCTCGCAGAAGGGAAAATATTTCCCGCAGTACGCCAAATCGCTCATTCGCCTTGTGCGCCAGATGTGCCGGGACGACTACACCCCCCCTGCCTGACGGATCAGTAAGCGAGCGCGGTGAGCTCATCCATGGAGGGAAGCGTTTCCACGCGCCGCAGCAGGGCCAAAAGCTCCTGCGCCCGTATCTCCTCCATGGCGGCTTTGGCATTGCTCATGAACTTTCGCTCGAGCTCGGCGGTGCTGACGGGGTTGCTCGGCGAACCCTTGAGGTCGTAGAGCTCCTTTTCATACACCGTACCGTCCTTCAGCTCGATGCGGACCTTTGCGCCGCGCTTTTTCGGGAAAACGGCCTGCACGTCCGGGTCGATCTCGCAGGTGACCTTGTCGGCGAGCCAGAGCGTTTCAGGGTCGGTGTAGCTCTTTTCCATCAGGTTCGCCACGCCGAAGCCGTGCTCGCGCAGCGCGACGGCGCTGCCATAGGCCAGGCTGAACTTCGCCTCACCGGAGTTTTTCGGCTCCTTGATGATGCCGGTCAGTTCATAGGCGACCTTGTGCGTGCCGATGTGGATGGCGGCGACGTCGTCCGGGGCGATCCCGTGCTCCACGCCGAGGTCCAGCGCCGCTTCAATGCCCGGCTGGGCATGGCGGCAGGAGGGGTACATCTTGTTATACGTATCGCCGATGGTGTAGGCCCTGCCGAGATCGCGGCAGACGTCCCCGACATCGACGTTTTCCGACTGCGTGGCAAAAAGGCCGTTCGGACCTTCAAGCGCCGTGAGGCAGCCCTCCATGCCGGTCCCGGCAAGATAGGCCGCGAGGATGCCGTTGTAGGCGGCGTTGCCCACCTGCACGCACTTGGCACGCTGGCCGGACTTGGTCGCCTCCATCGTGCCGCTCGCGAGCATCCCGGCCTGACCGAGGGCGTTTGCAAGCTGCTCCTCGCTCAGTCCCATGAGCTTGCCCGCGACCGCCGCCGCGCCGTAGGCGCCGCAGTTGCTCGAGGGGTGGAAGCCCTTGTTGATCTGCGCGGGGTTCACATGCGAGGCGATGCGGTATGTCACCTCGTAGCCGATGGCGACGGCGGTGATGAGCTCTTTTCCGCTTTTTCCCAGCGCCTGCGCCATCGTGAGCGCGGCCGGGACCACCACAGCGCCGGCGTGACAGCCGGCGTTTTTGTGTCCGTCGTCCAGCTCGACCGAGTGGGCGTAGGTGGCGTTGATCATGGCGGCATGCGCGGCGGGATAGCACTTCTCCCCGCCGATCACGCCGCAATCTCCGCTGCCGAGCTTTCTGCACGCTTCGCGCAGCTGCGCGGCGTATTCCCAGTTCACGCTGCCGGCAATGGCCGCGCCCAGGGTATCCATAATGCGTTCTTTCGCCAGCATGACGACCTGCTCCGACAGGTCGTCATATTTTGTCCGGGCGATGAACGCGGCAAATTTCTGCGTGAGGTACATCAGCGCTTGACCTCCCGGATCACGTCGATGACCGTACCGTCGCGGTATTCCACGATGCAGGCCACGCGGTCGCTCGTCTCGATGGGCTTGGGCTTGCCGGTGAGGGATTCGGCAAGCTGCTGCAGCTCCTCGATGGTCACGAGCTTCAGGCTGGTCTTTTCAAGGTCCTCCTTGAGTTCCTGATAGCTCTTGTGCCTGGGGTTGAGCGCGATGCCTGCCTCCGTCACAACGGCAGCGACCGTCTCGCCCGGCGTGCAGAGGGTAAAGACCTTCTTCACGATGGACGGCGTACGACCGCGGATAATGGGGATGGTGACGATGGAAATGGCCGCGCCGCCTGCAACGTCCGGGCCGCCGCCGAGACCGCCCATCATCTCGCCGGAGGAGCCGGTAAGGATGTTGACGTTGAAGTCGGTATCGACCTCGAGCGCGCCGAGCACGCCGAAGTCCTCGCGGTTGAGGAAGCCGCCCTTGGAATAGGCGTTGGCATAGTCGGCGTTGTCGATCTCCACGACGCCGGGACGGGTCGAAATGGCGGACGCCGCGACCGCGTCGAAGCTCTGGCTGCACTCGACCACGCGCACAAGGCCCTCATCGTACATGTCGATGATCGCCGCGGGAATGCCGCCGAGGGCGAAGCTCGCCTTCACGCCGCGCTCGCGCATGCGGTCGGCGAGGTATTTGGTGGTGGCGATGGCGATGGCTCCCGCGCCGGTTTGGAAGGAGAAGCCGTCCTTAAAGAGACGGGACGCCGCGATCACGTCCGCCGTGCGCTCGGCGATCATCAGATCGCGCGGATTCTTCGTCAGGCGGGCCGCGCCCTTGCCGATCTTCTCCGGGTCGCCGATCTGATCGACCTTGACGACGTAGTCCACATACTGCTGGGAAATGGACGCGGGCAGGCAGGGATAGTCCACAAGGTTATCCGTCACGACCACGACGCAGCCGGCGTTGTGCGCGTCCACAAAGGCATAGCCGAGGGAGCCGCAGGCGTTGGGGCCGATCTGGCCCGTGCAGTTGCCGTAATCATCGGACGCGGACGCGCCGATAAAGGCGACGTCGATCTGCAGCTCGCCCGCTTCGATGGCGCGGGGACGCGCGCCGTGGGTGCGCAGGATGACGGGGTTCTCCATCTCACCGGCAAGCACGGCGTCGCCGAGCTGGCCGCGGATGCCGCTGGCTTCGATGCGGTCGATCGTGCCGTCGCGGACGAAATCGACGATGGAGGGATTTTTGATGTTGACAACGGCGCTCGGCGCAAAGCGCAGATGCTTGATGCCGAGTTCACGAATGGCTGTGAGCACCTGGCCGATGACCATATCGCCCTCGCGGAACGAGTGGTGGAACGAGATGGTCATACCGTCGCGCAGGCCCGAGGCCTTGATGGCGGCCTTCAGGTCGGGCAGGAGCTTCGTATCGCCGGGGATGCGGTGGCCCATGACGCGCTTGGTCACGACCGTCTCCTGCGGCGCGGGCGTTGCATAAGCGCCCTGATAGGGGCGAACGACGTAATCGCCGATCTTCTCGGGCAGTTCGCGGCCCAGACTGTTCTTGATCATTCCTTGACACCTCCAACCTTGATGCCGGCGGCTGCCGCCTTGGCAAGCGTCGCGCGGGCGCGCAGCTCCATCGGCTTATCGACCATGCCGCCGTCGAGCACGCACACGCCCGTGTGGTTGCGTGCGGCCTCCTCCAGCGCTTCGAGCACGCGCTTTGCGTTGCGGATTTCCTTTTCCGACGGGGTAAAGCAGGCGTTCACCGTGTCGATCTGGCGCGGGTGGACGCAGGTCTTGCCGTCAAAGCCCAGTGTGCGGGTCATTTCAAGGTCGCGCTGCAGGCCCTCGGCGTCATTGATGTCGGAGAAAACCGCGTCCTGCGCGGAGATACCCGCCGCGCGGCAGGCCATGAGGATGGCGTTGCGCGCGTAGAAGATCTCCCAGCCGGGCTTGGTGCGCTGGGCGGACATGCTGGCGGTGAAGTCCTCCGCGCCAAGCGCCATGGCGGCTACGCGGGGGCTTGCCGCGGCGATGGCCTGTGCGTTGATCACACCGAGGTAGGACTCAATGTTGCACCAGAGCTTGATGCCGCCGACGGGCAGGCCCGCCTTTTCCTCGATGGCGGTCATCTTCGCGTCGATGCGCTGCACCTCCTCGGCATATTCGACCTTCGGGATGCGGATGGCGTCGGGCTGGGCGCGCACGGCGGCCTCGAGGTCCTCGTCGAGCTCCTTGGAGTAAATGCCGTTGACGCGGATTAGGATGTACTTATCCTTGGGGCGCTGATACTTCACCGCGTTATAAACGAGGAAGCGCGCCGCGTCCTTTTCGCCCGTGGAGACGGAGTCCTCGAGGTCGTAAACAAGGCAGTCCTCATTGTAGAAGCCAGCCTGGATCATCTTGACGGGGCTTGTCCCGCCGGCGTACATGGAGGTACGCATCAGTTCGGATTTAGGCATTCGAATCCTCCTTTCCCCAGTCGTAGGACACCTCTGCCGCACGGCAGACGGCGCACTGCATTCTTGCGCGGATGACAAAGTCGAGCGCGCCCTTATCCACGACCGCGACGACGGCGTCGGTCACGCCGAATTCCGCGAGCACCTCGCGGATCGTCGCCTCGATCGCATCGCCGAACGTCGCCTTCACGTCGCTCTGGATGTCGATCTCAATGCCTCTGCCCTCGTTGGGACGGAGCGTCACCATAATGTCGCTGGATTCCATGGTACCGGCAACGGCCGGTTTTTTCAGTTCCATAGCTGCCTCCTTTTATGCCTTTGCGTTTTTCTTCATGTACTGGAAGAGCCCCCCGGCTTCCATGATGTCGTACTCTAAGTCGCTCACGGCGTCGCCGTGGAAGGTCTTGCCGTTTGCGGTGTTGACGATCCTGCCGGAGTCCATATCAACGTCCAGCACGTCGCCGTCCTTGATTTCGCCGTCCTTGATGGCCTGGGAAATGCCCTTGACAAAGAGCACGGGATAGCCGTTGTTGATGGCGTTGCGGTAGTAGATGCGCGAGCAGGTCTCGGCCAGCACGCAGGGCACGCCCGCGTACTGTAAACAGTAGACCGCGTGCTCGCGGCTCGAGCCGCAGCCGAAGTTCCTGCCCGCGACCACGATATCGCCGGGCTTGACTTCCTTGGCAAAGTTCTCCTTGCCGGGGTAATATTCGAACGCGTACTGCGGCATGTTCTTCGGGTCGGTCTCGGCGAGGTACTTGTTGTGGTAGATGAGGTCGGTATCGACGTCGTCGCCGAAGACCCACGCGCGCGCATGGATGATGCTCATATTCTCTTCTCCTCCTCTCAGCCGAGAATGTCTCTCGGGTCGGTGATGCAGCCGCGGATGGCGGTGGCCATGGCGGTCATCGGGCTCATCAGGTAGGTGTGGCTGCCCTTGCCGACCTTGCCGATGAAGTTGCGGTTGTTCGTGGCGCAGCCAACGTCGCCGTTGGGCAGCGCGCCGTAGTGCTCCGCCGTGCAGAGCGCGCAGGTCGGGTTCGTAAAAACAATGCCCGCCTCGAGGAACTTTTCGATCATGCCGGCCCTGGCGCAGGCAAGCTGGACCTCGGTGGTGCTCGGCGTGATGATGACGCGCGTTGCAGGATTGACCCTGCCGCCGCCCGCCATCAGGACCTGATAAGCGGCTTCGATATCCTCAAAGCGGCCGTTGGAGCACGAGCCGATGTGCACCTGATCGACGTGCGTACCGGCGACCTCGGTCACGCTCTTTACATTGTCCGGCGCGTCCGGGCAGGATACCATCGGCGTAAGCTCGCTCACGTCGTAGTGCAGGACCCTGCAGTACTGCGCGTCCGCATCGGCGGAGAGGGTGCGGATGCGCTCTTTGACCTCTTCCCCGGCGCGCTCGACCATCCAGTCAAGCACCTCGCCGCTCGGCATGATGAGGGGCACCTTGCCGCTCATCTCCGTGACCATGGAGCAGAGGGTGATGCGCTCGGCGAGGTTCGCGCTGTCGATCGTCTCGCCGGTGAACTCAACGGCGAGGTAGTCCATGCCGCCCGCGCCGAGGTCTCCGACGATATAGGCCAGCAGGTCGCGCATGCACACGCCCTTGCGGAACTTGCCGGTGATCTCGATCTTCATCGTCTCGGGCACGCGGAACCAGCTCAAACCGCCGATGTAGGACGCGGCCACGTCGGAGTTGCCGACGCCCGTCGCGAACGCGCCGACCGCGCCGAGCAGGTTCATGTGGCTGTCGGTGCCGAGCACCACGTCGCCGGGCTTGATGAGGCCCGCCTCGAGCATGACGTGCTGGCCGATGCCGTGGTTGATGTCAAAGAGGTGCCTGATCCCCTGACGCTTAGCGAACTCGCGGATGATCTTCTGGTTGTTCGAGACCTTCTCGGAGTGAGACGGCGCCTGCAGGTCGAAGGTATAGGCGATCTTATCCGGATCCCAGACCTTCGCTCCCCCGCCCATCTCCTTTTCAAATTGCAGCACGCAGTTGGCGCCGCCGAAATCGCGCGCGGACGCAAGATCGACATGGCACCAGACGCGGTCGCCGACCTTGACTTCATGGCCGCAGGCGCGTTCCATGATCTTCATGATTGCTGTTTTTCCCATCATCACAGCTCCTTCCATATCATTGCCTTCATTTTATAGAGCGCGGGCGCAGATGGAAAGCACACCATTTTTGAGCGGCTGCAACGGCTTGTTGCATTGCCCCGCCTTCTTTTTGCTTTCCTGCCGCCGCGTTTTATGGTAGATTTGAGGAAAACAAACGGAGGCACCTTTCAATATGGAACACAAGCTTTCTTTCAAGATGCCCGCGAACGCCTGCAACGCGCATCTGCATATCATCGACCCCGCCTTCCCCAACGACGGCAAGGCCGCCGCCCAGATCGGCACGGTGGAGACCTACCGCGCGCTTGCCGATGCGCTCGCGCTCCCGCGCGCGGTCTTTGTACAGGCCAAGCCCTTCGCGCTGGACAACAGCTGCCTTCTCGACGCCATCGGGAAGTTCGGCCCAGAAAACTGCCGCGGCATCGCCGTGGTGAACAACGCCGTGAGCGACGCCGAGCTTGAGCGCCTGCATCGCAGCGGCGTGCGCGGCCTGCGCTTCAGCGTGTGGAACCCGAGCAACGCCGTCGTCTCCTTCGACGACTGCGCGCCGCTGAGCGAGCGCGTCAAACACCTCGGCTGGAACATGCAGCTGCACATGGGCGCGAAGCAGATCGCGCAGCACGCGGACGTCATCCGCGCGCTCGACTGCAAGATCGTCATCGACCACATGGGCCGCCTGGACCCCGCGCTCGGCATCAACGACCCGGCGTGGAAATTTTTGCAGGAGATGATCGACCGCGGCAATACGTGGATCAAGCTCTCCGGCCCGTATCTCAACACGGCGGCAGGCTATCCCTGGGAAGACGCCGATAAGACCGCCGAGACCATCGCCGCCTTCGCGCCCGAGCGCGTCGTGTGGGGCACGGACTTCCCGCATGTGACTGAAAAGGTCAAGCCCGACGAGTGGGAGCTCACCGGGCTCATCGCCCGCTGGCTGCCGACGGAAAAGGCCCGCGCGCTTGCGCTTTCCGATAATCCCGCCGAGCTCTACGGCTTCTGAGCGCCAATTTTCTCTGATTTTTTCCTTTTTCATACGCTTGAGGGGGTGTGCCAAAAATGAACGATACCATCACTGTCCGCGCGCTCTCCGTTGGGGTAACGGAGGACGCCGCGATGCTGCGTGCCTTTTTGGCACGCCACGCCCTCGGCTTCGAAGCGGATATCGACGCCGCCTTCGGCGTCTTTGACGAGGACGAGGTGCTGCGCGGCTGCGGCTGCGCGGCGCAAAGCCTTCTCAAATGCTTTGCCGTGGACGAAGCGCTGCGCGGGCAGAATGCTCTGGGCGCGCTCGTCTCGCGCCTTGTGCAGGACCGCTTCGCCAAAGGCTATTATGACCTGCGCGTCATCACGCGCGCGCACAACGAGCCGCTTTTTGCTGCCTGCGGGTTCTATCCCGTGGTGCGCACGGATGCGCTCGTGCTGCTTGAGAACCGCCCTGACGGTCCGCACCGCTTCGCCCAGCCGTTTTTCGCACGCGGCGACGAGGATAAGACCGTCGGAGCGATCGTGATGAACGCCAATCCCTTCACCCTGGGCCACCGTGCGCTGGTGGAATACGCCGCCGCGCACTGCGATGTGCTGCATCTTTTCGTGGTGGAGGAAGATCGCTCGCTCTTCCCGACCGCCGCACGTTTCCGCCTTGTAGAGGAAGGCACGGCGGAGCTTGCCAACGTGCGCGTGCATCTGAGCGGACCCTATATGATCTCCTCCGCCACCTTCCCCACCTATTTTCTCAAGGATGGCGAGAGCGCCGCCGCGCTGCAAAGTAAGCTGGACGTTACGCTCTTCGCCTCGGCCATCGCCCCCGTGCTGCATATCACGCGGCGCTTTGCGGGCGAGGAGCCGCTTGATCCCGTCACGAGCATCTATAACAGCGTCATGGCGCGCATCCTGCCGCGCTACGGCATCGAATTTGTCACCATCCCCCGCCTTGCGCTGGGCGGCGCGCCCATCAGCGCTTCGTGCGTGCGCGCGCTGATGCGGGAGGGACGGTACGAAGAGGCCAAGGCTCTCGTTCCCGAGCCGACGCGCCGCGCGATCAGCGCGCAGGAGGGTCAGCATGGATCGCGCTGAGGTATTTTCCGCACCCGCCATTTCGATGCAGCAGATGCTGCTGCGGCGCGAAGAGCGCGCGCAGGAGCAGCGCGCCATGCTGGAAGAAACTCGCTGCGCCGCGCTCGTCAGCTTCACGCTGAACATCCCCGGCCCCGTCAAGCAGTCCCCCGCGCTGCAAAGGGCCTTTGACGCGGGAGAAGAGCAGCTTTCGCTCCTCTTCGCGGGGCATATTCTGAAAACGCGCACGACCCGCGCCGTGACCGGCAGCGAACTGCTGCTCGCGCTGGACCTTGCGCCCGAGGCGGTCAAGTCCCGGCTGGTGCAGCTCGAAAACAGCCACCCGATCGGGCGGCTGTTTGACATGGACGTGCTGGACCGGGAGGGCGCGCCGCTCTCACGCACCGCGCTTTCCGCGCCCCGGCGGCGCTGTCTCGTCTGCGGGCAGGACGCAAAGCTCTGTGCGCGTTCCGCCGCGCACTCGCCCGAAGCGCTCCAGAGCCGCATTGCATCGCTGCTGGACGGCTATTTCCGCGACCGCGCCGCCGACCAATTTGCCTCCTGCGCCTGCCGTGCGCTTTTATACGAGGTGTCCGTCACGCCGAAGCCCGGCCTGGTCGATCGCCATAACGCCGGCTCCCACACCGACATGGACTTTTTCTCGTTTCTCGACAGCGCCGCCGCGCTGACGCCGCATCTGCGCGAGATGTTCCGCACCGGCTGGGACCTCGCGCGCGAGAACATTGCGCGCCTGTTCGGCGCGCTGCGCCTGGTCGGCCTTCAGGCGGAGGACGCCATGCTGCGCGCGACGGGCGGCGTGAACACGCACAGGGGCATCATCTTCTCCCTTGCCGTGCTCGGCGGCGCATACGGCAGGGCCTCCGCCCTCTCCGGCGGAGACGGCTCCGCGCTCGCGGACGTTTTATCCTTCTGCCGTGCGCTGGGTTCCTGCGCGCTCGCAGAGCTTCCGTCCCTGCCCGTCTCCACGAACGGCGAGCGGTGCTACCGCGCCTACGGCTCGGACGGCGTGCGCGGTGAGGCCGCGCGCGGCTTCCCCTCCGTGACGGCGCTGGGGCTCCCCTCCCTGCGCCGCGCGCTTGCGGACGGACGCTCCATCAACGACGCCGCCGCCCTTGCACTGCTTGCGCTCATCGGCGGCGTGGAGGACACCAACATGATCCACCGCGGCGGCTATGAAGCAGCCCGGGCACGCCGCGAGGAAGCGCGCGCACTTTCCGCCGCCGGCGCGCCGATCGACACGCTCGACGACCTCGACCGGCAGTACATCGCCGAGAACTTAAGCCCCGGCGGCTGCGCGGACCTTCTGGCGCTGAGCCTGCTGCTGCATTTTCTAGACCTGCCTGATGACACAAAGAAAGAAGCGTGACCGTTTCAAGCGGTCACGCTTCCTTTTTTATACAATATGTTGCCTTTTCCCGCTTTCCGGATACAAAATGTCTTTCGAAATACCAAATCGGACATTTTTCTTCAAACGCCTATTGACACAGTAGGAATTACGCGTTACAATTCCTATCTGCAAGGTAGGCAATTGTGCATAAGGAGGCATGCCGCATGATGATATCAACAAAAGGACGATACGCTTTGCAGGTCATGCTGGATATGGCCGAGCATGACGACGGCGAATGGCTCCGTCTCAGCGACGTTGCGCAGCGCCAGCAGCTCTCCAAAAAGTATCTGGAGGGCATCATGGCGGCCCTGAGCCGGGCAGACCTGGTCGAAAGCGCCGTGGGCAAATCCGGCGGCTACCGCCTGACCCGCTCCCCGGAGGAGTACCCCGTGGGCGAGATCCTGCGCGCCGTGGAGGGCACCCTCTCGCCGATCTCGTGCCCGGCGGACGAAGCGTCTGGCTGCGGCCGCTCCTGCGACTGCGACGCACGTCCCTTCTGGCAGGGGCTGGAGGACCAGATCAACACCTATGTTGACAATCATACGCTCGCGCAGTTCATGCGCGCAAATCAAAAATCCCCGGACCGCTCCGGCGGTGCGGAAAGAAGATAAGGTGGTTCATTATGAGTAAAATGCTTTTGGATATCCGCGGCCTGCATGTTCGCGTAGAGGAAAAGGAAATTCTGCACGGTGTGGATCTGACCGTCGGGCAGGACGAGACCCATGTGCTCATGGGGCCGAACGGCACCGGCAAATCCACGCTCGGCTACGCCGTCACCGGAAACCCCGCCTACAGCGTCACCGCGGGCTCGATCCTCTTTGACGGCGAGGACATCACGGCACTCCCCGTCAACGAGCGGGCGAAAAAGGGCATCTTCCTGTCCTTCCAGAACCCGCTGGAGGTCCCCGGTGTGACGCTCAGCGCGTTCATCCGCAGCGCGCTGGAGCAGAAAACGGGCGACCGTCTGCGCCTGTGGGATTTTAAGAAAAAGCTCAAGGAGACCATGGCCCTTCTGAACATGGACGAGAGCTACGCCGAGCGCGACCTGAACGTCGGCTTTTCCGGCGGCGAGAAGAAAAAGGCCGAAATTCTGCAGATGCTGATGCTCGAGCCGAAGCTCGCCATTCTGGACGAGACCGACTCCGGCCTTGACGTGGACGCGGTGCGCACTGTCAGCGAGGGCGTACGCCTGTTCCGCGAGCGCACGCACGGCTCGCTGCTCATCATCACCCACTCCACCCGCATTCTTGAGGCGCTCCACGTGGACGCGGCGCATGTGATGGAAGATGGCGTCATCGTCCGCAACGGCGGCGCTGAGCTGGTGGATGAGATCAACGAAAAGGGCTTCGGCAGCCTGAAGGAAGACTGAAGCGGGAGGCGCCTGACATGGCAGATTTGAAAGAGAAAACCTATGTGGAGGACGTGGACCGCAGCGTCTACGACATCCGGGACGCGGAAAACGACGCTTACCGCATGGAGTCCGGCCTGACGCCGGAGATCGTCGAAAAGCTCTCCAAGGAGAAGGACGACCCCGTGTGGATGCAGCAGTTCCGCCTCGAATCCCTCCAGATCTATAACGAGATGAAGATCCCCGACTGGGGCCCGTCGATCGAGGGGCTGGATATGGACCATATCGCGACCTACGTCCGCCCCAACACGAAGATGCGCAACGACTGGAAGGACGTGCCCGAGGACATCAAGGAGACCTTTGAGCGCCTGGGCATCCCGCAGGCGGAGCGAAAGTCGCTCGCCGGTGTGGGCGCGCAGTATGACTCCGAGCTCGTCTACCATAACGTCAAGGACTCTGTGGCCGCCGAGGGCGTGGTGTACACCGACATGGAGAGCGCCCTCAAGGGCGAGTACGCCGACATGGTGCGCAAGTACTTCATGAAGCTCGTAACGCCCCATGACCACAAGTTCGCGGCGCTCCACGGCGCGGTGTGGTCCGGCGGCTCGTTCGTGTACGTGCCCAAGGGCGTGCACCTCTCCATCCCCCTGCAATCCTACTTCCGCCTGAACGCCAAGGGGGCCGGTCAGTTTGAGCACACGCTCATCATCGTGGACGAGGGCGCGAGCCTGCACTTTATCGAGGGCTGCTCCGCTCCGAAGTACAACGTGGCGAATCTTCACGCCGGCTGCGTGGAGCTGTACGTCAAGAAGGGGGCCAAGCTCCGCTACTCCACGATCGAGAACTGGTCCAAGAACATGTACAACCTGAACACCAAGCGCGCGCTGGTGGAGGAGGGCGGCACGATCGAATGGATCTCCGGCTCCTTCGGCTCCCACGTGGGCTGTTTGTACCCCATGAGCATTTTAAAGGGCGACAATTCCCGCATGGAGTTCACCGGCGTCACCTTCGCCGGCGCGGGGCAGAACCTTGATACCGGCGCAAAGGTCGTTCACGTGGGCAAGAACACCAGCTCCTATATGAACACCCGCTCGATCAGCAAGAGCGGCGGCATCAGCACCTTCCGCTCAAGCGTCGTGGTAGAAAAGGGCGCCAAGGGCGCCAAGTCCGCCGTGTCGTGCCAGTCGCTGATGCTGGACTCCGAGTCCCGCTCCGACACCATCCCCGCCATGGACATCCGCACGAAGGATGCCGCCATCGGCCACGAGGCCAAGATCGGCGCGATCAGCAATGAGGCCGTGTTCTACCTCATGAGCCGCGGCATGAGCGAAGAGGACGCCCGCGCGATGATCGTCAGCGGCTTTGCCGACAATGTCTCCAAGGAGCTGCCGGTGGAGTACGCCGTGGAGATGAACAACCTCATCCGGCTTGAGATGAAGGGCAGCATTGGCTGAAAGGAGTTTGGATATGAGTGAAACGATTTTGATCAACCGGCTCCCGACCCGCACCTGGAACCGGCTGGGCGTCAACGAAACGGCGCTGACCTGGGGTCAGGCCGATGATTTGGGAACAGAAACAATCACCGCCGCCGGGCAAACCGAGCGCCTTGCCATCTCCGGCAGCGGCGATTACAGTGAAAAGGCCGTGGACATCCACGCCCCCGCAGGCAGGAGCGTCACGGTGTTTGAAACGATGACGGCGGAAAAGCGCCTGCTCGTGCGCACGGCGCTCCACGTCGAAAAGGACGCAAAGGTGCGCCTTGTGCAGATTCAGAACACGGCGGACGCCTCCCTGCTCCGCCTGGAAACAAGCGGCGAGTGCGAGGAAAACGCGCAGGTAGAGCTGATTCAGGTCTTTCTGGGCCGGGGCGACGTGTACAGCGACGGTCATTTTGAGCTGAACGGCAATGGCGCGGGCTTCACAGCGGGCATCGGCTATCTGGGCCAGAAGCAGCAGA
>Ga0129311_1000237_pt1 | contig 51509 bp, 50 predicted proteins | sample Go1ome_FD_94435 | JGI IMG/M metagenome (GOLD analysis project Ga0129311, IMG submission 94435) | Western lowland gorrila individual fecal microbial communities from Wisconsin, USA - Go1022B metagenome | ecosystem: Host-associated > Mammals > Digestive system > Large intestine > Fecal | place...
ACGCTCGCGCTATATTGATGTGCCTCACGCTGCTAAACTCATTTAATCGCATGAAAAGCTTCACGATGTTCACCTTTTCATGGCTTAAATTCGTTAAGAAGCGAGGCACATCGATATACCTGTGAAGGTTATATGTCATGCCTTCTAATTTGTGTATTCATCGCAATTTTCCGCCTTGGCACAATTTGTATATTTTGCGAACTGGCTGGAACAGAACAGCAGATGATAGTACCCTAAGAAAACCCTTGCTGAGCCTCGGTGCTTAATGAGTTCAAGCCGTAAGGCACAGAAGGAATTTAGCATCCGCTAGGCTCAGCTAGGAGCGAGAGCGGGTTTTCGTGGGTACTATCTCTGCTGTGGCTATTTGATAAAATAAAGGCAAAATGATTCGGCAACAGCCGAAGGGGCATGACACTTTTGCGTCGGGGCCATTAAGTTGGACAGAGCAAAAGTTGTTATGACCGCAGGCTGTATATCGAGAACTTTTGATATCCAGAATTATATTTACAGCTCTAGGGAGAGAAGTAACTCAGCAAATCAGAATTTTCCACAAAAATAGCGTATCGAGTCAATTCAGACTGATACGCTATTTTTGTATAATTCTTCAACTATAAGCTATCCTAATGTAGGGGTTATAACATAGCAATAGCTTTCCTAAATTCTTCCAATGACATACCTGCTCTTTTAGCAGCATCCATATTAGAAAGTATGCCATCTTTTACTAAATCGCACAGGGTTTTTAACATGCCTTTCTCCATGCCTTCTTCTTCAGCAATCTCTCTAGCTCTTTTATCATCCCACTTAAAAGTCACCATATCCAGAACCTCCTTTTCGTGTTCTTTGAAATATTCTTTCATCAATTCATTATCTCTACAATATCGAACGGCAGATTTAATAGCCTGAGATAATTCCTGTTTTGCTGCTAAATATTCCTGCACCTTTGTCACAAAGACACTATAACATCGCAGTTCATAACATGAATCCAAAAGCTTTTTCCCCTTGGCCAAATTAATATTGTAGCTATCTGCAACTAATTCCAAGGAATGACTTTCCCCCTCAAAGGCTTCCGATAACCTCATAATCCTATGCTCTGGTTCATCTTTACTACCATTATACAACACATAGAATTTCGGCGCAGGTATTTTTACCACCTTGGAACGATAGGCCATATCTACATCTACATGTCTCCTATACAGCTTGCCAATATACCATAACATTCTTAATGGCATATTAGGATTCCAAGAACCCTGATGCTCCATTAAAACCACAGTATGATTCCCTACCTTAAAACTAATGTCATTTTTTATATCATTGTAAAATGTTCCCCGCAATGTGTTAATTGTAATATCCCTGGGGGAAATATTTTCCCCGCTAAGTGCATTATACAAGCTGCAAAGTCGCTTCTTATCCTTAAAAATATTTCTAAAAAGCGAATCCTTGTAATTGCGTTTCCCTTGCATCTGCAATCCCTCCTATTTTATTTATAGTCAAACAAAAAATCCTTTGCAAAATAAACTTACAAAGGATTCATATTCTTATTATTCGACAATAATTTCCAATCTCCTGCTTGAATAATGATAATTTCAAAAAAATCCTTGCCAAAAGCTTCAATAAATGATATACTCATTCAGTCAAAAGGACAAGATAGTTGCAAATTGCATTTGCAAACTTTCTCTGCTCCTTCAGCAAGAGGGAGCCAAAGACCAAAGAGGGAGGTGATTTCGTGAGAAAGTACGAAGTCATATTCATTGTTAAACCAATGGAGGAAGAAGCAACCAACGCTGTAGTTGAGAAGTTCACCAAGTTGATTGCTGACAATGGCGGTACAGTTGACAGCGAGGATCGTTGGGGCAAGAAGCGTCTTGCTTATGAGATCAAGGACTGCACCGAGGGCTACTATGTACTGCTGAATGTTACAGCAGAGCCTGCATGTGTGGCTGAGGCTGATCGTGTAATGAAGATTACTGATGAGCTGCTGAAGCACATGATTGTTAAAGCAGAGGACTAATTTCGCGACAATTCGTGAAGGTGACATTCCAACAGGAATGATATTCCATATTGAAGGAGGGAATATACTTTGATCAAGCGTGATAGAAGCAGAAGACCTCGTAAAAAGGTTTGCAGTTTCTGCGTAGATAAGGTAGAGCAGATTGATTACAAGGACGTAGCAAAGCTCCGTCGTTATATTACCGAGCGCGGCAAGATTTTGCCTCGTCGTATTTCTGGTAACTGTGCTAAGCATCAGCGTCAGGTAACAGTTGCTATCAAGCGTGCACGTAACATTGCACTCTTGCCTTTCACTGCTGAGTAAGTGAAATAGAGGGGGCCTCCGTAAGGAGGTCCTTTTTTGATTTTCCATGGAATAAGTCTCATTTTACTAGAGAAATTAGGCGCATTTGGCCCTGAATATTTTGGCGGAGAAAATATGAACAAAAAAACTGACAATCTACTAGAGCTATTAGTAGACAAAAAAAGATTCAGCCTGCGGCTGCTGCTGGAGGGACTGGCCGTAGGTCTGGGGGCAGGTATCAGCATTAGTGTATTTCGCTATCTCTTAGCAGGCTCCGAGATACTGCGTCCTGTGATTTATCACAATCTCAGGGAAGCATTGGCTGATGGACAATGGCAATGGTTGGCCTTATATATTCTTTCCTTTATTATTATCGCCTATTTGCTAAAGCTGATTGTAGCCAGAGAGCCTATGTGCACTGGCAGCGGTATTCCTCAGATAAAGGGCATTCTGCAGGGAGATATGTCTATGCGTTGGTTTTCCGTCCTCTGGTCCAAGATTATTGGCGGTGTATTGGCCATTGGCGCCGGTATGTCCCTAGGCCGGGAAGGCCCTAGCGTTCAGATAGGTGCCTGCGTTGGTCAGGGGTTAAGCCAAACCAGTCGCCGCACTGGATTCGAAAGTCGTATCCTTATGACTGCTGGAGCAGGGGCAGGTTTGGCTGCTGCCTTTAATGCCCCTCTGGCAGGAGTTATCTTCGGTTTGGAGGAAATGCAGAAAACCATATCTCCTGCCCTGCTTCTTACAGGTATTACCGCTTCTATTACGGCAGCCACTGTTACAGAGGTGATTTTTGGTATGTCCCCGGTATTTTCCATGGGATATCTTCTGCCCCTCCCTTTGAATCTTTTTGATGTTCTGGTGGCAGCAGGCATTGTTATTGGCCTCCTGGGCCGGCTTTTCAACATAGCCTTGGCATACTCCTTGAATACCTATAGCAGGCTGGGATTGTCCGGCATGAAAAAGCCCCTTGTGCCTTTGGCCTTGGCTGGCATCCTGGGCTTTGTTTTGCCAGAGATTCTAGGAGGAGGCAATCTGCTGGTGGATTCACTGGTGGTAACAGACTATACCATTGGCTTTCTGTGCCTTTTATTTGTAGGTAAATTTCTTTTTACCATGATTTGCTTTGGTTCTGGTGTGCCAGGGGGTATCTTCCTGCCTATGCTGGTGCTGGGAGCGGCCGGGGGAGCTGTTCTGGCCAAGCTGCTGGTACTGGCAGGCCTATTGCCAGCTATGTATTACGCAGATATTATTGTCTTTGGCATGGCGGCCTATTTCTCCTCTGTGGTGAAGTCCCCAGTTACAGGCAGTATTCTGATACTGGAAATGACCGGCTCCTTTCAGCATATGCTGGCTCTGCTGGTGGTATCCCTGACAGCCTATGTAATTTCTGATTTAACGGGAGGCCGGCCGGTTTATGATGAGCTTCTGGACAGAGCCTTGGGTAAAAGCAAGTAAACATCCAATTTTGCAGGGGGTTGACCATTAGACCGTATTTCTGTTAGAATGTTTGTGAAAATACAATTTGTTAGGTTTTAAGTCCTAATAAAACAATAAACAAAAATTCTACTTGATAAAAATCAATATTCCGTGTAGAATAATAGTAAATTGGAATTATTAAACATTATTGAATTAAAATTGAACAATGGCAATCCAATAACTGTGCATTAGTGCGCAAAATAAGACAATAGAGAAAAAAGCAGAAAAATATTTTGTACTAGGGAGTGATATTATGTTTTTGGAGGAACGTCAGGAAAGCATAATGAATATGCTGAATGCTGATGGCAAAGTAAGGGTAAAAGAGCTTAGTGAGAAATTTGGTGTTACCGAGGACTGTATTCGTAAGGATTTGGGTTCTCTGGAGAAGCAGGGCCGTCTTAAGCGTACCTATGGTGGTGCTGTGGTTCTGAGAGAAAACAATCATGTTATCGAGATTAGCAAGCGCAAGACCACAGATGTGGATGCCAAGCGCCGTATTGCTCATGCTGCCGTTAAGCTGATTCATGACAGAGATATGGTTTTCCTGGATATTTCCACCAGTAATCTGGCCATTGCTGAACTTTTGGCCAAGGATCAGCGTGAGCTGACCATTGTTACCAATATGATTGACATTCTGCTGATTCTGGCTAATCATCCAAAGATTCGGGTGGTATTTGCCGGCGGTAAGATTAACAAGAGCCGTGACGGTTTCTGGGGCGGTATGACTATGGATTTCATTTCCCGCCTGAAGCCAGATGTAGCCTTTGTAGGTGCCATTGGCGTAGATGCTATGGAAAACAGCGTTTCCACCTATGACATTGAGGATGGTATTAACAAGGCTCAGATTATTCGGGTTAGTAAGAAGGCCTATGTAGTAGCCGAAGCCAAAAAGCTTAGCACTGACGGCAACTACAACTACGCTACCCTTGATACCCTTTCCGGTTTGATTACCGACTCTATGCCATCTGAGAAGGTATGTGAGGCTCTGTCAAGATATGGTGTTCAGCTGATTGTACCATGATGAATTGCATCTATAGAGGACTGAAGGTATTTTTATATTACCTTTCAGTCCTTTCTCTTTGCAGGCTCATATTCTGCTTGGTTTTGCATGAATATTGGGGGCCAAATACAGGCTGGGAGGATTTGCTACAGACGCTGTGGCTGGGTTCCCGCCTTAGCATTCAAACCGCTGGTATTTTGGCCCTCTTTACCGCGGTGCCTGCCGGACTGATAAATATACTATCCCACCTTTGGAGCCGTAGAGTTGAGAGCTTCCTTAGCGGCATAGTCCTAACCATAACCTCTATTTTGTTTGTGGCCAGCTTTCCTTATTATGGTCAGTTTCACAGTCGTTTTCACCAGCTTCTTTTTAATGCTGGCAATGATGATATGTATGCCCTGTTTGTATCTCTGGTACAGGAATTTAACCTGCCTTTGCGGTTGGCAGGGGCATTGCTTTTGGCCTTTTGTCTTTGGCGAGGGCTGAAATATTTTTTGGCCTGGGGCGAGGCCAAGCCTAGGACAGCCTATAGCCTATATACCAAGCCCTCCCGTGGCAAAAGCATTGCCAAGGGGGCGGCTATGGCTTTGCTGCTTTATGTGCTGGGGAGATTGATTGTCTTTGGGGGCAGCTGGGGCTGGGAAACAGCCTTGGAATGGGAAAATGTAGGCGTTACCAAGGATAGCTTTATGAACGAGGCTATCTTGGACGATTATCAGGCTATATATCGGGGGTATCGCATGAACAACCGGATGTTGGCCTGCAACGGCCTGAATTTTACCGCAGAGCAGATTCAGCAGCTGGCAGGAGAACTGGCTGGCCGTAGTGCCGATAGCAATAATTTGGATGATTATCTTCGTCGGGAGGCTCAGGGTGCCCAGGTGGCCAAGCCCAAGCAGATTTTCCTGATTGTATCCGAAAGCTATGCCAACTGGCCTCTTTTGGACAAATACAGCCAGCTTCACATTGCCGATGGCATGAAGGGGATTATTGCCGGAGAGGATGCAGATTATTGCAATGCCATGCTGCCTAATGGAGCCAGCACCATTTCCGCCATGACCGGTGTAACCACAGGCTTGGCAGATGCCAATCTTTATCTCACCACCATGCCGGAGTCCTTTAAGCAGCCTTATGTTACCGCCATAGCTCCCCAGATGGAGAAGCTGGGCTATACCACCAATTTCTGGTATGCCGGCCCTGCCACCTGGGAGCGGATAGGGGCCTTTACAGAGGCTCAGGGCTTCCAGCACTTCTATGGCCGGGGAGATATGCCAGAGGAGGCAGAGGGCAGTGTGTGGGGCTGTGATGATGAATATCTCTATGCCCAGGTATTGCAAAGGGTTAGTCCTGATACCTCCAGCTTTAATGTCATTCTCAATGTGTCCAACCATTCCCCCTATACGGTGGATGTAGCAGCCAAGGGCTTTGATGCAGATAAGCTGCGGCAGGCTTTGCCTCCAGAGGCAGCCAAGGATGATTGGCTGGTAAATGAGCTGGGGCATTATTGGTATGCAGATAGAGAGTTGGCAGGCTTTGTAAAGAATTTAAAGGAAAAATATCCAGATTGTCTAGTGCTGATTGTGGGAGATCATGCCGATAGGTACAATATCGACAAACAGCCATCTATGTACGAGCGGTATGTAGTGCCTTTCGTTGTAACGGGAGCTGGTGTCCACAAGGGAACACTCCTGCCAGATAGCGCAGGCAGTCAGATTGATATTGGTCCCACAATTATTGAAATGGTAGCCCCCAAGGGCTTTGCCTACTATGCTATTGGTTCCAGCCTTACCCGCAGTAACCGTCAGGGCGTGAACTACGGCTTCTGGATAACCAGAGATTTTATAGGTGAGGCAGATAGGATTCCTTTGGAGCCTGTTCAGATAGAGGGCAGTCAGGGACGGCCTATCAATGAGCCAGCCCTGCAGCATTATATAGATGCTATACGGAGCATTTCCTGGTGGCGGCCAAAGTACGGCCCTGTTTTGGACGAGGCCCTGCTGAAGGACAGATAAATTCTTAACCTATGCTTGGCTCAATGAGGGCTAGAGATGGAACCTAGCGCCAAGTTATGCAGATAAGGAAGTGATAGCTTGCAGGCAAGGGATTTGCTTAGCAACTGCCGGCTGTGCCCCCGCAGCTGTGGTGTGAACCGCTATGAACAGCCGGGAGCCTGTGGCGGGGGAGCCTTGGCCAGAGTAGCCAAGGTCAGCCTGCACCCCTGGGAGGAGCCAGCCATAGCTGGCCCGGAAAGTGGCAAGGGAGCTGGAACGGTTTTCTTTTCTGGCTGTAATCTTCGCTGTGTTTTCTGTCAGAACTACGAAATAAGTCATTATGAAAAGGGCAGGGAAGTTACCTCAGAGGAGCTGGGGGAGATTTTTCTCCACCAACAGGCTCAGGGGGCGGCTACCTTGGATTTGGTTACCCCCACCCATTATGTGCCTCAGATTATTCAGGCTTTGGCTTATGCCAAGGAACGAGGTTTTTCCCTGCCTGTAGTGTACAATTCCAGTGGCTACGAAAGTGTGTCCACCATAGAGCTGCTGGCAGGCTCGGTGGATGTTTATCTGCCGGATTTGAAATATTATGCCTCGGAATTATCCGGGACATATTCCAAGGCTCAGGATTATTTTTCTGTAGCTGCCAAGGCCATTAAGGCTATGGTACAGCAGGTCGGCAGGCCTGTTTTGGATGCTCAGGGCATTATGACCAAGGGCGTACTGGTACGGCATATGGTATTGCCCGGTGCTCGCCATGACAGTATGAAGCTTTTGGACTGGCTGTGGCAGACCTTTGGTGATGATATTTATCTCAGCCTGATGAGTCAGTACACGCCTATGTATAAGGCCGGGGAATATAAAAATCTTAAGCGGAGGCTTACCACCTTTGAATACCAATCAGTGACAGATTATGCCAGTGAATTAGGCTTTACTCAATGCTTTATTCAGCAGCGCAGTTCTGCTACCAAGGCCTATGTACCAGATTGGCAGAATGATGGTCTATAAAGGAAATATTTATTGTATTAAAGTGATTTTCCGAGTATAATAAGAAAGAAGAATTGGGAAGAGAGGACTTGCCATAAAAGGCAGTTCCTTATATAGTGAAAGGGAGAGGTGTTTTTTTTATGGCAGAAGATATTAAGCTTGAAGACGTATTTGATATGGACTTTTTGCAGTCCTTCCAGGACAGCTTTGCCAGAGCTGCTGGTATGACCGCAGTAACCGTAGACAAGGATGGCAAGCCTGTTACCAGACCTACTGACTGGTCTGAGTTCTGCATGAAGTATACTCGTGGCACTGCTGAGGGCTGTCGCCGCTGTGAGCAGTGTGACAAGAACGGCGGTGAGACTGCTGCCCGTACTGGTAAGCCTGCGGTTTATGAGTGCCATGCCGGCCTTATGGATTTTGGTGCTCCTATTATTGTAGATGGCCAGCAGATTGGTTCTATGCTGGGTGGTCAGATTCTCAATGCACCACCAGATGAGGATAAGTTCCGGGCCTATGCCAAGGAAATCGGGGCAGATCCTGAGAAGTATGTTGAGGCTGTCCGCAAGATTCAGATTATGCCTCGTGAGCGTTTGGAGCATGCAGCTCAGACTCTGTTCTTGATGGCTTCCTTCTTCTCCAAGATGGGCCATTATCGTTATCAGCTGCGGAAGATGGCTGCTTCCATTAACGAAACTGCCATGCAGGTATCTGCTACGATGGAGGAGCTGGCTGCTTCTGCCAACGATGTTAACGAGAACCAGTTGGCTCTGAACAAGGAAATCGCCAATGTAAGTGAGATTTCCAGCAAGATTAACGAATTTACCAATTTAATTCGTGATATTGCCAAGCAGACTCGTCTGCTTGGTCTGAATGCCTCTATTGAGGCTGCTCGGGCTGGTACAGCTGGTGCAGGCTTCGCTGTTGTATCTGAGGAGATTGGCAAGCTGGCGGATAGCTCCCGTGAGACTGTAGACAAGATTCAGGAGTTTACCAACCAGATTGGTGAGTCTGTTAACGAAACCGTAACCAAGGGTGAGGCTACTTCTAATATTGTCAGCCAGCAGACTGCTGCCATTGCCGGTGTAGCCCAGGAGCTGACTGATTTGTCTGCTACTGCTGGCAAGCTGTTAGATATGATTAAACACAACAAACAGTAATCCCTAGATAGTGCTTCATGAACTTCATGGAGCACTATTTTTGTTGACAGATAATATCTGTGGTGATATTCTAAGAGGAAAACACAGATACAAGGAGGCCCATATATGGCAGAGGAAGCAAAGAAAGCAGAGCTTAGTATAGAGGAGGTTCTGGCCAGTACATCTATTGCAGATGTGTACCAGGCAGCCAAGCAGTTGGACGGTGTGGCGGCTAAAACCCATTTGATAGAGAGTCCCTATTTTTCCGATTTGTGTGGCAACAATGTTTATCTAAAGCCTGAGAACCTGCAGAATACAGGCTCATTCAAGCTGAGAGGTGCTTACAACAAGATTAGCCAGCTCAATGAGGATGAACGGAAGCGGGGCGTTATTACTGCCTCTGCTGGCAACCATGCTCAGGGTGTGGCCTTTGCTGCCAGAGCCTTGAATTGCAAGGCTGTTATTTGTATGCCTGCCACTACCCCAATTTTGAAGGTAGAAGCTACTCGTGCCTATGGGGCAGAGGTAGTTCTCTATGGTGATAGCTTTGATGATGCCTATGCCAAGTCCTTGGAGCTGCAGAAGAAAAAGGGTTATGTTTATATTCATCCATTTAACGACCAGAAGGTATTGGCTGGTCAGGGCACCACAGCCTTGGAGATTATTGATGAGCTGAAGGATGTAGATGCCATTCTGGTGCCTATTGGGGGCGGCGGCTTTGCCAGCGGTGTAGCCCTGGCTACCAAGGCTGTCAATCCAAATGTAAAGGTTATTGGTGTAGAGCCAGAGGGAGCACCTTGCATGGAGAAATCCTTTATGGAGGGCCATGTAACCACTCTGTCCGCAGTAGATACTGTAGCAGATGGCTGTGCTGTTAAGACTCCTGGTGATTTGACCTATGCTTTCTGCAAGAAGTATTTGGATCAGATTATTACCGTATCTGAAATGGAAATAATGTCTGCTCTTCTGTCCCTTATTGAGAAGCACAAGCTTATTGCCGAGGGAGCTGGTGCCCTTAGTTTGGCTGCCTTGAATAAGCTTCCTTTCAAGGGTAAAAAGGTAGCAGCTATTATCAGTGGCGGCAATATTGATATTTCCACCATTTCTGCTCTGATTGACAAGGCTCTCATTGCTAGAGGCCGGGTATTCTGCTTCTCTGTTCAGCTGCCAGACAAGCCTGGTCAGCTTCTCCACGTATCTCAGGTGTTGGCTGACGAGAACGCCAATGTTATCAAGCTGGAGCACAACCAGTCCAAGGTAACTGACAGCTTCAAGAAGGTTATGCTGGAGGTAACTGTAGAAACTCACGGTCATGATCATGTACAGCGTATTATCCGTGCTTTGGAAAATGCCGGCTTTGTAGTAGACAAGATTTATTAAGCATACAGACGACCAACCAGCCAAGGCTGTGGACAGAATGTTTCTGTCTGCCAGCGGTGGCTGGTTTTTTGTTGATAAAAATTAATTCAGGGCATAAGAAAACAGCTGCGGTGTGGGGAGCAGCTGTTTCTAAAAAGGGATTATAGGATGTTTAGGTAACGACAGGCGTTATCTATGAAAGTATTTTAAGCTCGTATGGGAATATATCTTTGTTTAGGGGAAACATTGATATCGAGCTTAGTAGGGAATTGAAAGTAATTACTACTTACGAGTAAGAGTATAATGTAAAACCGTTTTTTCATCTATGAACATTACGACGAAAAATGTTCTTTACGCGACAAAAACTCGGAAATACAGTACAATGTATACAGTATGTCGAACGGAGTATATTATAGGCCATTTGTCAAGACCTGGAGGGATATTTATCCACAATTTTTTCCTAATGTGGATAACTTTGTGGATAAAATGTGATTCTGTGTGTATAAACAGGAGTTTATCCACAACTTTTTCCACAAAACTGTGCATAAGTCAAAAAACTGTGTATAAATGTAGCGGATATTCGCCATAAATATGTTTAGAGAACAAAATATGTAAATTTTGCGTAAAATTTATTGAAAATAAAAATCGTCCTTCAAAGGCAACAAAAAAGCCCGAAGCCTTGCTTCGAGCTATTATATGCGTGGTGACGCGTAAGGGATTCGAACCCTTGAAGCCGCCGTGAGAGGGCGGAGTCTTAACCACTTGACCAACGCGCCGTGAACAAGAAATACTATACCATATAGAAAAATATAATGCAAGCTTTTTTTGAAAAAAATAAAAACGGTTGCTTATGCAACCGTTTAATGCTCTATGGAGCGGGCGAGGGGAATCGAACCCCCCTCTTTAGCTTGGGAAGCTGACGTTCTACCAATGAACTACGCCCGCAGGTTGTGAAAACCAACAACATTTATATAATAGCATGTTTTATATATAATTTCAAGAACAGTATTTTATTTTTCTTTTGACTTGTCATATAGTCAGACCTGGTATATAATGAAGATAAGAAAAGACCACCAGCAGGCGGCTTGTCCTCCTCGCTAGTCGGTTAGTGTTTTACGTAAAAATAACCGCTTTGTTTGGAAGCTTGAGCGGTTATTTTTGTTTAAGAACAATCAAAATCAACAAAATTAGAAGTAACTCTGTATCATTCATTGTCTCACCCCCTCAGAGTTGAAATTCTCCTTTCTGCGAGGGTGCAAACAAACCGCCTGCCGCTTAGGGTGGTCAGCAGTATAACTGCCGAAATAAGTATATCATATTGCTGTTATTATGTATATAGCAATGTGATATACTTATTTTTGTTGTAAATTTGTAAAGTTCGTATTGAAATACTATATTATATTGGAGTATAATAGAACGAAATATCCGATGCTTTCAACCTTTGTTGGTGGTGGGCGCGCTTTGGAAAGGGGAGAGATTTTCTTGTTAATGAATGGAGCACAGGCTGTATTGGAAAGCCTGAGACGGGAAAATGTAGAAGTAATATTTGGTTATCCGGGAGGAGCGGTTCTGGATCTTTATGATGCCCTGTACAAGGCAAAGTATCCTCATATCCTTACCCGCCACGAGCAGGGTGCTGTACACGGAGCAGACGGTTACGCCAGAGCTACCGGCAAGGTAGGAGTCTGCTTTGCTACCTCTGGCCCTGGTGCTACCAATTTGATTACAGGTATTGCTACAGCCAATATGGATTCTATTCCAATGGTATGCTTTACTGGTCAGGTAGGCAATCCATACATTGGCAAGGACTCCTTTCAGGAAGCAGATATTGTAGGCATTACCACCCCTATTACCAAGCATAATTACTTAGTAAAAAAGGTGCAGGAGCTGCCAAGGGTTATCAAGGAAGCTTTCTTTATTGCTAGCACTGGTCGTCCTGGCCCTGTAGTTATTGATATTGCCAAGGATGTATTCACTGCGGAGCTGGATTATGAATATCCAGAAAAGGTATATCTGCCAGGCTATAGCGGAGATTTCACCGGGGATGAGGCTCAAGTGTCCGCTGTGGTGGAAGCTCTAGGCAAGGCCAAGCGTCCTTTGTTCTTTATTGGCGGCGGTGTGAATCTGTCCAATCAGACAGAGCTGTTTCGTCAGATTGTAGACCATACCCATATTCCTGTAGTCAGCTCTCTGATGGGCCTGGGCTGTGTGCCTTCTACCCAGGATGGATTTTTGGGCATGGTGGGTATGCATGGTTCCTATGCAGCTAATATGGCTGTTCAGGAATGTGACCTGCTGATTGGTGTAGGTGTCCGTTTTGATGACCGGGTTATTGGCAAGGTAGCAGCCTTTGCTCCTAAGGCCAAGGTGGTTCATTTTGATGTGGATAGAGCGGAAATTAACAAAAATGTGGTGGCAGATTATCCAGTAGTGGGAGATTTGCGCTGGTCCATGCCGGTTTTTGCCCATTTGCTGCAAAGCTCTGGGGAGAATTATACGGCTCGTTTCAATATCTGGCGCAATTATGTTATTGAAATGAATGATCAGTATCCATTTGCTTATCAAAAGCATAGTGAATACATTATGCCACAGGAGCTGATTGAGACAGTTAGCCAGCTTGTGGATGATAATACCATTGTGGTTACAGATGTTGGTCAGCATCAGATGTGGGCGGCACAGTTCTTTAACAGCCGTAAGCCTCGTCAGTTCCTGACCTCTGGTGGCTTGGGCACTATGGGCTACGGCCTGCCAGCGGCTCTGGGGGCAAAGCTGGGCCAGCCTGACAAAAAGGTGGTTCTCTTTACTGGTGATGGCAGTATTATGATGAACTGTCAGGAAATGTCCACTGCTGCTGACAATGATATTGATGTAAAAATTGTTTTGCTGCACAATAGAGTGCTGGGTATGGTTACTCAGTGGCAGAGAATGTTCTATGGCAAGCGTTATTCCCAGACCTTGCTGGGGGGCAAGACTGATTTTGTCAAGCTGGCTGAGGCTATGGGTATGAAGGCCTGCCGTATCAGCAAGCCAGAGGAACTGCTGCCAGGTCTGAGAGCAGCCTTGGCTGCCGATGGGCCTATGCTGATTGATGTAATGCTGCCTGCCAATGAGGATGTACTGCCAATGGTGGCACCAGGGGCCTGCATCAGTGATATGGTACTGGGAGGAGAAAAGGAATGAAAAAATACATTTTAGCAGTCCTTGTAGACAACAAGCCAGGTGTTCTGACCCATGTATCCGGACTTATCAGCCGTCGTGCCTTTAATATTGAGAGTATTTCCGCCGGTTATACAGAGGAGCGGGATGTTACCAGAATCAATATTGAGGTTTCCGTAGAGGATAATCGGGAGCTGGAGCAGGTGGTAAGCCAGCTTGGCAAGCTGATAGATGTGATCAAGATTGTGAATCTGGGCGAGGTGGATTCCATTGTGCGTGAGCTGGTACTGTTGAAGGTTAAGGCTCAGAAGGAAACACTGTCAGATATTCGCAATATTGTAGATATTTTCCGGGGCAAGATTGTAGATGTCAGCCCTGAAAACGTGGTTATCGAGCTTACAGGCTCTCGCAGCAAGATAGATGCAATCTGTGAAATGCTGGCTGAGTTCCAGATTATTGAGATTGCCAGAACTGGAGCTATTGCTCTGTCCAGAGGCCCTATACCAGTAAAAAATATGTAAATTAAAATATTTTCTTGACTTTTTACCATTAAATGATAAACTATCAGTAACGGATAATTATTATCCATTGTGTATTTAGGTCGAGGAGGTAATATTATGGAATTGAAGGATTCAAAGACATTAGAAAATCTGAAGGCTGCTTTTGCTGGTGAGTCTCAGGCTCATACTAAGTATCAGTATTTTGCTTCTCAGGCTAAGAAGGACGGCTATGTGCAGATTCAGAATCTCTTTTTGGAGACTTCCAAGAACGAGAAGGAGCATGCCAAAATCTGGTACAAGCTGATTAACGATGGTGTAGGCTCCACTGAGGAAAATCTGAAGGCTGCTGCCAGCGGTGAAAATGAGGAGTGGACCTCTATGTATCCTGAGTTTGCCAAGACTGCCCGGGAGGAAGGTTTTGACAAGATTGCTCAGCTCTTTGAGGCTGTGGCTGCTATTGAGAAGGAACATGAGGAGCGTTACAAGATTCTGTTGGCCAATGTAGAGGCTGAGAAGGTTTTCAAGGCTGATGACACTGTTATCTGGCAGTGCTCCAACTGTGGCTATGTATGCACTGGCAAGGAGGCTCCAAAGGAGTGCCCTGTATGTGCTCATCCTCAGTCTTATTTCGTGGTTTTGGACGAAACCTACAAGAGATAATTTGAGATATACTAAAGGGGCTGTCCCAATGGGACAGCCCCTATTTTTGTGTAATTATTTCTTTTTGCCTTCACCCTTGGCTTTTGCCTTTTCCTCAGCATTTTTCTTCTTGGCTGCAGCCTTTTCGGAAGCCCGCTTTTCCTGCTCTCGCTTGGCGTAGTCCACACTAAAGCTGGCCATTTTGTGCTTAAGGCTCATCATAGGGTGTCTCAGCAGCATACCCTTGCTGGAGCTGGACATAATGGTCATAAATTCCTTGTTCTGCTTAGGGCCGAAGCACATAATCTCGCAACGGTCGCAGATTGGCTTGGTAATACCATATGGGCAGCGGTTAATCTTGGTCATAACGGTGGCCAGAAGGGCAGTACATTTTGGACAAAGCTTGTCGCCACTGGTGTTGTGATGCTTGTGGCAATATACACCGAAGGTCTTTTTAATATTGGTCTTTTCCTGGGGAATGGTATTTTTTACCTCAGGCTGTTTCTTTTTGGGTAAAAATCTGTCAAAAATGCTCATCTAACTTCTCCTTTTATGCGTCAGCATTATGCTGTGTTTATCTATCTATAAATTGTACTTTGAAATCTCTATAAATGCAAATTTTTTATTGCAATTGTAGTTGGATAAGTCTATAATGCAAGTCATAGGTGTGCTAAAAAATACAAAGATGCAAAGACAGTGTACATTGAGGACGTATAGCACACCGCATTTGTACACTGCATAAGGAAGCCGCAAGGGACCTTATGAGAAGAATAGGAGTTGTTATGAAAAGCTTTCGTTTAACTGAAGAAGAAATGGAATATCTGGCAGACAGATATCCAACCCCGTTTATGGTGGTATCTCTGGATAGGGTAGAAAAAAATTACCGCTATCTTTGTGAGAAGTTACCTCGTGTCAAGGTATTTTATGCTATTAAGGCCAATTCAGAACCGGCGATTTTGCAGCGCATGGCTGCCCTTGGGTCGAATTTTGATGTGGCGTCTATTGGGGAAATAAGGCTGCTGGCCTCTTTGGGAGTGCCAGGCAGTAGAATGATTTATGCCAACCCTGTGAAACCGGCCTGGGATATTGCTGAGGCGGTGAAACTGGGGGTGGATAGATTTACCTTCGATGATGAAAGCGAAATAGAAAAAATGGCCGCAGGCGCTCCTGGTGCCCGGGTATTAGTGCGGGTACAGGTGGAAAATGATGCTGCGGTGGTTAATCTGAACGAAAAATTCGGGGTGGTGCCTGACAAGGCATTGTCTCTTTTGCATAAGGCCAAGGAGGCCGGCTTGGTGCCAGCAGGTATTTGCTTCCATGTTGGCAGTCAGTCCTTAAAATCTGAAGCCTACGGCAGGGCTTTGACCTTGTGTCGGAGGCTCTTTGATGAGGCGGAGCAGCAGGGCATGAAGCTGACTGTGCTGGATATTGGCGGCGGTCTGCCTATTCCGGAGGCTGGACAGCCAGAGCCGGATTTGGATGCCATGACGGAGGAGATTCGCCGTCATCTGGACAGGCTGTTCCCAGAGGTGGAAATCTGGTCAGAGCCAGGCCGTTATATGTGTGGTACAGCGGTGAATCTGGTGACAAGGGTAATCGGCACCAAGGAGCGGAATGGCCAGCCTTGGTATGTGCTGGATGATGGTATGTATGGCAGCTACAATGGACTGGTCTTTGACCATTGGACCTACAAGCTGGAGTTTTTCCAGCAGGGTGTCAAGGTGCCTTCGGTTTTTGTAGGGCCTAGCTGTGATTCCATTGATGTGGTGGCCAGGGATTATCCTGCCCCTGTCTTGCAGGTAGGTTCTCTGGTGCTTAGTCCGGAAATGGGAGCCTACAGCTCCTCGGCAGCCACCGGCTTTAATGGCTTCCAGCCAGCCAAAACCATTGTTTATGAGGATAATATAGGGGTAGCAGAAAATATCTCTGCTATGGCCCGTTGAATAATCTACAGGCTCTCTTATGGGGGCCTGTTTTTTGTGGAAAAAATATTTTGCTTAATTTCTTTTGATAATGTACAATAAAATGGATTGGGTAATTTTTTTTGTAATGCGGGAGAATAGGGCATGGCACTTTCAAATGATATAGATACGGATAAGCAGGGGGAGAAACTGCTTAGAGATGCCTTTCAAAATACTTTGGAGGCAATGGAAAATAGCAAGGGGCAGATTTACGAAATATACGAAAATACCAAAAGCGATGTGGAAGCTTCTACTGTAATGCTGAAGGAGCTGAAGGAGGAAACTCGCAAGCTGCAGGATGAGGTGGATATGCTGGTGCACTGTGAACAGCAGGAGAAACAGCGGTTGGTAAAGGTTAGCAGTAATTTTGCCAATTATTCTGAGGACAAGATTCGGGAGAGCTATGAGGCTGTTAAGGATGTACAGGTAAGGCTGGCTCTGGCCAAGGAGAAGGAGTTTCAGACCCGCCGTCAGCGGGATCGTCTGGAGCTGAGACTGCGGGGCATGGAGCAGACCTTGATGATGGCAGAGCGTTTGGCTACCAAGCTGGGTACAGTAGTGGGTTATCTTACCTCTCAGATTAGCAATGTGGTAGCCCAGATGGATGTGGCTTCCAAGAACAAATTCCTAGGGGTACAGATTATCAAGGCGCAGGAGGATGAGCGTCTCCGAGTCTCCAGAGAGATACATGATGGCCCAGCCCAGGAAATGGCTACCTTGGTTTATCAGGCTTCTATCTGCGAGCGATTGGTGGATACTCGCCCAGAGGAGGCCAAGAAGGGCCTGCAGGAGCTGAGACGGCAGATTCGTAACTGTCTGGCAAATGTACGGCAGATTATTTTTGATATGCGGCCTATGTCCTTGGATGATTTGGGACTGGTGGCAGCCCTGCGGCAGCTGGTGGGCAAGCTGGCAGAGCGTAAAGGTCTGCAGGTGGATTTCAGTGTCAAGGGTAAGGAGTCTGTGCTGGAGAAGCACGTGGAGGTTACTCTCTTTAGAATCATTCAGGAGGCACTGGGGAATGTGCAACGCCACGCAGAGGTGGAGGAGTGCAATCTAAGGCTTTTGTTTACCAGAGGATGTCTGTCTATTCTGGTAGAGGATGCAGGCAAGGGCTTTGATGTGGATCAAATGGAAGATGCCCGAAACCGAGGCGATGGGGATGGTCATTTTGGCCTTTTGGGCATGGAGGAAAGAGCCAAGCTCATAGGGGCATCCTTAAATGTTATTTCCAAGCCGGGAGAAGGCACCAAGGTCCATATTAAGCTGCCTTGTCCGGTGGCGAGCTAATGAAAAAGAATAATAGACAGTTTACGGCACCGATTTCTAAGGCAATGGAAGCATATGCAGGGGACGGTGCCCTTGCTTTTCATACCCCCGGTCACAAGCAGGGACTGGGGGCTCATCCTCTGTTAAAGGAACTGATTACAGAGGCAGGCCTGCGGCAGGAGGTTTCTCTTATGGAGGAGCTGGATGATTTACATGAGCCAGCAGGCTGTATCAAGGAGGCTCAGGAGCTGGCAGCAGAGCTGTGGGGGGCCAGGGAAAGCCTTTTTGTAATAAATGGCACCACTGGAGCTATTCAGGCTATGCTGGTAGGCACTCTGTCGCCGGGAGATAGGGTGCTGGTGCCTAGGAATGCCCATCGTTCCATCATGGGGGGCATTATTCTAGCTGGGGCAGTGCCCATATACATTCAGCCAGAGATAGATACTCAATTGGGTATTGCTATGGGACTAAGTGTGGCCACGGTTAAGCAGGCTATCAAGGAACATCCAGAGGCCAAGGCTCTTGTGGCTGTATATCCTACCTATTATGGTTTTTGCTGTGATTTACAGCGGATAGGAGAACTGCTCCACGAAGCAAATATGCTGCTGCTGGTGGATGAGGCTCATGGTGCTCATTTGCGCTTTGGCAAGGATTTGCCTAAGCAGGCTATTGAGCTGGGAGCTGATGTGGCGGCTCAGAGCACCCACAAGCTGTTAGGCTCCATGACTCAGACCTCTATGCTGCATATTGGCAGTAATAGGGTGGAGGCGGAGCGGATTCGGCAGGCAGCCAGTCTCCTGCAATCCACCAGCCCTAATCAACTGCTGTTGGTTTCCTTGGATATTGCTCGCTTGCAAATGGCTCAGGAAGGGGCACAGCGGGTAAATAGAGCTGTGGAGCTGGCTCAGTGGCTGAGAAAAAAAATCAATGAAATTCCGGGGCTGTACTGTCCCGGTAAGGAAATCTGGGCAGGTCAGAAAGCTGGTCAGTTGGTGGCTGGTGGTCAGGACTTAGCAGATGATAAACGGGGAGCCATAGCTTTAGACTGGGCCAAGGTAACGGTTAATCTGGCAGGGCTGGATATTTCTGGTCAGGAGGCAGAGCTGTTGCTGCGGCATCAGTGGAAGGTGCAGTGCGAGCTGTCAGATCCTGAGAATCTGCTTTTTATTATTTCTATGGCAGATACCCAGAGAGAGGCAGATAGATTGCTGCAGGTATTGCAGGAGCTGGCGGTTAAGCATCTGGCAATAAAGACAGCCAATAAAGATGATTCTGGTATTGCGGAAGAGCAGGGTTGTTCGGGGGCGGATAATATCTGCCATATGGCTGAAATGCCTGTGGCGGTTCAGCGCATGAATCCTAGGGAAGCTTTTTTTTCCCCTATTAGGACTGTGGCGCTGGAAAAGGCTATTGGCTGTATCTGCGGGGAAACCATTGCCTTCTATCCTCCCGGTATTCCGGTTTTGTGTCCCGGAGAGGAGATTACAGAGGCCTTGGTGGAATACATCAGATTTTATCAGGCCAAGGGTATGCGCTTGTCTGGGGCTGCCGATAGCAGGCTGGAAACTATCAGAGTGTGTCAGAAGGCTGGCATACAGGATTGATTAGATTGTAAAAAAGGATATGCCAAGGAGTGAATATATATGAGCAAGGGAAAGCTGATTACCATAGAGGCAGGAGATGGCTCTGGCAAGGCTACCCAGACCAAGGCCTTGTATGATAGGCTGTTGGCTGAGGGCTACCAGGTTCTAAAGGTGGAATATCCTGATTATCAATCTGAATCCTCCGCCTTGGTGCGAATGTATCTAGGTGGGGAATTTGGTCAGCAGGCAGAAAATGTCAGTGCCTATGGGGCTTCGGCTTTTTTTGCGGTGGATCGCTATGCTTCTTATCTTTTGAAGTGGCGTCAGGCCTATGAGTCTGGCTGGATTATTTTGGCGGATAGATATACTACCTCCAATATGGTACATCAGGCGGTGAAGCTGAAGGACTCTGCAGAGCGGGAGGAATTTTTGACCTGGCTGTGGGATTTTGAATTTGGCAGATTGCAGCTGCCGGTGCCAGATAGGGTTATTTATCTGGATATGCCGCCGGAGATTAGCGATAGGCTGATTAATAGCCGGGCGGCCAAGGATAGCAGCCGGCAAAAGGACATTCATGAGAAGGATACCAGCTATCTCCATCATTGTCATAGGGCTTATAATGAGGTGGCTGAAAAATATGGCTGGGTTAAGATTAGCTGTGCCCAGCAGGGAAATTTGCGAACAGTGCAGGATATTCACGAGGATGTATATCAGGCGGTTAAGGAAATATTGAGGGACGAAAATGATTAAGGAAGTTTTAGTTGTTGAAGGAAAAATGGATGTAGTGGCCATAGACAAGGCTGTGGAGGCAGATTGCATTATTACAGAGGGGTTTAATCTCAAACCTCAGGCTCTGGATTCCATTGCCAAGGCCTACCAGAAGCGGGGCATTATCATTATGACAGATCCAGATTCAGCAGGAGAGAGGATTCGTCGTTTTCTAACCAAGAGATTTCCCGAGGCCAAGCACGCCTTTATTCCCAAGGAAGATGCTACCGCCAATAATGATATAGGCATTGAGCAGGCTTCCCCTGAGGCCATTCGTACTGCCTTGGCCAAGGTAAGAACTATGGACTGGGAGCCAACCAACAACTTTACCGGAGCGGATTTGCTTAAGGCAGGGATTAGCGGTTCCCCAGCAGCCAGTGAGAAACGGGCCAAGCTGGGAGCTGTGCTGGGAATTGGCTATGCTAATGCCAAGACCTTTTTGCAGCGGTTGAATCACTATGGTATTACTCGTCAGGAGTTTCAGCAGGCTGTGGCAGAGCTGGAGAAATAAAGGAGTAGAGATATATGACAGATACGATAAAAAACACCCATCCGGTAATCGCCAATCCCCAGGTTACCAGGCATATTATGAAGGCCTTTAACCTGAGAGCGGCCAAGAAGCTGGGACAGAATTTCCTAGTGGATGCAGGTATTGTGCAGGGAATTGTGGATGCAGCCGGGGCAGGGCCGGAGGATAATATCTTGGAGATTGGGCCAGGTATTGGTACTTTGACTCAGGGACTGGCCGAATCTGGCGCCAAGGTAACGGCGGTGGAGCTGGACAAGAAGCTGCCAGCAGTGTTGGCTCATACTCTGGAGGGCTATGATAATGTTACCATTGTGCCGGGAGATATTCTCAAGGTGAATATTCCTGAGCTGATGGGGAACAAGCCTTTTAAGGTAGCAGCCAATCTGCCTTACTATATTACCACTCCGATTTTGATGGCTTTGCTGGAGCAGCATTTGCCAATTTCCATTCTGGTTACTATGGTGCAAAAGGAAGTGGCCCTGAGAATGATTGCCCAGCCAGGCAGCAAGATTTATGGTGCTCTGTCTGTGGCAGTACAGTATTATACCAGGCCTCATATTGCCTTTGATGTGCCGCCTCGCTCCTTTATACCAGCCCCAGAGGTGGATTCCGTGGTTATTGTCTGCGATGTGCGGGAAAAGCCAGCGGTGGAGGTAAAGAGTGAGAAAATGTTCTTCCGAGTGGTTAAGGCAGCCTTTGGCCAGCGGCGGAAAACCATAGCCAATGCCTTGAAGGGAGCAGGCTTCCTGCAGGAGGATATTAAGGCGGCTTTTGACAAATGCGGTTTGGACAGCGGTCGTCGGGGAGAAACCTTCTCCTTGGAAGAATTTGGGATTTTGGCAGATGCCTTTGTCCAGGAATAAGGGCTTTGGCAGATGTAGATAAATTTGATGGGTAATTCGCTAAAAGGAGAGATTCACATGGCAAAGGTGGAGTATGCACCTCAGGGTGTGTGTGCCCGTTTGATGAAATTTGAAGTTGAAGATGGCAAGCTGCACAATCTTAGAGTGCTAGGTGGCTGTAACGGCAATTTGCAGGGTATCGGCAAGCTGACTGAGGGCATGGAGCTGCAGGAGATTGTGAGCCGGCTGGAGGGTATTCGCTGTGGTGCCAAGGCTACCTCCTGTCCAGATCAGCTGGCCAAGGCTTTGAAGCAGTATCTGGAGGAGGCTGGGGAGCAATGATCTTCGACAATCATTCCCATACAGAGTTTTCTTCTGATTCCCAGATGACCTTGCAGGAGGCCATAGAAGCCAGGGAGAAGCTAGGGATAGGTCTGACTCTGACAGAGCATTTTGATTATGATTATGTTAATACCAGAACCTATAAGGATAGGGATTTTCGGTTTGTACCTAGTGAATATTGGCAGCAGTACGGCAGTCAGCGGGGAGAGAATCTACAGCTGGGAGTAGAGGTAGGTATTACGGATACCTGCTTGAAGGCCAATCAGGAATTTGTGGCTCAGGCTCCTTTTGATATAGTCATAGGCTCCATACATATCATTGATTTGATGGATTTGTATTATGAGGATTTTTATCAGGGCAAATCTAAGGAAGAGTCCTACGGTATTTATTTGCGGGTAATGGCTCGGGAGCTGGCAAGACATTCCTATGTTGATGTGCTGGGGCACATTGATTATATCTGCCGTTATGCCCCTTATGAGGACAAGAATATCGTCTATGGCCAATTCCATGAGGAAGTGGATGCTGTGTTGAGAACAGCTTTGGAAACTGATACGATTATGGAATTGAATACCCGCCGTCTGGGGGATAAGGAGGCAGCGGAGAAGCTGCTGCCTATCTATCAGCGTTATTATGTTCTGGGAGGACGGTATGTATCTCTTGGCTCTGATGCCCATATAGCCCAGAATATAGGCATGAATTTCCAGGTAGCTATGGAGCTGGCAGAGGCCGCTAAACTGCAGCCAGTCACCTTTACCCAGCGCAAAATGCAGCTTTGCAAATAAGGGCAATAAAAAACAGCGGGGATTGCCTCGCTGTTTTTTGGTGGAGATTATTTTATTCCTCATCCAGCAATAATGCGGAGGGATTGTATTTCAAATGATAGCACAGGGCGGTTAGCTCAGAGCCATCCAAGACAGATTCGATAAAATCAGGCTCCTGCTGGCTGACCTCCAGAGTAACGGGGGTATCCAGCAGGCGGCGATTGCTGTCGGTAAAAAGAATTACCTTGGGGTACCGAGTCATTCCAATGGTGGTGGATTTGACAATAGCAAATCCAAGGGCTGTTCTTAGTACCGTGCCTACTGGGAACAGGGCAACATGGTTAAAGAACAGGTCCAGGAGCAATGGATCAAATTGCTTGCCGGAGCATTTGGTCATAATCTTGTAGGCAATATGAGGAGAATAAGCTTTTTTGTATGGCCTCTGGGTGGTGAGAGCATCATACACATCTGTAATGGCCACAATGCGGGCAAATTCAGAAATCTGCTCCTCTACCAAATGATTTGGATAGCCATGTCCATCAAGGTGCTCGTGATGCTGGTAGGCAATATCCGCAATGGCTTTCATATTCAGATTGCTGTCCTTAGTATTGATCAGCCGCAGATAGCCCCATTCAGGATGATGGCGAATCAGGGTAAACTCATCATCGGACAAAGCCGTGGTCTTGTTGAGAATCTTGCGGGATACATCTAGCTTGCCAATATCATGAAGCATGGCACCTGCCGTAAGAGTCATTAAATCCTTTTTAGAATAATGGCACAGCAGGCCCAGCATGGCAGAAAGAGCTGCCACATTAACGGAATGGGCAAAGGTATAATCGTCATAAAGTCGGATATCCGTAATCTGCACCAGATTTTCCGGCTTTTTAATCAAATCCTCAATAATGGATTCAGAGGTGGAAAGCAAAGGGGGTATATCAAGCTGGTCATCCTGCTGTAGCCGGCAGTAGGTATCAAATACCTGATGGATAGCCGTTACCCTGGTTTCCTCCTTGATAATATCCTCTGGTGGTGCCAGGGGTAAATCTGGATCCAGAGAGGTAATAGTTACCTTGGAAATACCAATTTTCCGCAGGCTGTTTATATACTGTCTGCTTAATTTGGTACCTCGAGTGAGATAGCTGGCTCCTTTTTGGTTGTAGATACTCTGGGCTGTAACCATTCCCGGTTTTAATTTATTTATGGGTAATCTAATCATGGTATAATATCCCTTTCATAAGCTACAAATCATGCATTTATATCATATCACATTTGTTAGTATAAACAAATAGAAAATGTTAAAAACCTCTATCTAAGGGCATAAAAAATATTAATATTTGACAAAGTAAAAGGCATAACTTCTGCCGGGATATAAAGCAGGAGTTATGCCTTTTGATAATTATATGAAGTGACGGAGATTACCGTTTATAGCGGTGGGTGCTTAGGTGCGGAATACCTTTAGCTGTTCCTGTAGGCGCTTGGCCATGTCTGCCAGCTTGGTGTTTTCGCCAGCCAGCTCATGCATAGTAGCAGACTGTTCCTCAGAAGCAGCGGAAACCTGCTGGGTTTCACTAGCAATCTTGTTGCTGTCGTTAGTAACCTGAGAGGTGGCCTCCACAACATTGTTGGACTCAGCAGAAACCTGACGGATATGGTCAGCAACCTGAGCCATCTGCTCCACCATGCTGTCTACCATGCCAGTAACCTGGCTAAACTCGCCCATAGCATCCTTGACTACATCAGTACCCTGACGAACGCCCTTGTTGCCATTATGCATAGCCTCTACAGCCTTCTTGGTTTCTTCCTGAATAGTGCCAATAAGCTCGGCAATATGCTGGGCAGCATCCTGAGAGTTCTCTGCCAGCTTGCGGATTTCCTCAGCTACAACGGCAAAGCCACGGCCATGCTCACCGGCTCTAGCTGCCTCAATGGCAGCGTTGAGAGCCAAGAGATTGGTCTGACCAGAAATATTAACGATGGTTTCTACAATCTGGCCGATTTCCTCGGAGCGATGGCCCAAGGTATCAACTTGGTCAGCAGAGGTTCTAACCATGGTTTCAATACGGTCCATATGCTGGACAATGACATTGATGCCCTCAATACCCTGGGTTACAGTAGTACCTACATCATTGGCCTTGTCAGCTGTCTGCTTAGCCAAATCTGCAACATTATTTACTCTGTTAACAATGTTGTCCAAAGCGGAGGAGGCGGTATCTACATTTTTGTTCTGAGACATGGAAAGTTCCGCAATATCGTTAATGGATACGGCAATGGAATTAACCACCTGAGCGGATTCATTAACGCCAGTGGACATGGTTTCGGCAGAATGAGTCAGCTCATTGGCAATCTTCTGAATCTCTGCGGTAATACTTCTTATCTTGCCAAGGGTGTCATTGTAGGAGTTGGCAATTTTGCCAAATTCGTCCTGAGTATCATAATCAAGATTAACGGTCATATCCCCGTGATATACCCGCTGGGATATATCCAGGAACTGGGACAGGAAGCCACCAATGAGACGATAGAAGTAGTAACCGATGCCTACCGTCAGCAGGGCAATAATCAAAATCACTACAATGGTGGTAGTTTTGGCACTTTCGTAAGTAGCATGAGAAGCAGCTGCCTTATCCTGGGCTTCCTTCAGCTCCAGTTCTCCCAGTTCTGTGGTGTTGTTATCAAGATTGTGAAAGTCCTGATACATTTCGTTCATCATATAATCATAGGCAGCCGCAGTGCCCTGTGCCCGGAGAATATTGGTAGCTTTGTCGCCGTGATTTTTGGTTTTGGCCCAATTAGCCTGGGTTTCCTGCATTTTTTCTGTGAAGTAAATACCGTCAGCCATCTCTGGCAGAATCTTGTCAATGGTAGCTGTAGCCTTCTGAAGATCTGCTGTAGCTATGTTTTTTTTGTTTTCATCATCTGCAGCCACCATTTTGTACATGGCGGCCTTGTATTCAGAGACAGCCACATTCAGGTCGTCAGCCTGCTTCATATATTTCAGGCCGCTGATTTCAACACTGTTGGTTGCTTCCTGCATATTGGCCATGGATACCAGGGCATAAATACCTAAAAATACAATCATGAGAACCATAGCCAAGTAGCTAAGGCCTAATTTCATACGAACTCCCATAGAAAATACACACTCCTTACATTGCTCATAAAATCGATTCGATAACACTTCATTCGCATATAGTTAGAATTTCTGCCTGCATGTTTTTTGCTCATTGAACATGGGGCAGCCATCCTTTGAAGCCATATTTGTCTTGAACGAAATATTAGGATGAATAGACTACTAATTTAGTCAGAATGATTATAATATAAGTTGTTAGGGAAATCAATATAAATCGTACTATTTTTTTGTAAATTTCATTTAATTATTAAAAGGTATGGATAGGAAAGTTTGGGCAATAAAATAAGGACCTGGTTCACTCCACAATTGCTGAGAAAATGAACCAGGTCTTTATTTTATATTAAGTTTACGAAAAGGCGGGATTTTCGTTTATCAGGTACGGAATATTTTCAACTGTTCCTGCAAGCGCTTGGCCATATCTGCCAGCTTGGTGTTTTCATCTGCCAACTGGTGCATGGTGGCGGACTGCTCCTCGGAGGCAGCGGAAACCTGCTGGGTTTCTCCAGCAATCTTGTCACTATCCTTGCTAACGCTGGTAGTAGCTCTGACAACCTGCTCAGACTGTGCGGAAACATTCTCAATATGCCTAGCTACTCTAGCCATCTGGTCTACCATATTGTCTACCATGTTAGTTACCTGGCTAAATTCAGCCATAGCTTCCTTAACAACCTCGGTGCCCTTGCGTACACCATTATTGCCATTATGCATGGCATCCACAGCCTTTTTGGTTTCATCCTGAATGCTGCCAATCAGCTCGGCAATATGCTGGGCTGCCTCCTGAGAGTCCTCAGCCAGCTTGCGGATTTCCTCCGCAACTACGGCAAACCCACGGCCGTGCTCACCGGCTCTTGCGGCCTCAATAGCAGCATTGAGAGCCAACAGGTTTGTCTGACCGGAAATACTAACAATGGTTTCTACAATCTGACCGATTTCCTCGGAACGATGGCCTAGAGTATCTACCTGCTCCGCAGAGGAGCTAACCATAGTTTCAATGCGATCCATATGCTGAGCAATAGTGTTGATACCATTCAGACCTTGGCTAACGGTGTTGCCTACATCGCTGGCCTTCTCAGCGGTCTGCTTGGCCAAATCAGCTACATTGTTTACTCCGCTGACAATATTGTCCAAAGCAGAGGCGGCGGTATCTACATTTTTGTTCTGAGAAATGGACAACTCTGCTATATCATTAATGGACACAGCAATGGAATTAACCACCTGAGCGGATTCATGAACACCGGTGTACATGGTATGAGCAGAATTGGTAAGCTCATCGGCGATTTTCTGAATTTCTGCGGTGATATTTCTTATCTTGCCCAAGGTATCATTGTAGGAACGAGCGATTTTGCCAAATTCATCAGGAGTGTCATAGTCCAGATCGATGGTCATATCACCGTGATATACTCGCTGGGATACATCCAGGAACTGGGACAGGAAGCCACCAATAAGACGATAGAAATAGTAACCGATACCTACGGTTATCAAGGTAACAAGTATCAGCACAATAATGGTGGTAGTGCTGGCGCCGCCATAAATTTCCCCGGAAGCTGTTACCTTGCCCTGAGCTTCATCCAGTTCCAGTTGAGCCAGTTCATCGGTATTATTGTTCAGAGCGGAATAATCCTTGCCCATTTCATCCCGCATATAGATGGAGGCAGCAGGGGTATCTCCTGCTTCTACCAGAGCAATGGCTTTTTCACCATGCTTCTGGGTTTTTGCCCAATTATTCTTGGCTTCGTTGAGCTTATCTACAAAGATGATGCCATCAGACATTTCAGCGAAGGTATCGTCGATGGCCTTGGCGGTTTTGCGGATTTCAGCGTAGGCGGCTGTTTTCTGATCCGGTGTTTCTGCGGATAGCAGTTTGTACATGGCGGCCCGATAGTCGGAAACATGCACATTCATGTTGTCAGACTGCTTCATATACTTTAGGGCAGCCACAGCAGCATCATCTGTAGATTTCTGCATATTGGACATAGACCACAGGGCAAAAACGCCTCAAATTACAATCATCAAAACCATTGCCAGGTAGCTCAAACCCAGCTTCATACGAACTCCCATATTAGCACTTTCCCTTAAAAAATTAATATGAAAAATTATTTGATAATGCTTTGTGTATAGATATGTCCACATTAAGTAAACATATTATAGAATAGCCTAGAAAAATTCGCAATATGTATAATACAAAAATAAGAAAATGCTACTATACCATTGATGAGATTTATAGAGCTAATAGAGAAGCTTCTTTATGAACTGTATTAGGAAAAGGGGGATATGCCTTGCGACAGCTACCGCCTTTTGATATACTAGGGAAAGGTTTAGAAGATTCGTTTGTGATTGTGTGGAAAAGAGGAGTTTGAAAAGATGCGAGTTAGGCGCAGGCGTCGTCGTAATCTGACCAGAGTATATATTCTGGCGGTAATATTGGTGGTAATTGTAACAGGAGTTGTGGCTGCTAATTGGTTTGGCAGTCAGGAAGTTGCGGAAAATATAGAGACTCAGTCAGGGATTCAGAAGTCAGATAATTATTTGCATATTATGGTTATGGGTGTGGATCGCCGTAATGATGATGCAGGCCGCAGTGATACCCTGATGGCAGTTACTGTAAATAAGGATGCAGGAACAGCCCAGATTTTGTCCCTGCCTAGAGATACCAGAGTACAGATTGAGGGCAATGGTTACGACAAGATTAATCATGCTTATGCCTATGGCGGTCACAAGCTGACACGGAAAACTGTGGAGAAGCTGCTGGGAGTGCCGATGGATTATTATGTGCTGGTGGATATTCAGGCCTTTGAGCGGATTATTGATGCTCTGGATGGTGTGGATATTAATGTAGAAAAGCGGATGTATTATGAGGATCCCTGGGATGATGATGGGGGACTGGTCATTGATTTGTATCCTGGTATGCAGCATATGGATGGCAAAAAGGCCATTCAATATGTGCGGTTTAGAGATGGGGAGGGAGATATTGGCCGTATAGCCCGCCAACAGCATTTTATGCAGGCGGTAATGGAAAAGATGCTTTCCCCATCAGTAGTGCCTAAATTGCCTAAGCTGATGGAGGAGATTCAATCGGCTGTAGAAACAGATATGCCTTTGACGGAAATGGTTTCTCTGGCTCAGCTGCTGCCTTCCATCAGGGAGCATGGTATGATTTCGGAAATGGTGCCAGGCAGTCCTGCTTATTTGGAGGATATCAGCTATTGGCTGCCAGATATAATGAAGCTAAGACAGCTTGTGGCCAGCCAGATGAATACAGAGCTGGCAGATAGCGCTCTGGAGTCTGCCCAGGTGCTGGTAAAGGAATATGAGGCTTCCTTGCCAAAGGGAATTACGGTAATGGCGGAAAAATCCGATACGGCTCAAACCAAGTCCTCTAAGTCTGCTTCTGAGGAGGGGGATAAGGAGTCTAAGACTGAAACCAAGGCAAAGGTGGCCAGGGCCTCTGGTCCAGAGGGAATTTCGGTGTTTATTATTAATGATAGCGGTATTAATGGGGCGGCAGCCCGCATGGCAGACAAGCTGCGGGCCAAGGGCTTTAATGTAACCGGTGTAGACACCGGTCGCAAGAGTGATAGAGCACATACCATTATTGTGACAGACAGCAGTAATACTGACTGGTTTTATGGTATGCCTTTTGCCTGCACCATTATGGATGGCGGGGAGCCTAATGAAGCGGTTATTTATATCGGTCAGGATTATGAGTAAATAGGAGATAGAATGGGAAGCATAAAGGTTACAGGCCTGTGCAAGGCCTTTGGTATAGAGGAGCTGTTTAATGATGTCAGCTTCGAGATTAAGCGGGGAGAACGAGTAGGCTTTGTGGGCGCTAATGGAGCTGGCAAGTCTACCTTGATGAAATGCCTGCTGAACAAGGTGGAATATGATAAGGGTACTGTATCTATGGAGCCAGTGGATACCATTGGCTATGTGGAACAGCAGGCAGATATGAGCAGTGACCATACCCTCTATGATGAGCTGAAAACAGCCTTTGAGGATGTGCTGGCCTTGGCTGCGGCCAAGGAGGCTATGGAGGCAGAAATCAAGGAGAATCATAGTGAGGAGAAGCTGGAGGCCTACGGTCGTCTGGTGGAGCGGTTTGAGAATGCAGGTGGCTATGATTTTGAAAGCCGTATTCGCCGTACTGCCTTCGGTCTGGGCTTTACTCAGGAGGATTTGGCTAAGCAGGTGACTAATTTTTCTGGTGGTCAGAAAACCAGAGTCTGCCTGGCTAAGGCCTTGCTGAGACAGCCGGATTTCCTGTTTTTGGACGAGCCTACCAACCATTTGGATGTAGGCATGATCGAATGGTTGGAGGGATTTTTGCAAAATTACGCCGGTGGGGTGCTGATTATTTCCCATGACCGTTTTTTTCTGGATAGGGTAGCCAACAGAATTTTTGAGATTGAAAACAAGACAGTTACAGCCTATGAGGGAAACTATACTTACTATATGAAGGTGCGGGAGCAGCGGCGGGCGGCTCAGCTTTCGGCCTATGAAAAACAGCAGGAGCATATTAAAAAAACCGAGGAATATATCCGCAAGTACAAGGCCGGGATTAAGTCCAAGCAGGCTAGAGGCCGCCAGAGCCAGCTAAATAGGCTGGAGCGGATTGTGAAGCCAGCGGATACAGCGGCCTTTAATTATTTTGCCTTTAATCCTCCGGGCGAATGTGCCCAGCGGGTGGCTGAGTTTGAGGATGTGGCCTACAATTTCCCAGATAGTCACAAGAATCTCTTTGACCATGTGAATGTGCTGATTCGCAAGGGGGACGGCGTGGCTGTGGTAGGGCCTAACGGTGCCGGCAAGACTACCTTCCTGCGGCTTTTGATTGGGGAGCTGGAGGCTTCTCAGGGGAGAATCAAGCTGGGTTCCAGAGTGAAGATTGGCTATTTTTCCCAGCAGCATGAGGGGCTTCATATGGAGCGTACAGTGCTGGAGGAAATGGAATATGAATACGGTCTTTCGGAGGAGCAGAGCCGCAGGTATTTGGGGGCTTTTCTCTTTCATGGGGATGAGGTACTGCGGTTGATTGGTTCTCTATCTGGTGGAGAGCAGTCCCGTTTGGCTTTTTTGAAGCTGATGCTGACAGGAGCCAATTTCCTGGTGCTGGATGAGCCTACCAACCATTTGGATATTCCAGCCAAGGAGGCGGTGGAGGAGGCCTTGTCCACCTTCCCAGGCACTTATATTACCGTGTCCCATGACCGTTATTTCTTGGACAAGGTGGCTAACTGCGTGTTGGAGATAGCCGATGGCCGTCTTCAGGAATATAATGGCAATTACAGCTATTATCGGGAGAAAAAGGCTGAGGAGGCTCAGGAGCTGGCAGAGCTGGAGGCTGAGGCCAAGGCGGCAGCAGAGGCAGAAAAGGCCAAAGCCAAGGCTGAGGCAGTTAAATTATCTGAGAATGCTAAGACTGCTGGTAAAGCTGCTGAGGCAAAGGCAGAGAAAAAGGTTGAGAAAAACAATCCTTTTAAGGGCATGAGCGAGGCCAAGAGGACAGAAACCCTCCAGCGGACTGAGGCGGAGATTGCTATGGCAGAGGCGGAGCTGAAAATGCTGGAAATGGAAATGAATGATCCAGCTATTCAGGCTGATCCGGAGAAAAGCATGGAAATCGCTGAGGCCTATAGTGATAAGGAAGCGGAGATTCAGGCCAAGTACGAGAAGTGGGAGCAGTTGTCTGATTTGTAGGAGCAGCCTTGGCAGGGGGCAGAGAAAGGAGGAGAGCATGGAAGAACTGGAAGCCATGACAGGCGTGGTAGAAAATATTATTTACAGCAGTCCTGATGGGGCTTTTAGCGTATTTCGCTTTAAGCCAGAGGGACAGCACAGCACTGTTACCGTAACGGTGCAGACTACGGCACCTTTGCAGGGACAGCAGCTGGAACTAAAGGGACAGTGGATAGAGCATCCCCGCTTTGGCAGTCAGTTTAAGGCTCTCCATATGGTGATTAGCGCTCCCACCAGCCCCCAGGGCATTGAAAGGTTTTTGGCCTCTGGGGTAATCGAAGGGGTAGGCAAGGCTATGGCGGCTAGAATTGTGGCAGCCTTTGGGGGCCAGACCTTGGAGATTATTGAAAAACAACCCCATCGCCTGCGGTCAGTGCGAGGCATAGGAGCCAAAACAGCAGAAAAAATCCATGCTTCCTATCAGGAAAAGGCTGAGCTGCGGCAGGTAATGCTGTGGCTGGAGGAGCATGAGGTATCTGGCATTTATGCAGGCCGTATTTATGAGAAATACGGCTCTTTTGCGGTGGAGGTTATGGAGCAGAATCCCTACCGTCTGGTGCGGGAGGTAGAGGGCATCGGCTTTCTGGTGGCAGATAATATTGCCAAGGGCATGGGCATGGATCCCTGTGGCAGATTCCGAGTATCGGCGGCCTTGGATTTTCAATTGCAGAAAATTGCTCTTTATGGTCATTGCTGTATTCCTGATGGCCAGCTGGTCAGCGATGTGGAAAAGGGCATTGGAGTTCCCAGAGATATTGTTTGGGAGGTTATGAAGCAGGATTTGGCAGATGGGCTTTTGGCGCAGGAGTCTGTGGGAGAGGATGTGCTGGTTTATCCAGATTATCTTTACAGGGCTGAGAGAGAAACGGCCCAAAGACTGTTGCAGATTCAGCGGGGAGCTATGCCTGTTTCCGCCAAAGGGCGGGGTAAGCTGGTAGCCAAATGGGAGCGTTCCACAGGAATAACTCTGGCAGAGCAGCAGCGGCAGGCAGTGGAGGCTGTGCTGGAGCATGGCTTGTTTGTGCTGACAGGAGGGCCGGGTACTGGTAAAACCACGGTAATTCGGGCTATGCTGGATATATTGGAACAGCAGGGGCTGGAAATCCTTTTGGGTGCTCCTACAGGCCGGGCGGCCAAAAGGCTGAGCGAGGCTACCCATAGAGGGGCTTGTACTGTCCATCGTATGCTGGAGGCGGGAGGCAATCCAGAGGAGGGTGGCTCTGGCTTTGGGCGCAATCAGGATGAACCTTTGGAGGCAGATGTAATTATTCTGGACGAGGTTTCCATGATGGATATTGTGCTGATGAAGCATTTTCTGGAAGCGGTGCCAGATGGTGCCCATTTGATTCTGGTGGGAGATGTGGATCAGCTGCCAGCGGTGGGGCCTGGCTCGGTGCTGCAGGATATTATTCGCAGCGGGGTGGTGCCTAAGATTTGCCTGACAGAGGTTTTCCGTCAAAGTGATGATAGCACCATTGTGCTAAATGCCCATGCTATTAATGCAGGGCGGCTGCCGCAGTGTTCTAGAGAAAAGGGCAGTGATTTTATTTTTATTGAGCAGAATAATGCTGACTGGGCGGAACAGCAGATTGTGGCCTTGTGCAAGACCTATCTGCCGAAGATGGGCTATGAGCCTATGTATGATGTGCAGGTGCTTTCTCCTATGCATAGAAATGCCTGTGGGGTGGAGCGGTTGAACCAACTGCTGCAGAATGCCATGAATCCTTTGCAGGAGGATATGCCAGAGGTGGTAAATGGCAGCCGCAGCTTCCGCCTGGGAGATAAGGTAATGCAGAATAAAAATAATTATGACAAGGGAGTATTTAACGGGGATATTGGTTATATTGTGGATTTGGAGCCTGGGCGGATGCTGGTGCATTTTGGTGAGGAGCTGGAGGCGGAATACGAAAGCTCGGAATTTAACCAACTGCAACTGGCCTACTGCATGACGGTACACAAAAGTCAGGGCAGTGAATATCCTGTGGTGGTACTGCCTTTGGTGTCAGCTCATTATATTATGCTGCAGAGGAATCTTCTGTATACGGCTGTTACCAGAGCTAAGAAGCTGGTGATTTTGATAGGCTCCAAGGCGGCCCTTAATACTGCCGTGGAGAATGATAGAACCAGAAAGCGTTATACCCTGCTGGCGGAAAGACTGGGACATAGGCTGTAGAAATGAGGGATTGGCATGGTGGAGTGGCTTTGGAATTTGCTTTTTCCTCCCAAGTGTCCCGGCTGTAATGGCTATGTGGAGCATCAGGGACAGTGGTGTAATGAATGTTTGGCCAGAGTGTGCCGACCTCATTTATTGCCCTTGGACAGGGAAATGACAGAGCTTTTTCTTGGTGGCATTTGGGCCTTGGGCTTGTATGAAGGGGAACTTAGGAATATGCTGAGACAGCTAAAATATCAGCAGAAGCAGGTGATGGTTCCCGGTCTACATAGTTTTGTTACAGAGGGGTTGCACCGGATAACTGCCTTGCAGGAAAATCTGGTGGCGGTTCCTGTGCCTCTTTACAAGGAGAAGCTGGTTCAGCGAGGCTTCAATCAAAGTAAGCTGATTTTTCAGAAGCCCTTAGCCGATTATGGTATAGCTATGGAGGACTGGCTGATACGAACCAAGGCTACCAAGCCTCAATATGGTCTAAGTGGCGTACAAAGGCGAGAAAATCTCCATCAGGTCTTTGAACTGGCTGGGGAAAAATCCTTGCAGGGGCGAAGAATTTTGCTGGTGGATGATATTATGACTACTGGGGCAACCCTGCTGGAGTGTGGTCGAGTGCTGAAAAAAGCAGGGGCAGTGGATATTACAGGACTGGTTGTTGCCTCGGGACGAAAATAGTCCAAAGTAAAATATATTGAATGTATGCTGAAAATCCATTATAATAGGACAAAGGGATAATGAAAATAGGAGTGGATTTTATGAATAAGCTGAAAAATTGCTCTGAATGTGGCAGATTGTATATGGAAATTGGTCAAGGTATGTGCCAGGACTGCTTCCGCAAGGAACAGGAAATGGAGCAGGTGGTATACTCCTTTGTTCGGGATCATGATAAATGCAGTATCAAGGAGATTGTTGATGGTACCGGCGTTAAGGAAAAGGTAGTGTTCCGTATGTTGAAGGCTGGCCGGTTTATTGCCAGCGGGCTGGAGATTACCTATCCATGTCAGGGCTGTGGTGCGCCTATTACTACAGGCAAGCTGTGCGCTAAATGCAGCAAGGATATTCTCAATCAGGCGGAGCGGTTGAAGGCCGAGAAAAATATGAAGAAGATAGACCGCAGTACTACTATGTACAATACCACCAGAAACAGATAAGAAATAGCAAGGGCAATTTTATAACTTGAAGAGATTATGACAACATCTTTTCATGACTCCCAAAGGGGAGCTTTTTGGAGTTGACAAAATTTTTGATATAGGCTGGCAGGATTTAAGAATCCTGTCTTTTTTTTCGATATTTTTCCTAGAATTAATGATTTGGGTTGGTGTGCCGCTGGGAAAGGGCAGACTGATTTTCTCTGTGATAGATGTTTAGGATGGTGAGCAATGTGATTATTAATGGCAATTTGCAGGGCATTGCAGGTGTATATGCTAATGCAGGCAGTAATAACAAGGTTAGTAAGGCCTATCAGCAGGCAGAGCCTGCCGGGGATGATATTCAGATTTCCTCTCAGGGACAGCAGTTTAATGAGATTATGCGCAAGCTAAAGGCTGGCTCTGATGTGCGGATGGACAAGGTGGCTATGTATGAGAATATGCTGGCTGCTGGTACCTATAAGGTTGATAATGGTGCTTTGGCAGACAAGCTGCTGCAGTATCGTTATTGAGATGAGGTAGGGATATGTGGCAGGAATTGGCCAGGATACTGGCCCTCTTAATTAGCAATTACCAAAAGCTGCAGGAGCTGAACAAGGAAAAGCATGGTGTTCTGGTGCTGGTAAAAATGCAGGAGCTGGAAAAGCTGATTGCCAGAGAAGAAGATATTATTAAGGAAATCAATCAGGCGGAGAAACAACGGCGGCAGTTGTTACAGAAAATGGCCGACAGCGGTGTCAAGGTACGGCCTGATATGGAAATGCATCAGGTGTGGGAGCAGTGTCCTAATGCCCAGCAAAAGGAACTTCTCTATAAGCTGCACAAGATGCTGGCTCAGCTGGTAAAGGATGTGCAGGAGGCCAATGCCAATAATGAAATCCTAATTACCAGTGCTTTGGATGCTATTAATGCCAAGCTGAACCAACTGGGAGGCTCTATGGTGGAGCCTGCCTATGGCAGTCGGGGCCAGGAGCAGGTTATTCATCGCAAGAATTTTAATCTGGAGGCATAAGGTGCAGGAATTTATACAGTTTTTACGACAGCAACTGGTGCTGTGCTTGCGGCTTTTGGAGCTGTCAGGCCAGCAAAGGGAAGCTCTTATACATACAGCAGCTCCCGCAGTACGGCATCTTACCAAGGAAATCGAGACAGTGATTATAGATTTGAATCTGCTGGAAAAAAGGAGACAGGCTTTTCTCCAACAGCAGAAGGCTCAAAATGCGGTAGAATGGCTGTCAACTCAAAGGGATGGCCTAGAGAAAAATATGGCCCTACAGCTGGTAGGGAAGCTGGAAAAGGCTCTTAATCAGCTGAAAACTGTGGCTGGAGATAACAAGCAATATCTTGATAAGAATATGAGCTATATTGATTACAACATAAATGTTCTAACTGGAGCCGTGGCAGGAGTAACCTATAGTGCAGCTGAGGCTGGCGGGGTGGGCACTCTGACCGGTACCAAGATGTTTGAAGCAAATATATAATTAGGCAGGTGTAAAAAATGCAGAGTACCTTTTCAGGTCTTAATACCATGGTAAATGGTATCTATACACAGCGACTGGGGTTAAATACCGTTGGTCACAATATCAGTAATTCCAATACAGAGGGATATTCACGCCAGACTGCTCATGCAGCGGCCACCCCTTCCTCCGAGGTGTATACCTTGGCAGGAGCTAGCCAGGTGGGTAATGGTTCCACAGTTACCTCTGTTATTCGGGCTAGAGATATATATGCAGATCGTCAGTATTGGAAGGAAAATAGTACTGATGGCTACTACAATGGCAAGGCTAATAACTATGCCAAGATAGAGTCTATCTTTAACGATTCTGATAACAGCGGTGTTCAGGATGCTATGGAGAAGTTCTATCAGGCATGGCAGGATTGCTCTACTACGGCCAGCAGTGATACCAGCCGTCAGAATGTTATTAACGCAGGACAGAATTTTGCCCAGAGCCTGCAGATTGCAGCTAAACAGACCAAGGAGCAGATAGATTCCCTCTATGATGATATCAGTCTTAGCGTGGTAAAGATGAACCGCCTTATGGGACAGGTAGTAGAGCTGAATAAGAATATTGCTGGTATCGAGGCTACTGGTGCTCATGCCAATGATCTGCGTGACCAGAGAGATTTGATTGTAGATCAGCTTACCTCTATGACAGATATTACGGTTTATGAATCTGCCAATGGTATGTACACCTTGGTCAGCAACGGTACTACCTTGGTTAATGGCATTACCAAGGTGGATTTGGAAATGTCTGCACCGAAGAATAACACCACCTACAGTCTCAGTGATTATGATATTATGATTAAGCAGACTGGCACGGTGTACACTCCTGGTAATGGTGAGTTAAAGGCTCAGTTTGAGGCTGTGGCGGAGGACAAGGGGTATATAGATCAGGTGGCCAATATGGCAGCCTTTATGTTTACCACTCTGAATGACCAGCACAAGGCTGGCTATGGTATTGATGGCTCCAAGGATAAGCCTTTTGGCAATGATAATCCAGCGGATAATGCCACCACTGGCTTGAATTTCTACGGTGAGAGCGACAAGGCTTTCCAGTGGGATGCCACAACTGGCAAGCTGGCTGTATATGATGTAAATACCGGTGCCAAGGAAGAGCTTTCTGGTATGCAGATTCTGGAGCTGTTGACTGTGAACAGCGAGCTGACCGCTACAGATGGCCACAAGAAGCTGGCTACCAGAAGCGGCGAGCGAGATGATGCTGGCAATCTGCTGTTCAAGACTGCTACAGGCACTACTACCAAAATTTCTACAACGACTCAGGCAGAAGCCAAAACGGATAAAAATGGTGATGTCTTATATATGGCCTTGGATGGTGGGACTACCACAAATGTCAAACTGGCCAAAAAAGATGCCAATGGCGATCCATTGTTCCTGCATAAGGATGTGGAGATAGATGACCATGGCAAGCCTCTGGCAGTAGATGTCAATGGTACTGCTGATGGCAGCAATGCGGTATGGGTGGCAGCTCTCTTTAACTGTGAGCGGGACAAGACCAGCCCAGAGGTGAACGGCACAGACCGCTTGATTGGTAATGGTTCTCTCTACAGCTACTACAACACCAGCATGACCACTATGGGTTCTGATGCCTCCAATATGAATGGCAGGGTAAAATTCCAGTCTGGGGTTATGGATCAGGTGGAAAATCTCAGAAGCTCCACCAATGGTGTTAACTGGGATGAGGAGCTTAGCAATATGATAACTTTCCAGCAGGGGTATTCCGCCTGCTCCCGTTGCTTGTCAGCAATGGATGAATGTCTGGATAAATTGATTAACGGTACTGGTACTGTGGGAAGATAAGGTGATATAGATGCGAATTTCTAGTACAATGATGTCCAATAATTATTTGAAGCAGCTGAACGGCACTTATGAGCAGTACAGCAAGCTGATGGAGCAGGCTGATGGCAGCAAGCTGCATAGAGCTTCAGATAATGCAGTGGGCTATTCCAAATATCTGCGTTATCAGAACAATCAGATTAGCAATGAGCAGTATCAGAGCAATGTTAGCACTGCTTCCAGTTGGATGAAAAATGCGGATGCGGCTTTGGTAAATGTAACTGATTTGTTGCAGACCTTTAAGGCCAAGGTGGAGCAGGGTTCTAATTCTACCAACAATGAGAGCGATATGAAGGATATTGCCAAGGAGCTTTTGGCCAATGTGCAGGAGCAGGTGGCGGATTTGAATACCCAGATTGGTGACCGCTTCCTGTTTGCTGGTCAGAAGGACACTACCATGCCTTTTGAAATCAGCGCTGATAAGATGGATAGAGGAGATACCTTTACTCTGGATGAAAAGCAGTCAGCTTTCTTCTCTGGAGCTAACAGCTGGGGCAAGGAAAATACCACGGTAAAGCAGATGTTGAAGCTAAAGGGCGATGATGGCAATAGCTATTATATGAATGTCAATACCGGTGATGTGTACACTGAGGATTTTGTTAAGAATGGCTATAAAAATGAGGATAAATTTGCTCCTGCAACCCAAAGGGTAGGTAATTTAACTGGTGATACTAATCCACCTACGGCCTATAATGTTTCTGAGAATTTTGACCAGTACGGTGTGATTATAGATAAGAAGGCTGATGTAGGTACAAATTATAAAAAGAAAATAACTGTCGATGTCAAGGATGTAAATTTGACCTTGTCCACCACCGAGCAGTATATTGTTAAATATGCTGGTGATGATAAATACATCTCCATGGTTAAGAAAAATGGCGGTGTAGATAAAGCTACTGATACGGTAAATGTTACTGGTCAGGATATTAATGGCTGTGACCTTTTCGATGTAGGCAATGATCCTCATAGTGGTACAGCCAGATTGAATCAGCTTTTGTACACCGTAGCCAAGTTGGATGCTGCGGATTACAAATGGGCTGGTGAGCAGGGCATGACCATTGCTGATAGTGCCCATGCTACAGTGCTAGGGGCTCAGACCAAGATGGCAGCTAGACAGCAGGCCTACAATTCCTCCTCCAGTATGCTGGTAACTCAGAATGAATCCATTACCAGCGATATTTCTGATGTATCCAGCACCGATGTGGCTCAGCTGGCTACTAAGCTGATGGAGTACCAGACAATCTACAGTTTGTCCCTGTCTGTAGGCTCCAAGATTTTGCCAGGCACCTTGGCAGATTATTTGTAATTTGCTGGTATAAATTGCCTTGGTGATATATACTTAAATTAGAAAGGATGTGAGGCACATGGGAATGTTAGATGGCATTGGAGGTACAGGTATCCTGTCCACTATGAAATATGTGAATATTGACCAGCAGCTGCCTCGCATTGGTATTCGCCAGCAGCAGGCTATGGGATTGAAAAACGGCTATGTTCCAGCAGAAATGCATCGGGATTATGAGCCTCCTTTGGCTGATATGGGCGTTAGTCTGGTGAAGGTGGATATTGATTGTTATCCCTGCCGCAAGGCCTATGGTTATCTCAATAATACGGATTTTGCCCAGACCTATGGACAGAAGGGACAACAGGATATAGCGGCGGCTACCTCCCGCCATACCCAGGAGGGCTGGGATATGGCCAAAAACGGAGCCAAGCCGGGAGAAAGCATTATTGGCCGTCAGAATCGTTCCCACTTCTGGAACCAGGTAGTAAAATGGCCTAAATGGGTGGCCAAGGATATTCCTGATCCGGTATTTACGGTAACCCCTTCGGAGATAAAGGGGCAGATGAATGTGGGACATGATAAATATAGTATTAAGCCTCAGGCCAAGGCCAATATAGATATTCGGGTTGGGGAGGCTGAAACATATATTGCTACGGAAGGCTCCATTCGCATGTGGACCACGGAAGGTCATTACGATATACAGGCATAGGGTGTGAACTTTGTGAGTAATTGCCCTGCTTATGATTTGTATGTAGGATTGCGAAAATAATTTTTGGAGGCTTTTATATGAGAAAGATAAATACCCGCCGTTTTGGCGAGCTGGAAATCGAGGATCAGGATATTATCAGATTTGCTGATGGCCTGCCAGCCTTTGAGGAGGAGCATGAATTTGTGGTACTGCCCTATGAAGAAGGTACACCATATATGTTTTTGCAGTCTTTGACTACGCCTGAACTGGCTTTCCTCATGACGGATCCTTTTGTTTTCTTCCCAGATTACAGCTTTGAGCTGGATGATACCAATATGGAGAAGCTGGGGGTGGAGGCTATGGATGATATTCTGGTATGTACCCTTATATCTATTCCGGCTACAGGTATTGCCAATATGACTACTAATCTGCTGGCTCCAGTGGTTATTAACAGACACAGCAGAGAGGCTAGACAGGTGGTGCTGGAAAAGACTCAGTATACCACCAAGCATCGACTGTTTCCTGAGAAGAAGGAGGCAGAATAATGCTTGTATTGACTAGACGCCCTCACCAGCAAATTATGGTAGGGGATGATATAGTCATTAATATTGTGGATGTTAATGGCGAAAATGTCCGGGTAGCAATAGATGCCCCTCGGCATGTAAAGATATATCGGGGAGAAATTTACAGGGCGATTAAGGATGAAAACCGCAATGCAGCGGCGGCACCTGCAGATTTTGATCTGTCACAGGCTTTGCCTGAAAAAAACTAAAGGACTAAATCATTTTTTCTATGGAGGGATAACGATGATTGGAAAGATGCAGGACATGGTAACGGCAGCAGTGGTTGTATCTGCTGCTGATAACAAGGGATCAAGGTATACCAGCGAGACCAAGGCAAGCAGTCAGAATACTCAGTCAGATGGCAATGCTGTTGTTAAGTCAGCGGTTCAGACCGATGGCGTGGATGCCATTAATGCTGCTGGCAACCCTCAGGAGACAGGGGATGAACAGCAGGAAAAACAGGATGGCAAAAACCCTCTGTCCCATGAGTTTGTCAGTGAAATGACCAAAGAACTGAATGAGCTTATGAGCAAGCTGAACTGTGACCTGGAGTTCCAATATCACAAGGAAGTAGGAGTTATGTCCGTAAAGATGGTGGACAAGAACACCAAGGAAGTTATTAAGGAATATCCACCAGAGGAAATGGTGGAAGGTATGATTAAGGCTCAGGAATGGCTAGGCGCCTTCCTGGATAAGAAAGCGTAATAAAGGAGGGACCGGCAATGGGTGCAAACGGAATCTATGGCTTGTCCGGCTCAGGTCTTGACATTGAATCCCTGGTAAAAATGGGAATGATGAACAAGCAGAATCAGTACGATAAGATGTACCAGACTCAGCTGAAGCAGACCTGGGTAAAGGAAGCCTATAACACAGTATATACAGATGTAAAAGCATTTAAGGAAAGCATGTCTACCTTCAAAATGCAGTCTAATATGAGTGCCATGCAGGCTACCAGCAGTAATAATGATGTGGTTAGCGTTACGGCCAATGGTGCTGCCGCTGCCATGAACCACAAGATAACTGTGGAGCAGGTGGCTAGCAATGCCTATCTGATGACTGCCAATGGAGAGAAGATTGAAAGAACCAATACTTCTGCTGCTAATAGTGCATATCTGAAGGATGTGCTTTTTGAGGCAGGATATACCAAGTCTACAGATGCTGATGGTCAAACATCCTATGCTTTTAAGAATTCTGCGGGTAAAGCAGAAACTCATAAAGGCTCTGAGGTGGCTATTTCCATTGAGGTACAGGATAGCAAAGATAGCAATGGCAATCCTGTTACCCATAAGGTAGAGTTTACCTATGATCAGATATTTGGGGATAACAAGACGCTGAATGATTTGGCTACTGCCTTCTCCAACAGCGGTGCCAATATTCAGGGCGGTTATGACACTGTTAACGACAGTTTCAGCCTGTATAACAAAACCAGCGGCTCTGCTAACAAAATCGACTTGCAGGCTAATAATGACAAATCTGCAGAGCTTCTGAACAAGCTTCATTTAGCAAGCTATAATGCTCAGGATAATAAGCTGGGTAGTGAGGTTAGTTTTACGAATGGCACTATGACCAAGGCGGCTGTTGGTACCAATGCCAAGGCCACCATTGATGGCAAGACCTATGAATCTGACACAAACAAGCTGAATGTAGCCAATGTTATCTACAATTTTAATGGGGTATCTGCCAAGAATGCAGATGGTACTTATCAGGCTTCTACCATCAGCGTTTCTCAGGACACTGACAAGATTGTGGATAATGTGAAGAAGTTTGTAGAAACCTACAATACTCTCATTGACAGTCTTAACACTAAGTACAGAGAGGAAAAGAATACTGACTACAAGCCACTGACCAAGAAGCAGGAAGGGGAAATGACAGAGTCCCAGATTGACAAGTGGAATGAAAAGGCTAAGTCTGGTCTCCTGTACCATGATAACAATATCTATTCCATTATCAGTGATATGCGGGAATCTCTCTATACCAAGGTAGATGCAGTAGATACAGTTCTTACCGATGCAACCGGCAACAAGTATTCCTATAATTCCATGTCCTCTATTGGTATTACCTCCTCCACTAACCAGGGCCATATTACCCTGGATGAGGAAAAGCTGAAGAAGGCTTTGACTGAGGATCCGGATTGCGTATACCAGCTCTTTGCTTCTGACCAGGATAGTACTTATGTTGCTGGCTCTACCAACAAGAATCAGTCTGATACCTACACCAGCAAGAGTGATTATCTCAACACCGGTATTGCCAACAGATTGTACAATTCTATGACCACCAACATTTCCAAGCTGGAAAGTTATGCCGGCACCAGCAAGGAAACTGATGATGAAAGCTATCTGGGCAAGCTGATTACCAATATGAACACCAAGATGACCAGCTTCCAGACCTTGATGAAGTCTTATGAAAGCAAGCTGTACGAAAAGTATGATGCTATGGAGGTTGCTCTTTCCAAGCTTGGTGCTCAGCTTAGCTATATTACTGGCTAATAGCCTGAAAAAGAGGGAAATATATGATTAATAATGCAGCAGAAGCCTATAAGAGACAGCAGGTTATGACCGCTACGCCAGAGGCTTTAACCCTGATGCTATATAATGGTGCGCTCCGGTTTATGAAGGAAGGGCTGGAGGCTATGGAGGCCAAGGAGTGGGAGCATTGCAACAACTCTCTCCAGAAAGCCCAGAAGATTATTCTGGAGTTTCAGGCTACCTTGAAGATGGAATATGATATTTCCAAGCAGCTGATGCCTCTCTATGATTATGTTTACAATGGTCTGGTGGAGGCTAATATGAAAAGCAAGCCGGAGAAGGTTACGGAGTGCATGGATATTATCCGCGAGCTGCGGGATGCCTGGGCTCAGGCTATGAAAACCGCTCGTCAGGAAAGAGGTGCTTCCTAATGCAGCCTCCTGTTATGCCTAGACGCCAGTTGGAGTTTACGGATCGCCAGCTGTGGGAAAAGTATTGGATGGTTACTCAGGAGCTTTTAAAGTTTATTAAGGCTGAGGAGATTGATACCTTTTTGAATCTGGTGGACCAGCGGCAGCAGCTGATGGAAATGATGAAGGCTTTGCCAGTGGAAAAGCAGGATTTCCGCCATACCGAGGAATGTGCTCAGCTCAAGGAACAGATTAAGCCTCTGGATATGCAGATTATGTACAAGGCTAGAACCTGGCTGAACAAATCCCGCCGGAACAATACTCAGGTTAGGGCTTATGACGGGATACGGGGAGTTACCAACGGCGGCTATAGCTTTAATCGCCAGCTTTAAATTAAATATTTTGAGAAGGCCACGACGGAAAAGGTTGTGGCTTTTTCTTTTATAACTAATAATTATTTATACATAGAGAATGTTTATGCATGAATAAAAATAAATAAATAAATTTAATTATTTTACACAATAGCGGTGTATTATCTGAAAAGATATGTTATAATGAAACGGTTAGAGGGCGGATTATATTTCTGCCAATTGATTAATATTCAATCGAAGATGCTTTGCATCGGAGGAGGAATATGAGGGAAATTTTTTTGACAAAGGCCAGACCACTGGCAAAGTATCTCATTGCTGGTACGGTGCTGATTGTGGTGAATCTATGGGCTGCTGGCAAGCTGGAGCTGCTGGCTGGTCTATTAGCAGGCTATGGCCTTGGCATGGTTTGGTATGGTGTGATGTTCGGCAGATTGTGGCGCAGCGGTGATATGACTATCGCCCAAGCCAAGCAGCATGTGGTTATAGGAGCAATCCTGCGGCTGATGCTGATGGCGGTTGTATTCTGGGCTGCTATACAGGTGTCCTTTGGACAGTTTCTGGCCACGGTCGCAGGCTTTGGCATAGTTTATGTGCTGGGCATGGTAATGCTGATTCTCTCAGCCAGACAAATGTAAGGGCTTCCCCAATATTTTGTCAAAGGAATTTTCAAGTGGTGTGACAGACTTGGAGTCTGCACAACAAAAGGAGGTAGAGGTTCTATGCACGAAATCGGTGTTCGCGAAACAGTGCAGTTTGCCGGACTGACCTTCAATTGGGAAACACTGGTGATGACCTGGATAACCATGGCCATTGTTATAGCAATTGGTTTTTTGGCTTCCAGAAGTCTTAAGCTGGTGCCTACCGGAGCTCAGAATGTAGTAGAAATTCTCATTGTTTGGCTCCGTGAACAGGTTCACAACAATTTGGGAACCAGAGGGGATTTTTTGACACCTTTGATTGTTACCCTGTTCCTGTTCCTGGTAATTTCCAACTGGCTAGGTCTGGTGCCACAGATGGCATCTCCGACAAATGATCTGAACACCACCTTAGGTTTGGCTCTCCTGATGGTTCTGATTGTCCACGTTCTGGGTATCTACATGAAGGGTATGCATTACATTCAGCATTTCTTCAAGCCTGTAGCCCCATTTGTGGTTATCAATGCCATTGAGGAAGTAGCAAAGCCTATCACTCTGTCCTTCCGTCTATTTGGTAACATTATGGCAGGCGAGATTTTGATTATCATCCTGCTGAAGCTGGTACCAATCTGGATGCCTATTCCATCTGTTGTATGGCTGGCTTTCAGTATCTTTATCGGCGGAGTTCAGGCATTTATCTTCACCAGTCTGTCCTTGGCATATCTTGCCAATGCAGTCAAGGAAAGTGAAGACTAAGGATTTATCTATTTTTATGAATTGGAATGTAAGAGGAGGATTTTTCTAATGGAAAACGCAATTATGGTAGCAGCAGCTCTGCTGGGTGCAGGTATTACTATGGGTTTGGCAGCAATCGGCGCAGGTCTTGGCGATAGCCTTGTTGCTAGCAAGTTCATTGAGGGCTTGACTCGTCAGCCAGAGGCTAAGAACGTGCTGTTCACCAACACCCTGATTTCTATCGGTCTGGTAGAGTCCATGGCAATTATTGCTACAGTTATTGCCCTGATTATGCTCTTTGCAAATCCGCTCATCAAATAAGAAACTATTTGAAGTGTGATTTTTAGAGGAGGCAATAGAATTGATAGATATAAATGCAACACTGGTTGCTCAGATGCTGAACTTCTTGATTCTGGTTGTCGTTCTCCGCTTGGTGGCCTATAAGCCTATCGTAAAAATGCTGAAGGAGCGCGAGGAGCGCATTGCTGGCAGCATTGAGAAGGCTGATGCTGATATGGCAGAGGCTGAAGCTGTCCTGAAGGATTACAAGGCACAGCTGGCTAGTGCTCGTGTCAAGGCTCAGGATATTATGGATAAGGCAGAAAAGCGTGCTCAGGATGAGCATTCTGCCAAGATTCAGGAGACTCATAGCGAAATCAAGCAGATGAAGGAAGCTGCCCAGCAGCAGATTCAGCGTGAGCGTTCCCAGGCTGTAGAGCAGTTGAAAAGCCAGATGGTGGTTCTTTCAATGGCTGCAGCTCAGAAGATTGTTTCCAAGAATATGGATGCTGCTGAGAATGAGGCCCTTATTGGCGAGTTTATTGACCAGCTGGATAAGGACAAAATTGGTGATCTGCCATGCTAAATATACAGCTTGCCCGTAAATACGGGACGGCAATCTTTGAGATTGCCAATGAGGACAACAAGCTTGAGGAATATGGCCGTGAGCTTGCCGATGTAAGTCAGGCTCTATTTGCTCAGGCAGAATTGAAGGACTTCCTGACCAATCCCCAGATACAGCCGGAAGATAAGAAGCAGGTGCTTCTCAGGCTGTTAAAGGATCAGGTTTCACCTATGATGATGAATTTCCTGCTCCTGCTGGTGGACAAGCGCCGCATTGTGCTGCTGGAGGCTATTAACGACTGCTATCAGGAGCTGTCCAACAAGGCCCAGGGTATCATCGTTGCAGATGTTACTACGGCTTATGAATTGAAGGCGGAGCTTCGGAGCCGCCTGAGCAGCAAGCTGGAGTCTGTAACCGGCAAAAAGGTACAGCTCCGTACCCATCAGGACCAGTCCATTATTGGCGGCGTGGTGGTAAAGATTGGTGACACCCGCATTGACGGTAGTGTTATCGGACGCTTGCAGGCTCTCAAGGCTGAATTGATGGCAAGTAATTGATAAAATTGGGGTGACAGCGAAGTATGAAGATGAATCCGGAAGAAATAACAGCCATTATCAAGGATCAGATCAAAAATTATGCTGTTGATCTGAATGTTGATGAAGTTGGCTCTGTTATCGAAATCGGTGACGGTATTGCCCATATTCATGGCTTGAATAAGGCTATGGCTGGGGAGCTGTTGGATTTCGGTAATGATATATATGGTCTGGTTCTGAACCTGGAGCAGGACAACGTAGGTGCCGTTATTCTTGGTGGCGAAACCGAGATTAAGGAAGGTGCTCAGGTAAAGAGAACTGGAACCATTATGCAGGTTCCTGTAGGTCAGGCCATGATTGGCCGTGTAGTAGATGCCTTGGGCCGTCCTATTGATGGCAAGGGCCCTATTCCTACTACTGAGACTCGTCCAGTTGAGTTTAATGCTCCTGGTATTGCAGACAGAAAGTCTGTACATGAGCCTCTCCAGACTGGTATCAAGGCATTGGATGCTCTGGTACCAATCGGCCGTGGTCAGCGTGAGTTGATTATCGGTGACCGTGGTACTGGTAAGACCGCTATTGCCGTAGATACCATTCTGAACCAGAAGGGCCAGAACTGTATCTGCGTATATGTAGCTATTGGTCAGAAGGCTTCCACCGTAGCCCGTGTGGTAAAGACCTTGGAAGATGCCGGTGCTATGGAATATAGTATCGTAGTAGCTGCTACAGCTGCTGATTCTGCTCCTTTGCAGTATCTGGCTCCTTATGCCGGTGTTGCTATGGCAGAGTATTTTATGTATAGAAAAGATGAGAATGGCCAGGGCGGCCACTGCCTCTGCGTTTATGATGATTTGACCAAGCATGCTGCGGCATACCGTGCTATGTCCCTGCTGCTCCGCAGACCACCAGGACGTGAGGCATATCCAGGCGATGTATTCTATCTACATTCCCGCCTGTTGGAGCGTGCTGCTAAATTGTCTGATGATCTGGGTGCAGGCTCTATTACTGCACTGCCAATTATCGAGACTTTGGCAGGCGACCTTTCCGCATATATTCCTACCAACGTAATTTCCATTACAGATGGTCAGATCATGCTGGAGACTGATGCTTTCTATTCCGGTATCCGTCCTGCTATCAGCGTAGGTCTGTCCGTATCCCGTGTAGGTGGTTCCGCTCAGATTAAGGCTATGAAGCAGGTTGCTGGTACCATGCGTCTGGATTTGGCTCAGTATCGTGAGCTGGCAGCATTCTCCCAGTTTGCTTCTGATTTGGATGCCGCTACCAAGGCTCAGCTGGATCGTGGTGTCCGCATGGTGGAGACTCTGAAGCAGGCCCAGTATTCTCCAATGTCCGTAGAGGATCAGGTACTGGTTATCTTTACTGCTGTTCGCGGCTATCTGGTAGATATTCCTGTAGAGAAGGTAGTAACCTTCCAGGATGAGTACCTGAAGTTCATGCATGCAGAGCATCCAGAAATCGGTGAGAAGATCGTTCAGCAGCAGAAGCTGGATGATGCACTGGAGAAGGCTATTTCCGCGTCTATTGAGGAATTCAAGGAAACTGTAACATACAAAATGGCATAAGGCGAGGTGATTTTATTTGGCTAGTTTACAGGATATACGCCGTCGTATCAAGAGCGTAAAGAGTATTCAGCAAATCACAAACGCTATGAACATGGTTGCAACCTCTCGTTTGCGCAAGGCAAAGGAGGCGGCTGTGGCCAACAAGCCTTATGCAGATAAAATGGCACAGGTAGTATCAGATATCGCTGCCAATGCAGGGGATTTTTCTCATCCTCTGCTGGAGGTGCGCCAGGAGGGCAAAAAGCTGATTCTGGTAATGGCTTCCGATAAGGGCCTGGCTGGTGCTTATGCCAGCAATGCCTTCAAGGAGGCTGTGGCTGGTATTGAGGATAAGTCCAACACTGAGATTGTGGCTGTAGGCCGCAAAACCGATGCTTTCTTTAGAAATCGGGATTATGAGGTGGCCAAGTCCTATATTGGTATCAGCGAGCGTCCTTCCTATGATGATGCCAAGGAGATTGCCGTAGACCTGATTTCCAGATTTGTTTCTGGAGAGGTGAAGGAAATCTCTATGGTTTATACCCGTTTTGTGTCAGCTATCAGCTGTGTTCCTGAGACTGTTAAGCTTTTGCCTTTTGGCAATTTGGCTGGTCAGGGTGGAACTCATGCCGAGTACATCTATGAGCCTGATGCTCAGTCTGTACTGGGTTATATGCTGCCACAGTATCTGGTAACTACAATCTATGCCGCTCTTTTGCAGGCTGCAGCCAGCGAGCTCAGCTCCCGTATGAATGCTATGAGCAATGCTACGGACAATGCACAGGAGCTTATCGCAAAACTTGATTTGCATTATAACAAAGTTCGTCAGGCCGGTATCACCCGCGAGATTACAGAAATCGTGGGCGGTGCTGAGGCACTGAAATAAGGGGGTTTACCATTGGCAAAGGGTAAAGTCGTACAGGTTATTGGACCTGTCGTAGATATTGAATTTCCAGCAGGTCAGCTGCCGGAGATCCTCAATGCAGTTACAATCCAGGGTAAAGCCGGCGATGTGAATATTGATCTGGTAGTAGAGGTTATGCAGCATCTGGGTGATTGTGTTACCCGCTGTATCGCTATGAGCTCTACTGATGGTCTCACCCGCGGGATGGAGGCTGTTGATACTGGTTCACCTATTAAGGTTCCAGTAGGCGACGCCTGCCTTGGTCGAGTATTTAATATTTTGGGACAGACAGTTGACCACAATCCTGAGCCTGTTGGCAACAAGGAGTTCTGGCCAATTCATCGTCCTGCACCAAAGTTTGATGAGCAGGAGACTTCCACTCAGATTCTGGAGACTGGTATCAAGGTTGTTGACCTGATTGCTCCATATTCCCGTGGTGGTAAGATCGGCCTCTTTGGTGGTGCCGGCGTAGGCAAGACAGTTCTTATCATGGAGCTGATTCATAATATTGCTACCCAGCATGGTGGTTATTCCGTATTTGCTGGTGTAGGTGAGCGTACCCGTGAGGGTAACGACCTGTGGTCTGAGATGACTGAGTCCGGAGTTATTGACAAAACAGCTCTGGTATATGGTCAGATGAATGAGCCACCAGGAGCACGTATGCGTGTTGCTCTGACTGGCTTGACCATGGCTGAGTATTTCCGTGATGTACAGGGCCAGGACGTGCTGCTGTTCATTGATAATATTTTCCGTTTCATTCAGGCTGGTTCCGAGGTATCCGCACTGCTGGGCCGTATGCCTTCCGCAGTAGGTTATCAGCCAACCCTCAGCACTGATATCGGTGCTTTGCAGGAGCGTATTACCTCCACCAAGAAGGGTTCCATTACCTCTGTACAGGCTGTATATGTACCTGCCGATGACTTGACTGACCCTGCTCCAGCTGGTACCTTTACCCATCTGGATGCAACCACAGTATTGTCTCGTCAGATTGCGGAGCTGGGTATCTATCCAGCCGTAGATCCATTGGATTCTACTTCCCGTATTCTGGATCCTAATGTTATTGGTACAGAGCATTATGAGGTAGCCCGTGGCGTACAGGCTGTATTGCAGAAGTACAAGGAGCTGCAGGATATTATTGCTATTCTGGGTATGGAGGAGCTGTCCGATGAGGATAAGCTGACTGTTGCTCGTGCCCGTAAGATTCAGCGTTTCCTGTCTCAGCCATTTGCTGTAGCCGAGGTATTTACCGGTACTCCTGGTAAGTATGTAGAGCTCAGGGATACCATCCGTGGCTTCAAGGAAATTCTGGAGGGTAAATATGATGACCTGCCAGAGGCTGCCTTCTACATGGTAGGCGGTATCGAAGAGGTTGTGGCAAAGGCGGAGCAGCTGAAGAAGGAGGGTTAATCAATGGCTACTATTAAGCTAGAGATTGTATCTCCTGACAAGGTTGTTTATACAGCCGATATAAATATGCTGATTGTTCGTTCCACAGCTGGCGAGCTGGGTATTCTGCCTAAGCATGCTCCTATGGTTACAGGTTTGATACCTCATGCCATGCGGGTGAAGATTGATGGCACAGAGTCCCTGATTGCTGTGGCTGGTGGCTTTATGGAGGTTCAGCCGGAGAAAATTACGGTATTGGCTTCTGCAGCAGAGCTGCCTGTGGAGATTGATGTTCTGCGTGCCCAGAAGGCATATGATAGAGCAAGAGAGCGTCTGGAGGCCTTCAAGAGTGGTCGTCAGACTGATCCACCTATCGACAACAAGCGTGCCGAGATTGCCTTGCAGCGTGCTATGGCTCGTCTCAGAGCCTGCGGCAAATCAATCGAATAATATGCTATATGTTAAAATAACCGTTGGCTTGTATAAGCCAGCGGTTGTTTTTTATGACATAGCAAACTTCTGAATTATCGAGTTACCTCTCTCCTCAAATATTGTAAATGAAAGTCGTTATGTCCGTGTTTTTCGAAATACAGCCTGCGGTCATAACGACTTTTGCTCTGTACGACTTAATGGCCCTAACTGAGGGTTTATCCTTACGCACAAATACCGCTTGTCGCTAACCCAATTCACAGAGGCCGTAATGACAGAGATAGCCACCGGGGCCACTTTTGCTACGCAAAAGCAGGAGTCTCCCGACGCAAAAGTGTCATGCCCCTCCGGCTGTTGCCGAATCATCAAGGCTTATCGATACTGCCAATCCTCAATAATTCTGTTATCCTCGTAAAAAATAGGTCATTCCAAATTGTGCCAAAGCAGAAAGACTCAATGAATACGCTAATAAGCGGTATGGGAGTACCCTGCACAGGTACTCTTCGCGCCTCGGTACTTAGCGATTCATGAGCTTTCGGGGCGTTAGCCACGAATTGCCTCATGAGAGCTTTAGTAC